>Ga0207644_10001213_pt1 | contig 16602 bp, 12 predicted proteins | sample KBSS73metaG_FD_184326 | JGI IMG/M metagenome (GOLD analysis project Ga0207644, IMG submission 184326) | Switchgrass rhizosphere microbial communities from Kellogg Biological Station, Michigan, USA - KBS S7-3 metaG (SPAdes) (version 2) | ecosystem: Host-associated > Plants > Roots > Rhizosphere... | reverse complement strand
CAACCCTCAAGAATCGTCTGAGCGCGAGTTGGCAGCCTACCTTTATTGCGGCATCACCGCCGTCCGCAGCGCCGGGGATAAGGTGGATGAAATGTTGGAGCTGCAACGGCGCTTCAACAGCGGCGAAAAACTCGGGGCAGAGCTGTTCCTTTGTGGCCCGCTCTTCACCGCCCAGGGCGGTCACGGCACTGAGTATTCGAAGCACATGCCGGAGGTCGCACGCGCAGGCTTCGATGCGCAGTTCCTCCGCATCCCAAAGACGCAGGACGAAGCGCGCCGGCAGGTCGACGAACTCGCGAACAAGGGAGTGAACGCGATCAAGGGCATTCTCGAGGCCGGCGTTCCCGGCTACACCTTCAACCGCATGAATCTCGATCTTCTGCGCGCGGTCGTGAACGAGGCCCATGCGAAGAAATTGCCGGCGTCGATTCACACCGGCGACAGTCGCGACGTGATCGATGCCGTCTCGTTAGGGGCGGACTCGATCGAGCACGGTTCGTTCCGCGACGAAATTCCAGACCCGACGATCGGCGAGATGAAGGCCCGAGGGATCGCGTTCGATCCGACTTTGAGCGTGGTCGAAGGCCTCTCGGATTTTGCCCACGGCAAGACCGATCTGCTCAAACGCTCGTTAGTCGAACAAGTGACGACGAAAGAGCTGCTCGCCGGCTCCGAACATGCCGCGAGCAGCGCCGACCTGAAATCGGTGCGCGACGGACTGAGCCACTATCCGCTCTCGATGGAAATCGGTGGACGCAATCTGCTCAAGGCGTGGCGAGCCGGAGTCATGCTCGTGACCGGCTCCGACTCCGGCAATTTCTTTATCCTGCACGGCCCAACCGTGCAGCGCGAAATCGAACTTTGGGTCGCGGCCGGAATCCCGCCGCAAATCGCGCTTCAGGCCGCGACCGCGAATTCTGCCAAACTGCTGCGCGCGGACAATCGCATCGGCACGATTGAGAAAGGGAAGGAGGCCTCGCTCCTGGTGGTAGACGGAAATCCGTTGCAGGACGTGCACGCTCTCTCCGCGATCTCGAATGTCTTTCTGAAAGGCGAGCGCGTGCAACGGACGACGATCTTCGAGCAGAAATAATGGCCGATCTCACCCTTACAGAAAGCGTTCTCCTAACGATAGTGAAGATGGATTAGGTGCGGCCCACGCTCCGGTACGACGATAAAGAGATTGTCGTAGTCCGATTCTGCGATGGTAACTCGAGTTGCGACCCCGAGCGTATTAATGATTTGCGGCAGGGTATTGGAATGCCCAATCACGAGGACGTTTCCGCGCGCTGCTCTTAACTTCGCGGTCAGCGCCCGCAGGTCGCTACGACTTCGGGTCTAATGCCTAACGAACTGGCAAGCGGAATCGCGGTTTCCTTGGTCCGCTCATATTCGGTCGTGTAAATGGCGGTGATTTTCGCGTCCTTCAGTTCCTGCGCCAAATCCTGCGCGCGAACTTTGCCGGTCGTGGAAAGTCCGGTGTCGGAGGGAATTCGCCCGCTGGTCGTGGCGCGTTCCGCATGGCGGACGAGAAAGATTGTCGGTTGCGCGAATGCATTCCTGGCCAGCAGACAGGCGCTCAGGTTAAACAGCAAGAACAACGCGCCGAGTCTGGTCATGCAGGAGCATGACCTTCCGGAGTGACGAGCTTCCGCTCGTCCGGTTTCTTGAGGGCGGTGGATCATGGGCTGGTCTCCTTCTCCCTTCCGGCATTCCTTCGCTTCGCCACGGCGTTGCGCAAAAGATACTCGATCTGTCCGTTTACACTTCGTAGTTCGTCCGCGGCCCATTTCTCCAGCTCCTTCCACAGGTCGGGAGAAAGCCGGAGCAAAAACGGTTTGCGAGCGCTCCCGGGCATTCCTGTTAGGTGTAGAGCGTCCCCGTATTGACCACGGGTGTGACTTCAGTTTCGCCGCAAAGGACGACGAGCAGGTTGCTCACCATGGCGGCTTTGCGCTCCTCATCCATTTCGACAACCGCTTTTTCCGAAAGTTCGCGCAGGGCCATCTCGACCATACTGACCGCGCCATGCACAATTTTTGTGCGGGCAGCGATGACCGCTTCGGCCTGTTGCCTTCGCAACATCGCCTGGGCAATCTCCGGCGCATAGGCAAGATGGGTGAGGCGCGCTTCGTCCACGCTCACGCCGGCTTTCGTCAGGCGGGCCTGCAGCTCGGTCTGCAAACCTTGCGCGACCTCGTCGGCGCTGTCGCGCAAGGTCGGTTCGCCATCGTCTTCGCTCCGATCGTAGGCGTAGAGGCTGGCGACATGCCGGATCGCCGACTCGCTCTGGATCTGCACGTAACTCTCGAAATCATCGACGTCGAAAGCTGCCTTTGCCGTGTCCTCGACCCGCCACACGATCACGGCTGCGATCTCGACCGGATTCCCACGCTTGTCGTTCACCTTCAGCTTGTCGCTGTTGAAATTGCGGGCCCGCAGCGAAATCTTGCTGCTCGCCCCCTGCGCCGAACTGGAAGCGCCGAGCCCACGCCGTCGTCCCGCATCGTTCGCAGCGCCGCTGCCCGCGCGGGTGCGCGAGTAAAACGGGTTCGCCCAAGAGAATCCGCTCCTTCGGACGGTGCCGTGATACGCGCCGAACAAGATAAGAACCCGGGCTTCGTTTGGCTGAAGAGTGAAGAGTCCAGCCATCAGGATGACGGCTAGAATCGGCAAGGCGCACCCGAGAATGATAAGCCAGTCGAGACCGGGCTCGCCGCCGCGGAGCTGCAGCTCGCGGAAGACCAGGCCAGGCCCGCCGAAGAAAAGGACGACGCTCAAGACGAGCATGAACCAACCGCTCAAGGAGCTACGAGTAGCTTCCCGACTTACAGGTTGAGTGATATCAGTCATAGAATTGTGGAATGATATAAACATGATATCAGATTGATATATGGCGTCAAGTCAGTTCGGCAGGATTTCTGAAACCGGGTAGGTTGGTTTCTCGATCCATTCGATTCGCCTATGCAACCCATCCATGGCCTTCATCACGTCACCGCCATCGCCGGTCCCGCGCAGGAAAATCTCGATTTCTACGCCGGCGTGCTCGGGATGCGACTTGTCAAGAAAAGCGTTAACCAGGACGACCCGGGCACCTACCATCTTTTCTATGCTGACGCGGACGGCCATCCGGGTACCGATTTGACTTTCTTTCCGTGGGCGCAGCTTGCTCCACATCGCGACGGTTACGGGTTGAGCACCGAGGTTTCGCTCGCGATCCCGCCCGGCAGCCTGGGATTCTGGAGCGCGCGTCTCGATCGTTACGGGGCCAAGATCCACGCTCCTGAGACTCGCTTTGGTCAGCGCGTTTTGCCGCTGGCCGATTTCCACGGACTACGCATTGCCCTAACGGAAAGCGAAAGTTCGTTAGGGCGTCCGTTTGCACCGTGGGAGCAGAGCCCGATTCCGGTGGAGCATCAGATTCGCGGCCTGGAAAGCGCGCGAATGGTGGAGCGGGATTTGGCGGAAACGATTTCGTTCCTGACCGACGCGCTGGGTTTTCGGAAAATTGGGGAAGAAGGGGCCTGGCAGCGTTATGGGCTGGGGCAGGGGATTTCCGGTCAATATGTCGATTTGCGGGCGGCGCCGGAGGCGCGGCGTGGCGCCTGGGGCACGGGCAGCGTTCATCATCTTGCCTGGCGTGTGACGGACGAGGCGCACCAGCTGGAAGTGCGGGAGGAGGCGCTGCGGGCCGGGGCCCATCCGACCCCGGTAATCGACCGTTTCTGGTTCAAATCGGTTTATTTTCGCGAGCCGGGCGGGGTGCTCTTCGAACTTGCTACCGACGGCCCTGGATTCGGTGTCGATGAAGATATGGAAACGTTGGGCGAAACGCTTGTGCTTCCGCCCTGGCTCGAGCCGAACCGCAGCGAGATCGAAGCCGTCCTCCCCAAGCTGAAAAACGATTTTCAGCCTAACAATCAAGGTCAGCCGTCCTAGCAGCGAACTCTGCGGCCGTGATTTTCGGCGAATCTGGGTTGGACGTGTCGGGCCGGGCGTTGGAAATTGCCGGGCCGCTCGACAGCATGCTCACAGAAATCGACCGCCTTACCGCTATTCGCGAAGCCCGCCCGGACGAAAGTCTTTTTGCGGAGAAGGACTGGTTGCTCTCACCCGAACCTTTCCCGATTGACGAGAAATACCGTGCCGAACTGGAACGACTCGGGCATCAGCTTTTCGTTTTTCAGCGTGCCTGCAATCAGCTCTACCAGCAGAGCGTGAAGGGGAAGCAACCGACCTGGGTCGCGCGCTACCTCGATCTCGGGAAACCGCCTGATCTGATCGAGCATTCGCGTCGGAAGGAATTCCGCGACGCGCTCCCGGGTGTCATCCGCCCGGACCTCGTCCTGACGGAGGAAGGTTGGACCATAGCTGAGATTGATTCCGTGCCGGGCGGAATTGGTCTGACGGCTTGGTTGAACCGGACCTACGCGGACCTCGGGAGCGAGGTTATCGGCGGAGCAGAAGGCATGCTCGATGGATTTGCGAGCCTCCTGCCGCGCGGGGGCGATATCGTCATCGCGCAGGAGTCGGCTACCTACCGGCCGGAGATGACATGGCTGGTCGAGCATTTACAGGCGCGCTTTCCCGAGCGTTCCTGGAAAGTAGAAGCGGCGGAAAATTATCAACCGCAAGCAGGACGCGATGTTTACCGGTTCTTCGAGCTCTTCGACCTTCCAAATCTACCCGGGATCGATTCGCTCCTTGGTGCGGCTGGACGCGGGGAACTGACGCTCACACCGCCAGTCAAGCCCTGGCTGGAGGAGAAAATGTGGTTTGCGCTTTTCTGGCTGCAGCCTCTCCACGAATTCTGGCGGCGCGAGTTGGGGGACAAATATCTTCGCCGCCTGCAAACGATGATTCCCTATACCTGGATCCTCGATCCGACGCCGTTGCCGCAACATGCCGTCATTCCGCGCCTCGAGATCCAGGATTGGCAGGAAGCGGCGCGCTTCAGCCAGAAAGAGCGCGACCTGCTTCTGAAGGTGAGCGGCTTTTCGCCGTTAGGCTGGGGGAGTCGCGGTGTGGCGCTTGGTTCCGATCTGCCACATTCCGAATGGCAGCAACGTATCAGGGACGCGCTGATTCGGTTCGAGGAAGAGCCGACCATCATGCAGCGCTTTCACAAGGGGCGGCTATTCGACCATCCATACTGGGATCCCGAGACTAACGAACTCAAGACGATGCGGGGACGGGTTCGGCTTTGCCCCTACTACTTTGTCGAAGCTGAAAGCGTAACATTGCGCGGGGCGCTGGCGACGATTTGTCCGGCCGACAAGAAGCTGCTCCACGGCATGCGCGACGCGATTCTCGTCCCGAGCCGCTTCGCTCCAGCCTAACGAACTCATTTAGGCTGCACAGGCGATGCGCGTGCCCCGGAGGACCATGCTTCCGCCTGACCACGCTACAGGCGCAATCCTCGCGGGATGAGAAACCGATCGAGGAGGTCGAATATTCCCTGCACCAGAAGGGCAAGGATTGCGGCCGGGATAGCACCTTCGAGAATGGTGGCGTTGTCATTGAGATTCAGTCCGCTCAGAATTGGTTCGCCGAGGCCTCCGGCGCCGATCAGCGCCGCGAGCGTGGCGGTGCCAATGTTAATTACGGCGCTCGTTTTTATCCCGGCCAGGATGGTGCGCGAAGCGAGCGGGAGGTAAATCTTGCGTAGTCGAGCTCCGGGCTCGAGACCGAGCGCGGCTGCGGAGTCGCGCAGCGCCGGGGGAATATCCTGGATGCCGGTGGCGGTGTTGCGAACGATCGGGAGGAGCCCGTAAAGAAAAAGCGCGACAATCGCGGTCGTGGCGCTGATCCCGAGAAACGGCACTGGTACGAGGAGCGCCAGAAGCGCGAGCGAGGGAATGGTTTGGATCATCCCCACGACGGCAAGGATGCCCTGGCCCACCGCTCGGCCGCGACTGGCGGCGATGCCTAACGGCAGTCCGATGAGAATGGAAAAGAGGAGAGAGATACCGGCCAGCTCGAGATGGCGGGTGATCCAGCGGAAGAGCTGTGGCGCGAGACCGCGTCCTGGGACGGCATCGTTAGGGGTATCCTGGAAAAAAAGCGACGCTGCATAGGCGTAATTTTTTGTTCGCTCCGCGGCGGCGTTGAGCGAAGTCATTTTCGCTTCGTCGATCCGGCCGAAATGGTTGAGGGCGGTAATCGCGCGCGGGTCGAGTTTTAGCCGATAAAGAAAAACCGCTTTGTACTCCGGGAAAAAGCGAAGGTCATCGCGCAAGACGACGAGATCGTTTTGCTGAATCTTGGCGTCGGTCGAATAGGCGTCCTTGAGGTCAATCGCGCCGCGCGCGAGTGCGGCATAGCCGAGGGCGTGGTCGATGCCGTTGACGTTAGGCATGGTTAGGCCATAGCGCGAAGTGAGCGGGCGCCAGCCATCCTGGCGATCGAGAAACTCGTGAGTCAGGCCGACTCTCAAATCCGGATGACGGCGCAAATCGCTGATCGTCTGCAGACCGATGCGCTTCGCTGCGGCGCGGCGCACGACGAGCGCATAGGTGTTATTGAAACCCAGATCGTCCGACATCCCAACCCCAAACTTTGCAAGCGCCTGTCGCATTTCTTCTCCCGTCAGGTCTTCCTTCGTCTTCAGGATCTCCTCGCCGACGGTGCCGGTATATTCCGGGTAAAGATCGATCTGCCCACCGCGCAGTGCCTGCCAGAGGATGATGGTGCCGCCCATTCCCGCCCGCTCTTGCACCGGGAAGCCGGCTTGCTGCAGAACGGTTTTTGCGATTTCGCCCAGGACGTACGATTCGGTGAATTTTTTGGAGCCGACCACGACCGGATCAGCCGCCAGCGCTGACGTTGCAACCAGGCCAAGGAGTAACCCGATTTTCAAAACGCGGCGCTCCTCTGTGCGCTGATGAACTCGGAGACGAATTCGTTCGCCGGACGGTCGCGCAGGTCCGTGGCGTTGCCGCGCTGCACGATTCGGCCTTCGTTCATGAGCACGATCTCATCCGCGAGATAGGCCGCTTCGCCCATGTCGTGCGTGACGAGGATGGTGGTCTGTTTGAGGCGGGCGAAGATTTCCTTCAGATCGCGCTGCAAAGCCGACCTAACGAGCGGGTCGAGCGCGCCGAGCGGCTCATCGAGGAGCAATACTTCCGGCGCCAGCATCAGCGCTCGCATCAGGCTGACGCGCTGCCGTTGTCCGCCGGAGAGCTCGGTGGGATAACGGTCGAGTGCGGGGCGCGGGAACTGCGAGAGCGCGCAAAGCTCCGCGAGTCGCTCCGCCGTCTCGCCGCTGGAACGGCCCAGGTGCCGTGACATCAGGAGAACGTTGGCGCGCGCAGTCAGGTGCGGGAAGAGGCCGCCTTCCTGAATGACATAGCCGACGCGACGACGCACCGCTTGCGCGTTTGCTTCGGTCACCTCTTCCTTGTCGAACAGGACTCGACCGCGGTCCGGCAATAGAAGCGCGATGATCAAGCGCAGAAGGGTGGACTTGCCGCAGCCGCTCGGCCCGATCAGCGCGGTCGTTAGGCCAGGTTGAAAATCGAGGTCGGTCGGATGCAGCGCGGCCGCGCCGCCGAAGCTTTTGCTGACCCCGAGCAACTGAACAAACGGTTCCATGGCCGAGTGGCAGTTGTAGCCGGGGGCGTGGACCCCGGCAACCGCTTGTCGCCTCCGGCCGGGTCCACCGCCTCCGGCTACAACGTCGTGAAATGGAAAACCGCGAAGAGTTTCTCGGGGTCAGTCCAAACACGGGCGAGCTGGAATCCGGCCGAAGCGGCCAGGGCGCTGAAGCCTTCAACGGTGTGCTTGTAAGAAAATTCCGTGATGATTTTTTCGCCAGCATCGAAATCGAAGGCCCGCTCTCCGAGATGAACGGATTGGGCGCATTCGCTGACCAAGTGCATCTCGATGCGGTGCGCTTGCTCATTGTAGATGGCGCGGTGTCGCCATTGCGAGAGGTCGAAATCCGCGCCGAGTTCGCGGTTGGCGCGCTCCAGCATGTTGAGATTAAAGGCGGCGGTCACTCCCACGCTGTCGTTGTAGGCGGCTTCCAAAACTTTTCTCGATTTCTGGAGGTCGACCCCGATGATAAGTCCGCCACTATGTCCGCAGAGCCGGCAGACCCGTTCCAGGAAATGCTGCGCTATGTGCGGCAGCATGTTGCCAATCGTCGAGCCCGGAAAATAGACCGCTATATGGGCCGGTTTTCGTGTCGGAGTGGGCAGCTCGAAGGGTTGCAGGTAATCCGCGCAGACCGGCAAGATTTCGAGGGCCGGCATCTCGCGACTCAAGGCTTCGGCCGATTCCGTCAGGCGTTGTTTGGAAATGTCGACCGGCACATAGGCGATCACATTCTGCAAATGATCGAGCACCATCCTGGTTTTCACTCCCGCCCCTGTGCCGAACCCGACCAATTCTGCATTTTCGCCGATCGATTCCGCGATCTCAGTCCCATATTGCCGCAGGATTTCTGTCTCCGTCCGGGTGACGTAATACTCGGGTAGCTCGCAAATCTCCTGGAAGAGATCCGAGCCGCGCTCGTCGTAGAAAAATTTGCTCGGCAGAGTGCGCGGAGAACTGGAGAGACCCGCAATCGCCTGTTCGAGAAAATCTGAAGCCGCCGGCTCGAGGTCGAGGACCGAGACTCCGCTGGACGAGCCGTTCATCGAGGATCGCGCGCGAGCCGGATGCCGGTGAATTGCCAGCGCTTCTCCGGTTGAAAAAAGTTGCGGTAGGTGGGCCGGATATGGTTCTGCGAAGTGGCACAGGAGCCGCCGCGCAGGACCATTTGATTGCTCATGAACTTGCCGTTGTACTCGCCGAGCGCGCCCGGCGCCGCCCGATAACCGGGGTAGGGGAGATAGGCACTGCGCGTCCACTCCCAGACGTCACCAAACATTTGCTGCAGCTCTCCGTTAGGCGGATTCGTGGCCGGCGCGGGCTGAAAACGCTCGCGATCGACAAAGTTGCCCTCAATCGCAAGCCCGAGCGCAGCCCTTTCCCACTCGAACTCGGTCGGCAACCGCGCGCCGCTCCAGTTGGCGAAGGCGTCGGCTTCGAAGTGACTGATGTGCGTGACGGGTTCCGTTTCATCGACCGGGCGCATTCCCGAAAGAGTGAAATTCCACCACGCGCCGTCCCGCTTCGTCCAATAGAGAGGGGCTTCCCAGCCCTGCTCGTTTACGGTCGTCCAGCCTAACGACAGCCAGAACTCCGGCCGGGTATAACCGCCGGCGTCGATGAATTCCAAATATTCACCGTTCGTGATCGGCCGCGTCGCAAGCGAGAAAGCAGGCACGAGCGCGCGATGCCGCGGCCCTTCATTGTCATAGCTGAAGCCGCGATCGGCGTGGCCGATCTCGACGATCGCTTCCTCGAAATCCACAAAACCGCAGGGAGCGATTGCCTGACTTGGCGCCTTTTCGTCGCGCTTCCGGAAAACCGGATGGAGCGGATTTTGGGCAAAGACGTGTTTAATATCGGTAACGAGTAGCTCCTGGTGCTGCTGTTCGTGATGGAGGCCAATCGTGAAAACCGCCTCGAGTTCCTCGATCAGCTCGTCGTCGGCGCTCTCCAAGAGGTCTTGAATGTGAGCGTCGATCGAATGCCTGAATCGATACGCTTCTGCCACCGTCGGCCGCGAAATGAGACCACGCAGATCACGCCGATGCATGTCGCCCGCGGCGTTGTAATAGGAATTGAAAAGGTAGGCGTACTCAGGAACTTCCGGCCGATAACCCGGCATCCACACCTTCAAAATGAAGGTTTCGAAGAACCAACTCGTGTGCGCGAGATGCCATTTCGTCGGACTCACATCCGGCATCGATTGCACGACGTAATCTTCCGGCTCGAGCGTCGCGCAGAGGCGCTCCGAGAATCCACGAACCTGGCGAAATCGCGTCAGCAACTCGGCCGCCCTATGCGTTCCCCGCCGCCCACTCGATGGCGCAGGCGCAACTTGATCGATCACCGCTTCGCTCATTGCTGCTCGCGTTCCTGGTCCAGCTCCTCGCGTCGCGCCTCGACCATCTGGTCATGTGCTGCTTCCTGAATTCCGCCACTAACAAGTTCCTCGCCGACGGTGTCGTCATCGAACCCGTTATTCGGCGTATGATGGCCGGATGCGCCCGGAATATCGTCGCGCTCGCTCAATTCATCGTCCACCGAATCATCCACCTCCGGCGCGTGCGAGCCCTCCACGCCGGTCAATTCGTTCTTTGCCTGGCGCCAATCTTCTTCCGTAAATTCGTCCGGATTGCGTTCGTCGATCATCGCAATCTCGCGCGCCCGTGCTTCCACGGTTTCAGGGGAAGGGACCCCGAGGCCACTTCCGTGGAGATTGATTTTACCGTGCGGCGAGTGCTGATGGTCGTTCATAACAGGTAATACGCATTCTGGATTCGGAACGCTCGCATGGGCGAGGCGTTTCTGCATCTCCGCAATGCGAGATATTGCGGGGCCAAGATCGCGCTGCCGGAAGCTCTTAGCCACTGCGTTCCTCGGCGGGTGAGCAAAGGCTGTTTCGAGCCCGGCTTGCCGGATTTTGAGAAAATATGGGAGGCGCCAGATGCGATCGATTTGACCGCGCTCGACCGGTTTCTCCGAAGCGGTCACGCCGGGCGACCTTCATGCAGTGACCTCAGCGGAGGAGGCGAGGCGGGGGCGGGAATCGAACCCGCGAATAGAGGTTTTGCAGACCCCGACCTTACCACTTGGCTACCCCGCCGAAATCGCGAACGGGAGCGTAGGCGCTCGCATACGGGGTGTCAACGCAGCGAAGGGGGCAGATAATTTGTTGCAAAACTCGCCCGCATGAGGGAAAGAGCCCACACACAGGCACTCCTCTATGGCGGGTGATGCCAATTAGAGTTTTTCCTTGCAACTGAGCCAGTAGATCTAGTAAAGAACATCCTGGGCCGTCGCTGGGGCAGCGCTCATTGCGATCGGGAAGGGCATTGGGTTTCCATTTCAGCAGCAAAGTCAATTTATGAACGTAGCAGAAAAAATCACATACCGCGGCGCTTTTAGACGGTTCTCGGTCACCAGTCTGTTGCCGGCCCTTATTTTGATTTTATCGGTCGAGGGGAGTCAGGCCGCGATTGAAGCGCTGCGCATCGCCACGGGATTCAACGTTCCGCTTTACGTCTGCGCGCCACCCGGAGATACAAGTCGAATTTTCGTTGCGGAACAGCACGGAACAATCAAGATCATCGATCTTGCCTCCGGGACGGTCCTTCCGACGCCCTTTCTTGATATTACTTTCGAAGTTGGGCAAGGCCAGGGCCCCGGGATTCTCGGCATGACCTTTGATCCGGACTATGCGACCAACGGTCACTTTTACGTCAGCTGGACGAGCGCTGATGATGGAATTTATGGAATGGGTATATCCTACGTCGCGCGTTACACAGTTAGCCCTACCAATCCCAATTTTGCTGACCCGGCTACGGAAGTGAGAATCATCAGCGCCGATCAACCCAATACGGATCATAACTGGGATTGGATTGGCTTCAGCAATCGACCCGGCGACCAGGGCAACCTTTACATCTGCTCGGGCGACGGTGGGGGACTCGAAGACAATGGCCCCAATCATATGAAGCCGGACGGCAACGCCCAGAGCACGGAGAACCTGCTCGGCAAAATTCTGCGCATCCACATCGAAGATGATGGCAGCTACACGATTCCAACCAATAATCCCTTTTTTGGCGCCCCACCTCCCACCAAACAGGAGATTTGGACGTTCGGTCTGCGCAATCCATTCCGGGCAAGTTTTGATCGCAAGACGGGGGACATGTTTATCGGCGACGTCGGTGAGACCCTGCGCGAAGAGTTGGACGTGGAACCCGCGAGTCTTCCGGGCGGAGGCCAAAACTACGGATGGCGCTATCGCGAAGGACTTATCCAGAATCCCCGCTTCGCGAATCATCCGCCACCGCCGGATGCGGTCGATCCTAATCTTGACTATGCGCACGATACCACTGGCATTTGCGTTATTGGCGGCTATGTCTATCGGGGACGAGTGGTACAGGATCTGAAAGGTCTATACGTCTTTGGTGATTGCTTTGGTCCAAGCACAGGAAACTTTACCGGCCGAATCTTCACTGCCAGTTACAGAAGAGGAGTGGTTTCGGGTTTCACCGACATTACTTCGCAACTGTTTCCGACGCGGATTGGTGGTTACGAATTGACTGGCGTCACCTCCTTGGGAGAAGACACCAATGGCGAGCTTTACATCACCTCTCTTGGCGGAGACGTGTTCAAAATCAGGAAAGGGCGATAGTAGGATAACGAAGGGCCGGGACACCGGACGGTGACGCCGCCACAGGTGGGCGCATGGTAAAGAAGCTGATGCCAAAAGTTCTCCGGCGTTCCTCGGCGTATACTTAGGAAACAACTCATGAAGACAACAACAGAAACCGCGAAATCCCGTGCCTTTGTGTGCGGCCTCCCGTGCTTGCTAAGAGCCATCTCTCTGGCGTTTCTTGCCCTAACTCTAAGCGCTCCCGGCAGCTACGCTGGCATCCAGGCGCAACGCATTGCCACCGGATTCAATGTTCCCCTTTACGTTTGTGCTCCGCCGGGTGACACGAGCCGGATCTTCATCGCGGAACAGCACGGGACGATCAGGATCGTCAATCTTCCCTCGGGAACGGTGAACGCCACGCCGTTTCTGGATATCACCTTTGAAGTTGGCCAAGGCCAGGGGCCCGGAATTCTCGGGATGACTTTCGATCCGGACTATGCGACCAATGGCCACTTCTACGTCAGCTGGACAAGCAGTGATGACGGGATATTTGGGATGGGCATATCCTACGTCGCGCGTTACACAGTTAGCCCTACCGATCCCAACTTCGCTGATCCAGCCACCGAGGTCAGGATCATCAGTTATGATCAACCACAGCCTGATCATGACTTTGACTGGATCGGCTTTGGTACCCGGCCCGGCGACCAGGGGAATCTTTACATTTGCGCCGGCGATGGCGGCGGCCTCAACGATAACCGAGGGCATGACAGACCGTACGGCAATGGCCAGTCGATTAATACCTTGCTGGGCAAAATTCTGCGCATACACATCGAAGATGACGGAACCTATACCATCCCGCCCGATAACCCGTATTTTGGCATGGCGCCCCCGGTCCGCCAGGAGATCTTTACCTACGGACTGCGAAACCCCTTTCGGGGTAGCTTCGACAGCGTAACCGGCGACTTTCTCTTTGGCGACGTCGGTGAGACCGAGCGCGAGGAATTAGATGTCCAGCCCGCCTCAATCCCGAGTGGGGGCGAGAATTATGGCTGGCGCTACCGCGAAGGCTTGATAGCAAATCCCTTCTACGACGGCGACCCTTTGCCGCCGAATTTTAATCCGGTGGATCCGATCCTGGATTACGCGCACGACGTTAGCGGTATCTGCATAATCGGTGGCTACATTTATTACGCCGGCGCGGTGACTGATCTGAACGGCAAGTATGTTTTCGGTGACTGCTTCGGTCCGAACAACGGGGATTTCACCGGCCGAATTTTTACCCTTGATTACGCTTCTGGTGTCGCTTCGAATTTTCAGGACATCACCTCTCAGCTGTTCCCGACGAAGGTGGGCGGTTACACCTTAACCGGAGTCACTTCGTTCGGTGAGGACGCCACTGGTGAGCTGTACATCACCTCACTAGGGGGAGACGTCTTCAAGATCGCTCCCGATTCGTCGACACCTACTCCGACCCCCACACCCACGCCGACCCCAAGTCCAACGCCAACTCCCACGCCCACCCCAAGTCCGACACCTACGCCAAGTCCCTCTCCCACGCCGACACCTTCGCCGTCGCCGTCGCCGAGTCCGTCTCCGTCGCCAACACCGTTTTATCCGGTGCAATTAGCCAACATTTCGTCCCGTTTGGATGTGGAGACAGGTGACAACGTCTTGATCGGGGGATTCATCATCACCGGGACGCAGTCCAAACTGGTGGCTATCCGCGCGATCGGACCTTCCCTGCCGCTGAACGGGCTCTTGGAAGACCCTTTCCTGGAACTACACAACTCGGTTGGAACAACGATTCTGACCAATGACAACTGGCAGCAAAACGCGAACAAGCAGGCGATTATCGACGCCGGCCTCGCTCCCACCAACGCCATGGAGTCGGTGATTTTGACGACGCTTTCACCCGGACCGTATACGGCGATCGTCCGCGGCGTGGGTGGAACCAGTGGCGTCGCGCTTGTCGAAGTCTTTGATCTGGATCGCTCGGTCGATTCGAAGTTGGCCAACATCTCAACGCGCGGCTTTGTTCAAACGGGCGATAACGTGCTGATCGGAGGAATCATCATCCTGGGCACTACGGATACGGAAGTGTTGATCCGCGCCATCGGCCCATCCCTCGGAGATGCTGACGTGGATGGCCCGCTCGCCGATCCGATCTTGGAACTCCACGACAAAAACGGAGTGCTCATAACTTCCAACGACAACTGGAAAGACACTCAGGAAGCGGAGATTATCGCCACCGGTCTGCCTCCGACAGACGATCGGGAATCAGCCATCGTAACCACGCTCAATCCCGATAACTACACGGCGATCGTGCGCGGAAAGGACGACACCATCGGTGTCGCGTTGGTTGAAGTGTATAACATCTCCCCTTAAGCCCTTCACGTCCCCGCGCGATCGAGTTATTGCATTCAACGTTGAACGTTGAACGTTGGGTGCAATGTCCGCACTTTCTTCCGAACTTTTTGCTCGCGCCCGACGCCGCATTCCGGGCGGTGTGAACTCTCCCGTCCGCGCCTTTCGCGGGCTCGGCCGGGAACCGTTTTTCGTTGCGCGCGCGCAGGGCGCGATCCTCTGGGACGTCGATGGCGGTGAATACATTGATTATGTCGGCACCTGGGGCCCGGCCATCCTCGGGCACGCGCCTGCGGTGGTGATCGAAGCCGTCCGTGAGGCCGCGGGTCGCGGCGTCAGCTTCGGGATTCCCAACCCGCTCGAAGTGGAGATGGCGGAACTGATATGCCGCTGGGTGCCTTCAATTGAAAAGGTGCGGATGGTTAACAGCGGAACCGAAGCCACCATGTCGTGCGTGCGCTTGGCGCGTGGCTTTACGAGACGCGACAAGATCATCAAATTCGACGGTTGCTATCACGGACATGTGGATTCGCTCCTCGTCCAGGCCGGCAGCGGCGCGCTCACCCATGGACAACCCGACAGCGCCGGCGTGCCGCAAGAGTTTGCCGGCCTGACGATCGCGCTTCCGTTCAATGATCTTGCGGCGGTGCGGGAAGTTTTTCGGAATAACCCGGGCGAGATCGCCGCGATAATTCTCGAACCCATCCCGGCCAATGCGGGCCTTTATTTTCCCCAGCCCGGTTTCCTGGAAGGCTTGCGCGCGGAGTGCACGCAGCATGGTGCGCTCCTCATTTTCGACGAAGTGATGACCGGGTTTCGCGTCGCGCGCGGCGGAGCGCAGGAAATTTTCGGTGTGCAACCGGATCTGACGGCGCTGGGCAAGGTCATCGGCGGCGGTCTTCCGGTTGGAGCGTTTGGCGGGCGCGCTGACATCATGGATCAGCTCTCGCCGCTCGGGCCGGTTTACCAGGCCGGCACGCTTTCAGGGAACCCGCTCGCGATGGCAGCAGGCCTCGCCCAACTGCGCGAACTCGAGCGGATCAACGGCTGGCGATTACTCGAGGATCTTGGCGCGCAGTTGGAGGAGGCGACGCGGGTTGAGTTAGGCAAAACCAAAGCCGCCGCGACCTTTCATCGGATTGGTTCGATGTTCTGCCTCTTCTTTACTCCTGGACCGGTGACTGATCTGGCGAGTGCGAAACGCAGTGATCCGAGAAAGTTCGCTCGCTTCTTTAACCATTGTCTCGACGCCGGCGTTTATTTCGCACCCTCCCAATTCGAGACCGGTTTCATCTCCACCGCACACCAACCCGCCCAGATCGAGGCCACGGCCGGCATTGTCGGCGCGGCTCTAGCCGAGCTGTTTCGTTAGGCCGGTAGCCTGCGCAAAGTCTTTGCGTCTTTCCGCCCGCTGCACTAGGAAAAGCTCCCTGTGACTGAGACTTCGCCCGTTCGCGTTCGCGCCCTCGCCAAGTTCTTCTTCGAGGGCGAGCAGAAGTTTTTCGTCAAAGGCGCCACCTACGGCCCGTTCAAGCCGGATGCGGCCGGCGATTATCTCGGGACGGAGGAGCAGGCGCGGGGCGATCTCGCCCAGATGCGCGAGCTCGGGATCAACGTGGTGCGCATCTATCATCTGCCGCCGCGCTGGTTCCTCGACTGTTGCGCGGAAGCCGGGGTGCGGGTGCTGATCACTCTGCCGTGGGCCAAGCATGTCGAGTTTCTTGTGCGCGCGAAGACGCGCCGGGAAATCGTAAAGAGTGTGCGAGCCGCAGTCGCCAGGCACGCCGGTCATCCGGCCATCTTTGGCTATCTCGTGGGCAACGAGATCCCGACTACCATGGTACGCTGGCTCGGTGTGCGGCGCGTTACGGAATTTCTCGAGACGCTCATCCGGGTCGGGCGCGAAGCCGATCCAAACGTCCTTTTTTCCTACGCGAGTTATCCTCCGACGGAGTATCTCCTTCCGCAGAACGTCGATTTCTGCTGCTTCAACGTCTACCTGCACGACCAGCGCGACT
>Ga0207644_10001207_pt1 | contig 16647 bp, 16 predicted proteins | sample KBSS73metaG_FD_184326 | JGI IMG/M metagenome (GOLD analysis project Ga0207644, IMG submission 184326) | Switchgrass rhizosphere microbial communities from Kellogg Biological Station, Michigan, USA - KBS S7-3 metaG (SPAdes) (version 2) | ecosystem: Host-associated > Plants > Roots > Rhizosphere... | reverse complement strand
GACACTAGGGTCGCTTGCTCTTCGGCAGCTTCGCGACGATCGCCGCGTAGGACTCGTCCACCAGCTCGCGCAGCTCGTCGTCCGGCACGGTGCCGTCCAGGCTCACGACGTTCCAGCCGTACCGGCCGATGTAGGCGGAGACCGTCACGGCCTCCGGGTAGCGGTGGCGCAGCTCGGCGGCGGCGTCCGCGTCAGGCCCGCACTTGAGCCCGACGCCCTCGCCACCGAGGAACGCGAAGATCTTCCCGCCGACCTTGGCGACGAGATCGCCCTCCCACGGCTCGTCCGGCTGCGCGCCGGGCTTCCCCAGCGCGTAGGCGACGATCTCCTCGTGGTTCATGCGCGGTGGGTCACGACCGCTGGTACCTGCGCCATCCGACGACGAGCAGCACCACCGCGACGATCACGTAGGTCGCCCCCAGCACCTGCTGCAGCGGGTTCCAGGTCAGCTCGACCTCGTTGTTGCCCGGCAGCCAGCGGAACGGCGCCACCGAGAACGCGACGACGAGCACCGCCGTGACCGCGATCCAGCCACGCTCGCCGGTGCGCAGGGCGTGCGCCCCGACGGCGATCAACGCCGGGGCGATCCAGACCCAGTGGTGCGACCACGACGTCGGCGAGACGAGCAGGGTGAACGCCGCGGTCGCGGACAGCGCCACCGCGGCGTCCGCCCGACGGACCGTCGGCACCACGAGGACCAGCAACACGACGGCCGCGACCAGCCAGATCCCGGTCAGCGCCGCCCCGTGCACCCCCCACCGCGCGACGACGGCCTGCACCGTCTCGTTGGTGTAGAACACCGAACCGCTGACGCCCGACGCAGGCCCGCCGAACCAGTAGGTGACCGAGGCCTGCGCGTCGACCAGGAAGCCGAGCGCCGTGGCCAGGATCGCGGTCGCCGCCGCGACCACCGCGGCCCGGAAGTCCCGGCGGAGCAGGAAGAACAGCACGAACGCCGCGGGCGTGAGCTTGATGGCCGCCGCGATCCCGACGAGCGTGCCGCGCGGCCACCAGGTCCGCGGGGCCAGGCAGTCCACCGCCACCAGGGCCATCAGGATGAGGTTGACCTGCCCGAACTCGATCGTCTCGAGCACCGGCTCGATCCACAGCAGCAGCGGCAGCGCCAGCGTGGCGACCGAGAGCGCGCCACGGCGGCCGCCCGCGGGCCAGGCCCGCAGCGCCGCGAAGTACAGCGTGACCGCCAGGGCGGCGAGGGAGAGCACGAACAGGGACACCCACGCGACCGTCCACGGCACCACCGCGAAGGGCGTGAGCACCATCGCCGCGAAGACCGGATAGATGAACGGCAGCGCCAACCCGGAGATCGTGGGCGGCAGCGAGCCGTAGGGGTCCCCGCCCGCGAGCCAGGTCTGCACGCCGATCCGGTAGACCTCGAGGTCGATGTGGTAGCCGTGCGTGTGCAGCAGCATGAGCGTGACCGACACCGCGAGCAGCGGCAGCCCCACCACCACGGGGGTGCGGGGCGCGACCACCCAGGCCCGGAGCCGCTGCACGGCCGCACCGGACCTCTCGGCCCCGGTGCTGCTGGACACGGTCACGCGGCTCGCCCTCCGGACTCCTGCAGGCGCCGGCACGGAGCGTGAACCGGCGGGACACACGGTACCGACCCCCCTCCTCTCCGGCCGGGGCGGGCGGGGCCGACCTACTTGACCCCCGCCGCGTCCATCCCGCGCAGCTCCTTCTTCAGGTCCTGGATCTCGTCCCGCAGCCGGGCGGCGAGCTCGAACTGCAGGTCCCGGGCCGCGGCGAGCATCTGGTCGCTCATCTGCTGGATGAGGTCCGCCAGCTCGGCGCGCGGCAGGTTCTTCGTGTCCCGGCCCGCGACGACACCCGAGCTGACACCCGAGCTCGCGCGCCCCGGCTCACCGGCCGCGCGCTTGCCCCGGGACTGGTTGCGGCCGGACCCGCCGACCGGGACCCGGGCATCCTCAGAGTCCTCGGCCTCCCGGTACACCTGGTCCAGGATGTCCGCGATCTTCTTGCGCAGCGGCTGCGGGTCGAGACCCTTCTCCGTGTTGTACGCGATCTGCTTGGCGCGCCGCCGGTCCGTCTCGTCGATCGCGTGTTGCATGGAGTCGGTGATCTTGTCCGCGTACATGTGCACCTGGCCGGACACGTTCCGGGCCGCGCGCCCGATCGTCTGGATCAGCGAGGTGCCGGAGCGCAGGAAGCCCTCCTTGTCCGCGTCGAGGATCGCGACGAGCGACACCTCGGGCAGGTCCAGGCCCTCGCGGAGCAGGTTGATGCCGACCAGCACGTCGTACTCACCGAGCCGCAGCTGCCGCAGCAGCTCCACCCGGCGCAGGGTGTCCACCTCGGAGTGCAGGTACCGGACCCGGATGCCCAGCTCCAGCAGGTAGTCGGTGAGGTCCTCGGCCATCTTCTTGGTCAGCGTGGTGACCAGCACCCGCTCGTCCCGCTCGGCGCGCTCCCGGATCTCCCCCACCAGGTCGTCGATCTGGCCCTTCGTGGGCTTCACGACGATCTCCGGGTCCACCAGGCCGGTCGGCCGGATGACCTGCTCCACGAACTCGCCGCCGGTGCGGGACAGCTCGTAGGGGCCCGGGGTGGCGGACAGGTACACCGTCTGCCCGATCCGGTCCGTGAACTCCTCCCAGGTCAACGGCCGGTTGTCCACCGCCGACGGGAGCCGGAACCCGAAGTCGACCAGGTTCCGCTTCCGGGACATGTCGCCCTCGTACATGCCGCCGATCTGCGGCACGGTCACGTGCGACTCGTCGATCACCAGGAGGAAGTCCTCCGGGAAGTAGTCGATCAGGGTGGCGGGCGCCGTGCCCGCCCCGCGCCCGTCGATGTGGCGGGAGTAGTTCTCGATGCCGGAACAGAACCCGACCTGGCGGATCATCTCCAGGTCGTACTGGGTGCGCATGCGCAGCCGCTGCGCCTCGAGCAGCTTGCCCTGGCTCTCCAGCTGGGCGAGCCGCTCCTCCAGCTCCCGCTCGATGTCCCGCACCGCGCGTTCCATCCGCTCCGGCCCCGCGACGTAGTGCGTGGCCGGGAAGATCCGCACCTCGTCCACCTGCCGCACGACGTCCCCGGTCAGCGGGTGCAGGTAGTACAGCGACTCGATCTCGTCCCCGAAGAACTCGATCCGGATCGCGAGCTCCTCGTACGCCGGGATGATCTCCACCGTGTCGCCGCGGACCCGGAAGGTGCCGCGGGCGAACGCCACGTCGTTCCGCGTGTACTGGACGTCCACGAGCAGCCGCAGGAACGCGTCCCGGTCCAGCTCCAGGCCCGTCTCCAGCTTGACCGAGCGGTCCAGGTACGACTGCGGCGTGCCGAGGCCGTAGATGCACGACACCGAGGCGACGACCACGACGTCCCTGCGGGACAACAGGTTCTGCGTGGCGGAGTGCCGGAGGCGCTCCACATCGTCGTTGATCGACGAGTCCTTCTCGATGTACGTGTCCGTCTGCGCGATGTACGCCTCGGGCTGGTAGTAGTCGTAGTACGAGACGAAGTACTCCACCGCGTTGTTCGGCAGCATGTCCTTCAGCTCGTTGGCCAGCTGCGCGGCGAGGGTCTTGTTGGGCGCCATGACCAGCGTGGGCCGCTGCACCTGCTCGATCAGCCAGGCGGTGGTGGCCGACTTGCCGGTGCCGGTGGCGCCGAGCAGCACCACGTCCTGCTCGCCGCGGTTGATCCGCCGGGTCAGCTCGGCGATGGCCGCGGGCTGGTCACCAGCGGGCTCGTACTCGCTGACGACCTCGAACCGGCCGCCCGTGCGCTCGATGTCGCCGGCGGGCCGGTGCTCGGAGTGCGCGAGCGGGACGTCCGCCTCGCCACCCTCGCGGGCGCTGCCGGGTACCTCGGTCGCGAATGCCATGTCCCCAGGGTACGAGCCGGCACCGACAGTTTCCCGTCGCCCGCCGTCGCGCGGTTCCGGTCGGCTCCGGCGTGCGGCACGCTGGGGGCGTGCACCCGCCGAAGGTCCAGACCTACGACGTGCGGTCCGGCGTCAACACCGACAACAAGGGCCTCGTCCGCGAGGTGACGGCGTACCACCACGCCCCGTTCGGCCTGCACATGAGCCGGGCGATCGTGGGCCGGGAGTCCGCGAGCTGGATCGAGTCCTGGCTGCTCCCCGACCTGGGGATCGTGGTCAGCGACTGGACCTGGAAGCCGGGCCACGAGCGCCACCAGGACTTCTACCTGGACATCGCCGTGGTCGAGCCCGGCTCGGACCTCTGGCGGACGACCGACCTCTACCTCGACGTGATCGTCAAGACGGGCGAGTGGACCGAGGTGCTCGACGTCGACGAGTTCGTCGAGGCGGTCGCCACCGGCCTGGTCGACCCCCCGACGGCCGAGTGGGCACTGCACCGGCTCACCGAGGTCACCGCCGCGCTGGCCGCACACGGCCACGACCTCGACGCCTGGCTGGCCACCCGGGGCATCACCCTGACCTGGCGGGGGGACGGCGCGGCCCAGGCGGGCTGAGCGCCACGCCCCGTTCTCCGACGGCCGCGCGCTCGGAGCGTCGGCGAGCCTGCGTCAGACCCGGCCTGCGGTGCGCGCGGCGTTCTCGCCCGGCTCGTCCGGAGCCGTCGTGGTGGTGGTGCCCGACGCGGTGGCCGTCGTCGTGGTGGTGGTCGGCTCCGTCGTCGGCGTGGTCGGGTCCGGCTCGCCCTCCGGCAGCGGCGGCGTCGTGGTGACCGGCGGGGGCACCACGACGGGCGGGGGGACGACCACGGGCGCCGGCGCGACCGGCTGCGGCGCAGGCGGCTTCGGCTTCACCGTGGTCGTGCGGGGGACGACCTTGCGCTTGGTGGTGGGAGCGGGCTCCTCCACGACGGCGGCGGGCGGCGGCGCGACGACCGGCGGCGGCTCGACCGTGGTCGTGATCGGGGCAGGCGCGGTGGTCTCCGGGACGACCTCGGCGACCGGTGCGGCGACGGGCGGGGCACTCTGCGCCGCGGCCGTGCCGACCGCGGTGACCCCGCCCAGCGCGCCCACGGTGAGCACCGCGGCCGCGGCGGCACCGGAGGCCCGGTTGACCGCACCTGCCCGACGCACCACGTCGTCGACCGCGGGCAGCGCGACACCCGCGGCCAGCTCGTCGTCCAGCCTCCGCAGCTCCGCGGCGCCGCGACCGCCCGTCCAGGGGTTGGTCACCGCTCCTCCTCCTCGGCCGGGGTCTCCCCCGCCATGTCGTGACTCGGCGGCGGGGCGATCGTCAGCCCCGCGACAGCCTGCTCGATCCGGGTGCCGACCCGGTTGAGGCGCGCCTGGACCGTGCCCACCGACACGCCCTCCAGGACCGCGACCTCGCGAACGCCCATCCCTGCCATGTGGACCAGCACCGCGGCACGGCGCTCGTCCAGCGGCAGCTCGGCCAACGCGGCGAGCACGGCCGAGGTCCGGGGATCGAGGCCCTCCTGCTGGGGGACCCGCGCCGACCGCAGGCCGATCCGCGCCGCCAACCGGCGCCAGGGGTTGCGGGAGGCCCGCACCGCGACGCGCCGCACCCAGGCCTCGGCGTCGCCCTCGCGGACCTCGGACCAGCGCCGCCAGGCCCGGGAGTAGGCGTCCTGCACGAGGTCGTGGGCCGCACCGGAGTCCAGGGTGATCGCGAACAGCTGCCCCACGAGCCGCGGGTAGTGCGCCTCGAAGTGGGCGCCGAAGTCCGCCCGGAGGCCACCCCGCGGGGCCTCCTCGACGTCCCGTTCGACGACCGAGTCGTCCGGCTCGGGGGCCCCGACCGCACCGACCGCCCCGTCCGCACCGTCGGTCTCGGGGTTCTCGACCTGGTGACCGTCGACCTCGGGGCCGTCCGACTCCTCGGACCTTTCGGACTCCGCCGAGACGGACGAGACCTGCGCGCTGCTCACCCCGACCCCTTACCGACCCCACGGCGGGGTCACCCGTTGTGACGGTCCTGCCCGGCTATCGCGGCCTGTCCGTCGCCCGTTACAGCGACGTCCGGGGCCGTGAGCCCGATCAGCGTATTACCCCTGCGTCCATCCGGTGGACTCGGCCCATGCTTCGGCGCGCGGAAGGGCGGCGGCGAACCACGGCTCCTTCCGCTCGACGTACCGCGTCGCGTCCGAGTCGCCTGCGAACTCCGCCGCAGCCGCCCGCTTGACCTGCAGGTACTCCTCGCGCGCCGCGGCGTCCCCGCGCAGCCAGTCCCGGAAAAGCAGCGCGTAGCGCCAGCCCGGGGAGCCCAGCACCCGCACGTGCAGGTGCACCCGCTGCGCCGGGTCCGCACCGCCGAAGTAGCGCTTGCGCCAGTGCTCCGGATCGGGGTCGGCGGGCTTGGGGTGGTCCTGGACGATCTCCGGGACCAGGACCAGCCCGACGGACGCGAGCGGCTCGACGATCGCATCGACGTCCGCGAGCGACCGCACTGCCAGCTGGACGTCCGTGACGTCCTTCGCGGGCAGCCCCGGGACCGCCGTGGACCCGATGTGCGCGACGCCGCACCCCACGGACCCGGCCGCCTTGGCCACCCGCGCCGCGATCCGCTCGCCGCGCGCCGCCCATCCGGGGTCCGGGTCGGCGAGCACCGGCGCCCCGCCGCGCACGGCCCGCCGCAGCCGGACGTTCTCCTCGAGCGGCACCAACCGCTCCGCCCACAACCGGTCCACCCGCTCGACGAGCTCGGCGGCGGTGCCGTCGTTGGGCAGCAGGACGTCCGCCGCGGCCCGGCGCTGCGCGTCGGTGGCCTGCTTGGTGATCCGCGCCCGGGCGTCCGCCTCGGTGAGCCCGCGGGACTCCACGAGCCGCCGGACCCGGACGTCCTCGTCCGTGTCCACCACGACGACCAGCGCGAACCGGTCCTGCGTCCCCTGCTCCACCATCAGCGCGGCGTCGTAGACGATCACGGACTCCGGTCCGGCCGCGGCGACCAGCTCGGCGGTCCGCTCCGCGATCAGCGGATGGGTGATCCCGTTGAGCACCTTGAGCTGTTCGTCGTCGCTGAAGACGATCGAGGCGACCTTCGGGCGGTCCATCTCGCCGTCCGGGCCGATCACGTCCGGCCCGAAGGCCTCCGCGACCCGGGCGAGCCCCGGTGTGCCCTTGGCGACGACCTCCCGCGCGATCAGGTCCGCGTCGATCAGGGTGGCGCCCAGCTCGACCAGCCTGCGCGACGCCGTGGACTTGCCCGCACCGATCCCGCCCGTCAGCCCGATCTGCAGCACGAGATCACCCTAGGGGGTGTCTGACGGGCCTGGATCACCCGGCGGCGACGGCGTCCGGCTCGGCGGTCGCGGGGGTCGGCGCCGGAGCGGAGGGGGCGTCGGGCGGCGCGGGCTGGCTCGCGCCGTCGCGCGGCAGCACCCGCAGGGCCAGGTCGACGAGCCGGTCGACCGGCGGGCCCGGCGCTCGGGCCGAGACCGGGAGCACGAAGGTCAGGGTGTCGACGCCGTACACCACCGCGAGGAGCGTCTCGGTGCGCCGCTCGACCGCGACGGCCTTCGCGGTGCCGATCGCGACGTCGCTGGACCGCCCGTCGGAGCGCTCGGCGTTGGTGTTCAGCTGCCACTGCCGGGTCGCGGCGGCCGCGTCGGTGTAGCGGCCGAGGTTGATGTCCAGCAACGTGTTCCCGCCGCCGGGACCGCTGGCGCTATACCGGCAGCCGACCCGCTCGGTGCGGCCCACGGTCGGCTCGGGCACGCCCTTGATCGTCCGCAGGGCCGTGGACCCCAGCGGGCGGGCGAAGAGGGCTCCGAGGTCGTCGGGCGCGAGGAACGTGCCGCAGTCCTCCGGCAGCCCGATCCGGGGGGCCTGGGTGCCGGTCGCCGCGGCGTCCGATGCCGCGAAGGTCGGCAGCGGCGTGCCCTCCTGGGCGTTGCCCGTGGAACAGGCGGTGAGCAACCCGAGGGAGAGCGCCAACGCCACCGTCCACCGCCCCCGCCGCATGAGATCCACGGTAGGCCCGCATACATGATCGACTCACCCGGCGCGCCCGTGCTGTCACGGAACGCTGCCCGATCGTGATCGTGGCGACATCGCGCGGAGTACCCGGGGACGCCGAACGGCCCCGGTCCTGATGGACCGGGGCCGTTCGAGGATCAGGCGATCCGACTCGTCACGCGCCGCCGGACAGCTTCTCCCGCAGGGCCGCGAGCTGCTCGTCGCTGGCCAGCGACCCGCCGCTCTGGGCGGGCTCGCCACCGGTCGTGGCGGGCGCGCTCCCGGAGGAGTAGTTCGCCGCACCGGTCTCGGTGGTGGCCTCCGCCTCGGCCTCGGCGGCCTTGCGGATCTGCGTCATGTGCTGCTCGTAGCGCTCGTGCGCCTCGGCGTACTCCTTCTCCCAGGTCTCGCGCTGGGACTCGAAGCCCTCCTGCCAGTCGCCGGTCTCGACGTCGAAGCCCTCGGGGTAGATGTAGTTCCCCTGGTCGTCGTACTCGGCGGCCATGCCGTAGCGCGTCGGGTCGAACTCGGTGTCGACCGTCATGCCCTCGTTGGCCTGCTTGAGCGACAGCGAGATCCGGCGGCGGTCCAGGTCGATGTCGATGACCTTGACCATGCAGTCGTCGCCCACCTGGACGACCTGCTCCGGGATCTCGACGTGGCGCTCGGCCAGCTCGGAGATGTGCACCAGGCCCTCGATGCCCTCCTCGACGCGCACGAACGCGCCGAACGGGACGAGCTTGGTGACCTTGCCCGGCACGATCTGGCCGATCGCGTGGGTCCGGGCGTACAGGCGCCACGGGTCCTCCTGCGTCGCCTTCAGCGACAGCGAGACGCGCTCGCGGTCGAGGTCGACGTCGAGCACCTCGACGGTGACCTCCTGGCCCACCTCGACGACCTCGGACGGGTGGTCGATGTGCTTCCAGGACAGCTCGGAGACGTGCACCAGGCCGTCGACGCCACCGAGGTCGACGAACGCACCGAAGTTGACCACCGAGGAGACGACGCCCTTGCGCACCTGGCCGCGGGCCAGCTGGTTGAGGAACTCGCTGCGGACCTCGGACTGGGTCTGCTCCAGCCACGCGCGGCGGGACAGGACCACGTTGTTGCGGTTCTTGTCCAGCTCGATGATCTTGGCCTCGATCTTGCGGCCGACGTACGGCTGCAGATCGCGGACGCGGCGCATCTCGACCAGCGAGGCCGGGAGGAAGCCGCGGAGCCCGATGTCCAGGATCAGGCCGCCCTTGACGACCTCGATGACGGTGCCCTCGACGGGCTCGTCCGCCTCCTTGAGAGCCTCGATCGTGCCCCAGGCGCGCTCGTACTGCGCACGCTTCTTGGACAGGATCAGGCGACCCTCCTTGTCCTCCTTCTGGAGGACGAGGGCCTCGACGAACTCGCCGACCTCGACGACCTCGGCGGGGTCGACGTCGTGCTTGATCGACAGCTCCCGCGAGGGGATGACGCCCTCGGTCTTGTAGCCGATGTCGAGCAGGACCTCGTCGCGGTCGACCTTGACGATGGTGCCCTCGACGATGTCGCCATCGTTGAAGTACTTGATCGTCTTGTCGATGGCGGCGAGGAAGTCCTCCTCCGACCCGATGTCGTTGATGGCGACCTGCGGGGTCGTGTGGGTCGGGGCGGCGGTGGTGTCGGTGGACATGTAGTGGGGTGCTCCGGTGGGATGGATGTCGTTGTGACCGCGTGTGGCGGCCGGGCGGGTGCGTGTAGCCGTGACTGCTCCGTGCGACAGTCACCTGGTTGTCGTCGATTCACCCGGGAAAGTTCCCGCGGCGACGACCCGCTCGGGAAGACCGAGCCGGACCTCGCACACGTTGACCACGGGTACTCGCGATGGTACGCGGCACCCGATCAGTGGGGCAATGCGGGTCCCCCGGTGCGAACGGGGAGGATTCACGCCGTGAGCTGGGGAGAACGATGAGTGCCGAAGAGCTGCTCGGGACGGCCGGGGTGGCCCGCAGGGAGGTCGACTCCGCGGAGTCCGAGCGGGCCAGCCGGGCCTGGTGGGACGCCGACGCCGCGGACTACCTCGCCGAGCACGGCCGCGACATCGGCGACGCCGAGTTCGTCTGGTGCCCGGAGGGGCTGCACGAGGCCGAGGCCCGCCTGCTCGGAGAGGTCGCGGGCCGGAGCGTGCTCGAGATCGGGTGCGGCTCCGCGCCGTGCTCGCGCTGGTTGGCGGCCCAGGGCGCGCACCCGGTGGCCCTGGATCTCTCCCGCGGGATGCTCGCGGCCGCGGCGGAGCTGAACCGCGCCACCGGGATCGCCGTCCCCCTCGTCCAGGCGGGCGCCGAGCGGCTGCCCTTCGCCGACTCCTCCTTCGACCTCGCCTGCTCCGCCTTCGGCGCGGTGCCGTTCGTCGCGGAGCCCGTGCAGGTGATGCGCGAGGTGCGCCGGGTGCTCCGGCCCGGCGGGCGGTGGGTGTTCGCGGTGAACCACCCGATGCGCTGGATGTTCTCCGACGACCCGGGCCCGGCCGGGCTGACCGTCACCCAGTCCTACTTCGACCGGACCCCCTATCTGGAGGTCGACGACGCGGGCCACGCCACCTACGTCGAGCACCATCGGACGCTCGGCGACCGGATCCGGGACGTCGTCCGGGCGGGGCTGGTGCTCGACGACCTGGTGGAGCCGGAGTGGCCCGAGGGCCACGAGCGTGTGTGGGGCCAGTGGTCCCCGCTGCGCGGCAGGCTCTTCCCCGGCACCGCGATCTTCGTGACCCACCGGCCTACAGCAGGGTGACCGCGCCGGAGTCCAGGTCGTAGCGGGCGCCGACGATCGTCAGCCCGCCCGCGGTCACCGACTTCTCGAGGTCGGAGTCGTGCCGCAGCGTGTGCACGACCCGCCGCACGTTCTCGTCCACCGCCGCGGCGACGCGGGCGGCGCGTTCCGGCCCCTGCGGCGGCACGGACGGCGCGATCGCCTCCACGAGGTAGGCGAGGTGCCCCGGCCCCTCCTCTCCCGCGTCGACCGCGGCGACGGCGGCGCCGACCGCCCCGCAGGACGAGTGCCCCAGCACCACGAGCAGGGGGATCCTCAGCTCCCCGGCCCCGAACGCGATGCTGCCCAGGACGGCGTCGTCGAGCACCTCGCCCGCGGTGCGGACGGTGAAGAGGTCGCCGAGCCCCTGGTCGAACACGAGCTCCGGCGGCACCCGCGAGTCGACGCAGGACAGCACCGTGGCGAACGGGTGCTGCGCGGCCACGAGCGACCGGCGGATCTCCGCGCCCTCGTGCGGATGCTCCGGGCGGATCGCCTGCCAGCGCCGGTTGCCCTCGAGCAGGAGGCGCAGTCCCTCCTCGGCCGTGGGGATCCCGGTCGGTTCCGACGCCGCCGCGGGTGTCGCCCCGGCGGCCGGCATCCCGCTCAGCCCCACCCCGACCATGCCCTGGATCGCGGCCCGCCGTCCGATCGCCCGCATCGCCCATCCCCTTGCAGCACGCAACGTTTCGGCTCGAAAGTACGGCGCTGCACGGTTCGTCGGAACTGCTCTGGCCGGTTCCGCGATGTGGATCACAGCCGGGCACACTGGCCGTCTTCGCGGCTTCGTCACCACGGCCTAGTCTCGTCCCGTGCCGATCGACGCCGCTGAGCTGCAGCAGACCTTCACGCCCGGGCAGCTGAACGAGCGGATGGGGATCGAGATCCTCTCCGTCACCCTGGAGGAGGTCCGTGGCCGGATGCCGGTCGAGGGCAACCGCCAGCCCTACGGCCTGCTCCACGGCGGCGCGAGCGGCGTGCTCGCCGAGACCCTCGGCTCGGTGCTCGCGGCCGCGCACGCGCTCCCCGACCGGTTCCCGGTCGGCCTGGAGCTGGCCTGCACCCACCACCGCGCCGCGACCGACGGCTGGGTGACGGGGGTGGCCCGGCCCCTGCACGTCGGCCGCAGCACCTCGACGCACGAGATCGTGCTGACCGACGAGCAGGGCAGGCGCACGTGCACCGCCAAGCTCACCTGCCTGCACCGCGACACGAAGCCGCAGGTCTGAGCGCGGTGGGTGGCGGCGGACCGCCACCCACCGGTTACTCAGCGCCGACGCCCTCGCCCAGGTAGGCCTCCTGGACGCGCGGGTCGGCCAACAGCTCCGCACCCGTGCCCGTGAGCGTGGTGCGGCCCAGGTCGATCACGTACGCCTTGTCCGACAACCCCAACGCCGCCAACGCGTTCTGCTCGACGAGCAGCACCGTGGTGCCCTCGGACCGCAGCTCCTTGACGGTGTCGAAGATCAGCTGGGTCATGATCGGCGAGAGCCCCATGGACGGCTCGTCGAGCATGAGCAGCTTCGGCCGCGACATCAGCGCCCGGCCGATCGCGAGCATCTGCTGCTCGCCGCCGGAGAAGAGGCCCGCCTTGTTCTGCCGCCGCTCCCCCAGCACCGGGAACAGGTCGTAGACCCGCTGCATGTCCTTGACGATGCCCGCCTCGTCCTTGCGGGTGTAGGCCCCGAGGCGCAGGTTCTCCTCGACCGACATCCGGGCGAACAGCCGCCTGCCCTCGGGGCTGTGCGCCACCCCGCGGGACAGGATCGAGTGGGCGGGCAGCTTGTGGATCTCCACCCCGTCGAACTCGACGGTGCCGGACACGGGCCGCAGCAGCCCGGACAACGTCCGCAGCGTGGTCGTCTTGCCTGCCCCGTTGGACCCGATCAGGGACACGATCTGCCCCTGCTCGACGTCGAACGACACCCCGCGCACGGCCTGGATCGCCCCGTAGGCCACCACCAGGTCACGGACCTGTAGGAACGCCATCAGGACTCCTCTCCGGACTCGTCTGCGGGCTCGGCTGCGGGCTCGGCCGCGGGGGCGGCCCCGGCGTGCAGCTGCGCCTCGATCTCCTCGGGCGGTGCGCCCAGGTAGGCCTCGATGACCCGCGGGTCGCCGCGCACCTCGTCCGGCGAACCCTCGACCAGCAGCTCGCCCTGGACCAGCACCAACACCCTGTCGCACAGGGTGAAGATGAACTTCGTGTCGTGCTCGATGACCACCACCGACACACCCAGGTCGCGGATCGCGAAGATCAGCTGCCGGGTCGCCTCGGTCTCCTGGGCGTTCATGCCTGCCGTGGGCTCGTCGAGCAGCAGCACCGACGGGTCCGTGGCCAGCGCCCGGGCGATCTCCAGCCTGCGCTGGTCGCCGTAGGGCAGGTTGCGGGCCAGCTCGTCCGCGAACCGGGTCAGGCCGACGAACGTGAGCAGCTTCTCCGCCCGGTCCTTCGCCTCCGCCTCGCTGCGCCGGAACTGCGGCCCGTGCAGCAGCGACGAGATCGGGCTCTGCTTCATCCGGACGTGCCTGCCCACCAGCACGTTCTCCCGGGCGGTCATGCTCGGGAACAGCCGGATGTTCTGGAACGTCCGCGCCACACCCGCCTCGGTGACCCGGCTCGGGTCCTGCGGCATCGGCTTGCCGCGCAGGGTGACCGCACCCGACGTCGGCGTGTACAGCCCCGTCAGACAGTTGAAGAAGGTCGTCTTGCCTGCGCCGTTGGGGCCGATCAGGCCGATGACCTCGCCCTCCTTGAGCGACATCGTGACGTCGTTCAGCGCGCGGAGCCCGCCGAACTGCATGGTCACGCCCGCCGCCTCCAGGATCGGCTCGCGGGTGCCCGTCGCGATCCGCATGTCCTCCGCGAGCTCGGCGGTGACCTCCTCGGGAGGCGCCTCGAGCTCGGGAGGCAGTTCCGTCTCCTCCGTCATCTCACTTCACCTCCGTGGGGAGCGCGCCGGGCGCTTCCTTCGCCGCGTCCTCCGGATCCTCGGCCAGCTCCGCCTTGCGGTGCTTGTCCGCGATGATGCCCTGCGGCCGGAACCGCATGATCAGCACCAGCGCGAGACCGAAGATCAGCAGTCGGTAGTCCGCGAACTCGCGCAGCTTCTCCGGCAGCACGAACAGGATCGAGGCGCCGAGCACCGCGCCCGGGATGGTGCCCATGCCGCCGAGGATGACCGCGGCGAGCAGGGTGACCGACTCCAGGAACCGGAACGAGTCGTACGCGACGACGGCCGTCTTGTGGGCGAAGAACGCCCCCGCCAGCCCGGCCAGCATCGCGCCGATGAGGAACGCGAGGATCTTGATGGGGCCGGTCCGGATGCCCATGGCCGACGCCGCGTCCTCGTCCTCGCGGATGGCGATCCAGGCGCGGCCGAGGCGGGAGTTCTTGAGGTTGCCGAACACCAGCATCACGAAGGCCACCAGCAGGACGATCGCCACGTAGTACATGACGCCGCTGGGCAGCTGGATCGGGCCGATGCTGATCGACTCGTTGAACTGGAAGCTGCCCAGCCCCACCGGCGGGATGTTGGGGATGGCGTTCGCGCCACCCGTCAGGCCCGCGATGTTGTTCTGCGCGCTGCGCACGAAGATCTCACCGAAGGCCAGGGTGACGATCGCGAGGTAGTCCCCGCGCACCCGCAGCGTCGGCGAGCCGACGATCGCGCCGAAGACGCCCGCCACCACCGCCGAGATGACCATGACCAGCAGGAACGGCAGGTGGATGCCGACGGCCGAGGCCGCGGCGCCGGACAGGTTGGCCGCCGTGAACGCCCCGATGCCGAGGAAGGCGACGTACCCGAGGTCCAGCAGGCCCGCGAGCCCGACGACGATGTTGAGCCCGATCGCCGTCGCCGCGTACACGCCGATGTTCGACGCGACCGTCATCCAGTACTCGGTCCCGGCGCCGGTGAACGGCAGCGCGAGCGCGCAGACCAGCAGCACGACCACGCTGAACACGCGGTGCCGCTCGGACACCGCACCGACCCAGGTGAGCAGGCCGGAGGCGTTGAGCGCGCTGAACGCACCGGCCAGGGCCGCCAGCAGGGACAGGAACACCACGCCCGCGTAGGGGTTGACGACACCACCCTGACCACCGCTGGTCAGCACCTCGGCCACCAGGAGCAGGACGAGCGCGAAGATCACCAGCAGCAGGATCCACTCGACCCACCACGGGAGCTCCCACTCCCACTCCGGGCGGCCCTCGAGGCCACCCGAGGTCGCCGAGAGGACGGTCACGAGCCCGCCGACCAGCGCGACGACGGAGCCGAACGCGACGGCGCCGTCCGACGCCGTGATCGCGCCGAGCCCACCGCCCTCGACGAGGATCCAGAGCCCGTTCAGCAGTGCGACGGCGGTGACGCCGACCCCGAGGCCGCGCACGATCCGATGCTGCGCGGGGACCTTGACCAGCGCGATCACGATGGCGGCGATGCCCAGCAGCGTGATGTGCAGCCGGAAGCCGGAGATCCCGAAGGGCTCGACGAACATGTTGAGCGACGCGCGCTCGGGGTAGGCGCCCTCGTTCAGCACGAAGGTCACCCACGGCAGGAACGCGCCCAGGATCGACAGCACGCCGCCCGCGATCATGCCGATCGTCGCGAACGGGGCCAGGGCGTTGAGCACCGGGCCGAGCCTGCCGGTGTGCCGGACGGGCGGCGGGGCGACGGGCGCGACGGGGGTCTCGGTCGTGGCGGTCATGCGCGCACCCGCTCGGACTCGCCGAAGAAGCCCTGCGGCCGGAAGACCAACACCACGATCAGCACCACGAAGATCCACACGTAGTCGTACGCCGTGCCACCCGGCAGGTACTGCCCGCCGAGGGCCCTGACCAGCCCGATCACCAGGCCTCCGACGACGGCACCCCGGATGTTGCCGATGCCGCCGAGCACCGCCGCGGTGAACGCGAAGATGCCGTTCTGGAAGCCCATGTCGATGTTGATGTTGTTGAGGTAGCCGCCGTAGAGCACGCCCGCGACGCCCGCGAGCGCGCCGCCGATGGCGAAGGTCAGCACGATGACGCGGTCGGGGTCGATGCCCATCAGCCGCGCGACGTCCCGGTCCTGGGACGTGGCCCGCATGGCACGACCCATCCGGGTCCGCTCGATGAACCGCTCCAGGCCGAAGGCGAGGCCGAGCGAGACGACGATCAGCAGCACGCCGGTGTAGCGGATCACCACGCCGTCACCGATCGGGATGACGAAGGCGCCCTCGATGAAGACGTTGGGGAACGGGATGGCGGCGGTGGCGCCCGGGTAGAACACCCGGACCGCCTCCTGCAGCGCGACCGAGACGCCGAGCGCGGTGATCAGGGGCGCCAGCCGGGGGGCGTTGCGCAGCGGCCGGTAGGCGAAGCGCTCCATCGCGACCGCCACCAGCATGGCGACCAGCGCGCCCGCCACCAGGGCGATGGGCAGGGCGAAGTACCATCGGGCGGCGACGGCGGTGGGCACCCAGTAGGTCAATGTGGCCAGGCCGCCGTAGGCGCCGACCATGAAGATCTCACCGTGCGCGAAGTTGATCAGCGTGATGATGCCGTAGACCATCGTGTAGCCGATGGCGATCAGAGCGATCAGCGAGCCGAACATCAGCCCGTTCGCGATCTGGGACAGGAACGTGGACAACCGAGGGATCTCCTCAACCCGCGTGCACGAACGGGGACGGGTGTGATGGCCCGTCCCCGTTCGTGAACTTGCTCCAGCGGTGCCCCCGAGCGGGGGCCTCCGTCAGCTCGCCTGGTACGACCCGGTCTCGATCGGCGCGAAGGCGCCGTCCTTGACCTCGTAGACCGTCAGGACCTTGTTGGTGGTGTCGCCGAACTGGTCGAACGAGACCGCGCCGGTCGCACCCTGGATGTTGGTGGCCTGCACCGCCGCGATCAGCCCGTCGCGCGTGGCGTCGGAGAAGGTGCCGTTGCCGACCGCCTTCGAGAGCCCGTCGATGAGCACGTTGGCC
>Ga0207644_10001206_pt1 | contig 16653 bp, 12 predicted proteins | sample KBSS73metaG_FD_184326 | JGI IMG/M metagenome (GOLD analysis project Ga0207644, IMG submission 184326) | Switchgrass rhizosphere microbial communities from Kellogg Biological Station, Michigan, USA - KBS S7-3 metaG (SPAdes) (version 2) | ecosystem: Host-associated > Plants > Roots > Rhizosphere... | reverse complement strand
GGTGTGTCGATCGCCAAGGAGATCGAGCTCGAGGACCCCTGGGAGAAGATCGGGGCCGAGCTCGTCAAGGAAGTTGCCAAGAAGACCGACGACATCGCGGGCGACGGCACCACCACCGCGACCGTCCTGGCGCAGGCGTTGGTCCGCGAGGGTCTCCGCAACGTGGCCGCGGGTGCGAACCCGATGAGCCTCAAGCGCGGCATCGAGAAGGCCGTCGAGGCCGTCTCCCAGCAGCTGCTGAAGTCCGCCAAGGAGATCGAGACCAAGGAGCAGATCGCTGCCACGGCCTCCATCTCGGCCGCCGACCCGCAGATCGGCGAGCTCATCGCCGAGGCGATGGACAAGGTCGGCAAGGAGGGCGTGATCACGGTCGAGGAGAGCCAGACCTTCGGTCTGGAGCTCGAGCTGACCGAGGGCATGCGCTTCGACAAGGGCTACATCTCCCCGTACTTCGTGACCGACGCGGAGCGCATGGAGGTCGAGCTCGAGGACCCGTACGTGCTCCTCGTGTCGTCGAAGATCTCGACGGTGAAGGACCTGCTCCCGCTGCTGGAGAAGGTCATGCAGGGCGGCAAGCCGCTCGCGATCATCGCCGAGGACGTCGAGGGCGAGGCCCTGGCGACCCTGGTCGTCAACAAGATCCGTGGCACCTTCAAGTCCGTCGCCATCAAGGCGCCGGGCTTCGGTGACCGCCGCGAGGCCATGCTCACCGACATGGGCATCCTGACCGGTGGCGAGGTCATCTCGGAGAAGGTCGGCCTCAAGCTGGAGAACGCCGACCTGTCGCTGCTCGGCCGGGCGCGCAAGGTCGTCGTCACCAAGGACGAGACGACCATCGTCGACGGTGCGGGCGACGCCGACCAGATCGCCGGTCGCGTCAACCAGATCCGCGCGGAGATCGAGCGCACGGACTCGGACTACGACCGCGAGAAGCTGCAGGAGCGCCTGGCCAAGCTGGCGGGCGGTGTTGCGGTCATCAAGGCCGGAGCCGCGACCGAGGTCGAGCTCAAGGAGCGCAAGCACCGCATCGAGGACGCCGTTCGCAACGCGAAGGCGGCCGTCGAGGAGGGCATCGTCGCCGGTGGCGGCGTGGCGCTCATCCAGGCCGGTGCGGGCCTGTTCGAGGGCCTCGGCCTGGACGGCGACGAGGCGACCGGGGCGAACATCGTCAAGGTCGCGCTCGAGGCGCCGCTCAAGCAGATCGCCGTCAACGCCGGCCTCGAGGGCGGCGTCGTCGCGGAGAAGGTGCGCAACCTCCCCGCGGGCGAGGGCCTCGACGCGGCCACCGGCGAGTACAAGGACCTGGTCAAGGCGGGCATCATCGACCCCGCCAAGGTCACCCGGTCCGCGCTGCAGAACGCGGCCTCCATCGCCGCGCTCTTCCTCACCACCGAGGCGGTCATCGCCGACAAGCCGGAGAAGAACGCCGCTCCGGCAGGCGACCCGACCGGCGGCATGGGCGGCATGGACTTCTGAGTCCCTGACGCACAGCACGTCCCGCAGGGGCGGTGGGCTTCGGCCCACCGCCCCTGCGGCGTTGGTGGGCTGGCCCGAGCGTCAGTTCTGGATGACGACCCACACCGTCCAGGCCACGGTGACCATGGTCGGGACCAGCGCGACGAGCACCGGCCAGATCCGCCGCGCCCGGCTCGTCGCGAACCAGAAGCCCAGCGGCCAGCCGACCGCGAGCACCCCGACGACCACGCCGAACACGATCCCGGCCGCGCTCTCCAGGCCGAGCCCGAACGCCAGCGCCATCAGCGCGAAGAACGCGGGCCATAGCGCGGCGAGGATCGTGGTGATCAGCCCGACGATCCGGGTGGCGAGCACGCCCGACGGCTGCGGCGCCCGAGTCGGTGCGCCTGCGGTGGGGAAGGTCAGGTAGGGCTGCGCCTGGTCGGGTGTCCGCGGGTACGGGAACTGCACACCGGGCAGGCCGGTCCAGGGATCGCCCTGCCCCGGGAAGGGGATGCCGAGCCCTGCGGGGGTCTGGAGGTCCGCGGGGTACCGCGCCGCGGCGGCTTCGTGGTGCGGTGTCGTGGTCATGGCTCCAACCTAGGAACCCGCAGGTGAGCGCACAGGGGTGCCAGCACCACCCCACCGAGGCGCCACCATGCGAACCCGGTGATCCGCCCGAGGGTGACAGGACGGCGGTGGCGACGACCGTCACGTCCCACTCGCAACGATCACCCGTCGAAGATCCACCCGAGCGTCACCCGACGGCGTCGCGGGGAGCCGTCGCGTCACGCTCGCGCTGGGCCCGGAGGAGCTCCTGCCGAACTCTCGCGGCCACGGTCTGGGGGCGGTGCAGGATCTCGGCGGGGTCGAACCGCACCACGCGCCACCCGGCTCGGGCGAGGTAGGCCTCCCGGTTCAGGTCGCGGAGGGCGCGTTCCGGACGGAGGTGGTCGGGACCGTTGTGCTCGACGCCGACCAAGAGCCACGGGAACGCCAGGTCCAGCTCGTACGGGCCGACCCGGTGCTGCAGGACCGGTGTCGGGAGGTCGGCATCGGCGAGCGCCAGTCGGACTCGCGTCTCCATCGGGGAGCCCGACCTCCGATCGGCGCGCCGGACGACCTCCGGCAACCGTGCGCTGCCGCGGGCGCCGAGATGTCGGATGCGCAGCGCGAACAGGTCCTCGGGCGCGAAGTCACCGACCCGCGCCAATGCGTCGACCGCGACGACCCCCTCCCGCACCGGGAGCGCGCACGCGAGATCGAACGCCGTCCGCAGCGGCGTGGTGACCCACACTCCACCGACCTGCGTGATCTCGTCGGGATGGACCAGGCCTCGGCGCACCCGCAGACCGGGATGGCGTCGCTGTGACCCACCGGGCACGACGACGTCCACCGCGGCGTCGGCGGGCCCGCACGACGCGCCGAGCAACTCGGCCGCCGCCCACCCGCCCACCGCGCCCCGCCCCTCCACGAGCAGGGCGGCGCCCCGTGCCCGGAGTGCGAGATCGGGCGGGTCCTGCCCGCGAGGTGCATAGACGTCGGGGAAGAGCCGCACGAACCTCGGCCCGCGCAGCTGCCCCTGGGTCACCCTGCCCGCGGACAGCTCGACGGACCCTCGCAACGGTTCTGTGTTCATGTGAGGTTGGACGGAGCCCGGGCCCCACCGGTTCCGCGCCCCTTTTCCCCACCGACGAGTGGGACGGGAACGCAATGGCCCCGACCGTCCCGTCCCTCCCGAGACGATCTTCGACGCGCTCCGACCGCACCATGTGATCGTTCCGAATGTGACCCGACGGCGCTCTGCTCAACACTCCTGTCCCGCTCAGAACAATCAAGGACCCGTGATCCATGTGAGCGTCACGCGACGGCGGGTGGCGCAGCCGTCGAGTCACCGTCGGAACGATCATGAGTGGCGCGGGCGCGGCTCGGCGCGGGCGAGGAGGGCGGGCGAGGAGGGCGGGCGGGCGCGGAGGACGGGCGGGCGGGCGCGGAGGGCGGCGACCAGCTCGGGCGATGACACCGACTCGGCACAAGGGAGAGCCCGACTCGCGGAGTCGCGAGTCGGGCTCTGCCGGGTCGGGTGTCGCTAGCCCTGCTGGTGCGGGGCCTTGTAGTCCCCCGCCTCGGGGGCGGTGAACAGCGGGGCCACCTCGGTCAGGCCGCCCTCGGCCGCCTGGTCGACCTTGGCGATGTAGACGCCGCGGGTCGGGGGTGCCCCGGGCGCGCTGTAGTCCAGCGGCGCGACCAGGTCCTCCGTCGTGACCGAGGTCAGCGACTTCAGCGCGGTCTGGATGCCGGCGCGGGTCAGGTCACCGTTCTGGCAGGCCTTCTCCAGGACGGCCTGCCACACCAGACCCTCGACGTACCCGGCCTGCGCACCGGCGTTGGTCGGGCTGTTCGGATACTTCTGCTTGTATGCCGTCGCGACCTCGACCGCCTTCGGCGTCTTCGACGAGAACGGCGCGCTCGACGCCGCCACGTACAGCTTGTCCAGCGACGCCGCGGCCGGGCTCTGCAGCAGGGCCGGGTCGAAGGTCGGGTTGTTGCCCAGCACCGGGACGTTCAGCCCGAGGGCCGCGTTGTTGGCCATCGCCGAGGCCGTCTGGCCGGGGGTCGTGGTCAGCACGATCGCCTTCACGCCCTGGCCCTTGAGCCCGGTGACGATGTTCGCGAGGTCGTTGTCCGTCGAGGTGATCTTGGCCTCGGCGACGGTCATGCGGTGCTTCTCGGCGTAGTACTTCGAGCCGCGCAGGCCGTTGCCGCCGTACTCGCCGTCGATGTAGATGTGGCCGATCGTGTCGCCGTCGGCGATGAGACCCTGCTGCTGCAGGTAGGCCAGCCCGTCGACGATCTCCAGGTCGTACGTGGTCCCGATCATCATGATGTTCGGGTTGTTCAGGATCTCCGACGACCAGGACGCGGGTGCCGCGGACACGTTGTCGTCGATCAGGTTCTGCTTCAGCGCCGCCAGCACCGGGGAGCCCAGCAGCTGCACGATCCCGAGGATCTTCGGCTCGAGCTGCGGGTAGAGCGTCTTGGCGGTGTCCGCCTTGTACCCGTGGTCGACGATCTCCAGCGCCAGCTGACGCCCGCAGATCCCGCCCGCGGCGTTGACGTCGGAGACCCAGAGTTCGTTGCCGCCGATCAGCGCGTCGCCGAGGTTCTTGAACACGCCGGTGCGGTCGCCCATCACGCCGAGCGTGATGGTGGTGTCGGTGACGCCCTTGTCGGTCTTCACCCCGCCGGCGCCGCCGCCGGATCCGGAGGACCCGGTGTCGGCCGTGCTGCCGCAGGCGGCCAGCACGAGCGCGGACACGCCGACCAGGGCCGCTCGGCCCCATCTGTGGATCATCGTCGATCTCCTTGTCGGGAGGTGAGCCTGCGACCGATGGCCGCGAGCCCGCCGGGTTCGAAGAGCACGACCAGCACGATCGCGGCGCCGTAGACGAACGCGCTGATCAGGACGGGGGAGAATCCGCCGGACTGGGAGTTCGCGAACCAGCCGAACTCGGTGGCACCGAGGGTGAGCAGCTGTGGCAGGCCGTTGACCACGACGGCCCCGGCGACCGCGCCGGGGATCGAGCCGAGACCGCCGATGAGCACCATGGCCAGGAAGCCGATCGCCACGGTGATCGAGTAGGTGCCGACGAACTCGTTCTCGTCGGGTTTGACGAGGTCGAGCCACAGCGCGGTCAGCACCCCGGCCATCCCGGCGAAGGCCGAGGAGACCGTGAAGGCCTGGGCCTTCGCCCGGGTCACGTGCACGCCCATCGCCGTCGCGGCGGCCTCGTTGTCCCGCACCGCCCGCCAGGCCCGGCCGACCCGGCTGCGCACCGCGCCGCGGGCCAGCAGGTAGGCGCCGACGGCGATGGCGAGGAACAGGTACCAGAGCCGCTGCTGCTTCTGGATCGCGACACCCATGATCGTCGGCGCGGGCTCGGTGTTGGCGAAGCGGAACCCGAACAGGTCGAACACCGGCGGCGGGCGCCCGGTCGACGTCCCGCCGGAGAGCATGTCCAGCGACTGCCCGAGGTAGAGCCCCAGGAAGACCAGCGACAGCGACGCGACACCGAGGTAGATCCCCCGCAGCCGACCCGCGACCGGCGCGAACGCCAGCCCGACCAGCGCACAGATCGCCACCGCGCCGATCATCGCGACCAGCGGCGGCAGCCCGAGCCCGACCAGGTCGCCGGAGTCCCCCGAGTCGCCCGCCAGGACCGCGTAGCTCACCGCCCCGACCAGCAGGAAGAACGGGTGCGCCAACGACAGCTGGCCCGCCTGCCCGACCAGCAGCGTCAACCCGAGGGCCCCGACGACGCCGATCAGGATGTATTGCCCGGCCTTGAGGTAGGCGACCTCGGTGCCGGTGATCACCGGGAACATCACGAGCACGACGAGCAGGGCCGCGACCCCCGCGATCTTGAGCCAGTTCCGGCGCGGCTCGGGGGCGGGCCGCGGCTCCGGGACGGGAGCCGCCACGGCGACATCGGCGGCGTTAGACACGACTGAGCTCCTTCGTCCCGAACAGTCCGTTGGGCCGGAACACGAGGACCACCAGCATCACCAGGAACACCGCACTCTTGGAGAACTCGAACGACACGTACTGCGCGGACAGGGCCTCGGTGAGCCCGACGACCAGCCCGCCGACGACGGCGCCTGCCGTCGAGTCCAGCCCGCCGAGGATCGCGGCGGGGAAGGCGATCAAGGCGATCGCGTGGGTGCCCCGCCCGAGCCCGGCCCCGGAGAAGTCCTGGGTGGCCATGAACAGCACCGCCACGCCGGCCAGCGCACCCGCCAGCAGCCAGGCCGTGGCGGTGACCCGCGAGCTGCGGATCCCCATCAGCGCCGCCGCCTCCTTGTTCTCCGCCTGTGCCCGCATCGCGACACCCCAGGTGGAGAACCGGAAGGCCAGGAAGAACGCGGTGATCAGCACGATCCCGACGATCAGCGCGACCAGCTGGGTGCGGAAGACCGTCAACCCGGCGAACTGGATCGGCTGCGAGTCGTACGGGTCCCCGACGAACGGGATGTCCGCCCCGAGCCGCCGCACGACCTCCTCGGTGATGATCACGTCGATGCCGATCGTGAGCAGCGCCAGGCTGTTGACGTCCGCGTTGCGGGCGTTCGAGACCAGCAGCCGCTCGATCAGCAGCGCGGCCACACCCGCGCAGACGATGCCCAACGCCGCCGCCCCGGCCCAGCCGAGGGTGTCCTTCGTGGCGTAGACGAAGTAGCCGCCGATCAACACCAGCGAGCCGTGGGCGAAGTTCACCACCTCGGTCGCCTTGAAGATGACGACGAACCCGAGCGCCAGCAGCGCGTAGACCGCACCCTTGCCCAGCCCGTTGAGCACGAGCTGCAGGAAGGTGTTCATTCCTCGTCCTCCCCACCGGTCCCGAGGTACGCCCGGATCACCTCGGGATCGGACTGCACCTGCGCGGGCGGTCCGTCGGCGATCAGCTTGCCGAAGTCCAGGACACTCACCCGGTCCGCGATGCCCATCACCAGTCCCATGTCGTGTTCCACCAGCAGGACCGAGATCCCGAGCGCGTCCCGCAGATCGCGGATCGTCACCCCCATCTCGGCCGTCTCGGTCGCGTTCAGCCCTGCCGCAGGCTCGTCGAGCAGCAGGATCGTCGGTTCGACGGCCAGCGCCCTGGCGATGTCGACCCGCTTCGCGTCCCCGTAGGGCAGCGAGGCGACGACGGTGTCCAGCCGGTCGGCGACCCCGAGGAACGCGCAGATCTCCTCGACCCGCTCCAGGTGCCTGCGCTCGGTCCGCACGGTCCGCGGCAGCCGCAGCCCGCCGGTGACGAACCCGCCCTTGGTCAGCACGTGTCTGCCCAGCATCACGTTGTCCCGCACGGTGCTGTGCGGGGAGAGCGCGATGTTCTGGAACGACCGCCCGACGCCCAGGGCCGCGAGCTTGTGCGGGGCGGTCCCGGTCAGCACCGTGTCGCCGAGCCGGACCCGGCCCTCGGTCGGGGTGTAGAGCCCGCTGATCACGTTGAAGCAGCTGGACTTCCCGGCGCCGTTCGGGCCGATCAGGGCGTGCACGGTCCCCGGCGCCACGGTGAACGACACCTCGGACAGGGCCGTGATCCCGCCGAACCGCAGCGTGACGTCCTCGACGGACAACGCGACGACGCCGTCGCGGATGTCGACCGGGGCGTTCTGGGTCGTCTCGCTCATCCCGCCCACCTCGACAGCGTGCGGCCGCGGCGGTGCGCCAGGGCCTCGGCCTGCTCCGCCTCGGCCTGCTCCGCGGTCTCGGCGTGCCCGCCCAGGTACAGGCGCTGGACGTCGTCGCTGTCAGCCAGGTCGGCGGCCGTGCCGGTCAGCGCGATCCGGCCGACCTCCAGGACCGCAGCGGTGTCCGCGACCTCCAACGCCATCGTCGCGTTCTGCTCGACCAGCACCACCGCGGTGCCCTGCGCGTGGATCTCCCGCACGATCCGCGCGATCCGGCCCACCATCTGCGGAGCCAGACCCAACGACGGTTCGTCGAGCAACAACAGCTCCGGTCCGCTCATCAGGGCCCTGCCGATCGCCAACATCTGCTGCTCACCACCGGACAGCAACCCCGCCCGCTGCGACGCCCGCTCACCCAACACCGGGAACAGCTCGGCGACCCGTTCCCGCGCCTGCGTGCGGACCGCCGCCGACCGCGCCCCCAAGCCGCCCGCCCGCAGGTTCTCCTCCACGCTCATCCGGGCGAACACCTGCCGCCCCTCGGGCACCGCCACGATCCCGCGGCGCACGATCTGCGCGGGATCGAGCCGGTCGACCCGCTCGTCGCGGAACCGGATCTCACCGCCCGCGACCACACCACCGTGCAGCCGCAGGGTCCCCGAGACCGCCCGCAGCAGCGTCGACTTGCCCGCCCCGTTCCCGCCGAGGACGGCCAGCACGCTGTCCGCGCCGACCTCCAGGTCGACGCCCTCCAGGGCCCGCACGGACCTGCCGTATCGGACATCCAGCCCTCGAACGCTCAGCACGGGCACATCGTGGTGTGGCTCACACTCGACCCACACCCCCAGGTGGAGACCCCACTCCCCAACCGGAGCGAACGGCACTTTCGCTCCATAGGTATGAGCGAGAGTGCCGTTCGCTCAGCCGGGGGTGTGATCAGAGGAGGCCGGCCTCGCTGGCCTTGCCGATCGCCTCGACGCGGTTGCGGGCGCCGAGCTTGTGCAGCGCGGACTGCAGGTAGGTCTTGACCGTGTTCCTGGTCAGGCCGGTGGCCTCGGCGATCTCCGGGTTCGTCCGGCCCTGGGCGGCGAGCCGCAGCACCTCGTACTCCCGCCGGGTCAGGCCGCTGCGCTCCAGGGCCGACGCCGCGGCCTCGCCCGCGGGCAGCATCCGCTGGTCGACGATCCGCTCCCCGCGCAGCACCGCCCGCAGCGCGGCGACGAGGTCGGTGGCGGCGGCGTCCTTGACCAGGCAGCCGTGGGCGCCCGCGTCGAGCGCGGCCTGGATGCCGTGGTGGTCGCCGTGCGCGGTGAACACGACCACCCGCGCGCCGGGGCAGACGTCCCGCAGCCCGGCGACGACCTCCGGCGCGAGCATGTCCGGCAGCCGCAGGTCGAGCAGCACGAGGTCGGGGCTCAGCCCCGGTGCCCGCTCCAGCGCGGTCCGGCCGGACTCCGCGGCCCCCACCACGACCAGCGACGGATCGCCGCGCAGCAGCAGCGCCACCCCGTCGCGGACGACGGGATGGTCGTCGACGACCATCACCCGCGCTGGGCTCATGCCGCGCTCACGGGGCGGCCGGGAGCACGAGCCGCAGGGTGCACCCGTCCTCGTCGTGCACGAGCCGGACGCTGCCGCCGAGCAGCGCGGCGCGGTTGGCCAGCATCTTGACCCCCAGGCCGCTCCCGGCGGCGGGCGGTGTCTCGCCGGCGCCGTCGTCCGCGACCGCGAGCTGGACCCCGCCGGACTCCTCGGGGGCGAGGCTGACGATGACGGTGCCCGCCCCGGCGTGCTTCTCTGCGTTGAGCAGGCCCTCCCGCGCGACGGCGACCAGGATCGCGGTGCGCTCGGCGTCGAGCGGGTCGACCGGGCCGAGCTGCACGAACCGGCAGCTCACCCCGGTGCGGGAGGTGAAGCTGCGGCAGTGCTCGGCCAGCTCCACCGGCAGCGCGCGCTCGGGCGAGCTGTCCGACAACGCCAGCAGGGCCTCCCGCAGGGCGCGGGAGGCCTCGGAGACGTCCGCCTCGATCCGGGTCAGCCGGGCGGCCAGCAGGGGGTTGTCGGTGCGCAGGTCGCGGACCTGGGCACCGATGGAGAAGAGCATCGCGCCGACGGAGTCGTGCAGGCTGGCCTGCATCCGACGGCGTTCGGCGAGGACCGCGCCGTCCGCCTGGGCCGCCGCGGCGTCGGCCAGGCGCAGCGCCGGGACCGCCTGCTCGGCGGCGCGGCGCAGCGCGTCGACGGCGTCGTCGCCGAAGGTCCCGGGCCCGTGCAGGCCCGCGTAGGCCACGGCGAGCGTGCTGCCGCGGTCCAGGATCGGGACGGCGATCATCGCGCCGAGCCGCTCCCGGCGGACGCGCTCGTCGTAGTCGTGGGTGATCGTCTCCGCGGAGACGTAGTCGTTGACCCGGACGGGCTCCCCGAGGGCGATGGCGCGGCCGCCGATCCCGCGGCCGCGCTCGACCGCGAGATCCTGCAGGGCGTCCGTGCGGACGCCCGCGGTCCAGCGGATCACCGTGCCTGCCTCGGTCCGCTCCCCGAGGAAGCCGGTGTCCGCGCCGGCGGCCTCCTTGATCAGCCTGGCCGTGCCGCGCAGGGCGAGCACCCGGTCCAGCACCGACAGCAGACCCTCCCGCTCGGCCAGGAGGAGGTCGAGCAGGTGGCCGTGGTCGGTTGCCCGCTCCGCCGCGGCCCGCTCCGTTGATCGCACCCGGGCACGATGTCACGAATTCAGTGACCGGCGACACACCCAGGTGCAGAGGTGGCCCTTACTCTTCCGGGGCGAGCAGCCAGGCGGCGACGTAGAGGACCACGCCGGCGCCTGCGCCGAGCACGGTCAGGGCGACCAGGCCGATCCGGATCAGGCCCGCGTCGACGCCGAGGCTCTCGGCCAGGCCGCCGCAGACGCCGCCGATCATCCGGTCGGTGCGGCTGCGGTGGAGCCGGAAGGGCGCCTTGGACTGGGTGGGCTCGAGTGTCTGCTGTTCCATGACCACGAGCCTGCCGCCCTGGACGGTCCGCCACCTCGGGGCGGAACCCGGAGCCGACCCTGGACTCAGCCCCGGGGACGTCGGGGTTCGGGGGCCCGGGGAGCACCGTGCGGCCGCCGCGGGTCGGACTCCGCCTGCTGGGACGGGCGGGGCATCGGGTCCTCGGGCACCTGCCGGTCCCGCAGCCGCACCATCCGTCCGACGAGCACGGCCACGAGCAGGGCGACGGCGATCCACGCCACCACCCCGACCACTATCCAGCCCCCGACGGACATCTCCCGCTCTCCTGTAACGCCCAAGACCACCGAGTGTCCCCGAACAGGCCGGTCACCGCACCCAGGCATCGGGGTGAGCACGTACACCCGTCTCGGGGACAGGGCGGTCACCCTCCGATCAGTCGAACTCCGGGAGGGCCGGTCCGAGCAGGTCGTCTGCGTCCACGATGCGGTACGCATAGCCCTGTTCGGCCAGGAACCGTTGACGGTGCGCGGCGTAGTCGGTGTCCAGGGTGTCCCGGGACACGACCGAGTAGAAGTGCGCCTGGCGTCCGTCGCCCTTGGGCCGCAGCAGCCGCCCGAGCCGCTGCGCCTCCTCCTGCCGGGAGCCGAACGTGCCGCTGACCTGGATGGCGACCGTCGCCTCCGGTAGGTCGATCGAGAAGTTGGCGACCTTGCTGACCACCAGGCGCTTGATCTCGCCCTTGCGGAACGCGTCGAAGAGGGCCTCGCGCTCCTTGTTCTTGGTGGAGCCCTGGATGACGGGGCTGTCGAGGGCGGCGCCGAGCTCGTCGAGCTGATCGAGGTACGCCCCGATGACCAACGTGGGCTCGTCCGGATGGCGGTCCAGGATCGCCTTGACGACGGGCAGCTTCGTCTGCGCGGTGGACGCCATCCGGTACCGCTCGTCGGGCTCCGACGTGGCGTAGACGATCCGTTCGTTCTCGGTCAGCGTGACCCGCACCTCGATGCACTCGGCGGGTGCGATCCAGCCCTGCTCCTCGATGTCCCGCCACGGCGCGTCGTAGCGCTTGGGGCCGATCAGGGAGAAGACGTCCCCCTCCCGGCCGTCCTCGCGGACGAGGGTGGCGGTCAAACCGAGGCGGCGGCGGGACTGCAGGTCCGCCGTCATCCGGAAGACGGGGGCGGGCAGCAGGTGCACCTCGTCGTAGACGACCAGACCCCAGTCCCGGGAGTCGAACAGCTCGAGGTGCTTGTACTCGCCCTTCGTGCGGCGGGTGATCACCTGGTAGGTCGCGATGGTGACCGGGCGGATCTCCTTCTTCTCGCCCGAGTACTCCCCGATCTCCTCCTCGGTGAGGCTGGTCCGCGCGATCAGCTCGCGCTTCCACTGCCGCCCGGACACGGTGTTGGTCACCAGGATCAGCGTGGTCGCCTTGGCCCGCGCCATCGCCGCCGCCCCGACGAGCGTCTTGCCCGCTCCACAGGGGAGGACGACGACGCCGGAGCCGCCCGCCCAGAACCCCTCGACGGCCTGGGCCTGGTAGTCCCGCAGCTCCCAGCCGTCCTGGACGAGGTCGATCTCGTGCGCCTCGCCGTCGACGTAGCCCGCGAGATCCTCGGCGGGCCAGCCGACCTTGAGCAGCAGCTGCTTGAGGTTCCCCCGCTCCGACGGGTGCACGACCACGGTGTCCGGGTCGATCCGGGCGCCCAGCAGCGGGGCGATCTTCTTCTGCCGCAGCACCTCCTCCAGCACCGCGCGGTCGGTGGAGCTCATGACCAGGCCGTGGGCGGGGTGGTTGGCCAGCGTGAGGCGGCCGTAGCGGCCCATGGTGTCGACGACGTCGACGAGCAGCGGCTGCGGGACGGCGTACCGGGAGAACCGGACGAGTGCGTCGACGACCTGCTCGGCGTCGTGGCCCGCGGCCCGGGCGTTCCACAGCGCCAACGGGGTCACGCGGTAGGTGTGGACGTGCTCCGGAGCACGCTCGAGCTCGGCGAACGGGGCGATCGCGGTACGGGCGTCCGCCGCAGCGGGGTGGTCCACCTCGAGCAGCAGCGTTTTGTCGGACTGGACGATGAGTGGTCCGTCGGTCACGCGGGGTTCCAATCGGCGGTGGTTCAGCTGCCGGTCACGAGGAGCCGGACGGTTATCCACACACGGTGAGCGGTCGGGGTCGGCGCCACCCGGTCGGGGGTGCGGACGGCTCGCCCGTCCGGGGTGGTCGGAGAGCGACCTCCGACTATGCTGGCCGGGCACTGTCCGCAGCGCGCACGTGTGCCGTGACGATCCTATCCCCGCCGCCCGGTCGGCGGCTCGTCCCGACGACTGCGTGTCGCGGAAACCGCTGGACCAGAGGCGGACCGGCCGAGAGATCGCGCCGTCCGCCCCCCGCCGGCACCTCAGCAGGAAGGCTCGAAGATCACCGCCGTGTGCACCCCCGCGCTCCCCGCCCGCTCCCCCGCACCGCCCCCGATCTCGCCGAACACCCGTGCGAGCCGCTCGGCCATTGGTCGCTGGTGGCCCGCACCTCGGCTCGCACAGCCGCACGCGGGGCGCGAATCGTCGGTCGTGCGTGTCAAGGTCGGTCAGGTCGTCGCGAGCCACATCAGGGAGACGTTGACGTGACCAGCACCGAACGCGACCCCGCGTGGTCGGAGCGGCTGAACCCCCGCAACTGGAGCCTCGCCGCGAAGCTCGTGGCGGTGGGCCTCGTGCCCACGCTGCTGGCGTTGGTGCTGGGTGTGCTGCGGATCTCGGACCAGGCGGGCGTCGCCGCCCAGCTCGGCGAGGACAACCGGCTGCTCGACATCCGCCAGGGCGTGACCACCACGTCGCAGGCACTGCAGGCCGAGCGGAACGCCGCGGTGCTCTTCGTCGCGGGCGGCCGCCAGGGTGACCGCGGGCCGTTGGACCAGGCCGTCGCGGCGAGCGACGAGGCGCTGGACCAGATCCGCTCCGGGCTGACCCAGCCCGGCGTGCTCGACGCGTCGGGCACCACCGCGCTGCAGAACGCCGAGGGCGGGTTCACCCAGCTCTCCGTGCTGCGTTCCGAGGCAGGCAACTCGATCGTCCCGGCGGACGCGGTCAACGAGCGGTACACGGCGATCATCCAGCGCGCGGGCGTGCTGGAGCGCGCTCTCGTGCGGCAGGCCGCGAGCGCGGACACCGCAGGCCTGGGGGACGCGGTCGCCGCCACCTCCGAGGCGCGTGAGGCGCTGGCGCTGCAGCACACCACGATCGCGGGCGCGATCACCGCACGCACGCTGACCGAGCAGGACCGGAGCACGGTCACCGGCACGGACGCGGCCTTCACCACGGCCTTCGCCGACTACCAGGTCGCCCTGACCCCGGAGCAGCTCGGCCGGTTCGGCAACTTCGCCACGGACGGCGCGAACGTCGAGCGCGAGCGGCTGCGCACGGAGATCATGGCCACCCCCGTGGGCAGGCCCGTCGTGGCGGACCCGGCCCGGTGGGACGCCGCGTACGCCGCCTCCGTCGCGGTCGTGGACCGCGCGGCGGCCGGGGTCGGCGAGGAGCTCTCGGCCTCCAGCGTCGCCGCGCAGGAGAGCGCGAGCAACGAGGCGGGCATCAACTCCGTGATCCTGATGCTGGGCGTGCTGCTCGGCATCGCGATCATCGTGCTGCTGGCCCGCACCCTGATCCGGTCGCTGCGGATCCTGCGCCGATCCGCGCTCGACGTGGCGGAGCGCAAGCTGCCCGCCGCCGTCGAGAGCATGCGGAGCGGTAAGCCGCTGAACGCGGTGGTCGAGCCGGTGCCGCTGACCGGGCGGGACGAGGTCGGCCAGGTGGCGCGGGCGTTCGACGCCGTGCACGGGCAGGCGATCCGGCTCGCCGCCGACCAGGCGGCCCTGCAGTCGAACGTCTCCAACATGTTCGTCAACCTCTCGCGCCGGTCGCAGGCCCTCGTCGAGCGCCAGCTGCAGCTGATCGAGCAGCTGGAGAGCAACGAGCAGGACCCGGACCAGCTCTCGAACCTCTTCCAGCTGGACCACCTCGCCACCCGTATGCGCCGCAACAGCGAGAACCTGCTGGTCCTCGCGGGCACCGACCTGGCGAAGCGGAACGTGGCGCCGGTCCCGGTCGTCGACGTGCTCCGCGCCGCGGTGTCCGAGATCGAGCAGTACCAGCGCGTCGTCGTGCAGCCGCCGCCCGTGGCCACGGTCGCCGGGCGCGCCGCGTCCGACCTCGTGCACCTCATCGCCGAGCTGCTGGACAACGCCACCAACTTCTCCCCGCCGGACTCGCAGGTCGTCATGGCGACCACGCGGGCGAACGACGGCTCGCTGATCGTCGAGATCGCGGACCGCGGCGTCGGCATGGCCGACCACGAGCTCGGCGAGGCCAACCAGCGCCTCGGCCAGCCCGCCGCGGTCGACGTGTCCGCCTCCCGGCGGATGGGTCTGTTCGTGGTCGGGCGCCTGGCGAACCGGCACGGGCTGGGTATCCGGCTCGGCGGCGGGTCGGCGGGCGGCACCGGTGGCGGGCTGACCGCCACGGTCACGGTGCCCGCCACGCTCGTGCCCTCGGCCGAGCCCGTGGACCGGCGTCCCGCCCGGGCGGGCGCGCCCGCCGGTGCGGTCCCGGCCTCGGCGTACGGCGGCGCTCCGGCGCTGCCCGCGCAGTCCCCGAGCCTGCCCGCACAGCGTCCGGGCTCGAACGGCCGGTCGCTGTCCTCGCTGGTCGCGGGGGACGACGGGCCGATGAGCCCGGCGCCCGCCTTCGGCGGCGGGCGGCCCCCGGTCGCCCCGCCGCGGGGCGGCAACGGCCTGCCCCAGCGTCGTCCCGGGCCGGTCCCGCCGGAGGACGAGCCGGAGACCGGCCCCGAGTCGGCCGAGTCCTTCACCTCCTCCGGGCCGGACGGCGACGCGCCGCGGCCCGCGGGCCCCGAGCGGGGTCCGTGGCCGGTGGAGAACCTGCGCCGCCCGCCGAACGGGGACGTCGTCCCGACCCGGCAGACCAACGGGTTCACCCACGGTGAGGCCGGGTCGCTGCCCAAGCGCACGCCCCGCGGCGTCAACGGTGGCGTGAACGGTGGCGTGAACGGGAAGGCCGCGGAGTCCGGTGGGTCGGACACGGGCGCCGGTCTCAGCGCCGGTCTCGCCGCCGGTGCGGCCGGTCTGGCCGGTGTCCCCGGGGCCTCCGCGCTGCGGCGTTCGCCGTCGGACGGTGAGTCGACGACCCGCGAGACCGACGGGCCGGGTACGGACGCGCGCGGGGGAGAGCGCGGTGGAGACCGGGGTGGCGAGACCGACCGCGGGTCCGCCCGTCCCTCCGTCCCCGAGGCGCGTCCCGCCGGTTCCGACCGCACCGACCGCACTGACCGCACCGACGGCCGCGGTCCCGCCGGGCTCCCCGTGCGCACTCCTTCGCAGGCCGGGCCCACGGACCGCGAGGAGCCCGCCCGTCCGACGGCGGAGACCCCCGCCGCGCCCACCGCCGCGCCCACCGCCGCGCCCACCGAGGCGAAGGCGTCCACCGAGGCCGTCGCAGACGAGGACGGCTCCGCGAGCAGCGAGACGGACACCCCCGCCGCAGGCAGTGCGGCGGGCGGTGCGACCGGCGGTGTGACGGGCGGTGTGACGGCCCTCGAGGGCGGCAGCCCGAGCACGCGGCGGGACGCGCCGGGAGCCGACTCCGGTCCGGGCCAGGGCGGCGCTCCGGGTGCGGACCGGTTCGGTCCGCGGCCGATGTTCCCGTCGGGCCTGCCCCGGCGGACGCCGACCAACGGGGGCAGCCCCTCCGCCCCGTCGGCCCTCCCCCGCCGTACTCCGGATCCCGCGAACCCCGCCGGGGCGGAGCAGGCCGGTCCGGCCGCAGGTGTCGCAGGTGCTGCGGCGGGCTCGTCGACCGCGTCCGCCGGGGCCTTCTCGGCGACCCCGTCGGCCGCCGACCAGCGCAGCGTCGAGCCGTCCGCTCCCGGGGCTCCGGAGGCCGACCGGCCCTCGGCAGAGGAGCGCTCCGGCCGACCCGCCGGCGGGCCGTCCACGGACCCCAGGCCGGAAGGTGAGTCGACCGCGCAGGCCGGCGAGTC
>Ga0207644_10001204_pt1 | contig 16663 bp, 15 predicted proteins | sample KBSS73metaG_FD_184326 | JGI IMG/M metagenome (GOLD analysis project Ga0207644, IMG submission 184326) | Switchgrass rhizosphere microbial communities from Kellogg Biological Station, Michigan, USA - KBS S7-3 metaG (SPAdes) (version 2) | ecosystem: Host-associated > Plants > Roots > Rhizosphere... | reverse complement strand
GGTCGTCTCGCCGGCTTGCGGCTGCGTCGTCGGCCACTCGCTCGGGTCGCGCGAGCGCAGCGCCTCGTCGCGCGCGTCGTGCGGCGCCTGCAATACTCGCAACGTCGGCCGCAGGCCGGCGCCGATCTGCTCGACGTGGGCGTTGAAGCGGAACACGGCGCCGGCGCGCTCGGCTTCCCTGCGCAGCAGGTGGGTGAACTCGCGGCAGTTGGCGACCTCGTCGTCCTTCGAGTAGATGCCGGCATGCAGCGGCGTCGCCGGATTGAGCCCGGGCTCGATCGCACGGCAGCCGGCGGCGTCAAGGACGACCGGCGCCGCGCCGAGCTCGGCGAGGGCGCGGACGCCGGCCTCGGCGATCGCCATCTCGCGCGCGCTGCGCAGGAGGACGAGGAAGCCCTGGGCACGCTCAAAGTCGAGATGGAGCCGCTGCGTCAGCTGCCCCAGCCGCTCGCGACTGAACTGGGCGAGTCGGTGCATCCGCGACCGGTTCGCCCGGTACACGTGCGGCCGGCACGAGCGCCACCAGCGCCACGTCCAGCCGAGCGTCGCCGCATCGAGGCGACCGGCGATCCGCACCGGCGCATGCGCGGCGAAGAGATGGCGCGCGACCTTCGCCGGCATTCCCGGCGCGGCCCAGGGCGCGACATAGCCGGGGGCGAGCAGGCCGGCGTTGGCGAAGCTGCAGCCCGACGCGACCGAGCCGAAGCGCTCGAACACGGTCACCCGGTGGCCGTCGACGGCGAGCTCGTACGCCGTCGTCACGCCGATCACCCCGGCTCCGATGACGGCGACGTGCATCTCAGCCGCGCGGCATGTCGGCGCGGCGGCCGGCGAGCGCGGCTTCGACGTCGAGGCCGGCGGCGAGGACGGCGTCGTCGTGGCCGCCGGCATGCCAGATCATCAGGCCGACCGGCAGCTCGTCGGCGCGCTGGCACGGGACGCTGACGGCGCAGCCGTCGAGGAAGTTGACGCTGCTCGGGTTGCGCAGAAGCAGGCCGTTGACGGCGAAGAACGCGTCGTCGTCGACCAGCGGCGCGAGCGGCGGCGCGACCATCGGCACGGTCGGCGAGAGGAGGGCGTCGAAGTCGTGCAACGCGTCTTCCATTCGGCCGATCCAGTCGCGTCGCATCCGGACGAGATCGATGTAGTCCGCAGCGCTCATCGCCTCGCCGCGCCGGATGCGGCGCGCGACGCGCGGGTCGTACTCGGTTTCGCGATCGGCGAGCCAGCGGCGATGGAAGGCCCAGCTCTCCGATGCAGGGAAGCCGCCGCCGGCGTTGATCGTTGCGAGCTCGGCCAGCGGCGCCAGCGTGATTTCCTCGATCCGCGCGCCGGCGCGGGAGAGCCCGGCGAGGCTGCGCTCGAAGGCGCGCGCGACGGTCGCGTCTAGGCCGTCGAGCATCAGTGTCGTCGGCACGGCGAAGCGCCATGCGCCCGCGACACGCTCCGGACGCTGCACCGGGCGGCTCGCCAGCACCTCGTGCACGGCGATCGCGTCGCGGACCGAGCGGGTGATCGCGCCGACCGTGTCGAGCGTCGTCGACAGCGGCACGGCGCCATCGATCGGAACGAGCCGGGCCGTGCTCTTGAAGCCGACCAGCCCCTGCAGCGCCGCCGGAATCCGGATCGAGCCGCCGGTGTCCGAGCCGAGGGCGGCCCAGGCGGCGCCGGCGGCGACGGAGACGGCGCCGCCCGACGTCGAGCCGCCGGGGACGCGCGGCGTCGGATCGAGCTCGAGCGTCGCCGCGTTGGCGAGCGGCGCGAGGTGCGGATTGATGCCGACGCCCGAGAAGGCGAACTCCGACATGTGCGTTCGGCCGATCAGCGCCGCTCCGGCATGGCGCAGGCGGGCGACGGCGGGCGCGTCCGCGGCTGCGGCGGGAGCGTCGCGAAGGATCGTCGAGCCCGCCGCGGTGGTCTCGCCGGCGATGTCGAAGAGATCCTTGATCGAGACCGCCAGGCCGGCGAGGGCGCCGGAATCGCGCCCCGCGCCGACCGCCTCGTCCGCCGCGGCGGCCGAAGCGCGCGCCGTCGCGAAGCTCGTCGCGACGAACGCGGCGCGGGCTCGCGGCGCGCCGACCGCGGCGATCGATCGCTCGATCAGCTCGCCGGCGGCGGCCGCGCGCGTCACGATCCGCCGGCGCGCTTCGATCAGGTCGTCGGCCATCGCGATGCTATAATTTTGTGCTTTGCCTCGAGCGGACGAGCAGCCCGGCCACCGGTTTCCATGGGGGAATCACGGCGAGCCTGGCGTGGAAGCCGCTCCATCCGCGAACCGGCTGTTCAGGGTGTCGAAGCGTCGATCGGCGAGCCGATCCGCGCCGCGATTCGAGCCGGATTCTAGAACCAACCTTTGGAAAATCGAATGACGATCACGATGCGTGAAATGCTGGAAGCCGGCGTCCATTTCGGACACCAGACGCGCTTCTGGAACCCGAAGATGGCCCCGTATATCTACGGCCATCGCAACAAGATCCACATCATCAACCTCGAGAAGACGCAGCCGCTCTTCGAGGACGCGATGAAGTTCATCCGCCAGCTGGCGTCGCGCCGCGGCACGATCCTGATGATCGGCACCAAGCGCCAGGCGCGTGAGGTGATCGCCCAGGAAGCCAAGCGTGCCGGCATGCCCTACGTCGACCAGCGCTGGCTCGGCGGCATGCTGACCAACTTCAAGACCGTCAAGGGCTCGCTCAAGCGCCTGAAGGACATGAAGGCCCAGGTCGAGGCTGGCACCGAGATCCGGATCAAGAAGGAAGCGCTGATGTTCCAGCGCGAGCTCGCCAAGCTCGAGAAGGACATCGGCGGCATCCAGGACATGAACGCGCTGCCCGATGCGATGTTCGTGATCGACGTCGGCTTTCACAAGATCGCCGTCGCCGAGGCGAAGAAGCTCGGCATCCCGATCATCGCGGTCGTCGACTCGAACCACTCGCCGATCGGAATCGACTACGTGATCCCCGGCAACGACGATTCGTCGAAGGCGGTCGCGCTGTACGCCAAGGCCGTCGCCGATGCCGTCCTCGAGGGCAAGGCGAACGCCGCCAACGAAGTCGTCCAGGGCGCCGCCGTCGGCGACGAGTTCGTCGAAGTCGACGAAGCCGCCTGATCTTCGGCCCAGGCTCGCCGCCCCGGCGAGCGGATCCAGGGGCTGCTTCAGCCCCTTTTTCACAACTGCATCGAGCCCGCGCCCGCCCCTCGGCGGCGGCGCGGGCCGCAAGGAGAAAGACGATGGCGGCAATCACCGCAAGCATGGTCGGCGCGCTGCGCGCCAAGACCGACGCGCCGATGATGGAGTGCAAGAAGGCGCTGACCGAGGCCGACGGAGACATGGACAAGGCCGAGGAGCTGCTGCGCGTCAAGCTCGGCAGCAAGGCCGGCAAGGCGGCATCGCGGATCGCCGCCGAGGGCGTCGTCGCGGCGACCGTCGAAGGCACGACCGGGGCGATCATCGAGGTCAACTGCGAAACCGACTTCGTCACCAAGAACGATTCGTTCCTCGCCTTTGCGAAGTCGCTCTCGGCGCTCGTCGCCGACAAGAACCCCGCCGACGTCGACGCGCTCGCCGCGCTGCCGCTCAGCCAGGACGGCTTCGGGCCGACGGTCGAGGACGTTCGCAAGGGGCTGATCGGCAAGATCGGCGAGAACATGTCGATCCGTCGCTTCAAGCGCTATGCCGGCGGCGGCAAGGTCGCGAGCTACCTGCACGGGACGCGGATCGGCGTGCTGGTCGAGTTCGAGGGCGACGAGGCCGCGGCCAAGGACGTCGCGATGCACGTCGCGGCGATGAAGCCGAAGGCGCTCACCACGGCCGACGTTGCCCAGGAGCTGATCGCCGCCGAGCGCTCGGTGGCGACCTTGCGTGCTGCCGAGGACGCCGAGAAGGCGAAGGCCGAGGGCAAGGCGGTGCAGTCGCCCGAGATCGTCGCCAGGCGGATCGAGGGCTCGGTCGCCAAGTTCCTGAAGGAAGTCAGCCTGCACAACCAGGCCTTCGTCAAGAATGACAAGCAGACGGTCGAGCAGATGCTCAAGGAGAAGGCGACGAGGGTGCATGCCTTCACGCTTTACGTCGTCGGCGAGGGCATCGAGAAGAAGACCGGCGATTTCGCCGCTGAGGTCGCCGCCCAGGTCGCCGCGGCCAAGGGCGGCTGACCGATGGGACCCCCACGCTCACTTCGTTCGCTGCCCCCCGAGGTTGTGCGGCCGGCCTTGGGGCGGCCCGGCGTCCGGCCGACGCGCTAGGTCCGGCGGCTAGACTTCAGCCCGGCTCGAAGATCACAACCAAGGGGTCGACCGCATGGCCGCGTACAAGCGCATCCTGCTCAAGCTTTCGGGCGAAGCCTTGATGGGCGAGGACGCGTACGGCATCAACCGGGCGACGATCGTTCGCATCGTCCGCGAGGTCCAGGAAGTGACGCAGCTCGGCTGCGAGCTGGCCATCGTCATCGGCGGCGGCAACATCTTCCGCGGCGTCGCCGGCGGCTCGGTCGGCATGGAGCGTGCCACGGCCGACTACATGGGGATGCTCGCCACCGTCATGAACGCGCTCGCGCTCGCCGACACGATGCGCCAGGAAGGCGTCACGGCGCGGGTCATGTCGGCGATCGCGATCGAGCAGGTCGTCGAGCCCTACGTCCGGCCGAAGGCGCTGCAGTACCTCGAGGAGGGCAAGGTCGTGATCTTCGCCGCCGGCACCGGCAACCCTTTCTTCACCACCGACACCGCCGCGGCGCTGCGCGGCGCGGAGATCGGCGCGCAGGTCGTGCTGAAGGCGACCAAGGTCGACGGCGTCTACAGCGCCGACCCGAAGAAGGATGCTAGCGCGACGCGCTACTCGCGCATCAGCTTCGACGAGGCCATCATCAAGAACCTGCAGGTGCTCGACGCGACCGCCTTCGCGCTCTGCCGCGACCAGAAGCTGCCGATCCGCGTCTTCAGCATCTTCAAGTCGGGCGCGCTCAAGCGCGTCGTGCAAGGAGAGGACGAGGGCACGCTCGTCCACGTCTAAGGACTGCTTCAGATGACGATCGCAGACATCAAGAAGACCGCCGAGCAGAAGATGGGCCGGTCGATCGAGGCGTTGAAGAACGACCTGCAGAAGATCCGCACCGGCCGGGCCCATCCGGGCATCCTCGACCAGGTCCACGTCGACTACTACGGCTCGCCGCTGCCGATCAGCCAGGTTGCCAACGTGACGCTGCTCGACGCGCGCACGATCAGCGTCCAGCCGTGGGAAAAGGGCATGGGCGCCAAGATCGAGAAGGCGATCCGCGAGTCGGACCTCGGCCTCAACCCTTCGGCGCAGGGCGACCTCCTGCGCGTGCCGATGCCGGCGCTGACCGAAGAGCGGCGCAAGGAGCTGACCAAGGTCGCGCGTCACGCCGGCGAGGAGGCCAAGATCGCGGTCAGGAACCTGCGCCGCGACGCCAACGATCACGCCCGGCGCCTGGCCAAGGAGAAGACCATCTCCGAGGACGAGGAGCGGCGCTCGCTCGACGAGCTGCAGAAGCTCACCGACCGCACGATCGCCGAGATCGACCGGCTCATCTCGGCGAAGGAAGCCGAGATCATGGCGGTCTGATGGGCGAGCGCCCCGACCCCGCGCCGGCGACGCCGCGCCACGTCGCGATCGTCATGGACGGCAACGGCCGCTGGGCCAAGAAGCGGCACATGCCGCGCTTCTTCGGCCACAAGCAGGGCGTCGATGCGCTCGTCCGCACCGTGCACGCGTGCGCCGACCGCGGCATCGAATACCTCACGGTGTTCGCGTTCTCGTCCGAGAACTGGAAGCGGCCGAGCGAGGAGGTCTCCGGACTGATGGGGCTGGTCCTCGTCGCCGTCTCGAAGTACCTCGCCAAGCTTTCCGGCGACGGCGTCCGCGTCAGAATCGTCGGCGATCGCGCCCAGGTCTCGGAAAAGCTCCGCCAGGCGTGGCAGCACGCCGAGGACAGCACGCGGCACAACACCCGCATCCATCTGTCGGTCGCGTTCAACTACGGCGGCCGCTGGGACATCGTCCAGGCGTGCCGGCAGGCGATGGCCGCGGGCGTCCGCCCCGAGGATCTCGACGAGGCGACCCTGAACAGCTACATGGCGCTCAGCTATGCGCCCGACCCCGACCTTTTCATCCGCACCGGCGGCGAGGTGCGGATCAGCAACTTCCTGCTCTGGCAGGCGGCGTACTCGGAGCTCGTCTTCACCGAGTGCCTGTGGCCCGAGTTCGGCAGCGAGGAGCTCGATTCGGCCCTCGCGCAGTACGCGCGCCGCGAGCGACGCTTCGGCGCCGTGCCCGATGCCGCCGAACTCGTCGCGAATGCCAGCTAGGCGCGCACCTCAGTGCTCAAGCAGCGCATCCTGACCGCGGTGGTGTTGCTGGCCATCCTGATCCCGGCGCTCGTCGTCGACTCGACCTGGCCGTTCGCTCTCCTGACCATGGCGGCGATGGCGCTCGCCGGCTGGGAATGGACGCGCCTGAACGACGCCGGCGCTCTCGCGGTGCCGTTCGGCATCGCCCTCGGCGCTGCCTGCGCGCTCGCCTTGTATGCGGGCTGGACGACGACCGCGCCGCGCCTGGCCTGGTGGCTCGCGTTCGCCGCGTGGGTGCTCGGCGGCACGTGGGTACTGCGCGCCGGCGTCGCCGGCTGGCCGCGCGCTCCGCGCCCGCTGCGCTGGGCGATCGGCCTGCTCGCGCTCTGGACGGGATGGCTCGCTCTCGCCTACGCCAAGTCGGTCGGCCTCAACTTCATCCTCTCGGTCTTCTTCCTGGTCTGGGCGGCCGACGTGTTCGCGTATTTCGGCGGCCGCGCCTTGGGGAAGAGAAAGCTCGCGCCGGCGATCAGCCCGGGCAAGAGCTGGGAGGGCGTCTGGAGCGGCATGGCGGGCGCGCTTCTCGTCGCCATCGCCTGGCTCGTGATCGACGGCGCCGGCTCGATCGGCACCGAGAGCGTCTACACGATGGTCGCGAACCGCTTCGGCTACGCCGGCCTGGCGCTGGTCGTCGTCTTCCTGGTCGCGATGAGCGTCGTCGGCGACCTGGTCGAGTCGCTCGTCAAGCGCAGCGCCGGCGCCAAGGACAGCAGCGCGCTCCTGCCCGGCCACGGCGGCATCCTCGACCGCGTCGACGGCCTGCTGCCGGTGTTCCCGATCGCGCTCGCGCTGGTGATGCTGTGATGAAGTCGTCGGCGCAGGGAAAGGACGCCATGCAGCGGGTCTGCGTCCTCGGCGCGACCGGCTCGGTCGGAACGGCGACGCTCGACGTCATCGCCGGCAACCGCGATCGCTTCGAGGTGTTCGCGCTCACCGCGAATCGGCGCCTCGACGATCTCTTCGCGCAGTGCCTTCGCTTTCGGCCGCGCTATGCCGCTGTCGCGGGTGCGGCAGGAGCGCGTGGCCTGGCCGGTCGCCTGCGCGACGCCGGTGTCGCCACCGAGGTGATGAGCGGCGCCGGCGCGTTGTGCGAGCTCGCCGCGCATCCCGAGGTCGACACCGTCATGGCGGCGATCGTCGGCGCCGCCGGCCTCGCACCGTGCCTCGCCGCCGCCGCCGCCGGCAAGCGGCTGCTGCTCGCGAACAAGGAAGCGCTCGTCGTCGGCGGCGAGCTCTTCATGCGGACCGTCGCGAGCGGCGGCGCGACCCTGCTGCCGATCGACAGCGAGCACTCGGCGATCCATCAATGCCTGCCGGGAGACCGCGCCACCTGGAGCGACCGCGTCGCGCGAATCGTCCTCACCGCGTCGGGCGGACCGTTTCGCGGCCGCGACCCGGCGACGCTCGCCGACGTCACTCCCGACCAGGCGTGCGCGCATCCGAACTGGGTCATGGGGCGCAAGATCTCGGTCGACTCGGCGACGATGATGAACAAGGCGCTCGAGGTCATCGAGGCGCACTTCCTGTTCGATCTCGCGCCGGAGCAGATCGAGGTCGTCATCCACCCGCAGAGCATCATCCATTCGATGGTCGTCTGCCGCGACCAGTCGGTGCTCGCGCAGCTCGGCACGCCCGACATGCGCGTGCCGATCGCCTACGGCCTCGGCTATCCGGATCGGATCGACTCGGGAACCGAGCCGCTCGACTGGAGCGCGCTCGGCGCGCTCACCTTCGAGCCCGCCGACCTTCGCCTCTACCCCGGCCTCGGCCTCGCCTGGGACGCGCTGCGTGCCCCACCCGGGGCGACAACGGTGCTGAACGCGGCCAACGAAGAGGCGGTCGCGGCGTTCCTCGCCGGAACTGTTTCGTTCGATCGGATTCACAGGGTCAATTGCCGCACCGTCGAAGCGCTCATTCCCGGCCCGGGCGCGGCCGACTCGCTCGAGTCGCTGCTGGCGCTCGACCACGAGGCGCGCCGGCGCGCCGCCGAGCACGTGAAAGTCTTCGCGCGATGAAAAACTTTACCCGGCGAAGCGGCGCCGCCGAACGCGCCGCCGTGGCGATCGTCGCCCGATGATGGTCACCGTTCTCGCCTTCTTGCTGACGCTCGGCGTCCTCATCGTCGTCCACGAGTACGGCCACTACCGCGTCGCCGTCGCCTGCGGCGTCAAGGTGCTGCGCTTCTCGGTCGGCTTCGGCCGCGTCCTCTGGCGCCGCCAGCCGCGGCCCGACGGCACCGAGTTCGTCGTCTGCGCGCTGCCGTTCGGCGGCTACGTGCGGATGCTCGACGAGCGCGAAGGCGACGTGCCCGCGGCCGAGCTCGACCAGGCCTTCAACCGCAAGCCGCTCTGGCAGCGCGCCGCGGTCGTCGCCGCCGGCCCGCTCGCCAACCTCGCCCTCGCGGTGGCGCTGTACGCAGCGGCGCACTGGATCGGCGTCGACGAGCCGAAGGCGCTCCTCGGTGCGCCCGCGGTCGGCAGCGTCGCCGAGAAGGCGGGGATGCGCGCCGGCGACTGGGTCCGCGCCTGGTCGCAGGACGGCGGCGAGTGGCGCGACGTCCGCTCGCTGACCGACCTGCGCTGGCAGGTGACGCAGGCGATGCTGCACGGCGAGGACATCGACCTGCTCGTCAGCGCCCGCGACGGCCGCGGCCAGCGTCGCGCGCACCTGTCGCTCGCCTCGCTTTCAGGCGCCGATGTAGATGCCAAGACGATGCAGAAGATCGGCCTCGGCAGCCCCTGGAGCGATCCGGTGCTCGGCGAGGTCAAGGCCGGCGGCGCCGGTGCTGCCGCAGGACTGAAGGCGGGGGACAGGATCGTCGCCATCGACGACGTTGCGATCGCCGACGCGGCGCAGGCGCGCGAGGCGATCCGTGCCAGCGGCAAGAGCGGCGTCGCGGTGCCGATGCGCTGGCGAATCGAGCGCAACGGGACGCGGATGGATCTCGTCGTCACGCCGGCGGTGGTGCTCGACGGCGGCAGCCGTGTCGGCCGGCTCGAGCTGTTCCCGGGCCAGCCGCCCGAGATCACCTCGGTCCGCTACGGCGCGATCGAGGGGCTGACGAGCGCCTTCCGGCAGACCTGGCAGATGTCGGTGCTGACCGTGAAGATGCTTGGCAAGATGATCATCGGCCAAGCGTCGCTCAAGAACCTGAGCGGACCGGTGACGATCGCCGACTACGCCGGCCAGTCGGTCCGCCTCGGCCTCGCGTACTACCTCGGCTTTCTCGCCATCGTCAGCGTCAGTCTCGGCGTCCTCAACCTGCTGCCGCTGCCGGTCCTCGATGGCGGGCACCTGATGTACTATCTTTTCGAGGCCGTGACGGGACGTCAGGTCTCCGAGTTGTGGCTCGACCGGCTGCAGCGCGGCGGGGTCGCCATCATGCTCATGATGATGTCGCTCGCGCTCTACAACGACATGGCCCGCCTGCTGGGTCTCCAATGACCCTGGGTCCAATGACCGACCGCATGCATTCCCACGATCGTCTGCCCGCTCGCCCGCCCCGCCGTTCGCTTCCCGCCCGCCTCGTCCCTTCGGCCATCGCCCTCGCCGTCGCGCTGCACGTCGGCTCGGCGCTCGCGGTCGAGCCGTTCGTCCTCAAGGACATCCGCGTCGAGGGCCTGCAGCGCTCCGACGCCGGCACCGTGTTCGCGGCGCTGCCGTTCCGGATCGGCGACACCTACACCGACGAGAAGGGCGCGGCGGCGCTGCGCGCGCTGTTCGCGACCGGCCTTTTCAAAGACGTCCGGATCGACATCGACAACGGCGTCGCCGTCGTCATCGTCGACGAGCGGGCGGTCATCGCCAACATCGATTTCGTCGGCATGAAGGAGTTCGAGAAGGACGCGCTGATCAAGTCGCTGAAGGACTTCGGCATCGGCGAGGGCCTGCCGTTCGACAAGGCGCTCGCCGACCGCGCCGAGCAGGAGCTGAAGCGCCAGTACCTGACCCGCAGCCTCTATGGCGCCGAGGTCGTGACGACCGTGACGCCGCAGGAGCGCAACCGGGTCAACGTCACCTTCACCGTCACTGAAGGGGGCGCGGCCAAGATCAGCGAGATCCGGATCGTCGGCAATCGCGTCTTCTCGGAAGGAACGCTGAAGGGGCTGTTCGAGCTCAACGACGGCGGCTGGCTCAACTTCTACCTGAAGGGCGATCGATATTCGCGCGCCAAGCTCAACGCCGATCTGGAGACACTGCGCGCCTACTACCAGAACCGCGGCTATCTCGAGATGGAGATCGAGTCGACGCAGGTCGCGATCTCGCCCGACAAGCAGGACATCACGATCACGATCAACGTCAAGGAAGGCCAGCCCTACACCGTCACCGGCGTGAAGCTCGAGGGCGACTTCCTCGGCAAGGAAGAAGATTTCGCGACGCTGGTCACGGTCAAGCCGGGCGATCCGTATCGGGCCGAGTCGGTGGCGCAGACGACCCGCGCCTTCGTCGATCGCTTCGGCACCTTCGGCTATGCCTTCGCCAAGGTCGAGTCGCGGCCGGAGATCGACCGCGCCAACGGCCGCGTCGTCGTCACCCTGATCGCCGACCCGCAGCGGCGCGTCTACGTTCGCCGCATCAACATCGCCGGCAACACGCGAACCCGCGACGAGGTCATCCGGCGCGAGTTCCGCCAGTTCGAGTCGTCGTGGTACGACGGCAGGAAGATCAAGCTCTCGCGCGATCGGGTCGACCGCCTCGGCTACTTCAGTGACGTCAGCGTCGACACCGCCGAGGTCCCGGGCTCGGCCGACCAGGTCGACCTGACGATCTCGATCAAGGAGAAGGCGACCGGCAACCTCTCGCTCGGCGCCGGCTTCTCGTCCGCCGACAAGCTCTCGCTGACCGCGTCGATCAAGCAGGACAACATCTTCGGCTCCGGGAACTACCTGGGCCTCGAGATCAACACCAGCAAGTACAACCGGACCCTCGTGCTGAGCACGGTCGATCCGTACTTCACGATCGACGGCATCTCGCGCGCGATCGATCTCTACTACCGCACCAGCCGGCCGATCAACAGCCAGGGCGAGGAGTACAAGCTCGTCACGCCTGGCGTCGCGCTCCGTTTCGGCGTGCCGTTCAGCGAGTACGACACGGTCTACTTCGGCATCGGCGCCGAGAGCACGACGATCGAGGGCGCGACCCAGTTGCCGAACAGCTACTTCCTCTATCGCGAGGAATTCGGCGAGACGAGCAGCTCGGTGCCCCTGACGATCGGCTGGACGCGCGACAGCCGCGACAGCGCCCTGGTGCCGAGCGCCGGCCGCTACGTGCGCGTCAATCTCGACTACGCCCCCCTCGGCGACGCCAAGTACCTGCGCGTGAACCTGCAAGGCCAGCAGTACATCCCGATCACTCGCGCCTTCACCTATGGCGTCAACGCCGAGATCGGCTGGGGCAAGGGTCTCGGCGGCCGGCCCTACCCGATCTTCAAGAACTTCTACGGCGGCGGCCTCGGCACGGTGCGCGGCTTCGAGCAGGGCTCGCTCGGCCCGGTCGACGTCACCGGCGCCTTCATCGGCGGCAATCGGCGCTTCAACATCAACAACGAGCTCTACCTGCCGATCCCCGGCGCGAACGCCGACCGGACCCTGCGCATCTTCGTCTATGCCGACGCCGGCAACGTCTGGGGCGAGACCGAGAAGGTCACCTTCGACAGCCTGCGCGCCTCGGCCGGATTGGGCGTGAGCTGGATCTCCCCGGTCGGGCCCCTGAAGCTCAGCTACGGCGCGCCGATCCAGAAGAAGCCGGAAGATAGAATCCAGCGGCTCCAGTTTCAGATCGGGACCGCCTTCTGATGAACCGCCTCACCCTGCCATCGCTGCTCGCGGCGACGCTTCTCGCGGGTGCGGCGGCGGCCGCGTCGGCGCAGGAGCTGAAGATCGGCTATGTCAACAGCGACCGCGTCCTGCGCGAGGCGGTCCCCGCCAAGGCGGCCCAGACCAAGCTCGAGGTCGAGTTCTCCAAGCGCGAGAAGGACCTCAACGATCTCGCCAGCCGGCTCAAGGCCGCCAGCGACAAGCTCGACAAGGACGCGCCGACGCTCGCCGAGGCCGAGCGCACCCGGCGCCAGCGCGAGCTCGTCGACCAGGATCGCGAGCTGCAGCGGCGCCGGCGCGAGTTCCAGGAGGACCTGAGCCAGCGCAAGAACGAGGAGCTCGCGACCGTCGTCGAGCGCACCAACCGCGTCATCAAGCAGATCTTCGAGACCGAGAAGTACGACCTCATCCTGCAGGAGGCGGTCTTCTGGAGCCCGAAGGTCGACATCACCGACAAGGTGATCAAGGCGCTCAACGCCCAGGGCGGCAAGTAGAGGCAGGGTGAGCGAAGTCCGGCTTCGCGACATCATCGAGCGTCTCGGCGGCGAACTGATCGGCGATCCGGAGACGCGAATCGACTCGATCGAGCCGCTCGAGGCAGCGACGCCGACGGCGATCTCGTTCCTGGCCAACCCGCTTTACGCGAAGCAGCTTGCCGCTTCGTCGGCGGCGTGCGTGATCGTCGCGCCGCCGTTTCGCGACGCCGCCGCGGCGCGAGGCGCGACCATCGTCAGTGCCGACCCGTATCTCTACTTCGCCCGCCTGACCCAGTGGTGGGCCGAGCGAACCCAGCCGCGGCAGGCACCAGCGATCCACGCGAGCGCGGTCGTCGATCCCGCGGCACGGATCGGGGCACGGGTCGCGATCGGCGCCTTCGCGGTGATCGAGGCGGGCGCGGTGATCGGCGACGACGCCGGCATCGGCGCCCACGCCGTCGTCGGCGCAGGCTGCACGATCGGCGCGGCGACGCGGCTCGGCACGCGGGTCACGATCGCCCGCGCGACCATCGGCGCGCGCGGCATCGTCCACTCCGGCGTCGTCATCGGCGCCGACGGCTTCGGCTTCGCGCCCGATCGCGGCCGCTGGGAAAAGATCGAGCAGCTCGGTCGAGTCGTCATCGGCGACGACGTGGAGATCGGCGCCAACACCTGCATCGACCGCGGCGCCCTCGGCGACACCGTCATCGGCGACGGGGTCAAGATCGACAACCTGGTTCAGATCGGCCACAACGTCAGGATCGGTGCGCACACCGCGATCGCGGGCTGCGTCGGCATCGCCGGCAGCACGACCATCGGCGCCCATTGCATGATCGGCGGCGGCGCGGGCATCACCGGTCATGTGACCATCGCCGACCACGTCGTCGTCGGCGGCGCGACCCAGATCTCCCGGTCGATCGCCAAGGCGGGCTTCTACAGCGGCACGTTTCCGTTCGACGACAATGCCTCCTGGGAGAAGAACGCCGCCACGCTGCGCAACCTCCACGCGTTGCGCGAGCGCGTGCGCGCGCTCGAGAAGAAGTCGCCATGACGATGGACATCCACGAGATCCTGAAGAAGCTGCCGCACCGGTATCCCTTCCTGATGGTCGACCGCGTCCTCGAGCTCGAGCACGGCAAGCGGATCAAGGCGCTGAAGAACGTGACCGCGAACGAGCCGTATTTCGTCGGCCACTTCCCGCGCCGGCCGGTGATGCCGGGCGTGATGATGCTCGAGGCGCTTGCCCAGGCGGCGGCGCTGCTCGCGTTCGACGCGGCCGGCAAGAGCGCCGACGACAAGTCGCTCTACTACTTCGCCGGCATCGACTCGGCGCGCTTCAAGCGTCCGGTCGAGCCGGGCGACCAGGTGATCCTCGACGTCACGCTCGACCGGATGAAATCGAGCATCTTCAAGTTCCACGCGCGTGCCAGCGTCGCCGGCGAGACCGCCGTCGAGGCGCAGCTGATGTGCGCCGTGCGGTCCGTCGAGTAAAGGGCCCCGGCGCGGTGGCGAAGATCCATGCGACGGCGATCGTCGAGCCGGGCGCCGAGCTCGCCGGCGACGTCGAGATCGGCGCCTACAGCATCGTTCGCGGCAAGGTCCGCATCGGCGCCGGCACGACCGTCGGCCCGCACTGCGTCATCGAGGGGCGAACGACGATCGGCCGCGACAACAGGATCTCGCAATTCAATTCCATCGGCGGCGTTCCGCAGGACAAGAAATACGCCGGCGAGGACACCGCCCTCGAGATCGGCGACCGCAACACGATCCGCGAGTTCTGCACGATCAACGTCGGAACTGCCCAGGACGCCGCGATCACGCGGATCGGCGACGACAACTGGATCATGAATTGCGTCCACATCGCCCACGACTGCCAGGTCGGCAGCCAGACGATCATCGCCGGCTATTCGGGGCTCGCGGGGCACGTCCAGCTCGGCGACTGGGCGATCGTCGGCGGCCAGAGCGGTCTGCTCCAGTTCGTCCGCGTCGGCGCCCACGCCATGATCGGCTTTCAGAGCCACGTCTCGCAGGACGTGCCGCCGTTCATGATGGTCGACGGTCATCCGCTGACCGTGCGCGGCTTCAATGCTGAAGGGATGCGCCGGCGCGGCTTCTCGGCCGAGCGGATCGCCGCCGTCAAGCAGATGCACCGGCTGCTCTACCGCGACGGCCTCACCCTCGACGAGGCGCGCGCCCGGATCGCGGCGCTCGCCGAGTCGATCCCCGAGGCGGCCGAAGACGCTCGCCTGGTCGGCGACTTCGTCGCCTCGGCGCGGCGGGGCATCGCGCGCTGAGCGTTGCCGTGGTCGATGACTCCTGACGCCCCGCGCTTCGCGATGGTCGCCGGCGAGGCCTCGGGCGACCTGCTCGCGGGCTCGCTGCTGGCCAGCCTGCGCGTCCGCTGGCCCGGGCTCGTCGCCGAAGGGATCGGCGGCCCGCGCATGGCCGAGCGCGGCTTTGCCGCCTGGTGGCCGCACGACAAGCTCTCGGTGCGCGGCTATGCCGAGGTGCTCGGCCACTTGCGCGAGATCCTGGCGATCCGCGGGCAACTCGTCGAGCGCCTGCTCGCCACCCCGCCCGATGCCTTCATCGGCGTCGACGCGCCCGACTTCAACCTCGACGTCGAGATCAGGCTCAAGGCCGCGGGAGTGAAGACGATCCATTTCATCAGCCCGTCGATCTGGGCCTGGCGCGCCAAGCGGATCGACAAGATCGGCCGCGCGACCGACCTGGTGCTGTGCATCTTCCCGTTCGAGCCGGAGATCTACGCGAAGAAGAAGATCAACGCCGTGTATGTCGGCCATCCGCTCGCCAGCGCCATTCCGCTCGAAGTGCCGCGCTCGGCGAGCCGCGCCGCGCTCGGCGTCGGCGTCGACGAGACGCTGGTCGCGATGCTGCCCGGCAGCCGCCGCTCGGAGATCAAGTACATCGCGCCTCGCCTCTTCGCCGCCGCCGCCGCGATGAGCCGCGAGCGGCCGAGGTTGCGCTTCGTCGTCCCGGTCATCGCCGGGCTGCGCGATGCGGTCGAGGCGCTGCGCCAGCGATACGCGCCCGACGCGGCGATCACGCTGCTCGACGGCCGCGCCCACGAGGCGCTCGCCGCCTGTGACGTCGCCCTCGTCGCGAGCGGGACGGCGACGCTCGAGGCGGCGCTCTTCAAGCGGCCGATGGTCGTCGTCTACGTGATGCACGTGCTCAGCTGGCCGATGGGCAAGCTCATGCACTACCAGCCCTGGGTCTCGCTGCCCAACATCCTCTTGCGCGACTTCGCGGTTCCGGAGCTGCTGCAGGGCGAAGCGACGCCGGCGAAGATATCGGCAGCCGCCTTCAAGTGGCTCGATGACCCGGCCGCCGTCGAGGCGCTGCGGGAGCGCTTCGAAGCCATCCACGTCGCGCTGCGACGCGATACCGGCGCGCTCGCCACCGAGGCGATCGAAGCCGTCCTCGCCTCCTGATAAAAGACGCGCCATGCACGCCCGCACCTTTCTGCGCGCCGCCAAGCTTCGCGGCATCGTCGACGTCGCCGGCCTGATGGCTGGAGTCGACGAGGTGGGCCGCGGCCCGCTCGCCGGGCCGGTCGTCGCCGCCGCGGTGATCCTCGAGGAAGGCCGGACGATCCGCGGCCTCAACGACTCGAAGCTGTTGACCCCGGAGGAGCGCGAGCGCCTCGATCGCGAGATCAGGAAGCGCGCCGTCTGCTTCTGCGTCGCCTCGGCGAGCGTCGACGAGATCGACACGATCAACATCCTGCGCGCCGCGCTGCTGGCGATGCAGCGCGCAATCGAGGGCCTCGCGCAGCAGCCGCAGATCGTCCTCGTCGACGGCAACCAGCGGCCGCCGGTGACGATGCCGGTCCGCACCGTCGTCGGCGGCGACGCCAAGGTGCGCTCGATCTCGGCTGCGTCGATCATCGCCAAGGTCTACCGCGACCGCCTCTGCATGCAGCTGCACGAGGAGCATCCGCAGTACGGCTTCGACAGCCACAAGGGCTACTCGACTCCCGAG
>Ga0207644_10001202_pt1 | contig 16669 bp, 16 predicted proteins | sample KBSS73metaG_FD_184326 | JGI IMG/M metagenome (GOLD analysis project Ga0207644, IMG submission 184326) | Switchgrass rhizosphere microbial communities from Kellogg Biological Station, Michigan, USA - KBS S7-3 metaG (SPAdes) (version 2) | ecosystem: Host-associated > Plants > Roots > Rhizosphere... | reverse complement strand
CCACGGGGACACCACCGCTGTGAGAGACACGCCCCAGAGCGTGTCCCGCGGACCATCCAGCCGGTGTCCGACGCACCCTCGGCGGAGATCCACGGGGCACACTCTGCGAGCCGGACGGGCCCGGCCGGTAGGTTCTGGAGACGGCCAGAGGGTCTGCGCGACGACCGTGGGGGTGCGGGGTGTCGGTTCAGGAGCTGGGTGCGGGCGGTGCCCCGGTCCTCGATCCCGACCTGTGGGCTGCCCTGTGCGGGCTCGGGCACACCTCGGAGTACCGGTCGGGGGAGACCCTGATCTTCCAGGGTTCGCCGTCGGAGTCGATGCTGCTGCTGGAGTCCGGGCTGACGGCGGTCAGCGCCGCGGACCCGGCGGGCGCCGAGGTCTTCCTGGCCTTCCGCGGTCCCGGTTCGCTGCTCGGCGAGTTCGGCTACCTCGACCGCAGGCCCCGGTCGGCGATGGTCCGGGCCGTGGCGCCGACCCGCTGCCGGGTGCTGCCGCGGGCGGTGCTGGACCGCTTCCTGCTCGCCGACCCGCGGGCGAGCCAGGCGCTGTCGGCCGCCGTCGTCGCGAAGATGCGGGCGGTCACCGATCGGCGGGTGCGGTACGCCCAGGGCCGGATCGGCACCCGGATCGCGCGGGTGCTGGTGGACCACGCCGAGGAGTTCGGGGTGCCCGGCCCCGGCCCCGAGGTGCTGCTCGACGTGCCGCTGTCCCAGGGCAGGCTGGCGGACCTGGTCGGCGCCCGGACCCGGATCGTCGGGTTGGAGCTGGCCCGGTTGCAGGCGGCCGGGCTGGTGGACACCGGCTACCGGTCGCGGCCGCGGCGGCTGCGCGTGCTCGATCCGGCGGGGCTCGCCCGCCGGGTCCTCGCGGCCGACTGAGCGGTTCCCGCACGGGTGCCACATCACCCGGCCCCGCTCCGGCGATCATGGTGGTCTGCTGTCCGGTCGTCGGAAGGACGCCGTGTGAGCTCCGACCAGCCCGAACCCGATCCCGCGACCCCCACGGGCTTCGAGGTCGACGACGACGTGCTCGCCCTCCTGGGCCACGACGGCGCCGCCCTGCCGACCACGCTGGAGCTCGAGGCCTGGTAGGGCCGGTGGTGCAGCACGGAGAGGCTGCGCCGGGCACGGGCCTGGGTCGCCGGATCGCCCTCGGCCGCCCGCCTGCCGCGTTCGAGCGCCGCCACGGCGCCCGCCCGCTCGCCCAGCCTGGCCAGGGCCTCGCCCAGGTCGACGAGCAGCTCCGCGAGCTCGGGCCCTTCGTCCGCGGCGTTGCGGGACAGGGCCCGGCGGTAGGCCGCGGCAGCCCCGGCGTGGTCCCCGCCCGAGCGCCGCGCGTCCCCCATCCGCCACTCGGTCTCGACGACGCCCGGTCCGTCGTCGAGGGTCCGGAAGCGTTCCCGTGCGGCGCGAAGCGCCCGCTCGGCCCGCGGCAGGTGGCCCTCGGCCGAGGAGAGTGCGCCCAGGCCGAGGAGCGCCCAGGCCGCCACCCGCAGCGACTCCGCACCCCGGCGGCCCGTCAGGCACGCGAAGGTGCGCCGGTAGGCGGCGGCGGCCTCCTCGGAGGCACCCATGTCCCGCAGCACGTCCGCTTCGACGCGCAGCGCGTCCGCCGCCCCGACCGGGTCGCCCGCAGCCCGGTAGCGCGCCGCCGCCCCGCGGACGGTGACGAGGGCCCGGCCGAGGTCGCCGCGCCTGCGCTGGGCGGTGCCGATCCGGACCTGCAGGGCAGCGGCCCGCTCGGCCGGGCCCTCGACCTCCGCCCGGCGCAACGCCGCCTGCTGCACGGACAGCCAGACCGACCAGGGCGCCGCGGTCCGCGCGCCGTCGGCCGTGGCGTCGGCGAGATGGTCGAGCGCGGCCCGGTTGCGGCCGGCGAGATGGGCGGCGACCGGGACGAGGTTCGGCCATTCGACCCGCCACCAGTCGGCGTCCGCCCGCTCGAGCGCGACGGCGTAGTGCCGGGCGATCCGATCGCCCGCCGCGGCGGTCTCGCGCGGCCCGCCCCGGTCCCGCAGGTCCTCCTCGGCGAACCGCCGCACCAGCGGGTGCGGAGCGAACCGGCCCGGTGCCCTGGTGTCGACGAGATGGGCGTCGACGAGCTCGGCCAACGCGGCCGCCGCGGTCTCCACGGAGACCCCGGCCGCGGTCGCCGCCGTCGTCGGCGTGACCTCCACCAGCGGGAACGCGCCCAGCCCGCGGAGCACGGCGTGGGCCTGCGTGCTCAGCGCACCGACGGCGGCGCCCACCGAGGCGCGCAGTGCCCGGTCGCCGACCCGCAGCTCGGAGAGGGTGCGGTGCGGGCGGGCGAGGGCGTCCGCGAGGGCGGTGGGCGTGGTCGCGGGCTCGGCGGCCAGTCGCAGCGCCACGATTCGCAGAGCCAGCGGCAGACCGGCGCACGCGGCGACGAGCTCGGCGGTGCCGGGCCCGCTCACGCCCAGCAGGGCACTGGCGTCGACGGGGCCGAGGTCACCGAGCCGGATCCGCGGCAGGCCCAGCCCGGTGCGACCGGTCATCAATAGGAACGACCCCGAGCCGGGGGTGAGGAGGGCGTGGGCGGCGGCGTCCGCCACGTCGTCGAGCACGAGGAGGACGCGCCGCTCGGCGAGCACCGCACGGGCGGTCCGGACCGGGTCGGCGGTCGCAGGCAGGCAGAGCCCCCGCAGCACCCGCACGGCGAGCTCGGCGGCGGTCACCGGGCGGTCCGCCAGCTCCTCGACGAGGACCCCGTCCGGGAACAGCGGGGCCAACCGGTGCGCGGCCTCGACGGCGGTGGCGGTGCGCCCGGACCCCGGGCGCCCGGTGAGCAGGACCGCCCCGGCGGACCCCTCGACCGCCCGGGCGATCCGGCCCAGCTCCCGTTCCCGGCCCCGCAACGGGCCCGGGCGCGGTGGCGGCCCGCCCGGCGTGACAGCCGCCGAAGGGACCGCGAGCTCCCCGACCTGCACCGCGCTCCCCACCGGTGCCTCGATGCGCAGCGTGAGCCGCGCTTGCCGCAGTTCGGTGTGCTGCCCCATCCCCCCGTGCCCCCCTCCGTACCTGGGGAGATCATCCGCCACGGTGTACCGATACGACCCCTCTGACCTGCGATGTGTAATCAACGGCAACGTTGCCGCGACCTGGCACAAGGAGCGACCAGGGAGTGTGTGGGATGCCGCGGAAGGGGCTCGACCCGTTGCAGGAGGGCCTCCCGAAGGCTGTCCACGACGTGGTCACCGACCTGCGGACGGTCTACACCGACGGACGTTTCGAACGGCTCCGCGCGGTGGAGGACGCGATCGTCGCAGCTCGGACGGCGGGCGTCGACGTGGTGACCGTCAGCTCGGCGACCTGTTCGCGGCTGCTGAGCCCCCGTCGGACGGCAGAGGGGCGGACCGCGCTGCCCCGCTGGCCCTCGGTGCGGGCGTTCCTCATGGTGCACGACGTCGATCCCGCCCCCTTCGAGACGCGCTGGGCGGAGGCGCGCGCGGCCTGGGCGGAGCTGACGGAAGAGCCGGAGCTGACGGGGGAGCCACACCAGACCGGGGAGCCGCAGACGGGGGAGTCGGGGCCGATCGGGGAGCCGCAGACGGCTCCGTCTCGGGGGCGCCGGATCGCCCTGCTCGCCGTCGCGGGGGTCCTGCTGTTCGCGGCGGGCACCGGGTTCGGGCTGTTCCTGGGGCGCGACAGCGGCACCCGGGTGCAGACCGTCGCCCCGCTGAGCCTGCCCGGCGCAGAGGTCCGCGCCGGGCCCACCGGGGTGAACTGCGACCTCGGCGGCACGGGCGGCACGGTCCGCTTCCTCGGGGTCACGGGCGCCGACGGGCAGCCCGGCATCCCGAAGAGCATCCGCGTGGACATCGAGGTGGCCCAGCCTGCGGCCCCGCAGCACACCTACTGGCTGATGCTGCGGCTGTTCACCGAGGGTCTGCCGTTCTACGCCAAGGCGGCGGTGCGCACGGACACCGGGCTCGCCTCCTACGTGCTCACCTTCGACTCGCCGGTCGGGTCGGTGCGGGACCTGTTCGTCGTCGAGGCCGATCCGGCCGCGGGGGCTTGGCTGCAGGACAGCTACGACGCCGACCAGGCGGGCGACTCGTCCTGGGCGCAGAAGCGCGGCGGCCTCCCGCCCGGGACTGACATGGTGTCGCGGACCTGCCGAGTCGAGCGCACCCGCTGAGCGCCCAAGCCTGAAGCTGCGCCGTGGGTTAGCGGCGAGCTACGTCGCGGCGCACCGGCGGCGCCGCTGCGGCTGGTCCCGGCACCTCACCGATGGACAGGAGAAGGGCCGACCTCGGGGATCGCGCAGTGTGGCCGCCGTGTGGCCGCAGTGTGGCCGCAGACGCTGGAGCCGTGGTGAGTCGGGAGGCACGGAGGGTGGCGGTGATCGTCGGGAGCGTGGTCGTGGCCACTCATCCCGCTCGGCGACGGCCCAACCCCGCTGGACCGGGCGCCCTGAGGCCTGCTCTCAGTCGAGGCCGGGACCGCCGACGGGGGCGAGCTCGATGAACTCCGGCGGGCCCGCGAGGAGGGGGAGGATGGCGCCCAGGCCCGCCTCGCCGAGGTCCTGGTTGAGCGCCGCGTCGCTCGAGGCCTCGTCCGCCCACACCTCGGTGACCCAGACCGCGTCCTCCTCGTCCGGGGTGCGGTTGACGATGTAGAGCTCGCACCCGGGCGCGGAGCGCATGCCCTCGGCCACCTTCAGCAGCCCGGCGGCGAGCGCGGGCCCGTCCCCCGGCGTCGCGACCATCCGTACGTACCTGCCGACCCGCGCACTCATGCGCCCGATCTAATCAGCCGAAGCGACGCGGCTCCCCGCAGGCCCAGCCGGGGTCGCCGGTGCGGGCGAAGGACGTCCACGCCGCGACGAGCTCGCTGGACAGGGCGGCGGGCGGGTCCTCGCCCGCGAGGGCATCCGGTCCGGTGCAGCTGGGGAGGGTGCCGAAGACGAACGGCAGCTCCAGGCCGTGGCACGCGCCGAGCCGACCGCCGAAGGACGGGGAGCGCCACGTGAACTCGTAGACGTGCGTGGGGCCGGGCAGCGCAGCCGCGAGCCGCCGGCTCGGCCCGGCGAAGACCAGCTCGGTGAGCGCGGCGGTGTACCGCTCGCCGGGGGTGCCCTCCTGGGCGGCGAGCAGCTCAGCGGCCTGCGGGTGCACCGCGCGGAGGGCGGCCCCTACGGTCTCGGCGGTCAGCGCGTCGATCGTGCCGAGGGGGACGGTGTAGAGGCGGAACTCCTCGCTGTTCCAGCCCACCAGCACGGCGACCTCGGCGAGGGCGGCCATCGGCGGCTCCGGCAGCACGTCGTCCCCGACGACGGGGGCGAACGCGCCGAGCCCGAAGCCGGGGTCGGACCCGTCCGGCTCCCGCATGTCGCCGATCGCGGGCCCGATCATCCCGGCCTGGACGGCCAGGGCCTCCTCGACTGTCCGGGACCGGAAGCCCTCGGCGGTCGCAGGCACGCCCAGCGCCGCGGCCACCCGTCCGGCGAACGCCTGGGTGACGGGCAGCGAGTGCACCATCTCCGCATTGCCGCTCTGCGTGATCGCGCGCCGGAACAACCCGCGGGCGAGCGGCGAGCCGAGCAGGCACCCGACGCTCACCGCGCCCGCCGACTCGCCGAAGACCGTGACGTTGCCGGGATCGCGGCCGAAGGCCGCCGCGTTGTCCCGCACCCACTCCAGCGCCGCGATCTGGTCGCGCAGGCCGATGTTGGTCGCACCCCCGGCCAGCGGCAGGAACCCCTCGATCCCGAGCCGGTAGGTCACCGACACCAGCACGACGCCCGCCTGCGCGAGCGCCGTCCCGTCGTACGCGGGCGCACCGGGTTCCCCGGCGACGAACGCCCCGCCGTGCACGAACACCATCACCGGCAGGTCCGTGCCCCCCGGCGTCCAGACGTCCACGGTGAGGTAGTCCGCGCCCGGCCGCGGGGCCCCGAGGATCGGCGTCATGTCCAACGGGCCGAAGGTCCGCGCAGGCTGCGGGGCGTTCGGCCCGGGGACGGTGCAGTCCCGGACCCCGTCCCACGGCGTGCGCGGCGCGGGTGGGGCGAACCGGACCGGCGGATCGGCGTACGGCACGCCGAGGTACCGGGCGACCCCGTCCTTCTCGAACCCGCGCACCACACCGGCCGCGATACCAGTCTCCACCCACCCACCCTGCATGATCATGCAGTTGCTGTCACTGGTGACAGCTATTGCATGATCATGCGTTGTCGAGGGGGAGGACGTAGATCTTGTCGTCGTCCGGCCTGGGGTCGCCGCGGCCGTCGCGGTTGCTGGTGGTGAACCAGAGGGAGCGGCCGTCGGGGGCCGTCGCGACGGTGCGGATGCGGCCGAACCCGTCCTCGAACAGCACCTGGGGCTCGCCGAGGGTGCCGTCGGGCGCGACCGGGTAGCGGAACAGCCGCTCACCGCGCAGCGCGCCGACGTAGAGCGAGCCGCCCGCGTAGGCCAGGCCGCTCCAGGACGCGTTGCGGACCGGCTGCTGGGCGAGCGGGTCGACGAACCCGTCCCGGCCCTCGATGCCCTCGACCTCGGGCCAGCCGTAGTTCCCGCCCGGCTGGAGCCGGTTGATCTCGTCCAGGTTGTTCTGCCCGAACTCGGCGGCGTACAGCGTGCCGTCCGGCGTCCACGCCAGCCCCTGTGGGTTGCGGTGCCCCAGGGTGTAGACCTGCGTGCCGAACGGGTTGCCCGGCGCCGGGTCCCCGTCGCGGGTCACCCGCAGGATCTTGCCGCCGAGGTCGTCCCGGTCCTGGGCGGGCTCGCCGCGACCCGCCTCGCCCGTGGTGATGTAGAGGTAGCCGTCCGGGCCGAAGGCGAGCCTGCCGCCGTCGTGGTTGCCGCCCTTGGTGATCCCGGTGACGACCTCCTGCTGGTTGCCGCGCGAGCCGTCGATCGTGCCGTCCGGGTTCGCGACGATCTTCATGACCCGGTTGTCGTTCGAGGTCGTGAACATGACGAACAGCGTGCGGTCGGTCGCGTAGTCCGGCGACAACGCGACGCCGAGCAGCCCACCCTCCCCGGTCGGCGTGACGCCCTCGACCTTCCCGAGCCGCGTCACGGTCCCGTCCGGCGCGACCCGGGAGATCGTGCCGGGGATCCGCTCGGTGACCAGCGCGGACCCGTCCGGCAGGAACGCGATTCCCCACGGCACCTCCAGCCCGGAGGCGAGCACCCGCGGTTCCCCGGGGGCCGGCGCCGCGTTCGGGTCCGCGGGGGCGCTCTCCGTCGTCGCCGAGGGCGGGGCGGGGGCGGGCGGTGTCGGCTCCGCCGTGCAGGCGGTGGCCACGACCAGCAGGGCAGCGCAGACGAACGTCAGGGAGCGCACGCCACGAACCTAGCCGCGGGCCCGTCGACGGGCGCGCCGGACCCGCCCGAACGGGCACGAAAGGGTCAGCACGCCCGGACCGCGCCCACCTCGACACCGTGTCCCAGCACCGCCGTGTGCCCGATCTCCTCGACCGGGTGCTCCCACCCCGCCAGCACCCGCGCGACGACGGCGGGCACCGGCCGCGCGGACCCGTCCAGCACGGTCACGGCGAACGCCCGCCCGTCCGGCAGCGCCCCCGCGAACACGCCCTCCGCCCCGTCCTTCGCGACGAGCCCGGGCACGGCCTGCAGGAACCGGGTCACCGGGCGCCCGGGGCCGCCCAGCCACTCGGGGTACGCGCGGATCGCGGCGGCGACCCGGCCCTCGGGGGTGTCCGCGGCGGCCGTGGCGAGGGTGGCGAAGGCGCGCGCCAGCCCGGCGACGGTGCAGGAGAACAGGGGAGCGCCGCAGCCGTCGACGGCGACGTGCGCGACCTCGACGCCGGTCAGGGCCTCGACGTGGGTCCGGATCGCCTGCTGCAGCGGGTGCGCCGGGTCGCGGTAGCCCTCGACGTCCCAGCCCGCCGCGACGCAGGTCGCGACCATGGCGGCGTGCTTGCCCGAACAGTTCTGGGACAGCCGGTCCCGCGGCCCCTCGCCGTCGAGCGGCAGGTCGGGGGTGTTGTCGAGGGCGTCGGCGGTCAGCCCGGCCCCGGCGAGGATCCGCTCGGCGCCCGCGCGGTGGAAGGGCAGCCCGGAGTGCGAGGCGGCGGCGAGCGCGAGCAGCTCGCCGTCGAGGTCGAGCCCCGCCCGCAGCATCGCCGCGGCCTGCACCGGCTTGAGCGAGGAGCGCGGGAGGAAGACGGTCGACGGGTCCCCGAGCCCGGGGCTGTCGGTCACCGCGAGGTGTCCGAGGTGGACGGACTCCGTGAACCCCGACCGGATCACGGTCGCGAGCGGTTCGGCTGTGTTGTGCACGCCGAAAGCCTAAGCCGACGCGAACCTCAGGGTCGTTCGGCCGGGGTCGAGAGGTCGTCGAGCGCCGACAGGTGGGGCGGGTTCGGGCCGTACGCGTTCTTGCGGGCGGAGCGCTTGCGGACGCCCGGCACGCGGAAGACCCAGCGCAGGAACCGCGGCGGTGCGATCGTCCGGTCCCGCTCCCGCGCCTTGAGCACCCGCTGCTCGGTGCGGACCTGCGCGGCCTGCACCTCGCGGATCGCGGACTCGCGGTCCTGCTGGATCGCCGTCAGGTCGCTCTCGTGCACCTGCCCGCTGCGCAGCGCCGGGACCAGCCGGTTCGCCGCCGCGACTGCGTCCTGCAGGGCCATCAGGATGCCGTTGCCGCCGACGGGGGAGATGACGTGCGCGGCGTCGCCGATCAGCAGCAGGCCGGGCCGGTGCCACCGCTCGACGCGGGCGATGTCGACGGACAGCAGCGTCGTCTGGTCGATGCCGGTGAGCAGGTCCGCGCGGTCGGCGAGCCAGGGGACGCGCTCGCGGAGGAACGCCCGGATCGGCTCGACGCCCGCCTCCCGCACGGCCGGGTAGCCGCCCTTGGGCAGCGAGTACCCGACCTGCCACTCCTCCGGCCCGCCCAGCAGCCCGATGTAGCGGTCCGCGCCGAAGTAGAGGTCGACGTCCGCCTCCGGGGGATCGTCCGGGCGGCGGGGAAGGGCGAACCAGAGCAGGTCGGTCTGCGCGCCCAGCGAATGTGCGGGCAGGTCGGCCAGGGCGCGGACCTTGGAGAACCGGCCGTCGGCCCCGACGACCAGGCTCGCGGGCAGCTCCTCGTCCTTGACCCGCACCCCGGTCACGACGCCGTCCTCCGTGACGAGCCCGGTCACCCGCGCCCCGAACCGCAGCTCGAAGGTGGGTAGCTCGGCGGCCTTCGAGGCGAGGAAGTCCAGGAACCGCGCCTGCGGCATCAGTGCGACGTAGGGGAAGCGGCTGTCCAGGGCGCCGTAGTCGGTCGGGGTGAGCGTGCCCGCGGGGGTGTGGAAGCGGAAGTAGCGGGCGGGGAAGTGGGGCAGCCGGAGGAGGTCGTCGGCCAGGCCGAGACGGTCGAGGGTCTCCAACGTCCAAGGGTGCAGCGAGTCGCCGCGGAAACGTCGGTCGAAGTCGCGATGGCCTTCCAGGAGGGTCACCGGGATCCCGGCCCGCGCGAGCAGGTAGGCGAGCAGCATCCCGCCGGGTCCGCCGCCGACCACCCGCACCGGTTCCATGTCGTCGACGATATCTCCATCATCGAGACACCGCCCGTCGAACGCTCTGCGCTCGTGTGGCACAAGCACCACTCAGCGACGCTTGTGCCACACAAGCGGCACTCAGCGCACCACCACACCCCGCTCCCGGACCCGCTCCCAGAGCGCGTAGGGGACGTCCGCCCAGGTGAAGACGTCGTCGATGGTGTCGTACGGGCGCGCCTGCCGGGTCTCGACGATCCGCTCGGCCGTCGCGACGTCGATCCCGCAGATCTCGGCGATGAGGGCGGCGGGGGCGGAGGCGAGGTCGACCAGCCCGCCGTCGTCGTAGTCGGGCGGAGACGGAGTCTGCGGAGTCGACCCTCGGCGCAGGTCCGGACGCCCGATCCGCAGGTCGCGGGCCAACGCCGGGTCCTCCGCCACGATCCGCCGGGACTCCGCGCGCTTCTCCCGCGCGGCCAGCGCGTCGGCCAGGGCGGGATCGGCGGGCTTCTCCGGGGTGGCGGGCCAGACCTGCCGACGGACCCACAGCAGGTGGCAGAACGCCACGACCATCAGCCCGATGATCAGCCCGCCGACGGTGTTGTCCGTCCGTGTCTCGGACGGCTCGACGGCGACCAGCAGCGTGGTCACGGCCGCGGCGTAGAGCACCGGCCAGAGGAAGTACAGCGGCCGCCTGAGGCGGACGGCCGCGTGCGCGAACGGGATCGGCGAGGCGATGCCCAACGACGCCACATCCAGGACGAGGTACCAACCGCCCTCGCGGAACCAACGGGTCATGTCTCGACATCGGACGAGGGCCCCCGAGCGTCACAGCTGTCCAGATTCCGCACACTCCCGGGTGAGTGACGCGGGTCATGCTGGGGACATGGCCCGCGCCTCCCCGCGACGGGATCAAAGACGATCATGGAGCCATCGTGAGCAGACTGCGTTTCGGGACCTTCCTCGCCCCGTTCCACGCCCCCGGCCAGAACCCCACCCTCGCCCTGCAGCGGGACCTCGAGCTCGTCGAGCACCTCGACAGGCTCGGCTACGACGAGGCGTGGATCGGCGAGCACCACTCCGCGGGCAGCGAGATCATCGCGTCGCCGGAGATCTTCATCGCCGCCGCGGCGGAGCGCACCCGGCACATCAAGCTGGGCACCGGCGTGACGTCGATCGCCTACCACAACCCGCTGTGGGTGGCGGACCGGATGGTGCTGCTCGACCACCTCACCCGCGGCCGCACGATGCTCGGCTGCGGTCCGGGCTCGCTGCCGACCGACTCGTCGATGATCGGGCTCAACCCCACCGACACCCGTGAGCTGCTCGAGGTGAACCTCGACATCATCATGCGGCTGCTGCGCGGCGAGACCGTCACCCGGACCACCCGCACCCACGAGCTGGTCGACGCCCAGCTCCAGCTCGCCCCCTTCTCCGACCCGCTGTTCGACGTGGCCGTCGCGGCCGTCGCGAGCCCGACCGGTCCGCGGATGGCCGGGCAGCACGGCATCGGCCTGCTGTCGATCGGCGCCACCCTGACCCAGGACGGGTTCGACGCCCTGGCCCACCACTGGAACGTCGTCGAGGAGCGCGCCGCGCACTACGGGCAGCCCGCGCCGGACCGTTCGAAGTGGCGCCTGGTCGGGCTCATGCACATCGCCGAGACCCGCGAGCAGGCCTACTCCGACGTCGAGTACGGCATGGAGCACTGGTTCCAGTACTTCCAGAACGTCGCGGCGTTCCCGCAGATGGCCGTGGACGGGTCCAACCTGCGCGAGATGATCGATTTCATCAACGAGGCGGGAATCGGCGCCGTCGGCACCGTCGAGGACGCCCGCGCGCAGGTCCAGAAGCTGTGGGACCAGTCGGGCGGCTTCGGGGCGATGCTGCTGCTCGGGCACGAGTGGGCGAACCCGGAGGCGACGAAGAAGTCCTGGGAGCTGATCGCGCAGCACGTCATGCCGGAGTTCCAGGGCCAGGCCGCGGGCACCCTCGCCGCCAAGGACCGGGCCAGCTCGACGCGGGAGGGGCACGCCCAGTCCCAGCTCGACGCCGTCGACCACATGACGAAGCGCTACGAGAAGGAGCTCGCCGAGAAGGGCTGACCCGAAGCGGAGTGGACCCGGCGCCGTCCGCGATCCACGATGGGTCCGGACGGCGCGGTCTGCGAGGTGGCGATGACGGCGAGTACGTGGGAGCGGTTCCAGTCCGGGGACGATCCCGCCGAGCTGCGGCCCGAGCTGCTGTCCTCCTGGCGGCGCTCGCGATGGAACGGCGTGGACCCCGAGCACGTCGACGTCCCGTTCACCGACGCGGACCCGGACACCCGGCTCGCCCGCATCGCCGTCCCGATCCTGGCCCGGATGGCCGAGCTGCTGACCGGGGACGGATCGTGCCTGGCGTTGAGCGACGAGCGCGGCGCCGTCCTGTGGCGCTGGGTCTCGGAGCCGTCACTGCGCACCACGCTCGACGACCTGTCGGTCTCCGAGGGGTTCTGCTTCGACGAGGAGTTCATCGGCACCAACGGGCTCGGCACCGCGCTGGAGACCGGTCGGATCGCGATGGTCCGCGGCTCGGAGCACTTCGTGCAGCGCTTCCACCACGTCACGTGCGTGGCGGCGCCGATCCGCCATCCCGTCACGCGGCGCACGGTCGGCGCGGTCAACGTGACCTGCCGGGCCGAGCACACCAACCCGCTGCTCGCCGTCGTCGTGCGGACGCTGGTGGAGGAGATCCAGGCCGCGTTGTGGCAGGCCGCGAGCGCGCGGGAACGGATGCTGCTCGACGCGTTCCTCGCCGCCCGTCGCCGCGGCCCCGGCCCGGTCGTGATCATCGGCGAGGACGTCCTGATCACCGACGCCGCCGCGGCCGCGCTGGACCTCGACCACCGCGACCTGTGGGACGAGGTGCGCGAGCTGCCCGCCGAGGGGGCGACCCTGCAGCTCGGCGCCCAGGTGAACGCGCAGGTCAGCGTGCTGCGCGACGGCCCGACGACGACCGGCGCGCTGCTCACCCTCGCCGACCCGGCGACGCCCCGGGCCCGGAGCACCGGCGCTCCCGATCCGTGGACGGCCGCGGCGGAACGGGTGGCGGCGCTCGTCGGGCGGGAGTCGGTGGCGGTGCGCGGGGAGCCGGGGGTGGGCAAGCTGACCCTGCTGCGGGGGTTCTGGCCGGACGCGGTCGTCCTGGACGCCGCCACCCTCCCGGTCGACGGCCTGCGCACCTGGGTGGGCGGCCTCCGCGCCGCCCTCGCTCCCGCAGCGACCGCAGCGACCGCAGCGACCGCAGGGACCGCAGCGACCGCAGCGACCGCACGAAACGTGCTCTCAGCGCTGCCGCCGGAGTCCGGCCCGCCGGTCGTGCTCGCCCACGTCGAGCTTCTCGACGCCCGGTCCGCCCGGGCCATCGCCGCCGAGCTGGACCGGGCGCCGAGCCCGCCCCCGCTCGCGCTCACCCTGACCCTTCCCGACGGCGCGGGCCCTCCGGAGCCCGCGGCCCTGCTCCTCGACCGGCTCGGCGCCGCCACGGTGGGCGTCCCGCCGCTGCGCCGCCGGGCCGAGGCCATCGCCACCCTCGCCCAGGACCTGCTGTCCAGGCAGCGCCTCACCCTCGCCGTCGACGCCCTCGCCGCGTTGCGCCGACACCCCTGGCCCGGCAACCTCCGCGAGCTCACCCGCGTGCTGCGCGACGCGGGTCGCCGGGCCCGCGGGGGCGTCGTGCAGGCGACCGACCTGCCGTCGGAGGTCATGGAGTCGGTCACCCGCCGAACCCTGACGCCGCTGGAACGCGCCGAGGCGTCCGTCATCGCGGCCGCCCTGCAGGAGCACCGCGGGAACAAGTCCGCGGTCGCCAAGGAGCTGGGCATCTCCCGCACCGCCCTCTACGCCAAGCTCCGCGGCTACCGCATCTGAGTCGCGGTGCAGGAGCCGCGCCGCAGCGGCTGTCGCACCGCAATGCGCCCGGACAGGCCGGGCATCGGCGCGGCGCGTTCCTGGACCCGGGCGGGGGCCGTCGCGAACACGATCCCGTTCCTGGCCTCGGACGAGTCGCGGTTCTGCATCGCGCAGGAGCTCCCGCCCCCCGGGTCGGAGGGTCAGCCCGCCGGGCGGTCGCCGCGGTCGGTGCGGGCGCGCAGGTGCGCGGCCATGGTGCGGGCCCGGTCCGCCGCCTGCTCGTGGTCGGCGCGGTCGGCCGGGTCTGCGGTCGCGGCGAGATGCTCCTCGAGCAGGGCCTCGCGTTCGACCAGGTCCAGGAGCTGCGCGGGAGGCGACGACCCGTCGTGCAGGGCGGCGAGGTGGCGCCGCACGGCCGCGAGGTGCAGGAGCTCGTGGTGCGGGTCCATCCGCCCGAGGGCGGCGGAGACGGGCCGGTCCCCGGCGCCCGCGTCGGACGGCTCGCGGTGCCGGACCACCCACGCGTCCAGCTCGGCGAGTGCCGCCCTCGGTTCCGGCGCGTCCTCCGGGCCACCCGGGACGGCGGCCTGCTCGATCGCCGCGTCCCAGTGCCGGACCATCGGCTCCCAGCGCGAGCGGGCCTGCTCGGTCTCCTCGCCGGTCGCCGCCGCGATGTCGGCCCACGGTGTCCCGTCCGCGCGTTCGACGGCGACGGCCGCGGCCAGGACCCGCCCGGCCAGCGCGGTCAGCTGCCGGGCCTCGGCGACGAGGGTCCCCGCGTAGGACATCCGGACGGGGCCGGTCGGGACCAGGGAGCGGGCGAGGTCCGACGCCTCGCGGGCCGCCGTGCCCAACGCGAGCTCCGCGCTCGCCCGGCCGGTGAGCGGTGCACCCTCGAGGGGCTCGGGCCACACGTCGCTCGGTTCGGTCATGGTCTCGACGCTAGACGTTCCTGGTCGGGCACTCGCGCCCGCCGTGCGAGGCTGGGGCCATGGACGAGGAGTCGAGCCGGTCCGGCGTGCGCGTCGCCGACCTCTCGCTGGTCGACGCCGGTTTCCAGGACATCCGGGTGACCCGCGCGAACCTCTGGCGCATCCGGATGCGCGGGGTGTGGATCGGCGAGGTGGAGATCGACGGGGCGGTCGAGGGCCTGCGCATCAACGGCGTCGACGTCGGGCCGCTGATCGAGGCCGAGCTGGATCGCCGGAACCCGTTGCGCGCGCGGATGCGCCCCACGGACGTCGCCGGGTTCCGCGAGGCGTGGGACATCCTGGAGTCCCTGTGGGCCGAGACCGTGGACCGGGCGCGGGCCCTGCCGCCGGAGCGGCTGCACGAGCGGGTCGACGGCGAGTGGTCCTTCGTCCAGACCCTGCGGCACCTGCTGTTCGCCACCGACATCTGGGTGTCGCGGGCGATCCTGGGCGACCCGACGCCGTGGCACCGGCTGAGCCTGCCGTTCGACGAGATGGAACCGGACCCCGACGTGCCGTGGGACCTCGAGGCCCGCCCGGCCCTGGACGAGGTGGTCGCCCTGCGCGCGGAGCGCAGGGCGACCGTCCGCCGGGTGATCGAGGGCTTGACCGCGGAGACCCTGGCCGGCGCCACGACCCCGGTCGAGGGCCCCGGCTACCCACCCGCCGACGCCTACCCGGTCGCCGGGTGCCTCGGCACCGTCCTCACCGAGGAGTGGCAGCACCGCCTCTACGCCGAGCGCGACCTCGACGTCCTGGAAGGGCGCTGACCGCGCGGGGCCTCAGCGCACGGCGGGCGAGACCGCCACGGGTTCGCGGTGGGCCTCGTGGTGGTTCGCGTTGCTCGGTATCGCCAGGACCTCGCGGGTGCGCTCGTCGATCGCGGCGTCGGACAGGACGCCGTTGTCGGCGAGCACGGTCTCCAACGCGGTGAGCCAGTGCTCGTAGTAGCTCCACGGCTCGCCCGCGTTCCCCTCCTCCCACTGCCGGATGGCCTGGATCAGGGAGAGCTGGAACTCGCTCCACTCGTACCTGCCGCCGTGGTACGCCGCGACGGCCATGGCGAACGCGCGGATCTCCCACGGCTCGTTGAACATGCGCTCGTCGACCCCGCCGCCGGGGAGGTCGCAGACCAGGGCCTCGACGCGGCGTCGGGCGTCGCCGAGCTCGGTGGCGTCCGGGCGGCTCACCGTGCCGCCCCCGGGGTCGCCACCGGGCCCACGCCGATCATGGAGTCCCGGGTGACGAGCGCGGCGAGCTCGAAAGCGCCCAGGTCCTCGGTGCCCGCGGGCCGCTGGGGGAGGACCCAGTAGCGCAGCTCGGAGCTGGAGTCCCAGATCCGGATCTCGACGGAGTCCGGGATCGGGAAGCCGAAGTCCTCGGCGAGGACCTTGCGCGGCTCGCGCACGATCCGGGCGCGGTAGGCCGGAGCCTTGTACCAGTTCGGCGGCAGCCCGAGGACCGGCCAGGGGTAGCAGGAGCAGAGCGTGCAGACGATGGCGTTGTGGACGGTGTCGGTGTTCTCGACGACCACCATCTCCTCGCCCTGCAGCCCGCCGATGTCCATCTCGGCGCAGGCGGCCGAGGCGTCGGCGATCAGGCGCTGCTTGAACTCGGGATCGGTCCACGCGCGGGCGACGACCTTCGCGCCGAGCTGGGGTCCGACCTCGTTCTCGTAGATCTCGGCGAGCCGGTCGATGGCGTCGGTGGTCATGACGCCCTTCTCGATCAACATCGACTCGAGGGCCTTGACGCGGGCGGCGATCTCGGCCTGCGTGCGCAGCTTGGTGTCCGTGGGTTCGGTCATCGAGGTGGTCCTCTCAGGGACGAGTGGGGGCGAGGGAGAGGTAGGGCTCCCACAGGTCGAAGTAGGTGACGGTGTTCGGCTCGGCGACCTCGGGGCCCCACAGCTCCTCGGCGGTGAACCTCACGGTGTAGAGGTGCTCCGGCGCCTCCGGTCCGCCGTTGCCCGCGCTGTCCGGGTAGATGGCGGCGCCGTGGGCGCCGATGATCTCACCGGTGCGGCCGCGGACGTAGCGGGCGCGGCGGGTGTGCCCGCGCGGGCTGTCGGCGAGCACGGTCACCCGGTCGCCGACCTTGAACTGCGCGATCTTGTCCGTGGGCCGGTTCGCGGGCGCCCCGGACCGGACGACGGCGTCGACGAAGGCGAGCAGCTCCGGGTCCTCGCGCTGGGGGAGCGGGGCCTCCGGGTTCTCCAGGTAGTGCTGCGTGCGCCGCTCGAGCTCCTCGAGGTCGATCACGCCCTTCTGGGCGCCGAAGTCCTCGGCGACGTGCACCCAGTGCTCGTAGTAGTTCGACAGCAGGTACTCG
>Ga0207644_10001201_pt1 | contig 16672 bp, 16 predicted proteins | sample KBSS73metaG_FD_184326 | JGI IMG/M metagenome (GOLD analysis project Ga0207644, IMG submission 184326) | Switchgrass rhizosphere microbial communities from Kellogg Biological Station, Michigan, USA - KBS S7-3 metaG (SPAdes) (version 2) | ecosystem: Host-associated > Plants > Roots > Rhizosphere... | reverse complement strand
GCGGCGAGCGCGGTGGCGACGTCCTCGGCGCCGAGCTGGCCGCGGGCGGTCAGCAGCGGGCGGTTCCGCTCGTCCCGCCGCCCGATCACCAGCGGCGCCTCCGGGACGCGGTACAGCGCCTCCTTGAGGTGCCCCTCCAGGAACGGCACCTTGTCCTCGACCACGAGCACCTCGTCGAGGCCCGCGGTGAGCCGGACCAGCTCCTCGGCGTCGATCGGCCAGGGCATGTCGAGCCGGATCAGCCGGATGCCGAGGTGCTCGCAGGCGGCCTCGTCGAGGCCCAGGTCGTCGAGCGCGCGCCGCAGGACGGCGAACCCGGTCCCGCTCGCGAGCAGGCCGAGCCGGGCGCGGGCCGGGGCGAAGACCGCACGGTTCAGGCCGGCCTCGCGGGCGTAGGCGCGGGCCAGGTCGAGGCGGCGGGTGAGCATGTCGTGCTCGGCGTCGAGCGCGGCGGGGCCGACCAGCGCACCGGCCGCGGGCCGCGGCCGGGTGGGCGGCATCGGAATGCCGCGGCGCAGCGCGCCGACGTCCAGGGTGGCCGAGGCGTCGGCGTTGTCCGCCACGATCTTCAGGCCGGTCCACAGCCCCGACGCCCGGGACATCGCCACCGCGTGCAGCCCCAGTCCGATGATCTCGTCGACGGTCCCGGGCGCGAGCAGCGGCAGGACCAGGCTCTGGGCCATGGGCTCGCAGGAGCTGGGCACGGTCGAGGACTTCGACGCCGGGTCGTCGCCGATGATCGCGACGGCGCCGCCGAGGGTCGCGGTGCCGGACAAGGTGCCGTGCCGGATCGCGTCCGCGGCGCGGTCGAGGCCGGGGTTCTTCCCGTACCAGAACCCGACGACGCCGTCGTGCCTGCGACCGGGGACCTGCCCGAGCATCTGCGTGCCCGCCACGGCGGTGGCGGCGAGCTCCTCGTTCACACCCGGTCGGAACACCACGCCCGCCGGGTCGAGGAAGCGCTTCGCCCGGACCAGCTCCGAGTCCAGGCCGCCCAGCGGCGACCCCTGGTAGCCGGAGACGAACACGCGGGTGTCGAACCCGCGCTCGGTGTCCAGCCTGCGCTGCTCGAGCATGAGCCGGACGAGTGCCTGGACGCCGGTGAGGAGGGCGCGGCCGTGGTCGGCGGCGTAGCGGTCGTCGAGAGTCACCAACGTCGTCTCCTCTGGTGAAGGTGGTCACAGCAGTGGAACGGACCCGCTTCCGTCGACGCAAGCAACCCCCGTGGTTCGGCCTCGATCTCGCAAACTTCGAGCGCTCCTCCGCCGGGAGACACTAGAATTTTGCGCGTGGCAGACGTCGACGAGATCGACCACCGGATCCTCGCCCTGCTCGGCGAGGACGGCAGGCGGACCTATTCGGACATGGCCGGGATCGTCGGGCTGTCGGTGGCGGCGGTGAAGCGGCGGGTGGACCGGCTCCAGGAGATCGGCGTGATCACCGGGTTCACCGTGCAGGTGGACCACCGGCGGCTCGGCTGGGGCGTCGAGGCGTTCACCGAGCTGCGGTACGCGGGCACGACCGGGGTCGCGGACATCGTCGCGACCGCCACCACCGTGCCCGAGGTCCAGGCGGTCTACACGATCGCGGGCGACCCGGACGCGCTCGTGCAGGTCCGGGTCCGGGACGTCCCGCACCTGCAGCAGGTCATCGACCGGCTGCGGAACGCGGGCCCGATCGCGGGGACGAAGACCCTGCTCGTGCTGGGTGCCTGGGAACGGGGCTGACCGGGTCCGGCCCGGCCAGCGGGCGCGCCGCTCTTGACCCGGCGCCCGGCCCCGACGACGATCGCCGGACTCGACGAGGAGGCCGCCGTGCAGACCTTCGCCTTCCCCGGCCGTGACGGCGTGGAGATCACCGCCTACCGGTGGGCCCCGACCGGCGCCCCGCGCGGGCTGGTCCAGCTCACCCACGGCATGGGCGAGCACCTCCGCCGGTACACCGCCCTCGCGGAGGAGCTCGTCGCCCGCGGGTTCGTCGTGCAGGGCCAGGACCACCGCGGCCACGGCTCCACCGCACGGGGCTCGACCCAGGGCGTCCTGCCCGGCGGCTGGCCCGCGTTGGTCGACGACATCGGCGTGCTCCTCGAGATCGGCCGCGCGGCGGCGCCGAACGTCCCCGTGGTGCTGCTCGGGCACTCCATGGGCTCGTTCGCCGCCCAGCAGTGGATCCTCGACCACAGCGACGCCGTCGACGGCCTGGTGCTGTCCGGCACCGCGGTGCTCGACCTGCTCGAGCCGTCGGTGGACCTCTCGGGCCCGATGGACCTCTCCGCCTTCAACGCCCCCTTCGAGCAGCGCACCGGGTACGAGTGGCTGTCGCGGGACGCCGCGCAGGTCGACCTCTACGTCGCGGACCCGGACTGCGGCTTCGGCCTCGACGGCGCCGCGACCCGCGAGATGTTCGCGGGCGCCCGCGCGCTCGCCGACCCCGCGCGCCTGGCCGGGATCCGGTCCGACCTGCCGGTGCTGGTGACGGTCGGCGACCAGGACCCCGTCAACGCCGGTCTCGCCCTGCTCACCCCGCTGCTCGACCGGCTCGCGGACGCCGGGCTGAAGGACGTGACGGTCAGCGTCTGGCCGGGCGCCCGGCACGAGGTGTTCAACGAGACGAACCGCGCCGAGGTCGTCGCCGACCTCGTCCGGTGGCTGGACCGGGTGATCCCGGGGGTCTAGTCGTCCACACTCGTCCACTCGGAGGTCTGCGTGACCCTGGTGGCCGCGGCGCCTGACCCCAGCCAGGACCCCTGCCCCCTTCCGGACTACGGAACCTTCATCCCCTCAGCGGTCACAGGATCGGCGATCGAGGTTCCATAGTCCTGTCGGGGTGGGTCGGCGGGACGGCCGAACGCCTCGGCCAGGGCGGCAGCACACTCCGGTGCCCCGGTCTCCGGGAGCAGCAGCTGGCCGGGGACGGTGAGCGGCGGGGCGAAGGGCCGCACCATCGCCCCGCAGGAGGCAGGCCCGGACTGGTCGCCGTGCACGACCGTCCACGCCGGGTCGCCCGCGCCGATCTCGATCGCCGCGTCCTCGACCGACCCCACGTCGCGGCCGCGGGCCGGGTCGAGCCCCTCGGCCACGCACCGCCCGAGGACGGCGACATGCAGGGCCGGGTCGGCGTCCCGGGGCGGGAGCCGCAGCCGAAGGTCCGCCAGGTCCCGGACGGCGACCGGCCCCGCTGCGGCCGGGTGCCCGCGCGGCAGCACCACCCGCAGGGACTCCGCCCACAGCGGCGTCGCCCGCACGCCCGGCATGTCCACCGTGCCCCGGACCAGCGCCGCGTCCAGCTCGCCGCGGCGCACCCCGCGCGCGTGGTCGGCGAGGGTCCCTTCCACCAGGCGCAGCTCGAGGTCCGGGGAGCAGGCCCGCAGCCTGCCGACCCCGGCGCGCAGCCGATCCCCGAGCCCGGGGCTGGTGCCCAGCCGGAACACCCCCGCGCGCCCGGCGGCCAGCTCGTCGGCCACCTCCCGCACCCGGTCGACGGCGGCGAGCGCGGCCCGCGCCTCGGCGAGCAGCCGGGTGCCGTCCCCGGTCAGCGCCACCCGCCGCGGCGTCCGGTCCAGCAACCGGACCCCGAGCTCCCGCTCCAGCCTGCCGATCTGCTGGCTGACGGCGGGCTGCACGATCCCGAGCCGCTCGGCGGCCCGCCCGAAGTGCAGCTCCTCCGCCACCGCCACGAAGTAGCGCAGCTGACGGACCTCCATCGCACCCTCCATCACGAATCGTGATCGCTGCACAGCGTAGGTGCTCGTTGCTCCCGGCAGCCCGCGCGAGTGGGCTGGGGCCATGAGGATCGGACTGTGGATCGATGAGCTTCGCCCCTTCGCCGAGGTCGTCACGGCGGTCGAGAAGGCCGCCGCGGCCGGGTTCACGGGCGCGTGGATCGGCGACCGCGCGGGCTGGGACGCCCTGACCCTGTTCGCGGCCGTCGGCGACCGGGCGATCGACCTCGGCACGGCGGTGACCACGACCATGCCCCGCCATCCGCTCGCGCTCGCGGCGCAGGCGCTCACCACGCAGGCCGCGACCGGCGGACGGCTGACCCTGGGCATCGGGCCGAGCCACGCGCCGCTGGTGGAGGGCCGGTTCGGGCTGCCCTTCGACCGCCCGGCCACACACACCGAGGAGTACCTGGACATCCTGCTGCCCGCGCTCGCGGGCGGGGAGGCGGACCTCGACGGGCGGGTGCTGAGCGGGCACGGCGGGGTCGCGGCCCCCGGCGCGACCGCCCCACCCGTGCTGCTCGCCGCGCACGGACCGCGGATGCTGCGGCTCGCCGGCGAGCGGGCCGACGGCGTGCTGACCACCTGGACGACACCGCGGGCGGTCGCCGAGCACATCGTGCCCGTCGTGACGGCCGCCGCGGTGGGACGGGCCGCCCCGCAGGTCGTCGCCGGCGTCATCCTGGTCCTGACCGACGACCCGGACGGGACCCGCGAGACCGTCGGCGCGGCCTTCGGTCCGGCGAACGACCTGCCCACCTACCGCCGCTGGCTGGACCGCCAGGGGCTGGCGGGCGCCGCGGACACCCTCGTCGCCGGGGACGAGCGGACGCTGACGGCCGCCGTCCGCGCCTACGCCGACGCGGGCGTGACCGAGCTGCAGGTCGTCCCCGTGGGGGCCCCCGCCGAGGTGGAACGCACCCTCGCGCTGCTCCCGACGCTCGCGACGCTCGCGACGCTCGCGACGTGACCGGACACCTGGCCGCACCGAATCGGGCCGAACCGGAGGAAAGCGACATCGACTTGTCCGGTCATTACGACCCCGCTCCCGATCTCCGGACGCTCGCTTGTCCGGTCGAACCGGGCAACGCACGATAGGGGCATGACCACCACCGCGCCGCGCACCGTCCGTGTGCGCCGCGCGCTGCGCTCGTTCGACCTGGAGCGGTTCTGGCCGTCGCGCCGGAGCCTCGCCTTCGACGAGGGGTGTCGCTAGGGAGCATCGGCGTGTCCCGCCGTCCCCTCCCCGCCACCCCGCCCGAGCGTCGTTTTCGCCGGGTCATCCCGGCCGAGTCCCGGGGTGCCCGCGCGCCCCCCGGAAGGACCCGAACCCCGCATGCCCGCCCGTCGTCTGCTCACCACCGGGCTCGCCGCCCTCGTCGCCATCGGCCTCGCCGCCGGCTGCTCACGCGCCCAGGAGAGCACCACCCCGGCCTCCCCCGCCGCCGCAGGCCCCGCCGCCGAGCTGCGGCTGGGCTACTTCCCGAACGTCACCCACGCCCCCGCCCTGATCGGCGTGGCGCAGAACTACTTCGCCGAGGAGCTGGGGGCGGGCACGAAGCTCACCACCCAGACCTTCAACGCAGGCCCGGAAGAGGTGAACGCGCTGCTCGGCGGCTCGCTGGACGCCGGGTTCATCGGCTCCAGCCCGGCGATCAACGCCTTCGCCAAGTCCAACGGCGAGGCGATCCGGCTGATCGCAGGCTCGACCTCGGCAGGCGCCCAGCTCGTGACCACCCCGGACATCACCACCCCGGAGCAGCTCAAGGGCAAGGTCATCGCGACCCCGCAGGCGGGCAACACCCAGGACGTCGCGCTGAAGAAGTGGCTCAAGGAGAAAGGCCTCGAGATCGGCGAGGGCCCGGACAAGGTCGCCGTCCAGAACATCGACAACCCCCAGACCCTCGCCCTGTTCAAGGGTGGGCAGGTCGCAGGTGGCTGGCTCCCGGAGCCGTGGAGCTCCCGGCTGGTCGACGCGGGGGCCAGGGTGCTCGTCGACGAGAAGACCCTGTGGCCGGACGGCAAGTTCCCGACCACGGTCCTGATCGTCCGCACCCAGTTCCTCCGGGAGCACCCCGAGACCGTCGAGGCGCTGCTGCGCGGCGAGCAGCGGGCGATCGAGTTCGCCACCACGAACACGGCCCAGGCGAAGACGATCACCAACGACTCGATCAAGGCGATCACCAACTCGGCGCTGGCCCAGCCGGTGCTCGACCGCGCCTTCAGCGAGCTGACGTTCGACAACGACCCGCTGGCCGCCACGTTCCCGCAGCTGGCCAAGGACAGCGTCACCGCGGGCGCCACCCCGACCGAGACGAACCTGTCCGGCTTCGTCGACGTCACCGCGCTCAACACGGTCCGCCAGGCCGCGGGGAAGCCCCCCGTCGACGCCGCGGGCCTCGACAAGCAGGGATGACGACGTGACTGTGCAGATGGACCAGGTCAGACGCGTCCGCGCGGGCGGGACCGCCGTGGAGCTCACGGGGGTCGGCAAGACCTTCGGCAGCGGCACGGCGGCCGTGACCGCGCTGCGCGGGATCGACCTGCACGTGCAGCACGGCGAGTTCGTCTGCCTGCTCGGGGCGTCGGGCTGCGGCAAGTCGACGCTGCTCAACCTGCTGGCGGGGCTGGACTCCGCCACGACCGGCACGGTCGGGGTCAGCGCGGCGCGGCCGTCGTTCATGTTCCAGGAGGCCGCCCTCCTGCCGTGGCTGACCTCCGCGCGCAACGTCGAGCTGCCGCTGCAGCTCGCCGGGCTGAGCCGGGTCGCCCGCCGCGAGCGGGCGGCCGAGCTGCTCGACCTGGTGCGGCTGTCCGGGCTGGGCGACAAGCGCCCGCACGAGCTGTCCGGCGGCATGCGCCAGCGCGTCTCGCTGGCCCGGGCGCTGGCGGCGGCCACCTCCGTCGAGAGCGGCACCCCGGGGCTGCTGCTCATGGACGAGCCGTTCGCCGCGCTCGACGCGATCACCCGGGACGTCCTGCAGGGTGAGCTGCTGCGGGTCTGGGAGGCCACCGGGACCACCGTCGTCTTCGTGACCCACGACGTCCGCGAGGCCGTCCGGCTCGCCCAGCGCGTGGTCCTGCTGTCCTCGCGGCCGGGCACGGTGGTGCGGGAGTGGTCCGTGGCCGAGCACGGCCCGGAGCTGCACGAGGAGATCACCGGCAGGCTGCGGCAGGTGATCACCAGCCATGCCGCCTGAGCTCGTGGACCGCGCGGACGAGGCCGCCGCGGTCGCGGGGCTCGACGCCCTCGACACCCCCACCGTCAACCGCACCCCGTGGTGGCGGCGGCTGGGCGGCTCGGTGGTCCCGCCGATCGTCGCGCTCGTGCTGATCGTGGTGGTCTGGCAGGTGGTCTGGGCCTCGGCGGTCCTGCCGGAGTACCAGCTGCCCTCCCCGGGCGCGGTGTGGGCGTCGTTCCTGCAGATCGTGGAGAACGGCAGCATCTGGTCCATCCTGTGGACCTCGATCAGCCGCGCGTTCGTCGGCTTCCTGGTGGCGCTGGTGATCGCCACGCCGCTGGGGCTGCTGGTGGCGAAGGTGCCGGTCGTCCGTTCCGCGATCGGGCCGCTGCTGTCCGGGCTGCAGAGCCTGCCGTCCGTGGCGTGGGTGCCCGCCGCGGTGCTGTGGTTCGGGCTCACGGACGCCACGATCTACTTCGTGGTGCTCCTGGGCTCCGTCCCGTCGATCGCCACGGGGCTCGTGGCGGGCATCGACCAGATCCCGCCGGTCCTACCGCGGGTCGGCCGGGTGCTGGGGGCGCGCGGCCTCGCGAGCGCCCGGCACATCCTGCTGCCCGCCGCCCTGCCCGGCTACCTCGCGGGCTGCAAGCAGGGCTGGGCGTTCTCCTGGCGGTCGCTGATGGCCGCGGAGATCATCGCGGCGGGTCCGGCGCTGGGCGTCGGCCTCGGCGCGTACCTGAAGAACGGCAGCGACTTCAACGACATCGCCGGGGTGTTCTCGGCCGTGCTGTTGATCCTGGTCGTGGGCATCGGCATCGAGCTGCTGGTGTTCCGGCCGATCGAGCGGCGCGTCCTGCGCGCGCGGGGGCTCGCCCTTACCTGATCCGAACACTCCCCGGACGGCGACCGCACGCCCGTCGCCGATCGTCGTCCCTGCCCGGAAGCGTTCCGGGCGGGGACGGAGGTTCTTCTCATGAGGAGATGGCTCGGCGGAACCCTGGCCGCGGTCGCGGTGACGGGCGGTCTGGTCGCGGGCTCGGGCGTCGCCCTGGCCGACGACGGCGGCAGCGGCGGGAGCGGCACCGACGTCGTGTGCACGCAGCGGATCCCGAAGGCGCTCGCCCGGATCGACACGCTGCTCACCCGCATCGACGGCGACGCCTCGACGAGGGGCTCCACGGCCTGGCTGCAGGACCGCGCGAACCGGGTCCGGGCGACCCATCCGGCGCTCGCCGACCTCCTGGACCAGCGCGCCATGGACCGGCCCGCCAAGATCCAGGAGCTCAGGACGCTGCAGACTCAGCTCCAGGACGTGCAGCGCAAGGACTGCGCGTGACCCGGGCCGGTCGGGCGCTCGTCGCCGTCGCGGTGGCCGGGCTCGCCCTCGCGGGCTGTCGCGACGCAGGCCCCGACGCGGCGGTGTCGCAGGTCGAGTCGCAGCTCGACGCGATCCAGCGCGACCTCGACGACGTCCCCGGCTGACCCCGCCGGCACGATCACCCCATGACCGAGCGTGGGCTGGTGCTCGTGGTGGAGGACGACCGCGCGATCGCCGACCTCGTGGGCCTCTACCTGCGCAGGGAGGGCTTCGGCGTGCACGTCGAGACGACCGGGGACGGCGGGCTGGCCGCGGTCCGGCGGCTCCACCCGGTGGCCGTGGTGCTCGACGTCGGGCTGCCCGGGATGGACGGGGTGGAGGTCTGCAGGCGGCTGCGCGCCGCGGACGACTGGACCCCGGTGCTGTTCGTGACCGCCCGGGACGACGAGATCGACCGGGTGCTCGGGCTGGAGACCGGCGCGGACGACTACGTCACCAAGCCGTTCAGTCCCCGGGAGCTGGTGGCGCGGGTGCGGACCGTGCTGCGTCGCGCCGCCGGACCGCCCGCCCGCTCGGAGACGCTGGCGTTGGGGGCCGTCGTCCTGGACGTCGACCGGCGGCGGGTGCGGGTGGACGCGGCCGACGTCGCCCTCACCTCCACCGAGTTCGACCTGCTCGCTCACCTGATGCGCAGCCCGGGCCGGGTCTTCTCGCGCGACCAGCTGCTCGGCGCGGTCTGGGGGTACGCGGCCGCGGCGGGCTCCCGGACCGTCGACGTGCACGTGGCCCAGCTGCGGGCCAAGCTCGGTCCGGGCTCGCCGATCCGCACGGTGCGGGGCGTGGGCTACGCCGCGGACACCCCGTGAGCGCCCGCCCACACCGTCGTCCTCGGACCGGGCTGGCCTGGCGGATCACGGCGAGCTGCCTGCTCGTCGCCCTGGTCGCGGTGCTGGTCGCGGCCCTGGTGTCGGTGCGGCTGATCGCCCAGACCGCGCGCGAGGTCACCGGCGAGGTGCTCGCGCAGCAGGCGGACGTCATCGCCGCGCAGCTCGCCGCGGTGGACGACGACCCGGCCGCGCTGCGCAGGCTCGCGGGGATCCGGCAGGTGGTCGCGGTGCTGCAGGGCCAGGGCATCGCGGTGGCGACCCTCGGCGCGGCCCGGCCCGGGTACGTCGGCGAGCCGGAACCCGGGGTACGCGAGGTGCTGCGCCGCGCGGGCCTCGACGGGTCCGCGGTCACCGCGCCCCGGTCCGCGGCCGTGACGATCGGCGGGCAGACCTGGGTGGTGGAGGCGCGCCCGTCTCCCGGCGGCGGGTTCGCGCTGGTCCGGAGCACGGAGGCGGGCCCACTGGGCAGCGGGCTGCTGCGGCGGAACCTCGGGTTCGCGCTGCTGTCCGGAGCCGGGGTGGCGATCGTCGTGGGGCTGGTGGTGGGTGGGCTGCTGGCCCGGCCGCTGCGCCGCACGGCGCGGGCCGCGCACGACCTGCGCACCGGCCGTCGGGACGTGCGGGTGCCGGTGCGGGGGCCGAGCGAGGTGGCCGAGGTGGCCACCGCCGTCAACGAGCTGGCCGACGCGCTGGCCCGCAGCGAGGCCCGGCAGCGGGAGTTCCTGCTGTCGGTCAGCCACGAGCTGCGGACCCCGCTCACGTCGGTCCGCGGGTTCGCCGAGTCGCTGGTCGACGGCCTGGTCGAGGGTCCCGACGCCGGGCGGACGATCCTGCGCGAGGCGCAGCGGCTGGACCGGCTGGTCGGGGATCTGATGGAGCTCGCCCGGCTGGAGGCGGACGACTTCCGGCTGGACGCGGTGCCCGTCGACCTCGCCGCGGTGGTCGCCGAGGCCGCGCCGGTGTGGGCGGAGCGCTGCCGGGCGGCCGGCGTCGAGCTCCGGGTGCGGACGTCCGCCGCGCCGGCCCACGCCGACCCGCGGCGGGTGCGTCAGGTGCTCGACGGGCTCGCCGAGAACGCCCTGCGCGTCACGCCCGCGGGCCGTCCGCTCGTCCTCGCCGCGCACGCGCCGGGCACCCTGCAGGTCCGCGACGGCGGACCCGGCCTCGCCCCGGAGGACTACGCCGTGGTCTTCGAACGCGGCGTCCTGCACGAGCGCTACCGCGGGCACCGCCCGGTCGGCGCGGGCGGCGTCGGCCTCGCCCTGGTCCACGGCCTGGTGACGCGGATGGGCGGTGCGATCACGGCGGGTCCGGCCGAGGAGGGTGGGGCGGCGTTCACCGTCACCCTCCCGACCGACGTCAGGACTTCGGGGACAGCGCGAAGCCCTCAGGGATGATCAGGTCGTCCCGGGACAGGTCGTCGATGCCGGACTTGCCCAGCCCCAGCAGCGTCGAGTCGATGCCCTGGCGGAGCACCTCGAGCACGTTGGTCACGCCGTGCTGGCCCGCGGCGGCCATGCCCCACAGGTAGGCGCGGCCGATCAGCACGGCCTTGGCGCCCAGGGCCAGGGCCTTCACCACGTCGGAGCCGCGGCGGATGCCGCCGTCCTGCAGCACCTCGATCTGGTCGCCGACGGCGTCGACGATCGCGGGCAGCGCTCGGATCGAGGCCGGCGTGCCGTCGAGGTTGTTGCCGCCGTGGTTGGACACCGAGATCGCCGTGCAGCCTGCGTCGACGGCCTTGCGGGCGTCGTCCGGGTGCATGATGCCCTTGACCGCGAACGGCCCGCCCCACTGCTCGCGCAGCCAGGCGACGTCCTCCCAGGTCACCGGCGGGGTCCCCATCCACTGGCCGTAGGCCTGGAAGAAGGTCGGGGCGGGCTCGCCGTCGATGGACAGGTTCGGCGTGGTCAGGTCCGGCAGCTTCCCGGACTTCGCGAAGTCCCACAGCCAGCGCGGCTTGAGCGCGACCTCGGGGGCGAAGTGCAGCGCCGCCTTGAGGTCCACCTTCTCCGGGATCATCGGGGCGTCCCAGTCCCGCGCGGAGTCGAACGACCAGTCCAGGGTCATGATCAGACCCTTCGCCCCGGCCGCCTTCGCGCGCTCGGCGCGGGCGAGGAGCTGGTCGCGGGACCCGACCCAGTACATCTGGAAGAACGTCTTGTCGTTGACCGCCGCGACGTCCTCGATGGAGCGGCTGGCGAACGACGACAGCCCCATCGCCGTACCCGCCCCGGCGGCGGCCCGCGCGACCGCGACCTCACCCTCCGGGTAGACCGCCTGCACACCCGTCGGCGAGATGATCACCGGGAACGAGATGTCCTGGCCCATCACCGTGGTGGCCTTGCTGCGCTCGGCCGGGGCGTCGGCGATCCGCGGACGGAACCCCAGCTCGTCGAACGCCGCAACGTTGTCCGAGATCGTGAGGCCCTTCTCGGACCCGGCGACCAGCGCCAGGTAGACCGAGCGCGGCAGGCGCTTCTTCGCCCGGCGCTGCGCCTCGGCGACCGTCTCGAACCAATTCTTCGTGCTGGCCATTCGCCTGCCCCTTCGCAGCTCGATCCCGCTGTCGCGAGTGACCCTACTATTTCGGCACTCAGTGCCATAGTAGGCCTCTTCGAAGCGACGGGGCACACCCCTCCGAAAGCAGCGGACACGCCGACGGCCCGCGACCGGGGGTCGCGGGCCGTCTGGGCGGAGCTCTAGTTGGCGCGGCGCAGCGGAGGATGGCGCCGCAGCGCCGAGCGCGTGACGGACAGCTCGTGCGCCACCTCGGCGGCGATGAGCTCGGCGTGCAGCTCAACCTGGGCAGCGTCCCCGGCGAGGGCGCGGTGTCGGGTGACCAGGTCCTCCAGGGAGTCCAACAGCCGCGTGACGATCGCGGTGCGGTTGTCGTCCCGGGTCGGCCTGGGCAGCCGGACGGTCGGGGGATCCTGCTTCGGGACCTGCGGCGTCGATGCCGGGCGGTCGTCGGTCGGGGCGGTCATGGCAGTGCTCCTACGGGACGGACGGATCAAGGGTGGCGGGTGCGGTGGTGGACCGACACAGCGCGCTCGACGTCCGCAGGTGGTCGACGGTGCGACGACGGATCAGGCGCTTCTGGTTGCGCATCGAGTTCTCCGGGAGTGCGACGGGCGGGGTGGCGGATCAGCGACCGCGACACCGACCGTGCGCGACGTGCTCGGGACGGCGCCACGCGCGGGGCAGCCGGGGCACCCCTCGCTGGACGACACCGTTCTCGATCACGCGTCCAGAGTGCCTCGACCCAGCCACCGCCGGCAACTCCATTCGGTGACGGCGGGTGCACGTCACATCGGGGAACCATTCGCCTCTCCCGCACGTCCGGGGCCGGGCGCTCCGGACGGGGGTCACTCCTGGTGACGTCTCGGTGAACGGGACGCGGCCGTCCGATGTCCGGTCAGGCGGACACCGGCTCGGCCTGCACGACCCGCTCCGCGTGCGTGGGCGGGTTCGACGGGACCCCCGCCGGGCGCAGCGACTCGAAGCCCGCGCGCAGCGCCGGAAGGATCTCGCCGAGCAGGTCGAGCTGCTCGAGCACCGTCTTCTCCGGCAGGCCCGCGTGGTCGACGAGGAACAGCTGGCGCTGGTAGTCGCCGAAGTGCTCGCGGAAGGTGAGCGTGCGGTCGATCACCTGCTGTGGGCTGCCGACGGTCAGCGGCGTGCGCTCGGTGAAGTCCTCCATCGTGGGGCCGTGGCCGTAGACCGGGGCCTCGTCGAAGTAGGGCCGGAACTCGTTCCAGGCGTCCTGGCTGTTGCGGCGCATGAAGAACTGCCCGCCCAGCCCGACGGTGGCGTTCGCCGCGGGGCCGTGACCGTAGTGCTCGAAGCGCTGCCGGTAGAGGCCGATGAGCCGGGTGTAGTGCGACGGCGGCCAGAAGATGTTGTTGGCGAAGAAGCCGTCGCCGAAGTAGGCCGCGATCTCCGCGACCTCCGGCGTACGGATCGAGCCGTGCCAGACGAAGGGCGCCACGCCGTCGACCGGGCGCGGGGTCGCGGTGAAACCGCGCAGCGGGGTGCGGAAGCGGCCCTCCCAGTCCACGTTCTCCTCGTCCCACAGCCTGCGCAGCAGCTGGTAGTTCTCCACGGTCAGCGCCACCGAGTCGCCGATCTCCTTCCCGAACCACGGGTAGACGGGCGCGGTGTTCCCGCGGCCCAGCATCAGGTCGACGCGCTCGGGGCCCGCGAGGTGCTGCAGCATCGCGAAGTCCTCGGCGATCTTCACCGGGTCGTTCGTGGTGATCAGCGTCGTGGACGTCGAGAGGACGATCCTGTCCGTGCGGCCCGCGACGTATCCCAGCAGCGTCGTCGGCGACGACGGCACGAACGGCGGGTTGTGGTGCTCGCCGGTCGCGAACACGTCCAGCCCCACGGCCTCGGCGTGCTCGGCGATCCGGACCATCGACCGGAGGCGCTCCTGCTCGGTCGGCGTGGTGTCCGTGGTCGGGTCCCGCGTGACGTCCCCGACCGTGAAGATCCCGAACTGCATCTCTCGCTCCTTTATGTGCATGTGCAACTACTTCGAACGGTGAGCGGTCGTCTGGTGTTCCCCGACGGTCAGAGGGCCGCGACACGGGGTCCCGGGATCGGCCCGACGCGCCGAGGGACTGCCGTTGACCGCGCGGGGCCGGGTAGCCGTCGACCGGACGTCGAGGGCCGCGCACCCCTTCGCTAGCGTTGTGCCCGCAGTCACCCACTGGTGTCGGGGATGGACTTCCCATCCGTCGACGGCGGACCTCGGCTCCCCCGGCCCGTCGGTGCGGCGGACCCGCGAGGAGGAGGCGCACGTGAGCACCCAGGTCTCGGACGGACTGACGGTCTTGGCCGTCGACGACGAGGAGCCTGCTCTGCAGGAGCTCGCCCACCTGCTGGGCGAGGACTCGCGGGTCGGCACGGTGCTGACCGCGCCGGACGCCACCGAGGCACTGCGCATCCTGGGCTCGCGACCCGGCGCCAACCCCGGCGAGTCCGGCGTGGACGTGGTGTTCCTCGACATCCGGATGCCGGGGCTGGACGGGTTGGAGCTGGCCCGTGTGCTCTCGGCGATGGCCGCGCCGCCGCCGGTCGTGTTCGTCACCGCACACGACGACCGGGCGGTCGACGCCTACGAGATCGGCGCGGTCGACTACCTCCTCAAGCCGCTGCGCTCGGAGCGGCTCTCCGGCTCGCTGGACCGGACGATCGCCAGCCGCAGCTCCACCCGCCCCACCCTCGCCCCCGCGCCCCCCGGGGCCGCGCCCGGCAGGCCCCCGCGCCCGGAGCCGCCGGAGGACGAGGTCATCCCCGTCGAGCTGGCGGGCACCACCAAGCTCGTGCCGCGCTCGTCGGTGCGGTTCGTGGAGGCCCAGGGCGACTACGCGCGGCTGCACACCACGGACGGCTCGCACCTCGTGCGCATCCCGCTGTCGGTGCTCGAGGAGCGCTGGCGCGAGGCCGCGTTCGTCCGGATCCACCGCGCCTATCTGGTCGCGTTGCCGCTGATCACCGAGCTGCGGCTGTCGGGGTCGGGGTACGTGGTGCGGATCGGGCACGGCCCGGGCGCCCCCGAGCTTCCGGTCTCCCGCCGCCACACCGCGGCGCTCAAGCGCATCCTGCGCGGCCGTCCGCCGCGGGAGGACGGGCCCACGGGCCCCCTCGCCCGCATCCGCTGACCCTCGACCACACCACGAGACCCGTGGTGTGTGCGTCACAGGACGGCTGTTCGGGTCGCTGTGGCGTCACGCTCGGAACGATCACCGTGCGACCCGCCGGGCGAGCGGCACCGGACGGCTGTTCGGGTCGCCGCCACGTCACGCTCGAAACGATCACCACACCACCCGTGGTGCGAGTGGCACAGGACCGCTGTTCGGGTCGCCGTCACGTCACGCTCGAAACGATCACCGCGCGGCCCGCCGGGCGAGCGGCACCGGACGGCTGTTCGGGTCACTGCCGCGTCACGCTCGCAACGATCACTGTGCGACCCATGGTGCGAGCGGCACCGCACCGGCCGTCACGTCACTTTCGGAACGATCACCGCACGACCCGCCGGGCGAGCGGCACGTGACGCTGTTCGGGTCGCTGTTACGCAACTTTCGGAACGATCACTGCGCGACCGCCGCGCGAGTGGCACGTGACCGCTGTCCGGGTCGCCGCCACGTCACGCTCGCAACGATCACCGCACGACCCGCCGCTGCGAGCGGCACAGGACCGCTGTTCGGGTCGCTGTCACGTCACTTTCGGAACGATCACCGCACGACCGCCGCGAGTGGCACGTGACCGCTGTCCGGGTCGCCGCCACGTCACGCTCGGAACGATCACTGTGCGACCCGCCGGGCGAGCGGCACCGGACCGGCCGTCACGTCACGTCACTTTCGAAACGATCACCGCACGACCCGTGGTGCGAGTGGCACGGGACGGCTGTTCGGGTCGCTGTCGCGTCACGTCGAAACGATCACCGCACGACCCGCCGCTGCGAGCGGCACAGGACCGCTGTCCGGGTCGCTGTCGCGTCACGCTCGCAACGATCACCGCACGACCCATGGTGCGAGCGGCACAGGACGGCTGTTCGGGTCGCTGTCGCGTCACGCTCGGAACGATCACTGCGCGACCTGCCGGGCGAGCGGCACGTGACGGCTCTTCGGGTCGCCGTCGCGTCACGCTCGAAACGATCACTGCGCGGCCCGCCGTGCGAGTGGCACGTGACGGCTCTTCGGGTCGCTGTCGCGTGGCGCTCGGAATGATCATCGTGGGGGCCGGTGGCCACGGTCGGAGTGCTATGCGGATGCGCCGCTCGGAGCAGCGGGGCACTACTCCCGGTAGGGGTAGCCGCGGCGTTCCGGTGACGGGCAGTATTCTCGCCGAGATCTCGGCGTGGAGATCCCGCCGTGTCGGCGGAGGCCGCCCCCCGCCTGCCGCGGAGCCCGCGTACCCCCGCCTCACGTGTCCACCCGTACGGTCCTGACTCGACGCGCAGAAGGGGGGTCCCCCGTGGCCGACGATCCGCGGCGCGGACGCCCGTCCGCCGAGTCGCCCGAAAGGCGACAGACCGCCCAGGACCCGTGGCCCCGGCGCGCCGACCGCGTGCCCCGCCGCACCCCCGAGGAGCCCGGGCCGCAGAGTTCCCCGCGCCCCTCTGACGACTCGACGTGGGCCGCGGGCAGGCACGCCCCGCGCGCCGGATCCGGTCAGCCCGGCCCTGCGGGTCCCGGGGGCCGCGCCTCCGCCTCCGGTGGGCCCGTACGGCCCCCCGTCCCCGGCCCCGGCGCCCCCCGGACACCCGGCCGGGAGGGACCCTCGCACTCGTCTCAGAGCGGCGCGCCCGCCGGCGCGGCCCGCCGTGTCCCCGACCGGCAGGTCCCCCGGGCGGCCGCGGCCGGGGCACCGCCCCGCGGGGGCGCGAACGGCGCACCCGCGCCCGAGCACCCGGGCATCCGATCCCGCAGCCGTTCCCCCGAGCCCGCAGCGCCTCCGCCCCCGCGCCGCAGCGCTCCTCCGCCCCCGCCACCGGGCAGGCACGGCGGTCCCGACCGGAGCGGATCACGCTCGCCCGAAGCCGGACCCCACGGTG
>Ga0207644_10001198_pt1 | contig 16690 bp, 11 predicted proteins | sample KBSS73metaG_FD_184326 | JGI IMG/M metagenome (GOLD analysis project Ga0207644, IMG submission 184326) | Switchgrass rhizosphere microbial communities from Kellogg Biological Station, Michigan, USA - KBS S7-3 metaG (SPAdes) (version 2) | ecosystem: Host-associated > Plants > Roots > Rhizosphere... | reverse complement strand
TTATCCGGTAAGTCGTTTCGAAGATATTCGCATGTCAGGAGTTTTGTCCGTCGCGTGCTGTCTTTTATCGACCTGGCATTAATGCAAGATGAAAAGGACGCTGAAAGGATGGGCTCACTAGGTGTCAATGCCAACAAGATCACTGTAAGCGGAAATCTGAAATTTGACCTCTCGATGGACGAAAAAGAAAGCGACCTGACCGAAGTGTTCCGCACTCGGTTTGGTATTGACGGTACGCGCCCGCTGATCGTGGCGGCGAGCACCCATGAGCCTGAGGAAGAGTGGGTTCTGAATGCACTCGATTTAAGCGGCTATCCATTTAGACTGTTGTTTGCTCCGCGTCACCCGGAACGCTTCGACGCCGTCGCAAAAACGCTCGGCGAGACCCAATATTCTTTGATTAGACGTTCGAATTACCCAACAGAAGCGGATAAAAATGCCGACGTGATCCTGCTCGATAGCATCGGCGAATTGCGTGCGGTTTATCCTTTGGCCGACATTGTTTTCGTCGGTGGAAGTTTGATACCGCATGGCGGCCAAAGCGTCCTTGAGCCGGCGAGTGCCGGGAAACCGGTAGTGATCGGTCCATTTACACACAATTTTGAAGCGGTCGTTGATGGATTTCTTGAGAAACGAGCCATCGTACAGGCAAAGAGTGCAACCAGTGGCAACGATGAACCTTTTGAACTCTATTCAGCCCTCCGCGTTTTTTTCGACGAGCCTGACAAACGAGTCGAATACGGCAAACGAGCTCTAGAGGTAATGGAAAGCAACCGTGGCGCGACCGAAAAAACAATTGAATCATTGCGGCCGTTGATCAATCGTTGACTCGCCGGAATATTTTTCTCTTGTATGAATGTCTAATCTATGATACGCTGTTGCACCGCGGGTATGTGGCGTTATGTTGCCCTGTCTTGAAAAACCCGTGCATGAAAATCTCGAAGGGAAAAAGCATAAAGGCTTTTTTGAAAATTTGGTGTCGTGGGATCGGCACCTAAAGTCGTGAATGAGCAACGCCTATCTCCAAAGCCGTGAAACACGAAACAGCAAAAAATTGTGAAAACCGTGGAACATTGGAACAGGCAGATGTCAGCCTTCTAAATCATGATAAATGATAGAGTTACAGCTGTTTTGAAGGTCGAAACCTGTGTCACATTGTCTCACAATTTGCCACAATCTGTTACAGATCTGACTTAGGAACCGCCGATCCAATGATCATTGTGTTCTTCATTCTGGCTGCGGTTCTGATACTTTTCAGCTTCAGGTCGTTTCGCGGCGGGATCAGTTTTCTTCGTTATGTAAGAAATGAACTCGCGAAGCCGGTTTCGTCGTTTACTCCGTTTGCTTCGGTGATCGCGCCCTGCAAGGGTCTTGACCAAGGGATCGAAGAAAACCTGTCGGCACTGCTGAAACAAGACTATCCGGCGTACGAGGTGATCTTTGTTGTTGACGACGAAAGTGACCCGGCCGTCCGGGTGATCGACGAGATCTCGTTACAGTACGACACCTCGAAGTCAAAGCCTAAATTGGTGACCGCTCCAAAAGCGATTGAATCCTCACAAAAGGTTGAAAATCTTCGCGAAGCGATTCTCCACGTCTCGGACGAATCCCGAGTTTTCGTTTTCGCGGATTCCGACGCGAGGCCCCCAAAAGATTGGTTGGCATCGCTGATCGCTCCTCTGGAAAACGACCAGATCGGGGCAACGACGGGATATCGCTGGTTCATCTCCTCAAAAATGTCTTTTGCATCCGAGCTTCGATCGGCCTGGAACGCTTCGATTGCGTCGGCCCTCGGCCCGAATCTCAAATCTAACTTCTGCTGGGGCGGCTCGACGGCTATCCGCCGAGATGTGTTTGAGCGAATCGACATGCGGGAGAAATGGCGCGGCACGGTTTCGGACGACTTTGCCGTTACCCGTGCGATAAAGGCGGCCGGACTCGCGATTTACTTCGTTCCCAAGGCTCTGATAGCGTCCGTCGAAAGCTGCACCTTCAAAGAGCTGTTTGAATTTACGAACCGCCAGATGAAGATAACGCGAGTCTATGCTCCGCAGCTATGGAAGCTCTCATTCTTCGGATCGGGATTATTCAATGTGACGCTTATTTGGGCAGCTCTCATTTTGGCCGCCGCCGGACGCACGATTCCTTTTTGGATCGCCGCAGCCACAGTATTCATGATTGTTTTCTTTAGCATCGGCAAATCCTGGCTTCGACTTAAAGCCGTCCGTTTGATCTTGAGGGATCATGAAGCTGGGCTGCGCAGGCAAGTCATTCCGCAAAATACCTTGTGGCTTCTCGCTCCGGCTATTTTTCTCTACAACTGTGCTGTTGCGGGGTTTTCACGGAAAATGACCTGGCGTAACGTGCAGTACCAACTCGTTTCGGCATCGGAGACTAAAATATTAGGTCGGACAGATGGTTCAAACTCCATCTAATTAACGACCCTATTGATGTTAAGATTAATTAATATTTGTTCTTACGGGCTTTTTCAAACCTATATGCGAGCTAACGGGCTGGTCAGATCTTTTGTCATTCTCCTTTTCTTTATAGCCTCGGCCGCTTTATTTGGCCAGACTCCTCAGGCTCCTCCAACAGGAAAGGAACCTGTGATCATCATTCCCGGTCTTAGCGGTTCAGAATTGGTAAACAATAAAACGGGCGAGGTCGTCTGGTACAATTCGCACCGCTCACGCGATGACGATATTCGCTTGCCGATCTCCCCGACGCTGCGCAATCACGACAATCTTGTTGCGAGCGACATAATTCGAACCGTAAAGATCATTAAGTTCCTTCCTGAAACTGAGATCTACGAACGCTTGATCGACGCGCTCGTAACTCGGGGCGGCTATAAGGAAGGTAAATGGAAGAACCCACCGCGTGACGGCTATAAGGACACGTTCTATGTCTTTCCGTATGACTGGCGTCAGGATAATGTGGACAACGCTCGTCTTCTTGTCCGTCAGATCGACCAACTTCGGCGGTCGCTGCGAAAGCCAAACCTGAAATTCAACATCATCGCTCATTCGATGGGCGGTCTTGTCGCACGCTACGCTGCCATGTACGGCAACGCCGACCTGCCGAGCGGCGAGATCAAACCGACGTGGGCAGGAGCAAAGTATTTCGACAAGATCTTTCTGCTCGGAACACCCAACGAAGGGTCCGTCGATACGCTTAATTCGCTTTTGAACGGGTATGCGTATTTTGGCGGTAACGTCAATCTTCCCTTCATTCAGAATGTCACGCGGTTTGACGTATTTACGATTCCGTCCGGGTACGAACTGCTTCCCCACGCCGGTACCCTTCTAGCTTATGACGACAAGCTCCAGCCGATAACGCTCGATCTTTTCGATCCGAAAGTATGGGAGCAATATGGTTGGGCTATCTGGCAGGACCCCGAGTTTACGAAAAAGTTCTCTCCGCTCGAACAAAAGAACGCGAAACAGTTCTTCGAAGCCATGCTCGCCAGGGCACAGCGGTTTCAGCAGGCTCTCGACGCCGACGGAGAAACGATACCGGTTTCGTTCTATCTGATGGGCGGCGATTGCAAGGAGACGATGAACGCATTTGTGCTCACGCGAAACGAAAAAAAGGATTCGTGGAAAGCGATATTTAAGCCGGCAACAATTACCGCAGGCGACGGCACGAAATACACCGAGGCCCAGCTGAAACCGCTGCTTTTTGCGATGGGCGACGGCGTCGTTTCTAAACGTTCCCTCACGGGCGAAACGCTCGAGCACGCCGGTAAACATCTCGCCTTTAAACCCGTTTCGGACCTATTTCAGTGTGAGTCGCATACAAAGCTGGTGACAAACCCTGAAATACAGGATAAGCTGCTGGCGCTACTGCTGACATCGCCTAAGTGAGATGGAGAATGATGAGCAAAATGATCGGCCGTTGATCGGGGCACACCGAGCCTCTGATTCGGAAGACGTCGCGGCCAAAAACGCCGGCGGCTACGCCGCAACCGACAAAGATCGAGAACCATTCATTCTTCAAAATACGGGCTATTCTACTGCCTCGGTTGAGGAAACGGCCCGCAGGAGCGGCCTGGCGTGGTCAATGGGGATCGTTTTTTTCACCTCGATCGCCTTTATGCTGTTTCTCGGGTGGATCGCCGACATACTGCTTGGAAGCCAGCCATGGGGGCTCGTCGGGGGCATTATTATCGGGGCGATCATCGGTTTCATCCAATTCTTCCGGATCTCGTCGCAGATATACGCGAAACCGGATGAAAAAGCCTCGCCGAAAACGCTGTTTAAGGACGATGGCGGATAAGAACGAACGCTGGGAAAGTTAGCACAAACTATTGTACGGCCTTTGAAATTTCCGCTAATCGCTTGTAAAATTTAGGATTCGCAATGAGCGATAGTACAGAGCCTGTGGCCGGTGAGAGCCAACCATCGGCAACGATATCAAATCGCAGGCTTCTGGTTGAAATGGTTGTGATCACGCTCGTAGTGAGTGTGACTGGGCTGATGGCCGCTTCTGGGAGATTCTTCGCCGGTGTTCTTTTCGGCGGAGCGTTGGCGTTGGTAAATTTCCTCTGGCTCGATCGTTCGCTGGCGGTGGTGTTCAAGGCCGCGACCGAAGGCGTGAAGCCGCGGTTTCTAGCAGTCCGGTATATCCTGCGTTACGTCGTGATCGGCGTTGTCCTGTTGGGCATTTATCTTACGGACGCATTGCCCGTCGTTGCAGTGATCATCGGCCTCGCGAGTTTTGCTTTTGCCGTCGTTTTTGACGGGATCATTAGTATTTTGCGAAACCCCTAAGAAAGGATTTTTAAAATGTTCTTATTTGCAGAAGAAGGCGGCGAGCAGGTACCGCTGATCGTAGAGTTTATCAACCACTATTTTGGTAAGCCGGTCTACGAGTTTGAGATAACATACACCAAACCCCTTTGGGATAAATTCTTCGCATATTTCGGCAGCAATGCGGAAGCAATGTTCGGCCCTTATACCGAGGAAAATGCCATCCCTTGGTACACGATCATGTTCGTGATCGCGTGCATTCTAAGCCTGATCGTAATCTACCTGCTCAAAGGCAAACTGTCGGGTGACGATCCGAATAAGGGCCAGTTAACCCTGGAGGCGAGCTATCTGCAGATCAGTGATCTGGTCACGAAAGTGATCGGTCTCCACGGTGCAAAATATTTTCCGGTAATGGCGACGTTTGCCATTCTGATCCTGATCTCGAACTTGATGGGCCAATTCCCATTGTTCATGTCACCGACGGCATCGGTGAACGTGACTTTTGCCCTATCTGTTACCTCGTTTCTTTATTACACCTCAGTCGGTATTAAAGAGAACGGCGTTTTGAAATATCTCGGCCATTTTGCCGGACCAAAGCTGCCTATCTTCATCGCGATCGTTGTGACTCCGTTGATATTTAGCGTTGAGTTGATCAGTAATTTGATTCGCCCGTTCACTCTCGGAATTCGACTTTTCGCGAACATGTTCGCTGACGAAAAAATCTTCCACGAGATCACGAACCTTTATCCGCCGTTTACTCAGTTTGCCTTGCCGCTTATCTTGACGCTTCTCGGCACTTTCGTTGCTTTCGTGCAGACGCTGGTGTTTACTTTGCTGTCGATGATCTACATCAGCGAGGTTTCGCATCCGCCGCATGATGAGCATGATTACGTTCACGAAACGCACGAGCCCGACGCGGCGGTCGCTCATGCTTAATAAGTTCTGAGTTCCAACACCAGTTGGCCTTGCTAAGAATCAAGCCTACCAGCTAAAGCTGGAACTCAACAGGAAGAACAAGGGGCACGGATTGAAAACCTGCATTTCATAGCGGATATGCCCGCACGCTACAGGAGCCTTGGACTCTACGGAGTATAAAATCCATGCGCATACCGGAAGTGAGGCGAACTAATAACACCCGCGGGATTTTGATCATTTGTCTCTGTGGTTCTTCGTAACCATAAAAACAGGAGAATAGAAAATGAACAAACTAAAATACTTATTTTTTGCAACGCTGGCAGTTATCGTATCGGCATTGCCTGCAATGGCGCAGGCTGGTGCGGCCGCTGGGGATAATAAATTTACGGTCAATGCAGCGAGGGCGATCGGTGCGGGTATCGGCTTTGGTTTAGCGGCCGGTTTGGCCGGCATCGGACAGGGGCTTGTTGGTTCACGCGCTGCCGAGGGTGCTGCCCGCAATCCCGGCGCGGCTGGTACTGTTCAGACGATGATGATCATCGCGCTGGCTCTTATTGAGTCGCTCGTACTCTTTGCTTTGCTCATCGCTTTCGTCGTTATCAAACCTTCAGTTGACCAGTAAGGCTTTGGTATGAGGATTCGCGGGCGAGGTTTCATGGCTTCGCCCGCGTTTGTTTTCGGAAAGGCGATTAAATGTTGCAACCTCAAAGCTTGTAGATCGTTCTAAACCCTGATGGCTGACACGCAGATCGGAAGAATTTTAGGCAACAGGTATCGCGTCGATTCGTTGATCGAAGATGCGAAGCTCGCCGGCATTTATCGCGGGACAAATACGGTCGTTGACCGTGCCGTAATGCTAGAGATCGTCTCGGCTGCCTTTGTCGAATTCAAGGAACAGGTCTTTGACGAGGCCCGCAAGATCTCGCGCATATCACACCCAAACGTCTTGTCCGTAACCGATCTTGGTGAAGATAGTGACGGCACATTGTTTGTCGTATATGAACCGATCGAAGGCGAGAGCCTCAAGTCAGCCCTCGCACGCAAGGAACTGTTTCCAATTGATCGTTCCATCGAGATCATTCGTCAGACTGCCGCGGCGTTGGGCGCTGTCTATCCAAGTATTCCGGCTCACGGGTCTCTTAAGACAGAAAACATTTTTATTTCGGCCGATGATCCCGCTCCGCAGGTCAAAGTCCTTAATTTTTTCGCTCGCGGCACATTCAAAGAGCTTCGCTACGATGCATCGCTTGTCGCTGATGTCGACGAGGTGAATTCGGTCCCGCCCGAATTGCTGGCCAGCGAAGCAGCGGACGAACGTTCGGATGTTTACACTCTTGGTGCGCTTTTGTTTCGGATGCTTGCAGGCGACGTTCCTTTCTCGACGGAGTCTATCTCGGCGACTTTTGAAAAGATCAACAACGATCCGCCGCCGCCTTTGTCTTCATATAGGAACGATCTGCCCGACGGCCTCGAACGAGTGATCCTGACGGCGATGGCTAAGAATCCTGAAATGCGGTATCAGAGCGTTGCGGAACTCTCGAACGAACTCGAGGGATTCGTCAGTCTCCGCACGGTGGACGCCGAAGCCCCGGTCGAATCACCTAGGCAGGATATTTGGAAAACGGCTTTTGTCGTTCTCGCCGGCATTTCATTGCTGACCGTTGCGTTGATCTATGCGACTTCGGTCAAACAGACTGACCCGACAACACAGCTTCAGCCGGACGCAAACGGACAGCCGGTGCAGCCGATCAATCCGGCGACAGGCGTGCAGGAGCAGGCTCTGGCTAATATGCAGGCCATGTCAGGGGATCCAAATGCAAACGCCAACATGGCGGCCCCGCCCGGAACGTTACCTGGCGGTGACAATTACGATCCGTGGAAGAACGGCGGACAGCCTCCGCCCGGCGCCCCAAAGGGAGGCCAGGTGGTCACGGTCGATCCCAATAGCCCCAGCGTGTTCATGCCGCCCGAGGGCTGTATCCCGCAGCCAAGCGGGATCCTGCTTTGCCCTGTTCCCGTGAACAAGTCTGTCAAACCGACGCCTACACCTAAAGCTAACGCAAACGCTAATGTTCAGACAACTCCAACCCCGAAACCGACTCCCGTTATAAAGTCGACGCCGGAAAAACCTGCTACCAAACCAACGCCAATTAAGCCGCAAGGTACGACTCCGAGCGGTAAGCCGAAAAACGGCGAAGAGCTGAATTAGCGGGACGCGAGGTCGTAGATAAGCTTCAGGGCAAGTAGAAAAACTGTCGACATAAATATCCGCCGCAGCCAGGTCTCATTTAGCTTTGTTGCGTAATGAGCACCGGCTATCGCCCCGACAAACATCGTAACGGCGAGGATCAGGCCTAGCTTATAGTCGATGAGGCCCTGCCACGCTAAAACGATCGTTGCTATTCCGGACGAAAAGACATTTATCAGTTTGGTCGACGCGACCGATTCCGCAAATGTCATTCCGAGAACGGCGGTGAGCATTGCGGTCAGGATCGTCACATAACCGCCGCTGTACAAGCCACCATAGATCGCCAGTAAAAAGATCAGAACATAAGCGACCCCTTGCAATTCGACGGACACGTGGTGACGCTCACGATATTTTGGGTTTCGTCTAAAAACCGTAAAGACCGCCATCGCTATCATCGCTGCCGAAACGATGACCTTGATCGCCTCATTCGTGATCCGCCCGAGTAAAACTGCCCCGATCGCTGATCCGACAATCGTCAACGCGATCATCGGCGACGTCCGCCGGATATTGATCTTGCCTTGCCTTAGAAAAGGGATCGATGCGCCGATCGACATAAACGTCAGCCCGAACATGTTCGTAGCGACAGCCACCTTTTCATCGATCCCGAGCTGGAACATCACCGGCACCGTGATAAGCGAATTGCTGCCCGTCACCACACCCACCACGGTGGTAATGAAAAACACGATGATCAGGACAACAAGATTGATTGCCGGCATATGCGCGAAATCGTTAAAGCGTCTTATGAGAGACTTTTGTAAGCCTAGGGCGAATCTATTTGAATTGCAAAAAAAGACGGCGTCCTATGTAGAACGCCACCTGTCGAAATGATCGATCTATACGGGTAGCCCGTTAGAAGCGATCAGAAGTTGAATCGAATCATCAGATCGATCAGCCTGCCGCCGGGATCATTTGTTGTTGAAACATCCTGGTATGCGGACCCATTTCCCATCTGTCCAAATGTCGAACCACCAGGAGTGATCGCGACGGTGTCCGCCGTCCATCCACCCACGCGGAAATTCGGCATGTTCAGAACATCAAGGAACGTGGCTCTGATCTGGATGTTTGAGGTTTCAGTTATCTTGAACTGTTTAGACAGGCTGGAATCAAGCTTAAAGTAGCCCGGCCCATAAACAATTAGATTGTTGAAACCGCATTCACCAGAGTAGGTCGAAATACAATTTCCGTATCCAGCGGGGGCGATAAATCTTCCCGTCGGAGCTCCTCCAAACGTCGAGTTATAGCCATGCAAGATTGGATCGTTTGTAGTAGCGACGTTGACATCAAACGCACGGCGCGTATTCTCAATAATATCCAGAGGTAGATATGTAACTACCTGCTGCGATGTGGAGCCGGTGGTTACAATTGTATTCTTATACACGCCGATCGACTTTTGCAGTTCTTTTGTGGTCATTCCGACCAACGCGACGTTGCCGAAACTGAAAGGGGTTCCGCTCTGCCATCTCAACGTCGGAGCCAGCGTCCAACCACCTAGAAGTGCATCCGCGAAGCCATTCGCGCCAGACATAAACTTTCTGCCTCGACCAAACGGCAGATCATATGTTGCATCAAACTTGAACTGATGGCGAATGTCGAAAACCGCGACATTCTTCGCCAACTCCCGACCGTTCGCGCGATGCGAGAAATTGGCAAAGTTGTCCGAGTTCGACTGAAATGAATCTGATCGAGCTTTGGACCAAACATAGCTTGCCTGAAGTCGAAGGCCCGCGGAAAGACGACGCCTTAGCTCAACAACACCGCTGTCATACCAGCTCAGAGCACTGTTATCGAGAACAAACGCTCCCGTAGAGAGGGTCGTAGAATTGGCGTAAAAGAAATTTTCCGCCAATCCGTTCTTGGTCGCATTTAGTCTGCGGGTTCCGTTTGCCTCAAAATTTGAACCGCTGAACGCGCCGATCAAATTGGGATTATTTCGCGAGAGCGCCGCTACGAGTGTCGAATTAGTAAAACTCGCAGCAGTGTAGAGAGCCTGATTAGACGGGTCACATGGTACGATCGGAGTGCCCGTCGGCGTGCAGAAATACGCGAGCATTTTGGGCAATTGCGAAGTGCCCGCGCCGGTATACGCAAAAGTCGCTCCCTTACCTGCTAACATATTTGCATATAAGTTTGTTTGCGCCAGCTTAAATTCATCCGCAAAACCATTCTCGATCGTGTTGAACTCATTGATATTGTGCTGTCGGAACAGATCATGTCCGCGATTTCCAACATATCTGATCTCAACTACGGTGTCTTTATCGATCTGCCTCTGATAACCGAAGCTAAAGGAATCGACATAGCCCGTTTTCAGATTTGGGTCAAAGGCATTCGCAGAATTTGCTGACGTAAGAGCAAACGGATAAGCCGGGCTAGCTGGGAAGCTTCCAGGCGTCAAGTTTGGGTTACTAGGGTCGCGCAGATTACTTACAGTTAAATTTCCATTAGTGAAATTCCTGGTGGCGGATTGAGTGCCTCCAGGATTCGCCCCAAGGATACTGCCAATAAGAGCGGTTCCCTCACGCACGAACGACCTTGAATAACCGCCGCGAAGGACACTGTTTCCCGTTCCGCCAAGAACAGATTTGAGAAAACCGCTCTTGAATTCAGGACTCCAAACCACGCCGACCGACGGGCCAAAGTTATTCTTGTCGTCCGGATAGGCTTTCTCACCGGTTTTCATTCCGACCACTGTTGGAACGACACCCGTCAGGGTACCCGGCTTAAACAAGTTACCCGGACCTGACTTTCCGAAGATGTCATTGAAACTGCTCAGCCTGGCGTAATTCTCCGTAAGAACGGTGTACGCTCCTTGCGGCTGCCATCTGACACCAAAGTTGATCGTCAAATTCGGCCGGATCTTCCAGCTATCCTGGGCAAAAAGGCCATATGTGTCCTGCCGTGCGTTTTGCGACTGGAGAGCGTTTTCCTTATATGTGCCGTCGGCGGTCAAGTATGCAGTTGTCGCATACTGTGTTATGCGGCCTATAAGCACTGCATACAGAGCACGAGCTTCGGTCAACTGAGCCGAAGAAGCATTCGGTATAGTCCCGGTAGCTCCGCCGGTGAATTTGCCGAATGCCGGATCGGTCGAATCGAGTCCGAAGCTGATCGATGGAACGATCCTCCCGATCGCATTCTGAATAAGTTTGATCCGTTTGTATTGACCGCCAAATTGAATGCTGTGACTGCCCATCAACCATGTGAGCGAGTCATCAAAAGCGTAGGTCGGCGAATTACGATCGCTATAAGAGTTCCTTGCAGTAGCGGTCGTAACGGCTACTCCCCCAAACGAGGCCCCGCTTATGAGCAAGTCATATCCACCCTGATAAGCATAATCCGATTTGGATATTCCCTGGCTAAAGAAGGACTGCCCGGTCGAGATCGTGTATCGGCCGTAATTGATCAAGCTCTTCGAGAGGGTTGACCGTACGCCAAGCGAATAAGCATCACGCTTAGACCCTTGCGTATAGAAAGGCATGCCCGGAAATCGCTCGTCCTGGCTATTAAGAAAATCCTTCGAGGGAACGAAGTCGTCTCTGTTCATAATGAATTCGACGCTATGCTTTTTCGTAATGTTGACGTCGAAACGAGTGGTAAGGAATTTCCGCAGGTCGTTACCTGTCGGCGAGAAATTGAAAAGCTGCAGGTTTGGCGACCCGGAGACCGGGGTGACGCTTCCTGTGGTGCCAACTGCCGTCCGAATCTGTGTCAACAGACCTGCGACCGTCGGATCTGCCGTGGTCAGTGGAAGCCCAGCAATACCAAACAGGTTAACCGACTGCGTCGCGCCGTTGACGATGTATGAATACGTGCCTGCCTGTGCTGACGGGCTTAGAATATTCCGCGTCCTCGACTGTGAATTCGGGAGTCGATACTGCTCGTAGTTCACGAAGAAGAACGCCGTGTCGCGCCCGGACTTGAACTGCGGACCGCCGCCATCACCAAATGCGAAGTATGGTATCGGTCCACTGAAGTGGCCCCCAAACTGATTGAGCCGAAGCTTTTGTCGGAACGCATGCCCTTCCGTGTCACGAGCTCCGTCTCGATTGAGATACCAGTAGTTCGCATTCAAAGACTCGTCTCTATGCTGAAAAAATACGCCGCCGTGATAGCCGTTACCACCGCGTTTGGTACGGAACGAGAGCTGAACTGCTCCGTCGCCGGACGCTTCGGCTCCCGGAACTGCGGTGGAAACCGTCACCTCTTCGATCGCATCGACGCGAGGGCGCACAAACGTGAAATAACCGTCGCTTGAGCGAAGAAGGTTATCCTGAACGTCCACACCATCCAGCGTAATATTCAATGACCCTTTCGGCAGGCCGTTAATTGAAGCCTGACGAGGGCGTCCAACGGTTGCCGTTCCTGGCAAGAGACCCACGAGATCAAGTGCGTCGCGCGAGGCTATCGGAGTTTCCAATATCTGTCTTCCCGTGATTGTGGTTCCAATAGTTGGGGTTTCGGTCTGAAGCACCTCGCCCCCGCTTGATATCTCGACCGTTTCACCGACATTTCCGAGTTCCAGTTTTGCGTCAACTGGGGTCGGCGCGTTGACGTTGACCTTAACGTTGGTGATGGTCGTCGTCTTGAAGCCGTTAGCCGTGATGGTAACGACATATAAACCGTTTTGAACAGCTGGGATCTTGAATGTGCCGTTGTCGGCAGTTGTTGCAGTAAACTCCTGACCGGCATCTCCCTTGACCTTAACGGTCGCTCCCGGAACCATAGCCCCATTCGGGTCCATGACCGAGCCTGAGATAGAACCGGCCGTCTGCGCCTGGACACCGATAAGCGCTGATAAGATCAGAGCAATCGCCGCCAAGGCAAACATAAATTTTTTCATACTCTCCCTCCAAAAAATAAAGATACAGACCACCTATGAAAATAAGTGCAGGTATCAGCAATGAAGCCCTTTGCGCGCAACCCAAAATACTTCTGGATTTTTGGGGAATATTGTTAGAGTACGGACCTATCTCCTACGGAGTTAGGCTCGATCTCAAAGTTTTGTATGAATTTATAAAATGAAAGCCCAATCTATTTCGAGAGTTTAGCATGCAACATATATGCCGTAAAGTCGCGGCGTGGTTTGATATTTTCAGAACTGTTTTAGATTTGTGAAAAGCGAGTAAAAGGCATGCCGTCCTCGATCTGTTCGATCTCGGCGGCTAGGATAGGACTTTCTGCAATATCGGACTTTCGTTCAGTTATTTGGATAACGCCGCCCGCACGACTAGTTCTTTTTAGGAGCCGAGGTATTGGGAGCGTCACTGCCCTTCAGCTGCTCTACCGTTTTTCGAAGTTGTTCGGCGTCCGGTGTGTGCGGAGCAAGCTGAAGGTATGTTTCGAGTTCAACCGCTGCTCGTTTCCTATCTCCGCGAGAGTTATAAATGATCGCCAGGATCCTGTGGGCCTCTTTCATCTCCGGCCCGCCCGTCGACACCGCACTACTTAACTCTTTCTCAGCCTCGTCAAATCTACCCAAATTTGCGAGCGCCTGTCCAAGAAAATAGTGTAGAGGCGGAGATTGGTCGTTGATCTTTCTTGCATGGTCTAACACCGATTCAGCGGTGGCGAATCGCTTTAAAGTTACCAGGGCGATCCCGCGATTCAAGAGAGGTGCGAAAGCTTCAGGTTCGATCTTCGATGCGGCCTGAAACGCCCTGTCTGCTTTAACACAATCGTTCACTCGAAGGTATTCAACGCCTAAATCGTTGAAACCTGACATGAAGGCCGGGAACTCAGACGTCAAAAGTTCGAATTGCTCGATCGCCCCCTTGTGGTCGCCCGCTTTTGCCAGATCCTGAGCCTTCGAATAGAGGTCCTTACCCCGCTCGGCCAAATTTGCAACTGAGGCATCAACAACAACCGGTTTTCCCTGCGAGGTATTTTTCGGGATAAGCCTGATGTTTAGGTTATAGGTCTGGCCTGGAAACCCTCGTACTTGTAAGACGGAAACATTCTGAGTGAAAGGCTCGAAATCCTTCTCTCTGTCGATCACGATCGTGTAATCACCGGATACGAGGCCGCGAAAAGCGAAGTTGCCCCGATCGTCGGTTGAAGTTACACGATCTCCCCTGGTCATCGTTTGGAGGCGAATCGTAGCCCGGCTTTCAAGACGGCCGCCGTTAGTTGACATCACGGTACCGGTGATCACGTTACTCCCGCCGAGCCCTGAGTCGGTTGTTTCCGTCGGCAGGATCTGCGCTATCGCGGAAAAACCGAGCAATCCGGCCAACCCTGCAGCGAATAAAAGTGTGCGCAACTTTCTCTTTAACATGATATCTACCTCAACTGCCGCTGATACGAATATCAATATCTTAGCTCAGGTTTCTAACTTTCAACCTAAAAAAGGCGTTGCAGGATCTGACCGGCAACGCCTTAATAAATGGCGGATCAAGGTTGGATCAAAACCACCCTTGATCCGGGCTAGTTACCAAAACACCGCCGGAATTAGAATCTGAGCTGCCCCTGCAAGCTCATGTTACGTCCGCTGTCACGCTGAGTCGAGATCACACCAAAGCTGGTGGAATCAAAATTCTGCGTCGCGTATATGAAGTTTGCGATGTTGAAAGCATTGACAGCCGTGAACTTGATCTCGAGTTTGACTCGTTCCGTGATCGGGATTCTCTTGATCAAGCTCATGTCCACGTTGAAATAACTTGGAGCATTGAGGCTGTTCAGCGGAAAATTACCGAAAGTTCCCGGTGCAGGAGCGGTCATTAACCCAGCCTTCAATTTCGATGTTGCGACCTGACCACGGGAATTCAATGTTATGTCGAGCAGATCGGGATTGATGAAGAAAATACCCCGCTCGTCCTTGAACACGCCGACATTCTTCTTAAAGTCCTCGAAACTCATGCCAACAAGCTGTGCACCGTTATTAGTGGTGGCACTGGTGAAAGTTGCCCGGCCTGCTGCCACGTACCACGGTGGACCTTTCGACCACGTAACGATCGAACCAAAGGTCCAACCGCCGACGACCCTGTCAACCCAACCGTTCGAGCTGTTCAAAAATGGTTTACTTCTTCCAAACGGAAGTTCGTAAAGAACGTTTCCGACTGCTCGTTGCGTTTGATCCTGCGTAGAACGGCGATAGTCCCACGACTTATCGCGAAGCGATCTCCAGCTGACCAAGTCGCTCTGGTTATTGCCTTGGGCATCAGTAGCGTTGCCCATGGCCTTGCTCCACGTGTAGTCAACTTGGAACTGCAGTCCCTGCGAGAATCGACGACGAAACTCAACTTCCATTGCGTTGTAATCCGACTCCGAATCGTTGGACAGCCCTCGGGCAAAGGCCGCGTTCGGATTCGCGACAAAGAAGTTCATTGGGATGTTATTGGATGCAAGTTCGCGATTGGTCCGATAAGCAGTGTTGAAAGCTAGCGTGCTCGCCATCGTTCCAACATTATTGTTGTTCAGATTGCTTATAAAGGTCGAGCTTGTATATCCGCTGCTGCCTGCAAGACCGGCAAAAAATTTATCCAGGATAGGAGTACTTACGCAGGTCGCGCAGCCGCCCGCACTGAAAGGCGCAAAGCTTGTGCCGCCTCGAGCCGCTAAATTGATCTTCGCGTTATTGAACTCCTGTAGGAACCCGTTCTCGAAAATATTGACCTCATTAAAGTCAACCGCCCTCCACAGTTTTACACCGCGGTTTCCGACGTAACGGACCTCAATCGCGGTGTCCTTGAAGATTTCCCGTTCGAAACCGATGTTCCATTGTTCGACATACGGGGACCGCAGATTCGGATCGATTCCCCAGAGCCCGTTTGTCGAATTTGCCACGATATTCTGACGGTCCGTTATCGGCATAATGAACGTCGGTAGATCCAGCGGCACGCCTCCGGAACCAAGTTGTCCGCGCAGATTCGAAGAATGGACGCACGACGGGTCTGAGGGGTTGACACAACTTAGCGACGATAGATTCGCCGTTTGTATCAAACCAGGGTTCGTCGTACCGGTTCCAAGAGCATTACTGATCGTTGTGAGTCCATCATGCAGGTAACTGATAGAATAACCGGCTCGGATCGAACTCGTACCTTCGTCGCCAAAAAGGAAGTGAAGCGGACCCTTCTTGAAATTCGGCGAATAGGCAATACCGAGGAATGGGGCGAAGTTGTCCCAGTCATTCTTGAAAAGAGGTATTCCCGTGTCGCCGCTCACGAATTGCTGAGTAGCAACCGCTCCGGGTACTCCGGCGGGAGCCGTCGGATGGAAAAGATTTCCAAATCCCGATACCCCGAAAAGATCGCTGTATTTGGGCTGGATCGAAAGACCGTTTGGAACAGTAGGTACGCCCATCCAATCCCATCGGACGCCATAACTCAGAGTAAAGTTACTCTTCATCCGCCATTGGTCTTGTGCAAAGAGCGCCAAGTCCTGTTCCTGGAAGAAGCGTGTACGCGTCGCGCCCGGCACAAAGCCTGAATCGGGGCTCGTCACATTAAGGGTCTGGCTGGCGGACCCCAACATGCCGACTATCGCATTGTAAACGGTTCCGGCATTTGTAACTATCGCATTCCCGGCCGTGTTATTTGTCAGACCTGGGAAGTTGGCAAGTGTGAGGCCGTTTTGATTAACCGCATTCGTTCCTAACTGAATAGTTTCGTTGATACCCGCGGAGTTAAAGCTTTTGACCAAAACGCGTTGAAAATCGCCGCCAAACTTCCAAAGATGGTTGCCATTTACCCATGAAAGAGTATCTGTCCATTGGTTGACGATGGTGTTTCGAGGCTGCGGCATATTGACATTGTCATAATTGATCAACACACCGGGCAGCGATATG
>Ga0207644_10001187_pt1 | contig 16753 bp, 9 predicted proteins | sample KBSS73metaG_FD_184326 | JGI IMG/M metagenome (GOLD analysis project Ga0207644, IMG submission 184326) | Switchgrass rhizosphere microbial communities from Kellogg Biological Station, Michigan, USA - KBS S7-3 metaG (SPAdes) (version 2) | ecosystem: Host-associated > Plants > Roots > Rhizosphere >... | reverse complement strand
CTAAGCGGCGTTCTGAGGTTCGTCACTGCCGCGCCGTCGACCGCCGGGCTGATAGTCCGCGGCAGGGTCGGACTCGAGACCGTCAAGGACGGCGAGATGGGCTATTCCGGCAATCTGGCAGTCAACGTGCCGCTCGGCACGAATATCGCGTTCCGCGCGTCGGGCACCTACCGCAAGGACGGCGGCTTCATCGATTCGCCGGGTACGACCGCCAAGGATCTGTTCGGGTTCTCTCACACATCCGATGTTGCGAAGGACATCAACGATTCGAAGAGCTATGGCGGACGGGCGTCGTTGCTGTTCAGGCCGACCGATGCGATTTCGCTTCGACTGTCGGCGATCGCCCAGGACATCAAGGCCGCTGCGCCGAGCCTGGTCGAAGCCGATCCGTTGAGCCTGAATCCGCTACATGGCCTGACGCAGTCGCAATTCACCCCGCAATTCTCGAACCTCAAGTATAGAGTGTACAACGGAACCGGAGTGTTCGACCTCGGCTTCGCCAGCCTGACTTCTTCAACCAGCTACGGTACCCAGAAGCAGCATCTGCGCAACGACTTCACCTTCGCGCTGAGCGGCTTCCTGCAGGCCCAGTTGAAGCTTCCACCCAACGACTTCTTCCAGGTTCAGGACACTAACTCGAAGAAGTTCACGCAAGAGCTTCGCCTGGCGGGCCAAACCAATCTGCTCGATTGGCTGGTCGGCGGTTATTACACCAACGAGGACGGCCTGATCCTTCAGGATTTCACCGCCTCCACGCCAAACACCCTGACCCCGATCGCCGGCGTCCCGGTCCTTGGTCATGCCCAGGTCGACTCCAAGTATAAAGAGCTCGCCGGCTTCGCGAACGGCACGGTCCACTTCCTCCCTTGGTTCGACCTGGATTTGGGCGGCCGATACAGCCACAACAAGCAATCGGCCCATCAGGTTCAGAACGGCGCGCTTGTCGGGGGATTCAAGGATTTCCCGGTCGCTCGTTCCTCTGAGAATGTGTTCACTTACTCGGTCGCGCCCAAGTTCAAGCCGAACAAGTACACGACCATCTACGGGCGGGTTGCGAAAGGCTTCCGGCCTGGGGGTCCAAACGTTCTGCCCCCGGGCGCGCCCGCGTCGGTCCCCGCGACCTACGGTTCGGACAGCGTCACCAGCTATGAAGTGGGCACGAAGCTCGAGACTCCCAATCACCTCTTCAGCATCGATGCCGCGGCATTCCACATCAACTGGAAGGACATCCAGTTGATCGCCAACGTCAACGGCTTCGGTGTCAACGTGAATGGCTCGACCGCGCGCAGCAACGGCCTCGAGTTCACCGCCGCCGCACACCCGGCCCGTGGCCTCGAATTCTCGTTGAACGGCGCATACAACAATGCGCAGCTGACCGGGGATACGCCGGCCGTTGTCGGTGGCCACGCGGGCGACAACCTGCCCTTCACGCCAAAGTTCAGCCTAGGTCTCAACGGCAGCTATCAGTGGCAGCTGAACGAGGGCCTTGGAGCGCGCGTTGGCGGTTCCTGGCGGCATGTTGGAAGCCAGACCGCGGATTATGATGCGACATTCTTTGCGGCGCACAAGCACCAGCGGACCGTGGCTCCCTATGACGTCCTCGACCTCAACGGCGGCCTGACGTTCGGACGCTTCGATCTTGACCTGTACGTGAAGAATCTTGCCAACAATCACGGTGTCACAGCGACAACGGGAACCGTCGTATTCGGTGCTTTCCCGCTCTACCCGGGCGGCGCAATCGGCACGGGCATCATCCGTCCCCGTACGGTCGGCCTGACGCTCGGCGCGCATTACTAAGGAACGACAGATGCGATTGATGAAATGGGCGATCGCGGCCGCGGCCGCACTTGCCATTCCGGCGGCGGGACAGTCGCCGGCGCAGCTCCAGCCGGTCAACACGCAAAAAGCGGTTCTTCCGACGTCCGCAGTTCCGGCGACTTCGGCGGCGGGGCAGGTGTCCCACGAACTCACCAAGGCGGACGTCGACGCCTGGCTCGAAGGCTATATGCCATATGCGCTGAAGGCCGGAGGGATCCCGGGCGCGGTCGTGGTCGTGGTCAAGGATGGTCAGCCGTTGACGATGCGCGGCTTCGGCTATTCCGATCTCAAGACGCAAAAGCCGGTCGATCCAGAGCTGACCCTGTTCCGCCCGGGCTCCGTGTCGAAGCTGTTCACCTGGACAGCCGTCATGCAACTCGTCCAGGCCGGGAAGCTCGACCTCGACAAGGACGTCAACACCTATCTGGATTTCAAGATTCCGCCGCGGGACGGAAAGCCCGTCACCCTGCGCAACATCATGACCCATACGGCCGGTTTCGCGGAAACGGCGAAGTATCTGATTGATTTCGGCGACAAGAAGCCAGACGCGCTCGGCAAGATCCTGGGCCGCTGGGTTCCGGACCGTATCTACGGACCGGGTGAGATGCCTGCTTATTCCAATTATGCCGCGTCGGTCGCTGGCTACATCGTCGAGCGCGTTTCAGGCGAGCCGTTCGACACCTACGTGCAGAATCACATCTTCGCTCCGGCGGGGATGACACATTCGACCTTCGACCAGCCGTTGCCGGCCAATCTCAAGCCCTTGCTTTCCAAGGGTTACAAGCCAGGAACGAGCGATCCGCAGCCGTATGAGGTCATCGGGATGGCACCGGCTGGGGCGCTTTCGTCGAGCGGCGCCGACATGGGCCGCTTCATGATCGCCCACCTCAATCATACCTTGCTGAATCCGGCGACGGCCCAGCAGATGTACGCAAATGCCAACAAGCCCTATTCGGCGCTTCCGGCGATGGCGCTCGGCTTCTACCATGAGGATCGCAACGGGCTGAACATCGTCGGCCATGGCGGCGATACGGTCTTTTTCCACTCTGACCTTCACCTGTTCCTCGACAAGAATGTCGGGCTGTACATTTCCATGAACAGCATCGGTAAGGCCGGGGCAGCGCATTCGCTTCGTGAGGAGCTGCTGCAGGAATTCGCCGATCGCTACTTCCCTGCACCCGCGGAGAACCTGCCAACAGCGAGGACTGCCAAGCAACATGGCCAGGCGATGTCGGGCCATTATGTCAGCAGCCGCGCGGGCGGGTTCAACTTCCTGCGCCTTGCTGCCCTGCTCGGTCAGACAACAGCCTCGTTGGACAAGGACAATAATCTTGTCGTTTCGTCGATCACGGATCTCTCGGGCAGCCCGCGCAAGTGGCGTGAGGTGGGTCCATGGGTCTGGCAGGAGGTGAATGGCGCCGACAAGCTTGAGGCGGTTCCCGATGGCAAGGGCGGGATCAAGATGTTCTCGATCACGCCTTACGCGCCGATTATCGAGTTCCTGCCTGCGCCAGCGTCTCTCAATGCCGGCTGGATCTTCCCAGTCGGCGGCATCGCCTTGCTTGTCCTGCTGATCGCTGCGCTCGGCTGGCCGGTCGTCGCGCTCGTCCGCCGCAAGTATAAGTATCAGTCGGATGTCAGTGGCCGCGCCCTCCAGATTCACCGTGCAACACGGGCGACGGCATGGCTTTACATCGCCATTGCCCTGGGCTGGTTCCTGGTCCTGACAGCGGTCAACAAGGACCTGGGCGCGTTGAACGGCGGCCTCGATATCTGGATGCGGCTTCTGCAAGTCCTACTGGTCGTGGCGATCGTTGGAACCCTCGTTGCCATCTGGAACGCAGTGACCATCGCGCGCGGTCCTGGCCGCCGCTGGGTCGCAGTGATCTGGGCAGTGCTGATTGCTCTGTCCGCAGTGTTCTTTGCGTGGCTGTGCATCGACCTTGGTCTGCTCACCGCGGCGCTGAACTACTGACAAGGTGAACCGGGCCGGCGCCATTGGAAGAGGGGGCAAGCCGGCCCGGTCGCTGTTCGGGCACCCGCCCGGACTAACCGTCCTCTTCGCAACGCAGATGTGGGCCGAATTCTCGTTCTACGGCCTGCAGGCGCTGCTCGTTTATTACATGACCAAGGAGCTGGGCTTCGCCCAGGCCAAGTCGTCTTTGATTTATGGCGCTTATGGCGCAGCTGCCTTCTTCAGTCCCTTCTTCGGTGGTCTGATCGCCGATCGCTGGCTCGGCCGGACGAAGAGCGTGATCATCGGCGGGGCCATGATGATGTTCGGCCATTTCGCGATGGCCTTCCCGGGGCTGCTGTTCCCGGCGCTGGCACTGGTCGCGCTCGGGAACGGTCTCTTCATTCCGCCGCTGGCGGTCCAGGTCGGCGGCCTTTATTCGGATGACGACCCGCGCAAGGCCTATGCCTACAGCGCTTATTATATGGGCATCAATCTGGGCGGCCTCCTCGCTCCGCTCGTTTGCGGGACCCTGGGCGAACTCTATGGCTGGCATTGGGGCTTCACCGCTGCCGGCGTCGGCATGGCAGTCGGTCTGACGGTCTATTGCAGTTTCCTGCGCCTGCTCCCCGCGGAGCCGAGCCGCGGTGCGCTTGCAGCCGCAAATGATTCAACCGCAGCGCCCGTAATTCGGGAACATGTTGCGATCCTTGTCCTGATGATCGCGATGGTCGTGCTGTTTCGCGTTGGCTACGAGCAAAGCGGCAACGTGATCGCGCTTTGGGTTGCGGATCGAACCGACCGGTCGCTCAACCTGTTCGGGCTGCACTCCCTCATCCCGGCGACCTGGTTCCAGTCGATCAATCCCTTGCTGATCATCATTGGGACCCCGGTGCTGATCCGGTTCTGGAGACGCCACAAAGCCAAGGAGACGGTTTCGCACCTCCTTCGGCGCATGAGCATCGGCTGCCTGATCGCGACGCTGGCAATGCTGGTCATGGTCTCCGCGGCATTCGTGAGCGGCCCTGAGGGAGCGCGCGTCGGTTCCGTCTGGGTCCTGGCATATTTTGTGCTCCTGACCCTTGGCGAATTGTTCGTGATTCCGGTCGGTCTCACGCTGGTGGAATCGCTCGCCCCGGTCCGGTTCGCGTCGATGGCGATGGGGGCGTGGTACATCGCCAAATTCCTCGGTAGCCTGTTCGCCGGAATGATGGGCGCATATTGGCTCGTCATCCCACCCAACGCCTTTTTCCTTCTCGGTGCTGCATCCACGTTCGTCGCGAGTGGGTGCCTGTTCCTGATGTCGCGGAAGACGGCAGCAAGGGACGCCTGAGCAGCTGGTTGCGGCGGCCTCTGACCGCGAAGACCGGCCGCGAACTATTGAATTTCTTGTCGATTCAGGCGATGACGTGCGGGCAGCGTGCCGAGCTGTGACTGATCGAAATAACGGGCGTGCTCCGATTGCTTCGCCCGATTTCGAGAGGACAGGGCATGCGCTTGGTCACTCCGCATTCTGCATTGAACGACCTGGGACCCGCGTCCCGATCGCAGTCGTGACCGAATGACCGGGCGTGATTTCAACGTGGCCTGTCCGCTCCTGCCGGCCGGCTGACCGCCGGCCCTCGCGGAAGGGGGGCTAGATGTCTCGTCCCACGTTTGCCTTGGTAGCGGCAGCTGCCGCTTTCGGCGCATGTTTCGTTTACGCCCAGCCGCCGTCTCCTGCAGCGGGACAAGCCAATGCGCAGGGCTGGACCCCCGGCCAGCAGAACTTCTGGTATTATACGACCCAGGGCTCGCGGCTGATCCCGCTGACCTGGCTTCAGGCGCTCGAACAATCGGGCAATTCGCAACCCTTCCTAACGCCCACCTTCATCCAGTCATTCGGGCTGTTGATGGATACCGGATCGGTGGAGGGAATGCCCGTCGGCTTTGCGGTTGATCAGCAGGACGATACCAACTTCAGCAACTCGAAGCTGCGCTGGTTCGCGGGACAGGGCGCTAGCGAGAAGTGGGTCGGAATGACCTGCTCCGCCTGTCACACGGCGCAGCTTCAGTTCAACGGCCAGATGATGCGGATCGACGGCGGCCCATCGCTGTTCGACTTCCAGTCGTTCATCGAAGCTTTGGATGCCGCGCTGAACGCAACAGCGAACGATCCCGCCAAATTTGGACGCTTTGCCACGAAGGTGCTCGTAGGCAGGGACAATGCCGCCAACCGCAATTCGCTTCGGGGCGAGTTGCTGAAGCTCGGGCAGTGGGAAAAGAAGGTCGACGACTTCAACGAAACGCCGCTGCGTTACGGGCATGGACGAGTCGATGCGTTCGGCCACATCTTCAACAAGATCGCGCTCTTCGCTGGAAACACGCAGCCGATCCCGAACCCTTCGGACGCTCCAGTCAGCTACCCGTTTCTCTGGGACATCTACCGGCAGGACAAGCTTCAGTGGAACGGGATCGTCGAGCCCCAGCGGCTACCACTGGGGAACGGCAAGTTCCTCGATTATGGCGCTCTCGGCAGGAACACCGGGGAAGTGCTCGGAGTGTTCGGCGATGTCGTGATCCAGCCCGCCGGCGGCTTCCCCCCGCACGCGCCGCTCGGCGGCTACAAATCATCCATCCACGTCGATCATCTCGACGACCTTGAGACCCAGCTGCGCCTTCTCCGGCCGCCCCGCTGGCCGGGGACGCTCGACCAGACTTTGGTCAACGCAGGCGCCCAACTCTTCGATGTCCATTGCAAGGGCTGCCATCAGCGACAGCCGGGGACCCAGCCGTACAAGGTCACAATGGTCCCGCTTACGCCCAATAATCCGAACACGACCGATCCGTGGATGGCGTGCAACGCCATTAGCTACAAGTCGCCGACCAACAAACTGAAAGGCACGCCGCAAGGCTATTTCGGATTCAGTAATCGCTACGGCGATGAGGCAGCTCTCGCGAGCATGCTCGAAACGACCGTCAAAGGCGCGCTGTTCGGCCAGAAGGGGGAGATCATCAAGCAGGCCGGCCGAATCATCTTCCGGCAAGGACAGCCAGCGCAGTCAGTGCAGGAAGAAGTCCCGGACATCCGCGAGGCGCGGCTTGAGAAGTGCTACCAGGCCAACAGCCCGTACATGAAGTACAAAGCTCGGCCGCTGGACGGAATCTGGGCGACCGCGCCCTACCTGCACAACGGTTCTGTTCCCACGCTTAACGACCTGCTGAAGCCTCCGGCGCAGCGCCCAACCCAATTTTCCGTCGGAACGCGCGTCTATGATCCGGTGAATGTCGGCTACGTCACGCGTCCGGATTCTCCCGGAAACGTATTCACGTACAAGACACGCGATCCGCAGGGATTCCCGATCCCGGGCAATTCCAACCAGGGCCATGACTATGGCATTTCCAGCCTGACCGATGCGCAGCGGCGTGCGCTCCTCGAATATCTGAAGAGCTTGTAGTCCGATGACGACCTACACCGCTCAGATCGACGCGGCCCCACCCAAAGACAAATGGCCGCTCAGCCGCCGCTTCATGCTCGAAGAATCCCAGCCGTTCTTCGACGAAATGCGCGATACGCGGCCAATCCTGGAGTTGCCCGAGCTGACCATGGTGTTCCGCTATGCCGATTGCGGACTGATCCTCCGCCGGCATGACGATTTCGGAGTCGATCTCTATCGTCCGAAGCAGGGCGATTACTTCATGGCCCAGGACGACACCGCGGACCATTGGCGCGACAAATCGATCATGAAATCCATCCTGGATTTCGAGCAGATCCCCAACATCCGTACGTTTGTCGCCGAAACGGCAGCGCGCATCCTCGCGTCGGCCAAGGGTTCAATCGACCTTCCAAAGTCGCTTACACGCGCGGTGCCCGCAGCCGTGGTCCAGAACTTCTTCGGCATGGACAGCGGCGATCCGGACAAGCTCATCGAATGGTCGTACTGGAACCAGCAGGATGCGTTCCACAATCAGCCGTTCGACGCGGTCGCGGTGCCCGATCCGGATCACATCGTCAAAATGCGTGAACGGTCGAACATCATGCTCGCACTTTACATGGGCCGGCTTGTCCTTGCGCGAGCTGCCAAGATCAAGATCGGTTTGGGCGGCGACGATTCCATTTCGCGCCTGCTCCGCCTGAGCTTCAGTGATGGCGTGAAATTCCCGTTGAAGAAGGTGCTGTTCAACGCCGGCGGCCTGCTGATCGGCGCGGTTGAAACGACTTCGCATACGGTGAACAACGCCATTGCCGAATTGCTTGGGCGTCCCCAGGAATTGGCCAAGGCGAAGGCGGCAGCGGACACGGGCAAGCCCGAAGATCTGGACGGCTTCACGCTCGAGGCGCTGCGGTTCAGGCCGGCCTTCCCTTATTTCTTCCGCACTTGCCACAGGATCACGGAGCTCGGCGGGGGAACTCAATTCGCGCGGACCGTCGGTCCGGGAACCACGGTTCTTGCGGTGACCCACAGTGCAATGTTCGATCCCGCAAGCTTCAGCGATCCGAAGACATTCGATCCGGGGCGCTCACACGGCGACAACTTCACCTTCGGCTTCGGCATGCACGAATGCCTCGGCCGGGCCATCGCCAAGCCGATGATCTCGGAGATTGTGCGCCAGATCGTTCGACTGCCCGGACTTACCGCGGCGGGGCCCGTGGTGATGCGCGGCGGCGTACCGGAATCCTTTCCACTGAAATGGCAGGCCTGAACAATGCCCGACGAACGCCTTGAAGCGGTGCGCGCACGCATCACCCCGCCTGTTGAGGAAGCGATCAGGAAGGCGGCCGCTGCGGGTACTCTCCCGCGTCCGCTGCGCCAAGCCATAGGGCCGGATGCCGCGGCGGCGCTGGGAGCTGACAAGGCCGGCCTCGACACGATGCCGGTCGCCGCCTTGGAGGCGATCGTCCAACGCACGGGTCGGCCGCCCCTCTTGATCAAGAATGACAAGGTCCAGATGGAACCGTTGCTCGATTTTCCGCCGGGAACGGACAAGAAAGTCATCGCCCTCAATCCAGCGATCCCGAGTGTCGGCCGCGTCGAATTCCTGAACCACCGGATGAGCTGGGGTGGAACCGGCTGGGTCGTCGACAAGAAGCACGGCGCTTATCTGATCGTGACTAATCGCCATGTCGCAAAGCTGGTCGCTCAACGAGCGGCGAACGGCAGCGGTGTGTTCATGCGCTCGCCCATCGGTCCCCGCTACGGCGCGCGCGTTGATTTCCACGAAGAGGCGCTGAGCCCCGCGAACGACGACAGCCGGACCGTTGTCGTCGCCGACATTACCTATCTTGCCGATGATCTTGCCGCGGACATGGCCATCTTGCGCGTGGGTTCGTCACCATTCGCAATCACGCCGCTGCAACTTTCGGACAAGGAAGCCAAGACAGGCGACCTCATCGCGCTGATCGGTTACCCGGCTTATGACTCGCGGAACGACGTGAGTGACCAGGCCCGGTATTTCCACGACCTGTTCGATGTGAAGCGACTGGCGCCGGGAAAGGTCATGCAGTCACTGTCCGGCCAGACGACCCTGACCCACGACGCGACCACGCTCGGCGGAAATTCAGGCTCGCCCGTGTTCGGGCTGGACAGCGGGCGTGTGGTCGGACTCCATTTTTCCGGCGAATACGGGATCGCAAATACTGCCGTCGGGGTCACGACCATCAAGAAGATCTTGTCGGGGTCGAGCACCATGGTTGCGGTCGCAGGACCGACCGAGGGCGCGCCTGATGGGCACCATGACGCGGCGCGCTTCGCCGGGCGGAGGGGCTTCAATCCTTCATTCCTGAAGGATGGCGCAATCAAGACGCCATGGCCTGGTCTTCCGGACGCAATCCGGGCAGGGCTTGCGGAGCCTTCCGATATCCCGGACGAGAGATTCGAGATCCGCTATACCCACTTCGGCGTCAAATATTCGGCCGCCGACAAGCTTCCGATCTTGACCGCAGTCAACATCGACGGCGCACATTCGGTGAGGATCAAGCGATCGCGGGACCAATGGTTCACCGACGGGCGGATCGCGGCCGACGCCCAGCTGGCTGCCGCCAATTTCAGCGACCTCGAAATCGATCGCGGCCACATGGTCCGTCGCGAGGACCCGAATTGGGGCGATGGCGCGACCGCTCAACAAGCGAACGACGACACGTTCCACTACGTCAACGCGGCGGCCCAGCATTCGCGCATGAACCAGGGCAAGACGCTCTGGCAGGGACTCGAAAACTACATCCTCGACAACAGCCGAACCTTCGGATTTTCCGCGTGCGTATTCACGGGGCCGGTCCTCGGCGATGATGACAATGTCATCGACGGTGCGCGCGTTCCGGAGGAATTCTGGAAGGTGGTCGCGACGCTCGACGAGCAAGGCAACAAGCTGCGCGCGACGGCTTACCTCCTCAGCCAGGGTCAGCTCATCCGCGACCTCATGGAGGAAAGGTCGCGAACAGAGGCGATGGAAGGCGTCGTGCTCGGCGAATATCGCACGTTCCAGATCGCAATCGCCGATCTCGCCGAAGCGACCGGATACGACTTCTCAGTCTATGCATCCGCCGACCCGCTTCGCCGGGAAGAAGGCATCGAAGCAGCCGACGATGCGCCGCGTTTCCTGCCCATCGATACGTTCGAGAATATCCAGCTTTAGAAGGCACGAACGACGCCGATCTCCGCCCGCCGCCTGCGAAAATCGTAGAGTTCGATTTTGCTCTTGTTCCGCTCGAATGAGAAACGCGCAACCGGCGCAAAGCCGCCGATCTGAAGCTGGCGGAACGTCGCACCGATACTGAATCGCGTGTATTTGTCGGCTCTCTTGTGCGGAAACAGGATTAGCCGCTCGTCCGCGTGAAGGCGCCCCAGCTCCGCGCTCGCGGTCAGGGTCATCCGGCCCATGTCCCGCCAACCGGTCAGGCTGCCCCGCCAGCCGGTCGTCGAATAGCCGGGATCCTTGGCGCTTAGGCGTTGCAATCCCAGGCTGCCGGCAATTCCGGTCGTGGGCGTCAAGGCATGCTCGAGGGACACTTGGCCCGAGAAGGTCTTTCCGTCCTCAAGGTCGTTACGTTGATTGTCGACAAGCCATGCCGAGCCGTTCAGGCGGATGAGCGTCAGGCCGCCGAGCGGATGCGAAAAGGTGGCCGCAATGCGCGCCGACCTAATGAACTTCTCCTGCCCGAACCAACGCTGCGTCGCTCCCACCTCCAACTGGAGCCGGTCGCGCCCGAGATTGAACTCGGGGCCAACGCCGATGTCCGCAGCGATCTCGTTGAACTGTTTGTCTGGAAAAAGGTCGGCAAAGCCCCCAACGCGCACAAGCAAGCTTGAATTCATGCCAAGCGAGAAGCGCCGATAAGCCTGACCATTGAGCGCGACTCCGGTACCCGTTTTTTCCTTTCCATCGTCGGCGATCTGAAAATCGCCAAGGACGGTGCCGAGCGTATCCGATCGTGTTGCCCGATTGATGTTGCTGTCGGGCGCTAGCGCGATCTCGAAGCTCGCGCCGAACAGCCGCCTCGCGCGAAGCGCTTCCGAATAGCGATCGACGATCCGCGCAACTTCCGGCGGCAACCCGCCGGCGTGGATTGCGCGAACCTGTCGCCACGCGCCTTCCTGGTCGCCCATCTTGTCGAGCAGGCCGGCGAGCTCGAGGCGGACGGGAGCGGCATCCGGACGATCGTCGATGATTTCACGCAGCAGAAGGGCGGCGCGGGTAGTCTGCCCTTCGCCGACCAGCAGCTTGGCGTGGCGGAACTTCGCCTCGTTCCGGATGTCGGCATTGGGATCGCCAGACAAAAGAAGCAGGATCGACTTGGCCTTGGCCGGGTCACCGGAACTAAGGAGCCGCTCTGCGAGCTGGAGAAGCTGTTCACCGCTGGCGCGGATTCGGACCGACGTCGCGCCAACCGGAACGGCCGCCGCTAGTCCGGCCGACGCTCCCAGTCCCAGCAACAAAGGGGCGAGACGATACCGCACAAGAAGGGGTTACTGCTTCTTGCCGATCCAGGTTCCCGCGATCATTCCCGGATATCCATCCACGACGTAGGGCGCCTGGAACCGCCCCATCAGCTCGGGTGCGTTCGGGCCGGTGAAATTGCCTTGGAACGACGAATCTGCACCGGGCAGTCCAGGAACCATGAACTTGCCCGAAAAGGTGGTGCTCCCGGTCGAATAGACGGTCTGTGTGAAATCATATTGGCCATAGTCCACGAAGATCCCGTCCCAGTCGTCCTGGATCCTGGGATGCATGAAACCGCTGAGCTTGCCTGCCCCGAAATCGAACGTCAGGCTTGCGTTGCCGGTCACCAGCGAAAAGCCGGGCGTCTCGGTGCTTCCCCTGATATCGGCGAGATAGGTTGCACTTCCGGTGATCGGCACCTCTCCCGCCTTGGTCGGAATGCCGTAGGCAAAGCTGCCCTCGCTTCTCAGAATGCCGCCGTTGGCAGCCTTTCCGGTCGTTCCGGTCCACTGGCCGAAGCTGGTGTAGGTGTATGGGCTGAACTGCGAGCCGGGGACCACCAGAAAGACGCTCAAATCTTGAACGCTGTTCGATGCGCCCGCGGTGACTCGATTGAACGAGCTCGTTGCAATCTGGCCGTCCGTGCCGTTGTAACTGGTATTGGTCACGGTCCCCTGCTCGAAACCGGGAATGCTGATCGAGTAGCTATTGGCCGAAGGGTCGTAGCTGAATTGCAAGTTCGCAGCCGAAGGCCCGGCAACGGCGGTGATATGCCCGCCCGAAAGGTCGGTCGTGAATGTATCGCCCACGCCCAGCACAGCGAACGGGGCCGTGCTGACAAGCCCGATATGCGGTGGGGGGATTGGGCCACTCGGCGTCGGAGTGGGGGTAGGAGTCGGCGTGGGAGTGGGCGTCGGGCTCGGAGTGACGACCGGCGAAGGGATGAAGTTGGTGCCGGTGCTTCCGCCACCGCCGCACGCGGTCACGAGGAGAGCGCATGCTCCGCCAAACAAATGATTTTGAAAAGATCGAGTTGTCATTGTTCTAGTCCTGAAATCGGGACCTTCCGCGTAGAAACGGGACAAACGATATGCGATGATCGACAGCTGATGATCATCTGATTATCTCCTGATCGTGCTGTTTGCGGAGCAAAATGCTGAAGCTCGCGGATCTAGCTAGCCGTTCCGACTTCACAGTCGGTCCGCTTCACGTGAGTCCTTCGCGGAGGCTAGTCGAGGGACCGTCAGGAAGCGCGCCCGTCGAGCCCATCGTGATGAAGGTCTTCCTCCTGCTGATCGACGCAGGGGGGAGTGTCGTCACGCGCGACGAATTGTTCGAAAGCGCATGGGGCGGAGCGTTCGTCGGCGATGATAGCCTCAATCGCGCAATCGCACGGGTTCGCAAGATCGCCTCTGAAACAGCGCCTGGCCTTTTTGAAATCGAAACGATCCCGCGCACCGGCTACCGGCTGACGGGCGCAATCATTCATGAGCTGAACGCCCCGACCCCCGCCCAATCCGAATCTGAAAAGACTTTAGTGGTCTCGCGACGCGCTTTGGTGGGAGGCGTAGCTGCTGCTGCCGCACTTGCTGGAGTGGGCGGATTGTTTTGGATCGGTCGCGCTCGGACGGATTCGCGCTTCGATGTGCTGATGGAGAGCGGCAAGGATGCGCTGAGAGTCGATAGGCCAAGTTCGAAGTATTTTGAGCAGGCTGTCGCGATCGAGCCGCGGAATGCGCAGGCCTGGGGCCTGCTCGCTTATTCCCGTTCGAACGGAGTTTTAACGGCGACGGCGCTAACGGACCAGAGCGCACAGGCCGCGGATCAGGCGGCACGCAAGGCGCTGGAGCTCGATCCGAACGAGCCTAACGCTCTGCTGGCACTTGCGCTCGTTCAGGGTGACTTGCAGGACTGGTATTCTCGCGAGGAAAGTTATCGCCGGATTCTCGCGATCGATCCCAACAGCTCCAACACCATGCGCTTCCTTGGAACATTGCTTCATGGCGTGGGCCGATGCCGCGACTCGCTCGCGGTGGTCGAGCGAGCCATTGCCATCGATCCGCTCGTGCCCGACCACTGGATTCGCAAGGGCGGGCGCTTGTGGGTCCTGGGGCTAGTTGCGGACGCAGATCGGGTAATCGACCGCGCCATGCAATTGTGGCCGACACACCCGACCGTTCGGCTGATGCGCCTGATGACCTATATGTTCACCGAACGCACCCGCGCGGCGCTCGCCATGATCGAGGAAGAGAAAGCGCATCCAATCTTCGTCTCGGAGGCTGCGGCCCCGGTCTGGCGAGCCTCTCTTGCTGCACTCGAGACGCGGACAGCGCCGGCAATTGCCGCCGCCGTCAAGGCGAATGTCGACGGATCGGAGGGAAGTCCGCAGATTGCCGCCTTGGCGATCCTCGTCCTGTCGGCGCTCCGCGAAGTGGATGCCGCGTTCGAAGTGGCGAACGGTTTCCTGCTTGACCGTGGAGCAGTGATCGTCCGGCCTCGTCCCGATCCCAAATTGCCTCGGATAAACAACCCTGGCTGGCGGAACACTTTTGGACTGTTCACACCGCCGACGAGGGCGATGCGGCTCGATTCGCGCTTCAAGCCCTTGGCAGAAGGACTGGGCCTGGCCGAATATTGGCGCAAGCGCGGTATCGGACCCGACGCCTTCCTGTTCAGCAATTAAAACCGGCCTTCTATTCCTAGTCCGATCTCGCGCGGGTCGCCCATGGTGGCCAGCCCCGGTCTTCCGGCGGGCGGCGTCGCGATGCTTAGCGACGTGAAATAGGACTTGTCGAACAGGTTTCTCGCATATCCGAAGAGGGTGACCTTTCCGGCATCCCACTCGGCCCGTCCGTCAAGCGTCGCATATGGCCTGATCTTGAAATTCGGCGTGTTCAGGTCGTTGCTGAAATAAGCGCTGTTGAAACGCATCTGTCCCGACAACCGCAAGTTGTGCAACGCGAGCCAATCGATCGAAGTCGAGGCGCTGAAATGAGGCGAGCGCTGGAATTCCTTTCCCTCATAAGATTGATAGGGGAAGTCAGCACGAACTATCTTCGTTTCGAGGAGGCCGACCGCGAATGACCAGGACAGTCTGCGGCTGGCGCGCCAGATGATGTTGCCCTCCAGGCCATAACTCCTCGCCTTTCGGACATTGAACAAATCCGCAAACGTGACGGGGTCACCCGCGGGTGTTCTGATGACGATGTCCCGCGATCGTTGGGCGTTGTGCATCTCATAATAGAAGAAATTCGCCTCGGCGAGCAGCGCGCCGTCGGCCAGCCTGGCCCGCGTGAAAAGCTCATAATCCCAAAGCCACTCGGCGTCGAAATTATCGGCTGTTCCAAGGTCGAAACGCAATGTCGTGCCGCCTGGATTATAGGCGCGCTGGACAAGCACTCCCGCGCGAGCGTTGGAGGTCAAGTCATAGGCGAGAGACACTTTTGGAAGCCAGGCATGGAACGTCCGGTCATAGTCGAGCGGAACCGTACCAAGCGCTCCCTTCCGGGTCTGGCGGTCGCGTTGATATCTAAGGCCTGCAGTCAGGCTTGCTTTCGGCGCGATGGCGAATCTTGCTTCACCGAATAATCCGGCCCCCTCCTGCCGGTTCCCAAAACGTCCGATGCCAGTCAGCTGGGAGAGGTCGATATACTGTCGCAAATTGTCGTGCGTGTATGACAATCCGCCGACCAGCTTCACCGGTCCGTTCGGGGACCAGCTGGCTACCGTGTCGAACGACCGGTCCCGATTATGGATCTTGCTTTCGCCGAAGGAGTGACGGGCGAAGCGTCTCGAGTGCTCGTCGCCTGCGGAGGCAATGGCATTGACGCTGAGATCGCTGTTTAATTGCAGGTCAGCTTTCGCGGTGAGGGCGTCCACATTCGCCCTAATGACGCCGTAGAAGGGGTTCCGATTCACTCGCGCCTGGAATGGCGGATCGACGCCTTCGATCTCTGGCCTCTGCGACCGCGAGTGCGAATAAGTGAGGACCAGGCGCGTACCGGGAAGCGCATTGGGAACGGCGAGCAGCTTCAGGCGGAGCGCGCTGAATTCATCGTGATTGGGATCTGTGCCGATCACTAGGGGCGCGATTTGGCTGTGGGTTCGGCTGTAGCGAAAGTCGGCCGCGGCGCGAAACGCCAACTGATCGCCAATGAGTGCTCCGGAACCGACGCCCGACGCCTGTCTGGCGTGCGGCCCTCCGATGACTCCCCTAACCCCCATCTCGGGCTCGAACACCGGATCCTTCGTATTGACGATAATCGCTCCCGCGATCGAGTTCTGCCCCTGCGTCGTCGTTTGGGGGCTCCGGAAGACTTCGACGCGATCGACATCCCAGACCGATTGGGAGCCGAATATGAACTCATGATATGCTGTCCGCCGTCCATCCACGACCAATGTCGTTCGCGGCCTGTATCCTCCCAGGAACGCAGGCAGATTTTGGAGGGCTCCGGTCGTGTCCTGCCCGCGTATCATCGGGCCCTGCGCGCGGCTGCCGAGTTGCACATTCGGAACGAGTGCCAATACCTGCTCGGCACGACTGGCCGGCAACGCTTCGAGGTCTTTTGCCGAGAAGACGGCGACGCTCGACGCAGTGTCCTTGATCGATCTCGTCACTCGCTCGCCCGTGACGATGATCACGTCCGCACCAGGGGACAATGCAGGAACCGGGGGATTGACCCCCGCCGCTGACGCCGCAATCCATATCAAGGCGAGATCCATGCTCGATGTCCCTTCGAGCAAAGATTCGGCCCGAGGCTAATACTATTTCTTCTCCGAAACAGCATCGGCCTTGGTCTTACTCGAAGCAAAATACCGAAAAGTCCGGATAGCTGGCGCGCAAGGCCGGGCCTAACTCGAAAAGGGCAAGGATCCTCATCCCTTGCACTTGCTCGTCCCAGAGCTGTGGCCCGGTGGGCCCCCTCACCGGGCCACTTTGATTAGGGTCTGGACACAGCCGGGCAGCTGAACCGAGGTGACAGTGGCCGCTCAAGGCAAGATCGACCCCATGCACCAGTTCACGATCGAGCCGATCGCGTCGCTGCATATCGGTTCCTACAATGT
>Ga0207644_10001185_pt1 | contig 16763 bp, 14 predicted proteins | sample KBSS73metaG_FD_184326 | JGI IMG/M metagenome (GOLD analysis project Ga0207644, IMG submission 184326) | Switchgrass rhizosphere microbial communities from Kellogg Biological Station, Michigan, USA - KBS S7-3 metaG (SPAdes) (version 2) | ecosystem: Host-associated > Plants > Roots > Rhizosphere... | reverse complement strand
GATCGCTTCCGCGCCCGCGAAGCGCGCCTGGCGCGACGCCGGCAGGAGCGCGACGCGCGACGCACGACGGCGCGACCATCGCCAGCTGAAGAAGCGGACGGCGCAGCCAATCCCGCCGCCGCCCCCGCCTTGCCACCCGCCGCCGCTGCCGCGCTCGCGCGCGCCAAGGCGCGTGCCGCGGGACGCACGCCGCGATGACGACGCCGCGCAAGCGCGCCGCGCGCACGCGACTGTCGCTGCTGTCCGAAGCCGAGATCCGCGAGTTCTTCACGCGACTGCGCGAACTCAACCCGACGCCGACCACGGAACTCGAATACAGCACGCCGTTCGAACTGCTGGTCGCGGTGGTGCTGTCGGCGCAGGCGACCGATGTCGGCGTGAACAAGGCGACCCGTCGCCTGTTCCCCGTCGCGAACACGCCCGCGGCGATCCTCGCGCTCGGCGAAGAAGGCCTGAAGCGCTACATCTCCACCATCGGCCTGTACAACGCCAAGGCCGCGAACGTGATCGCACTCTGCCGGCAGTTGCTCGAACGGCACGGCGGCGAGGTGCCGCGCACGCGCGAGGCACTGGAAGCGCTTCCGGGCGTCGGCCGCAAGACCGCGAACGTGGTGCTCAACACCGCCTTCGGCGAACCGACCATGGCGGTCGACACGCACATCTTCCGTGTCGCCAACCGCACCGGGCTGGCGCCGGGCAAGACCGTCCGCGAGGTCGAAGACAAGCTCGTGCGCGTGGTGCCGGCGGAATTCCTGCACGACGCCCACCACTGGCTGATCCTGCACGGGCGTTACACCTGCAAGGCGCGCGTGCCTGCCTGTCCGCGCTGTCCTGTGCAGGACCTCTGCCGCTATCCGGCGAAAACGCCGACGACGTGAACACCGCTGGCCGCGCGAGCGCGCGCCAACACAGGCGGCCCATCGTCGGCGCCTGTGACAGTCCGGCGCGACTGTCACAATAACGAAAGATTCACGCCCTACGCTGCGCCCCGTCTCTCCACCGCCCTCCAAGGCTCCCAACCCATGAAACTGTCCTGCAGCACCCTGACCCTCGCGCTGCTCGCCGCGCTCGCCGCGCCCGCGGCGCATGCCGAGATCGCGATCGACTCCATCGCCGACTCCGAAGTGAGCTTCGAGGGCCTGATCCAGGCCGACGGCAACTGGTTCAGCAACGACGTCGTCGACCTCAACGGCACCACCGGCAACGACGGCAAGGATTCCGAGTTCGAGATGCGCCGCGCGGAGCTGGTGCTCAAGGGCAAGGGCCCGGGCAACTACGAGTGGGTCATGGGTTACGACGCCAAGGCCAACAAGTGGCTCGACGTCAACGCCAAGTACAAGTTCGGCGGCGACGGCAACAACTACATGGTGTTCGGCCAGTTCAAGCAGCCAAACAGCCTCGAGGAGCTGTCGTCGACCAAGAACAACGACTTCATCTCCAAGGCGATGATCACCAACACCTTCGCGCTGAGCCGTCGCCTGGGTGCCAGCTACAACATCGGCGACGCCAACTGGGGCGTGACCGCCGCCGCGTTCGGCCGCGAGCTGACCAAGAACCTCGCCCACGGCAGCGGCTACGGCGCGCGCGGGTACTGGGCCCCGATCAACGACAAGGGCAGCGTCCTGCACTTCGGCCTGTCGTACGTCGCGTACGACACCGACGCCGACACGGTGCGCCTGCGCGCCCGTCCGGACGCCGACCTCGCGACCGCCCGCCTGATCGACACCGGCAACATGGCCGATACCGACCGCATCAAGACGCTCGGCTTCGAAGGCATGTGGGTCACCGGCCCGTTCAAGCTGCAGGGCGAGTACATGGAGTCCGACGTCAACCGCTACGCGGCGGGCAACCAGGACTTCAAGGGCACCGGCGGCTACGTGTCGGGCCTGTGGAACATCACCGGCGAGACCTGGGGCTACAAGGGCGGCACGCCGACCACCCCGCTGCCGAACGAGCCGGCCAGCGGCATGTGGCAGGTCGGCCTGCGCTACGACACGATGGACCTCAACGACAGCGGCGTGCTCGGCGGCAAGATGAACACCTGGACCGCCGGCGTGAACTGGTACTGGCGCTCCAACTTCAAGTTCATGCTTGACTACGTGAAGGTGAACAGCAAGCGCCAGGGCGTCAACGACGATCCCAACATCGTCGAGGCGCGCGCGCAGTTCTACTTCTGATCGCGCACTCCGATCGGCTGCCATGAAGGGCGCGGCTCCGGCCGCGCCCTTTTTTGTCTTTCCGCCTCGCATGACGACGATGCCATGTGACGGCTGTCATCGCGCTGTCATGCGGCGAACATCAAGCAGTCACCAAACCTGCATGGAATAGGCGCCGGAAAAACGCCAACCGCGCCCCCTTTCAGGAGCCACCATGTCCCGCTTCGTCGTCACCTCCGTCGCCACGCTGGCGCTCGCCATCGGCGGCATCGCCTCCGCCCAGGCCGCCGACGCCACCGGCGCCGGTTCGTCCTTCGTCTATCCGGTCATCTCCAAGTGGTCGGCCGAGTACGCCAAGTCGACCGGCAAGAAGATCAACTACCAGTCGATCGGCTCGGGCGGCGGCATTGCCCAGATCAAGGCGGCGACGGTGGACTTCGGCGCGTCGGACAAGCCGCTCTCGCCCGCCGAGCTGCAGCAGTTCGGCCTCGGCCAGTTTCCCGTCGTGATCGGCGGCATCGTGCCCGTCGTCAACGTGCCGGGCGTGCAGCCGGGCGCGATGAAGCTCGACGGCGACACGCTCGCGCGCATCTTCCTCGGCGAGATCACCAAGTGGAACGATCCGGCGATTGCCGCGCTCAACGGCGGCCTCACCCTGCCGGACGCGAAGATCACCGTCGTGCACCGCTCGGACGGTTCGGGCACCACCTTCAACTTCAGCAACTACCTGTCGAAGGTCAGCCCGAAGTGGAAGCAGAAGGTCGGCGAAGGCACCGCCGTGAACTGGCCGACCGGCATCGGCGGCAAGGGCAACGAAGGCGTCGCCGCCTACGTGAAGCAGATCCGCGGCGGCATCGGCTACTGCGAATACGCCTACGCGCTGCAGAACCACCTGTCGTTCAGCCGCATGCGCAACGCCGCTGGCCAGTTCGTGCAGCCGCGCTCCGATAGCTTCGCGGCCGCCGCCGCGACCGCCGACTGGTCGTCGGCGCCCGACTTCAACGTGATCATGACCAATGCGCCGGGCGAGCAGGCTTGGCCGATCACCGCGACCACGTGGGCGATCATGTACAAGTCGCCGAAGAACGCGGCCACCGCGAAGACCACGTTCGACTTCTTCGAATGGTCGCTCGAGCACGGCCAGGCGCAGGCCGACGCGCTGGACTACGTGCCGCTGCCCGCGCCGGTCGTGAAGCAGATCGAGGCCTACTGGTCGAACAACTTCAAGCGCTGATCCCAACGCGCTCACGGTTCCAAGCGCTCTTCCCCCTGAACGCTTGTCGGAGCGGGCCCTCGCGGGCCCGCTTTTTTTTGCCTCGACGGCGCGGCTTAAGATGGCGTCTTTCCGCCGACGCCATCGCCCATGCCAACCTACCGCTTCTTCGACGACTATTCCGAAGGCGCACATCCGCGCGTGCTGGAGGTACTCGCCGACAGCAACCTGCAACAGGAGCCGGGTTACGGGCACGACGGCCTCACGGGGCGCGCGATCGCCCTCCTCCGCGCTGCGATCGGAAACGCATCGGCCGCGGTGCATCTCGTCTCCGGCGGCACGCAGACCAACCTGATCGCGCTGGCGTCGATGCTGCGGCCGTTCGAGTCGGTGATCGCCGCGGAGAGCGCGCACATCGCCGTGCACGAAACCGGCGCGATCGAGGCCACCGGCCACAAGGTGCACGCGCTGCGCTCGCGCGACGGCAAGCTGCATGCCGACCAAGTGCGCGACTGCGTGGCTCAGCATCGGGACGAGCACATGGTGCGGCCGAAGGTGGTGTTCGTCTCGCAACCCACCGAACTCGGCACGCTGTACGCGGCGCGCGAACTCGAAGACCTCGCCCGCGCGTGCCGCGAGTTGGACCTGCTCCTCTACCTCGACGGCGCGCGCCTGCCCGCCGCGCTCGCCAGTCCGGCCTGCGACCTGCCCTTGCCGCGCCTCGCGGCGCTCGTCGATGCGTTCTACCTCGGTGGCACGAAAAACGGCGCGCTGCTCGGCGAGGCGCTGGTGCTCTGCAATCCCGCGCTGCAGGCCGATTTCCGTTTCCACCTCAAGCAGCGCGGCGCGCTGCTGGCCAAGGGACGCGTGCTGGGCGCGCAGTTCGCGGCGCTGCTCGAGGATGATCTCTACCTGCAGCTCGCACGGCATGCCAACACGATGGCGGCCCGCCTCGCGGAGGGGCTGCGCGCGGCCGGCGTGGACTTCCTCGGCGAGCCGGTGACCAACCAGGTGTTCCCGATCCTGACCGACCGCGCCATCGACGCGCTGCGCGGGGAATTCGGGTTCCATGTCTGGTCGCGCGTGGACGCGCAGCATTCGGCGATCCGGCTGGTGACCTCCTGGGCCACGCCGGAATGGGCGGTCGACGCGCTGCTCGCCGCCCTTCCGCGCCTCCGGTGAACCCGCCAAGGGGCACGAGGCCCGGGGTCACACCGCTGTAACAAAAACATCATCCAATAGCACCACCACGGCCGCCACGCTTTCGCGGTTTCCGTCCGACGGAGGTGCACATGAACCGGTTCCTCGCTCCACTCGCCTGCCTCGCGCTCGCCACGTCGCTGCTTGCGGCCTGCAAGGGCGGCAACGAGTCGGCCACGCCTTCCGGTCCGACCGCAACCTCAACCACGCCGGGCGCCGCGCCCGTTGCGGTGCAGATCACCGGCGCCGGCGCGACCTTCATCTACCCGCTGCTGTCGAAGTGGTCGGACACGTACCACACGCAGACCGGCCACAAGATCAACTACCAGTCGATCGGTTCGGGCGGCGGCATCGCGCAGATCAAGGCGGGCACCGTCGATTTCGGTTCGTCGGACAAGCCGCTCGACAGCGCCGAACTCGCGGCATCCGGCCTCGGCCAGTTCCCCGATGCCATCGGCGGCGTCGTGCCGGTCGTCAACCTGCAGGGCATCGGCCCCGGCAAGCTGCGGCTCGACGGCGCGGTGCTCGCCGACATCTACCTCGGCCGCATCACCACCTGGAACGATCCGAAGCTCGTCGCGCTCAATCCGGGCGTCGCGCTGCCCACCGGCAAGATCAACGTCGTGCATCGTTCGGACGGTTCGGGCACCACCTTCAACTTCGTCAATTACCTGTCGAAGGTGAGCCCCGACTGGAAGGCGAAGGTCGGCGAAGGCACGTCCGTCGACTGGCCGACCGGCATCGGCGGCAAGGGCAACGAAGGCGTCGCGGCCTACGTCAGGCAGATCCCGGGTTCGATCGGCTACGTGGAGCTCGCCTACGCGTTGCAGAACAAGATGAGCTACGGCGCGATGCAGAACGCCGCCGGCAAGTGGGTGCTGCCGAATGCGGCCAGCTTCCAGGCCGCCGCGTCGAGCGCCGACTGGGCGCATGCCAAGGACTTCGCGATCGTGATCACCAACGCGCCCGGCGCGGACGCATGGCCGATCACCGCGACCAATTTCATCCTCATGTACAAGCATCCGAAGGATCCCGCCCGCTCGAAGGCCGCGCTGGATTTCTTCAAGTGGGCGCTGGAGAACGGGCAGACGCAGGCGAAGGAACTCGACTACGTGCCGCTGCCGCCCGAACTGGCGAAGCAGGTCGAGGCCTACTGGGCTTCGGAATTCAAGTGATCCGCTTCGCCTCCCTCCACTGACACCCCGACGATGAACGCAAGCGTGATCCCCTGGCGCGGCGCCGCCGGCCGCGACACCCGCGACCTGCGCGCCGACCGCCGCTTCCGCTGGCTGGTCACGGGCGCCGGCATGCTGGTGCTCGCGATCCTGCTCGCCGCCGCCCTGTCCATCGCATGGGGTGGCCGCGAGGCATTCCACCAGTTCGGCCTCGGTTTCCTGTGGTCGAAGACGTGGGATCCGGTCGGGCAGCAGTTCGGCGCGTGGGTGCCGATCTACGGCACGCTGGTCACCGCCTTCGTCGCGATGGTGATCGCGGTACCGGTGAGCTTCGGCATCGCGATGTTCCTCACCGAGATCGCGCCGAAGCCGCTGCGCGCGCCGATCGGCATCGCGATCGAACTGCTCGCGGGCATTCCGTCGATCATCTACGGCATGTGGGGGCTGTTCGTGCTCGTCCCCCAGCTGTCCGAACACGTGTATCCGTGGATCGACGCGCACCTCGGCCAGCTGCCGCTGGTCGGGCCGCTGTTCGCCGGGCCGCCGCTCGGCCTCGGCATGCTCACCGCGGGGCTGGTGCTCGCGATCATGATCGTGCCGTTCATCGCCTCGGTGATGCGCGAAGTCTTCCTCACCGTGCCGACGCGCCTGAAGGAATCGGCGTACGCGCTCGGCTCGACGCGCTGGGAAGTCGTGTGGGACGTCGTCCTGCCGTCGACGCGCTCGGCGGTGATCGGCGGCATCTTCCTCGGGCTCGGCCGCGCGCTGGGCGAGACGATGGCTGTCACGTTCGTGCTCGGCAACGCCCACGAGCTCACGGCGTCGCTGCTGATGCCTGGCAACTCCATCGCCGCGACGATCGCCAACGAATTCGCCGAGGCCGATTCGCCGATGTATCGCTCCTCGCTGGTGGCGCTCGGCTTCGTGCTCTTCCTGGTGACCTTCGTCGTCCTCGCCGCGGCGCGCCTGATGCTGCGCCGACTGGCCAAGCGCGAGGGCCGCTGAGATGTCCGCTTCGCTCTACACGATGCGCTCGGCCAAGAACGTCGTCGCCCAGGTGCTAGCGATGCTGGCGACCGCGTTCGGCCTGTTCTGGCTGGTGTGGATCCTCTGGACCACGCTGCACGAGGGCTTCGCCGCGCTCGACGTGCACCTGTTCACCAGCATGACGCCGCCGCCCGGCGAAAGCGGCGGCATGCTCAACGCCTTCGTCGGCAGCGCGCTGATGAGCCTGCTCGGCATCCTGTTCGGCGCGCCGGTCGGCATCCTCGCCGGCACCTACCTCGCCGAGTACTCCAACCGCGCGTGGATCGGCGAGACGGTGCGCTTCGTCAACGACATCCTGCTGTCGGCGCCGTCGATCGTGCTGGGCCTGTTCGTCTACGCGCTGGTGGTGGCGCCGATGGGCCATTTCTCCGCGCTCGCCGGCGCGATCTCGCTGGCGGTGATCGTGCTGCCCGTCGTCGTGCGCACGACCGACGAGATGCTGCGCCTGGTGCCGGCGCAGATGCGCGAGGCCGCGCTCTCGCTCGGCGTCCCGCAATGGAAGGTCACCCTGCAGGTGCTCTACCGCTCCGCCCTGCCCGGCATCCTCACCGGCGTGCTGCTGGCGCTGGCACGCATTTCCGGCGAGACCGCCCCGTTGCTGTTCACCGCGCTCAACAACCAGTACTGGTCCACCGACGTCATGCAGCCGATGGCCAACGTGCCGGTGGTGATCTTCCAGTTCGCGATGAGCCCCTACGACAGCTGGCACGCGCTCGCCTGGGCCGGCGCCTTCGTCCTCACCCTCTTCGTCCTGGTGGTGGGGCTGGTGGCCCGCGCCATCGTCGCCCGTACGCGGATCTCCCATGACTGATTTTTCCAGGATGCCGGCCATGAACGACGCCCGCGACGTTTCCCTCGACACCGCCCTGCGGCAGGCGCCGGCGGTGAAGCTGGCGGCGCGGAGCGTGGATTTCCATTACGACCGCTACCACGCGGTGCACGGCGTGTCGCTGGACGTTCCCGAGCATCGCGTCACCGCGCTGATCGGGCCGTCGGGCTGCGGCAAGTCCACGCTGCTGCGCGTGTTCAACCGCATCTATTCGCTGTACCCGGGACAGCAGGCCAGCGGCGAGGTGCTGCTCGACGGCGAGAACGTGCTCGATGCGCGCTATCCTCTCAACCGGCTGCGCACCAAGGTCGGCATGGTGTTCCAGAAGCCGGTGCCGTTCCCGATGACGATCTACGAGAACGTCGCGTACGGCATTCGCCACCACGAGCGCCTGTCGAAGGCCGACATGGACGCGCGCGTCGAGCAGGCGCTGCGCCAGGCCGCGTTGTGGGAAGAGGTCAAGGACAAGCTGAAGACCAATGCGCTGGGTCTTTCCGGCGGCCAGCAGCAGCGGCTGTGCATCGCCCGCGCCATCGCGCTGCGGCCGGAAGTGCTGCTGCTCGACGAGCCGACCTCGGCGCTGGACCCGATCTCCACCAGCCGAATCGAGCAGCTGGTCGACGACCTCAAGCGCGACTTCACCATCGTGATCGTCACCCACAACATGCAGCAGGCCGCCCGCCTGTCCGACTACACCGCCTTCATGTACCTCGGCGACCTGGTCGAACACGGCGCGACGGACGTGATCTTCTCCAACCCCTCGAAGCAGCAGACCGAGGATTACATCACCGGACGCTTCGGGTGAGCCGACGCCAACGCCAGCCCAGGATTCGACGAGACCGCCGATGAACACCCAGCCCCACGACCACATCGTCCGGAGCTTCGACGAGGAGCAGCAGCGCCTGCTGCAGGAACTGCTGCGCATGGGCGACATGGCCGCATCGCAGCTGGAGGCCGCTCTCGACGTGATCGTCCGCCGAGACGACCGCGCCGCCGAGCGCATCGTCGAGAACGACGAGGCGATCGACGCGCTCGAGCACGAGGTCAGCCACGACGTCATGCGCCTCGCCCTGCGCGGGCCGCTGGCGCGCGACCTGCGCGAGATCCTCGCGGCGCTGCGCATCGCCTCCGACATCGAGCGGATCGGCGACTACGCGGCCAACCTCGCCAAGCGTTCGCGCGCCCTCAACCTGGTGCCGCCGGTGCCGCAGACGCGCGGCCTCGATGCGCTCGGCCGCCTCGCCGTGCAGCAGGTGCGCGACGTGCTGGCGGCCTACCGCACCCGCGACGCGGCGGCCGCGCAGAGGGTGCGCGCGCGCGACGCGGAACTCGACACCCTGCACACCAGCATGTTCCGCGAGCTGCTTACGTACATGATGGAGGATGCGCGCGCCATCACGCCCTGCACGCACCTGCTGTTCATGGCGAAGAACCTGGAGCGCATCGGCGACCACGCAACCAACATCGCCGAGAACGTGTGGTTCCTGGTGCATGGCGAGGACCTGCTGCCGCCGCGCGAGAAGCGCGACGAGGCCGGCCTGCCGCCGTCGTCCTGACGCAACGCAGGCCACCGCGTCGCGGGGGCTCTGCTACCCTTCCTGCATGACGCAGGAACTCATCGCCACGCCGCAGCCGCCGCGCATCCGCCGCATGGCGGAGCGCTTCCGCGGCTTCCTGCCGGTCGTCGTGGATGCGGAAACCGGCGGTTTCGACTGGAACCGCCACGCGCTGCTGGAAGTGGCGGCGATCCCGATCGAACTGGATGACGCCGGGCGACTCGTGCCCGGCGAGGTCGCCTGCGCGCACTTCGAGCCGGCGCCGGGCATGGAGATCGATCCCAAGTCGCTCGAGGTCACCGGCATCCGCATCGACCACCCGTTCCGGATGGCGAAGCCCGAGAAGGACGCGCTCGACCATATCTTCGCGGCGGTGCGCGCGGCGCTGCGCCGGCATGACTGCCAGCGCGCGATCCTGGTCGGGCACAACGCGCACTTCGACCTCAACTTCCTCAACGCCGCGATCGCGCGCACGGGGCACAAGCGCAACCCGTTCCATCCCTTCAGCGTGTTCGACACGGTGACGCTCGGCGGCATCGCCTACGGGCAGACCGTGCTCGGCCGCGCGCTGACCGCGGCAGGCCTGGCGTGGAATGGCGACGAGGCGCATTCGGCGGTGTACGACGCGGAGCGCACGGCCGAACTGTTCTGCAAGATCGCCAACGCGTGGTCGGCGCCGACGACGTTCAGACCGGACGACGCCGCGCCCTGAGCGTGCGCACCAGCCCGTAGGTGCTAACCAGCACCCACGCGCCTTCCAGCAGCGCCACCGACAGGTTGAAGGCGCCCGCGAGCGAGAGCAGCACGCCACCGGCGCCGAACAGGTTGAGCAGCTGGTACGCGACGCCGGTGCCCGACAGGCGACCGGCCTGCAGCAGGAAGTACGCGAGCAGGATCATCAGCGTGCCTGCCAGCCCTGCGATGTCGTACCAGGCGAACGCCATCACGCGGCTTGGCGCTGCCGCACGGCTTCGAACAGGGCGACTCCGGTCGCAACCGATACGTTCAGGCTTTCCACGCCCTGCCCGCCTTCTGTACCCGGCATCGGAATGGTCACCAGCTGGTCGCACTGCTCGCGCGTGAGGCGGCGCAGGCCGTCGGCTTCGCCACCGAGCACGAGCGCGACGTTGCCGCGCATGTCGAGCGCGTACAACGACGCCTGCGCCTCGCCTGCCAGCCCGTAGATCCACACGCCCAGCTGCTGGAGGTCGCGCAGGCACCGCGCGAGGTTGGTCGCGCGGATGATCGGCACGGTGTCGGCGGCGCCCGCGGAGGTCTTGCGCACGGTGGCGTTCACCGGCACGGCCTTGTCCTTCGGGATGACCACCGCGGTCACGCCGGCGGCCGCGGCGCTGCGCAGGCACGCGCCCAGGTTGTGCGGGTCCTGCACGCCGTCGAGCACCAGCACCAGCGCGCGTCCTTCGGCCGCCTCGACCAGCTGCGGCAGTTCGTTTTCGTCCCAGGTCTTCGCCGCCGCGTAGCGCGCGACCGCGCCCTGGTGGCGCAGGCCGCCGGCGACGCCATCCAGCGCCTGCTGGGCGACGCGGCGCACGTCGATGCCCGCGCGGCGCGCGTTGCCCTCGATGTCGGTGATGCGTGGATTCTTCGAACCCGCTTCCAGCAGCACTTCGCGCACATGCTCGGCGTCGTGCTCGATCGCCGAGGCGACCGCGTTGATGCCGGCGACCCACTGGGATTGCTTGCTCATCCTCCTATTGTGCCCGAGGGGCCCGGCAGCCGGAATTTTTCGGCTGTCGAAGCGGCTCGCAGCCACTCCTGCTAGAAGACCGTGGGCTAGTACTTCTGCTTCACCCGCTTCGCCGGCTTGCCGCGCGGCGGCGGCGGGCTGCGGTCCTCGCGTTCCTCGACCAGCCGGAAGTCGATGCGGCGGTCCTCGACGCTCGCCTTCAGCACGACGATGCGCACGCGGTCGCCCAGGCGGAACTCGCGGCCGCGGCGTTCGCCGGACAGGGTCTTGCGCACCGGATCGAAGTGGTAATAGTCGTTCGGCAACTGGGTGACGTGCACAAGGCCGTTGACCTTGGACTCGTCGAGCTCGATGAACAGGCCGAAGCTGGTGACGCCGCTGATCACGCCTTCGAACTCGCCGCCCACGTGTTGTTCCATCCACGCTGCCCGGTAACGTTCGTCGACCTCGCGCTGGGCCTCGTCGGCGCGGCGCGAGCGTTCGGAACATTGCAGCGACAGCGCGGCCATCGCATGCGCCGAATACAGCCACGAATCGCGGTTGCCGCCGGCCAGCGCATGCTTGATCGCGCGATGAACCAGCAGGTCGGGATAGCGGCGGATCGGCGAGGTGAAGTGCGCATACGCCGCCAGCGCCAGGCCGAAGTGGCCGATGTTCTCGGGTGCGTACACCGCCAGGCTCTGGCTGCGCAACACCACCGACTCCAGCAGCGCGGCATCGGGCCGATCACGGATGGTCTCGAGCAACTGCCGGAAATCGCGCGGTTGCACCTTGCCCCACGGCGGCATCCGCAGCTTGAACTCCTTGAGGAACTCCAGCAGGTCGGCGTACTTCGCCTCGGGCGGCTTGTCGTGGTCCCGGTACGGCGCCGGAATGTCGCTGCCAAGCAGGAATTTCGCCGCCTCGACGTTCGCGGCGATCATGCACTCTTCGATCAGCTTGTGCGCATCGTTGCGCTGGATCATGCCGGCCTGGGTGACCTCCCCTTGCGGACCGAGCACGAAGCGCACTTCCGATGTCTCGAATTCGATCGCGCCGCGTTTCTGCCTGGCCTTGTCGAGGATCCGGTACAGCTGGTGCAGGCGCTCGATCTGCGGGAGCAGCGGCCCGATGGCGGCCAGCGCCTGGTCGCGATCGTCCTCGGGAATGCCCTCACCCACTGCGTTCCAGACCTGGGTATAGGTCAGGCGCGCGTGTGAGTTCATCACCGCTTCGTAGAACTTCGACGCCGTGACCTCCCCGGCGCGATCGATCTGCATGTCGCAGACGAAGCACAGGCGATCGACCTTCGGCTTCAGCGAGCAGATGCCGTTGGACAACGTCTCGGGCAGCATCGGCACCACGAACCCCGGGAAGTACACCGACGTCGCCCGGTTGGTCGCCTCGTCGTCCAGCGGCGTGCCGGGCCGCACGTAGTGCGACACGTCGGCGATCGCGACCACGAGGCGGAAGCCATCGCGCGTGGGCTCGCAATAGACCGCGTCGTCGAAGTCCTTGGCGTCCTCGCCATCGATCGTGACGAGCGGCAGCTCGCGCAGGTCGACGCGCCCTTCGCGCATCGACGCGGTCACTTCGAGCGGCACCTCGCTGGCCTCGGCCAGCACCTGCGGCGGGAATTCGTGCGGGATCTCGTGGCCGAAGATCGCCGCTTCCACTGCAAGCGACGCGGTGAGGCGATCGCCGAGCACGGTCAGCACCTTGCCGATCGGGGGCCGGCGCGCATCCTGCGCCTGGGTGATCTCGGCGACGACGACCTGGCCCTGGCGCGCGTTGTTCGCGCCATCCGGGGGGATCAGGACATTGCGCTGGATGCGGCGGTCGTCGGGCACCACGTAGCCGATGCCCGCCTCGACGATGTAGCGGCCGATCAGCCGGTTGAGCCGGCGTTCGAGCACCTCGACGATCGCGCCCTCGCGGCGACCGCGGCGGTCGACGCCGGTGACGCTGGCGAGCACGCGGTCGCCATGCATGACCTTGCGCATCTCGAACGGCGGCAGGAACAGGTCGTCGTTCTTGCCCACGCCGGCGTCGGGTCGCAGGAAGCCGAAGCCGTCGGGATTGGCGATCACCACGCCCGGGATGAGGTCCATCCGTTCGGACGGCGCATAGCCGCCCTTGCGGTTCTGCAGCAACTGACCGTCGCGCACCATCGCACCGAGGCGCTTTGCGAGCGCGTCGAAGCGATCGGGCGCGGTCAGGCCGAGGCGCTGGGCGAGCGCATCGGCGTCCATCGGGCCATCGCCCGCGGCCAGCACCGCGAGGATCATCTCGCGACTGGCAATGGGCTGCTCGTAACGGGCGGCCTCGCGCGCCGCGTGCGGATCATGTGTCGGCGCATCCGCCGCGCCGCGCCCTGCCTGCCGTGGACCACGCGCGGACGGCGCGGACGCCAGCTCGGGAAGCCAGGACGGAGGTGCCGACTTGCGCCGCTTGGTGGGCGCGCCGTGCGAAGCCGCGTGGGAGGTGCTGGCGTGCGCGTCGCGACGCCCCTGTTTGCCAGCGGTCGCGGCGGATTTCCGTCCGCCGCGACCGCTGCCGCGTTTGCCTGGAGGTTTGCTCATCGCGTGGATGGTACATCCCTGCGATGCATTCCTCTGGCAACGGCCAGGCGGCCCTGCCGCATGGCGCGAGTCCCGTTGTTCCGTATCGCTGCCCCTGCCCTTCGCCGCATCGCTGATCCGGCGTTGGCGCATTGGGCCATTCGGACACTGCTCCTCGATCGACGCGATCGATGCTAGGAACGCGCATGCGAACGCCGCGCGAAGACACGCGCGCCTTCGATGAAACATTCAGCGATGCCTCAGAACGGCTTGCCGATCTCGAAGAACAGGTTGCCGTTGCCGCCTTGCCGCCATCCGTAGCCGAACAGCATCGGCCCGATCCACGAATCGAAGCCGAGGTAGATGCTGGCGTTGACGATGCCGTCACTCCAGCGCATGTCGCTGCGGTGCTCCCAGGCGTTGCCGTATTCGAGCGTGCCGCCGGCGAGCATCGAGCGCCGGAAGAACTGCGTCAGCTGGTAGGTGTAACCGGCGAACACCAGCGCGTAATCCTGCCCGGTGAGTTCGTTGAAGCGGAAGCCCGCCAGGCGTCCACGCCCGCCGAGCCGGTAGCGGTCCTGCACCGGGAGCTCGCCGGAGAGGGTCACGTGGTAGCGCGCCCCCAATTGCACCGAATGCGGGCCGAAGCTGCGCGCGACCAACGTGTCGAAGTCGAACTGGTTGAAGCGCGCATCGCTGCCGAGTGCTTCACGGGAGGCGACGTAGCCGACCTCCAGCGAATACCCGTTGCGCGGGAAGAACAGGCTGTCCAGGCGGTCGACGGTGAGCGTCGCGAACGCCGCGCCGTCGTCGAAATCGAAGGACGGGAGCGACGGATCGCCGACCTCGACCGCCGCATGCCCGGTCACGCGCCGCAGGCCGACTCCGAGCGCCGCGTAGTTGCCGAATTCGCGGACCAGCTGCGTCTGCGCGCCGACCGAGCGCACGTCGTAGGTGGCGATGTCGTGGCCGGTCTCGTCGAACTGGTGGATGTTGGGATTGGCGTACTCGCCGCGCAGGAACAGCAGCCAGCGGTTGGCAAGGTCGAAGGGATGGTAGTAATCCGCCCGCAACCCCGGCTCGCTGCCGACGGTGACCGCCACGCGCGCCTCGGCGCCGAGCGGCGACAGCGGCGAGAACAGCATGGCCAGGGTCAGGTTGGCATCGAACTGGCCGGCGAAATCGGCATCCATCTCCGCGCCGACCTGCAAGTAGTTCGGCCCCTGGGGCTTGGAGCGCGCGTGCACCAGCACGCCGGTGCGACCGTCGTCCCTGACGACTTCGTAGGTGACGCTCGCGAACGTGCCCATGCCATAGACCCGGAGAACGCGCGACTCGAGATAGTCGGGATCGACGGGCACGCCGGTCTTGATGCCCAGCTGCGCGAGCAGCATGGCGTCCGCGTACGGCGTCTGGTTGTCCAGCTTCACGAACTCCACCGTCAACGGCTGGGTCGACGGCATGGGACGGGCCGCCTGCGCCGCGGCGTAGGTTGCGGGCGTTGTCGATAGGCGCGCGAGCCTGGGTCGCGCGGCCTCCGCCTCCTTCGCGCCGATGGCGAGCGCCTCGCGCGCCTTGGCGAAGTCCTTGGTCGTGACCACGCTTTCGAGCGGCGGAACGAGCAGCACGTCGCGATCGGTGAGCGTCGCGATCTCGCGCCGCGTGCTGCCGACGGTGAGCATGCCGCTGATCTGCCCGATCACGTCGAGCACGCCGGCATCGCGGTCGAGCGTCGCCATCGGCGTTCCGACGTCGACGGCGATGACGACATCGGCGCCCATCGCGCGCACAACGTCGATCGGCACCTGGTCGGCCAGGCCACCGTCGACCAGCACCCGACCATCGATTTCCACCGGCTGGAAGACACCCGGGATCGACATGCTGGCGCGCATCGCCATCGCCAGGCTGCCGTGGTCCAGCACCACTGCGCTTCCCGTGTTGAGGTCGGTGGCAACGGCGCGGAACGGAATCGGCAGGTGGTCGAAGTCGTCGATGCGGCTGACCGCGAGCGTCTCGCGTTCGAACATGCTGAGGATGCGCTCGCCCTGCAGCAGGCCGGGCGACACGCGCAGCTCGCCACCGCGCAGTCCGACGCCGAGCGTCGCAAGGCGATCGCGGTCGTCGAGCTTGCGCCGGTACGAGCGTTCGGGCCGGTCGATGGTGTCGTCGAACAGACGCGGCCAGTCGGTGGAAGTGACCAGGTGCTCCATCTGGTCCACGCTGACGCCCGACGCATACAGGCCGCCGACCAGCGAGCCCATGCTGGTGCCGGCGATGCAGTCGATCGGGATGTGCAGGCGCTCGATCTCGCGCAGGACGCTGATGTGCGCCACGCCGCGCGCGCCGCCGCCGCCGAGCGCGAGGCCGATGCGCGGACGCGTGTCGCCGGGGTCTCGATGCCCGCATGCAAGCTGCCTGTTGCTTGGTTGGGCGAAGGCAACGCAGGACCAGGCAAGCCCGACGACCAGCGCGCTCCCGCACAGCACACGGCGGGCCGCGCGATACCTCATCGGTGCGCCTTGTCCGGACGCGCGGCGTCAGAACCGGAACGCATAGCCGATCTCCGGCCCGTCGACGGTGACCCGGAAGCTGTCGCCGTGATCGCCCAGATCGGCACGCAGGTAGCGGTAACCGAACAACCACTCGCCGCTTTGCATGCGGTACCGCACGATCGCGCTCGCATTCCAGGTGCCGTCGGTCTGGCCCCACGATCCGTCGCCCCGCACGGTCAGGCCCCAGCGGTCCGACAGCGCCCACGTGTAGCGCACACCCAGCATGAAGTCGCTGTAGGTCTGCGCCGAATGCTCGTCGAACACGGGCAGCAGCGGACTGGTCGGGAAGAGGCGCGCGGTGAAGTCGAAGTCCGCGCAGCGCAGGCCGGCGAAAACGTCCACGCCCGCATCCGGGCGCGCGCCCGGATGCCACAACGCGGCAAGTTCGAACAACCGCGTGTCGAAATCCGTTTCGGTGTGGAAGCCAGGTCGCTCGCGCGCGTCGGACAGGCCGAGGTAGGTGAAGTCGGCGAAACCGCCCCACTGCCCGGACAGGCCCTCCGCATGGAGCTGGAACCCGCCGTCGAACGTGCTGAGGATGTCGCCGAATTGCGACTGCCCTCCCGGCGCGTCCGAAAAGCGCGTGTCGGCATGCGCGCTGACGCCCCACAGGTAAGGCGCGACGATCCAGTGCCAGCCCGCGTCCTGCGCTCGCGCAATCGGACACGCAACGCAGGCCAGCAACAGCACGGCGCTGCGACGGAACGGCCACGCACGACCCGCGCGTTGCACGATTTGCATGGCGCGGACCTCCGTCACGGCGTTGAGCGGAACGGGAATTCTTTGA
>Ga0207644_10001184_pt1 | contig 16763 bp, 9 predicted proteins | sample KBSS73metaG_FD_184326 | JGI IMG/M metagenome (GOLD analysis project Ga0207644, IMG submission 184326) | Switchgrass rhizosphere microbial communities from Kellogg Biological Station, Michigan, USA - KBS S7-3 metaG (SPAdes) (version 2) | ecosystem: Host-associated > Plants > Roots > Rhizosphere >... | reverse complement strand
TGGGATCCCAGAAAGCCTGGGCGTCGTAATGCGTATGCACGTCGACGAAGCCGGGCGAAACGACCCGGCCAGTCGCGTCGATCACTTCCGCCGCATCCTCCTGGACATCGCCGATGGCGACAATTCGATCGCCTTTGATGCCGATCGAGCCGGCAAACGGGGCGCCGCCTGAACCGTCCATGATGGTGCCACCGACAATCTTCAGATCGAGCACACCTTATCCTTTCCGTTCTCTCCCGGGCTTGCAGGCATACCGGTATATTTCCCTTTGCCCACCGGCTCGCTGGTGGGAGCATGTGAGTCGCAGTTGCATTATGACACCATAGGGGTCCGAGGCGCGTTTGCCGTGGCATTCGACCCCGAGAGATCCCGAGGAGAGCATCTGATGGCGGTCACAGTCGAGCCAATTAACGGGACGTTCGCGCGCCGAGTCAAGGATTTAGATCTCGAGCGCGACATATCCGAGGGCGACAAGTCACTTATCCTCCAAGCCTGGGTCGAGGCGGGCGTTTTGGTTTTTCCCGGCCTCGGCAAGTCGAACGATGCCCTGTTTCGATTGAGCCGCTGCTTTGGGGACCTTGAAATCGCACCGACGAAGAATCTGATCTCCGACGAAAATCCCTACCTACTCGACTTGTCGCATGACCCCGCGAAGAGTTCCACGCTGTCTGATTTCTACGTCGAATGGAACGGTGAACCTCGGACCGGGTACCTGGGGTGGCATTGGGACATGTCCTATACCCCCGGGACAGTTCGCGGTGCTGTTTTGAGGATGCTTGAAACGCCAGAGCGCGGCGGCGAAACGGGTTTCATCGATGGCGTGGATGCGTTCGACCGGATGCCGAACGCATTGAAGCAAAGGCTGGAGGGCCTGGAAGTCGTCTATCTGGCTGGAATGGCTCCAAACCCGATATGCTATGGAGCAGGGGTCGTGGTTAAGGCGCGTCCGCCGGAGCGCTTGGCTTTGGAAGGTGCGAATGCAACCTCGAAGTTTCCACCGACGGTCCACCCGATGATCATCACGCAGCGGGAAACCGGCCGGAAGGTTCTCAAGCTGTCGCCGATGCTTTGCGCCTATGTCCTTGGCTGGGATCGGGCGTCCAGCCAGGCGTTGTTCGAGGAAATCGCCCAATACTTGTTGGACGAGCACTATGCCTATTTCCATCACTGGGAGGTCGATGATCTGGTTGCCTGGGATAACTGGCGCATCATTCACACCGCATGCGGGGTTCCCCCGGAAATGCGCAGAAGAGTTGTGCGCACCACCATCGCCGATGAGTACAAGTTGGGGCGCCTGCTAGGCGGCGGAGACTACCATCTAGTTCGTGCAAGGTAGGTCATGTGTGAGCGGCCTCTGCACTGCAGAGTGCTGCTGGCTGGTTGATGTTCTGTCCCGATGAGGCCGGTCATCTGTCCGGCCGGAGGATGCTGTCAGACCTATCCCTGCTGCTGGCGAAGGTGGTGCTGCGGCAGGTCTGGTCCCCCGAAAAGCCAGCCAGTCCATTGCGCTATGCTTCGCCGGAGGTGATCGCTGGTGGGTTTCTCCGGGTGTCCGGCAAGCATCAACCGAACGATCGATAGATTTGCTTGACAAATGCCGGACCTCTACGCACCCTGCCCCTGCAGACTGCCGGTACGCCTGACGCACGTCTGACAACAGCAGCGGACTGAACCGCCAGCGAGGGGATTGCCCATGACACTCAAACCTGTTCTGGCTGTATCAGTCAGTTTCGCTGCTCTTTGCGCATTTGCCGCGCCCGCAAGCGCCCAGAACTCTGAAGCGCCCTACCGGGGATCGCAGGCCAGTTCCGATAACGGGATGGGCGAAATCATCGTGACCGCTCGACGCCGTGCGGAAGATGTCAGCAAGATCCCGGTTGCCGTGACGGCGTTCTCGTCCGAAGTTCTGGCTAGCAAGCAGATTGTCAATACCGCCGATCTCAACAAGATCACGCCCGGTCTGAACATCGTCACCGCGGGCGCCAACTCGAACCCGTTCATCACCATTCGCGGCCAGTCACGTGGCCTGGCGGGTGCTGGTGCACCTGGCGTGATCACCTATTTCAACGAAGTTCCGATGCTGACGTACGGCAGTCTCATTGCGACCTTCGACATGGATAATATCCAGGTTCTCAAGGGGCCCCAGGGCACGCTGTTCGGCCGCAATGCCGTCGGCGGTGCGCTGCTGACCTACTCCAAGAAGCCGACCTATAACGCTGACGGCTATCTGGAAGCCTCCTATGGAAACTACCAGACCCTGCGCCTCGAGGGCGCGGTCAACATTCCAGTTGTCCAGGATGTGCTCGCAATTCGAGTCGCCGGTCAGCTCAGCGATACGGACGGCTATACCAAGACCATCGTCTATGGGCCGCCTGTGCTTAGCGGCAGCCTGTTCGACGGATCGCTCACCGCGCATCCCGGCCAGTTGCTGGAACATGCGCCCTCGGTCGATGCCTACAAGAACAAAGGCTTTCGTGCGACCGTGCTGTTCGAGCCGACCAGCTATCTGCACAACATCACAACGGTTGATTACTACCGGATCGAGGGCATGAACAACGAAGTGTTCACCGGGGGGTTCTTCCCTGGCACTGCCATCTACCAGTATCCTGCATCGGTTCTGACAGACCTTGGACTGGGTGGGCTGCTTAATCCGCTGGTCCACTGTGGGACGTCTCCGAATTGCGATATCGACCTGGCCACCGCGCAGGCCAAGGTTGATGGCCCGCGCGTGCAGAGGACGGACCAGTTGCCGCTCCAGGTGTCGACCGTGTTCGGCGTGTCGAACGCCACTACCTTCGACATCGGTGATAACACCACGCTGAAGAACATTTTTGGCTACCGCACGACAGCGAACGATGCCCAGGTGGACATCGACGGCACGGCTATGCCGCTCGTCAACATCGCCAACCGGGTGCGCCTGAAGCAGATCACCGACGAAATTCAGCTTGCCGGCAAAGTCGGTGACCTGAAGTACGTAGTTGGCGGGTTCTACCTCAGCACGACCCCGAACGGTCTCGGTGGCTTCCAGTCCACCAGCTCCTTCATTTTCGGGGCCCTCGACGCCGAGACCAACGTCAACTATTACACGGAGAAGAGCAAAGCCCTCTATGGGCAGATCGACTACGATCTTTCCCGCGTCCTTCTCGAAGGCTTGGGCTTCACCGCCGGTTTCCGCTACACCTGGGACGAGGCCAAGGGCTGCGCCTACAGCAGGGATTACAGCGTCGTTAACGGCGGCACCCCCCCGGGCTCCGGCAATTACGGCTTCATACCCACGTATGATGAGTGCCTAACCGGCGCCATTCCCCCCGATCCCAAAGCCTCTGCCTTCATCCTGGATCCGGTCACTCACCTGCCGGTACGGGCTGGCACGATTTGGGATAACTTCTCGGCCAAGAGCTCCGCGCCGAGCTGGACCTTCGCTCTCAACTGGCAGGCCACGCCCGACCTTCTGCTCTACGCCACGACGCGCCGCGGTTACAAGGCGGGTGGATACAACACCCCGAAGATCCTTCCCGCCTACGCAGATGGTCTGCAGACGTTCGCTCCCGAGACGCTGACCGACGTTGAGATCGGCCTCAAGAGCCGCTTCAGGCTCGGCGACATGCCCGGGATGTTCAACATCGACATCTACCAAGGCAAGGACAAGGGCTTCCAGTACTATCAAAACGTTACCGGCGTTAATGGCCTTCCGCCAAATGGTATCATCTTCAACAAGGCGGACTTGACGATCCGCGGCGTGGAAGCCGAACTGAGCCTGAAGCCGGTTGCGGGACTGACTCTCGGCGTCAATGGTTCCTATACGGACATCAAGGTCGATCACGTCACCTTCCCTGCGAGCCTCTCCAAGGCGCTGACCGATTCAGGCTTCACTGATGCCCAGAAAGCGTTGTTCAGCATCGTGGCGGTGGGCAACCAGCCCAAGTGGATCGCCAACGCGAATGCAGAATATATCGTGCCCCAGTTTGTCGGGGGAGCGGATCTGCGCTTCAACGTCGATTTCCACTACCAGACGGAATACACGAACGGCCAGCTGGTCGTACCCGCCTGGGAAACGGTGGATGCGCAGATCGGCCTTGCTGGCCTGAATGGTGGCAAGCTGACTGCGACGGCGTGGGTCAAGAACCTGTTCGACAAAACTTATCCGTCGGGCACCGCCAGCTCCTCGGCGGGCACGGGCATTCAGTCGTATACCTATGCTTCGCCGCGTACCTACGGTGTGACCTTGCGGTATCGGTTCAACTGATCGTCACCTCCAACCCTGCAGTGCCTGCAGGGTTGGAGGCGGACTCCAGCTCTCTGGATTACCATCATGGATGTCGAGGAAAGCACCCCCACCTTCGCCCGCTGTCTCGACAACGAGAGCGACCGGCCGGTGCCTTACGCGGATGTGATCCGAGCCGATCATCCGCCTGCCGACCCAACCTGCCTGGAGACAACGGAATACCGGTTGGGCACCAAGCCAATCGACGCCAAGCGCTATTATTCGCGCGAGTTCTTTGAACTCGAGAACGAAAAGCTGTGGCCGCGCGTGTGGCAATATGCGGCCTGGTCCTACGACATCGAAAAGCCCGGGGATATCGCGGTCTATCGCAATGCCGGCCGATCGGTCCTGATCGTCCGGCAGAAGGACGGGTCCATCAAGGCTTTCGCCAACTCCTGCCTGCATCGTGGCCGCGAATTGTGCACGGAGGAATTGCAGCATCAGGATCAGCTGCGGTGCCCATTCCATGGGTTCACCTGGGCGCTCGATGGTGAGTTGGCGTGGTATCCGTGCAAATGGGACTTCCCGCAGGTGAAGGCGGAGACCCATCGCCTTCCGGAAATCCGCTGCGAGCAATGGAACGGCTTCGTATTCATCAATTTTGACCGGGACGCGCCGCCGCTGCGGGACTATCTCGGCAAGATGGTGGATCAGTGGGAGAGCACTCCCGGCTGGAACTTCCACAACCGCTTCAAGGCGGTGAACGTGGTGAAGAAGCTGAAGCTAAACTGGAAGACCTGCCAGGAAGCCTTCATCGAATCCTTCCACGCGTTCTTTTCGCACCCCGGCACGGAATTGGTCGGCGATTCGGTGGCCTCCCAGTATGATGTCTGGCCTGATGAGCCCCACTTCAGCCGAATGTTGACAGCGATGGGCCGCCCATCGGCCCATTTGCAGGTCCCTCAGCCGACCGACGACGAGGTAATCGAGCAATTCCTCCAGGGATTTGCGCCTGAAATGATCGGTTCGCCCGACGCCAAGCAAATGCCCGGGGAGACGGCGCGTGAGGCCTCCGCTCGCCTCAGCCGGCAGGTCTATGCCCAACGCATGGGCCTTGACCTCTCGGGTGAGCCGGCAAGTTATGCGCTTGATACGATCGAGTATTTCGTGTTCCCGAATTTCTTTCCCTGGCCGGCGCTTGGCGCTCCGCTGCTTTATCGTTTCCGCCCTGGGGAAACGCCTGACGAATGCATCTGGGACACAGCGATTTTCCTGCCATTTTCGGGTGAGCGCCCGCCGTCCGGGCGAACAGTCTATCTCGATTACGACGAGCGGCTCAGCGACGTTCCGGAACTTGGATTCCTCGGTTTCGTGCTGCAGCAGGACGTCGATAACCTTGAGCCCATGCAGAGGGGATTGAAAGCCAGCATAGCCAACAAGATTACCTTGTCCGAGTACCAGGAAGTGCGCATCCGCCACTATCATGAGACACTGGACCGCTATCTCGCCAGCTAGGGTCAGTACCCCAGGGCGCACTGGAGCTTTCGATCCGGCTTGGCAGGCCATGTCTGCGAATTCCAAACCTGAGCAGGTGTTCGTCCAACCTGCGAGTTCGGCCGGCCGGACGCTCCGGCCGAGCGGCGGTCGCCAATGGCTTGGGGAGTGAGACCCGGGCGTGGCTGAATCCAACCGCTTGGATTCGCGTCCTGGCTGACTGCACTCCGGCTATCCCCCTTGCCGTCTCCGGCACACTCGAACAGGGCGCTGACGTCCGAACGTTCAGACGACACCCGGAGGCATCGCCAACCTGCGGGTAGATGCGCGCTCGACTACCGCGGTCCCGCGCGCCACCAGGCCGGTGCGATACTCCTTGATAGGCATGCCCGCCAACACGCGCATAATGCGCGAGCCGACTGGGGCGTGCTGGGGATCAGGCGTATCGAACGTGATCCGGCCCTCGCCATACGAAGCCTGGTCGAACTTCCAACTCATCACGATCACCGTGGGGTAGTCGGCATCATGGGGGCCATCCATGCTTGGAATGATCTTCCATCCCAGCGTGTTGGTGATCTTTATCCGCTCATTCAGCTTGGCCAGCGACGCTGCATCCAGTTCTTTCAGGTTGCTCCATTCGCCACGCATCAGCCGGGCATTGATATTGTATCCATCACTCTCATAGACTTCGAACGAGCGGCTCCCCGGGCCCACCTCTTCCGTGGGGAAGCGACCATGCACCTTAGGTGAGCCCAGCAGTTCGCGGCCCGACACGAGCGCCTGCACCTGGTCCACCCACAGTACCGCACCGAAGGGCGCCTTGATGGTTTCGTCAGGTCCGTTGTAGGACGCATCGACGCAAATTACCGCTTCACGATACTCGCCCCCGGCGAGATAGTTCATGCCTTGGTAAGTGAGCCTGTAGATCGTGATGACCGGGCGCTCGAGTTCATAGAAACGGGGAAGCAGCTTTCTTGCGGCGTCCTCGGTCGTTTCGAACACGATCGCCGATGTCTCAGCGAATGATGCGGGGGAAATATCCGGCATCAGTGACGGTCCGAATACCGCTGGGGCATCGTAACGAACGTAAGGTTGGTCAGGCATCCAGATCCTCCCGGTTTACGTCTTCTTCGGATCGTATGGCAGATTACTAGGCCGTAAACGCCTAGTCTTCGCAACTTATGAGCACGCCCGCACGAAGCGCAGGAGCACGTTTCGCCCGACCTCAAGGCTGCGGCCTGCCGGAGCGTAACGCGGCCCGGCAGGGCCGAGGGAGATCAGGGCAACGGCAAGCGCTCGACCGTCGAGCGCAGCAGACGAGCCGGGCCGCTGCCCCCTATGACCGGCAGGTAGCGCCGGATCGGCAGCTGTGAGAGCACGGCCGGGATCTGCCAGGAAATGGGTGCCTGCTCGGCGGTCGGACTGGCCCATTCAACTTCGCCCGTTCCCATCGACAGCTCGTCGAAATCGACTTCCTGAGAGTAGCTGATGGGATAGTTTGCATCGACGGTGCCGTCAGGGCCGGGGATGTATTTCCAGGTGAGCATCCGCAGTGTCCCCATCGCTTCGCGCAGCTGCGCGAACTTCTCACCAGAAAGCGGCTTCATGTTGCGGACGGTGCCCGAAAACAGCAGCGACCCATATTCCGAACAGGAGAACCGCAACTCGTCGGGCCCCCTCTCGATCTCGGGAATCTCTCCGTAGAGCTTGGGGGTACCAAGAAATTCCCGTCCGGCGATGATGGGGTTCGTATCGCTTTCCCACATGGCCAGCGGATAGATCGCCGTGATCGATCGCCCCGCAGCCTCGTAGACCACCTCGGCCATGGCCTGGGCGATCTTGTAGTCCCGCCCGGCGAGATATTCGACCCCGCCAATATGCTGATAGGAGACCGTGACGATCGCCCGGGGCGACGGCTTGAAGAAGCTGGGGAGCAAGGGCACCAGCGCGTCCGGATCGGTCACGAACGGAATGGTGACGAAGCTGGTCCTGGAATAGCGTGTTGTGTCGCTCAATTCGGGCCGATCATAGCCAATTGGCATGATGCGACGTCCTGGATTCGATTCAAGCAAGCTTCCCTCCTCTTGACGCGCCAGCAATTGCTGCTGCGTTGAACCTTCGGGCGGCGCGGGCGCCCACGACTTCCGGGGACTGCCCGCGGCGCCTGAACCTAGCTATGTGTTGGTGCAGCCGGGACGACCGGCAGGATCAACCGCGAGGCGTGGACGCCACCACAGGCGACCTGCTGCGTCGCCGCAACCCGCTTCCGGGCGAGGCGCACGGGATTGGCAGTGTTCGACGCAACGTCGAACCGCGGGAAGTTGCTGCTGGAGATCTGCACTGCAAGGCAGTGGCCCTTGAGGAAAGCCTGGCTGGTTGCCCCCAATTCCACCACTACTTTTGTCCAGCCGTCGTTCGCCAGTTCGCCCGGGTGCAGTCTGCGGACGCCGTCGCACCAGTCCTGCCGCGCAGCCCAGCGCGCCGTCTCAGCGCCGTCGGAGGCCTCGTTTACAAACGGCACGAAGTCACCGTCCGACGCGCTGCGCCCGCGCACGTCCTGCATTATGACGGCGAAGCCCTTGCGTACCGCGGAAACCGGATTCACCGCGGCCGCGATGCCGGGGATCGTGCCCTTGAGATAGGGCGTGCGGCTGATCAGGACCGGGGTGGCAAGTGATTTCGGAAGATAGACATCGGCCCGCAGGACTGTGTCGTCCGCCATCTGAATTTCGACGTCGAAGCGGATTGATACATCGGCAACTTGAGTCATGTGCGGCACCTGTTCCATGTGCGTTACATCATGGTCGTAAAAATGGCGGCTGAACGCGCGCGTCGGCCGATGGCTGCGGCAGAGTCATTTCTGACCGATCGGTTGATAGGTGAGGCTACCTGCCCCTAGGTTGGCCCGCAACCCCTTGTTTGACATCACCGCGGCTGTCTGACCGATGCGGGTGGTCGAGGCTCAAGGATCGACAGGAGGACTTATGCGCACTAGAGATTTTTTCGGTTGGTCCAGCGCAGGGCGGCTCGCGATGTCATTGCTCGTTAGCGCTTGCCGCTGCCGATGTGCCTGCGGCGCAACTGGCGCAGCCGCCCCGACTGACCAATTGCAACCTTTGCTCCGGCGAGAGTAGCAGTCAGAACCCAGTGGGAATTTCGCACGAACCTCGCCCGGCAACTTGTCCTCACTACAGTTGACATACCATCGTTTCTTGTGTCCCTATCGATCGTAAGGTGGACGGCGAACCACTCTGCAAGAAGTCTTGTCAGGTTGGCCGGTGCCGTGCTGCCCACCACCATTCCTGACGCGGCGTGGTCTCGCTTCGAGGCTGCCCATCGGGAGCGGTCAGGACCGTGGGTACTTGGCCGGCCGGAGCCGACCGGCCCGCTATTGCTGTCGAGCACGGTTCCCCGGAAATGACCTGCGGGGGACAATCGGAGAATTCCGGATAGACGCTTCATCCATGACCCGCCGGGAGAGCAAGGTGTCAACAGAACTGCGATTTGACGGTAAGGTGGCGCTGGTGACCGGCGGCGGCGCAGGGATTGGTCGGGCCTATTGCCGGCTCCTGGCCGAACGCGGCGCCAAGGTGGTGGTCAACGGGAACGTTCGGGAGAGCGGGGCGGGGCCGGAAGCGGAAGTGGTGGCCGAGATCCGGGCTGCGGGCGGCGAGGCGATCGGCGTCAACGGCAGCATATCGGACGACGGCGCGGCGCGGCGCATGATCGAGGAGGCGGTGGATACCTTCGGGCGGCTCGACATCCTGATCAACAATGCCGGAGCCGGCGGGAAGAGTCCGCTGATCTACGAGGCTCCAAACGCCGATACGGAACGGCTGATCGAAAACCACCTTTATGGCCCCCTGCGCATGAGCCGCGCCGCGTTTCCGCACCTGGCAAAGTCCGGCGCTGGACGCATCATCAACACGGGTTCGTCCTCGGCCTTGGGCTGGGAAAGTCCGAGCGGGTGGCGCACCTGCTATATCGCCGCCAAATCGGCGCTCTTCGGGATCACCCGGCAGATGGCCGGCGCGGGAGCCGAGCACGGCATCAAGGTCAACATGATCATGCCGTGGGCGTTCTCCTCGATGGTCGACCGCACGATCGGCAACCTGCCGTTCGGAAAATGGATGCGGGAGAAACTCCCGCCCGAGCGGGTGTCGCCAGTCGTCGCATTCCTCGCGCATGAGAGCTGCCCCGTCACCGGGCAGTTCATATCCGCTGCGGGAGGACGCGTCACACGGATCGTCTACGCCTCGTCGCACGGCTATTTCAATCCCGACCTCACGGTCGAGGACGTCAGGGACAACTGGGCGACGATCACCGGTGAGGCCGACGATGCGGGCGGCCTCGCCGGGTATTTCGAGCTGGAAGGCCAGTCATCGGAATTCAAGGAGATCCTGAAGCTGGTCGGCAAGTAGGGCCCGGTCGGAGGCGAACGTCAGCCCGGCAGGGCGAGTTCGCCGGCAGCGGTTGCCGCGGCTCGCCCGGCCCGCGCCAAGACCGACACGGGAAGCGCGCTCATCCGGGGCATGCCGTGATAGGGATCCGCATCGTCTTCCCAGCTGATCAGCTCGTTGACGTTGGAGCCGTCGCGCCGCGGATCGTACGGAATGCCGGGCTTGGGGCCGAAGCCGTGAGTCATGCCGACGACGCCTTCGCGCATGTCGGCATCGGCTTCTACAAATCCCACGATTTCGCCGTGGCGCGAGCGGATCGCCACCTCGCCGCCTTCATCAACACCGATCCGGACCATGTCCGCCGGGTTCATCCACAGCGGATTGTAGCCGGTGCGCACCACCCCCCGCGGGCGCGGGGCGCTGTTGGTCGCTCCCTGGATGCGGCGGCCGATGAACAGGAACGGGAACTCGTTATCGGTCTTGCGGCGGCCCAACGGATCCTCGGCCCGCAGTTCCGCCAGTTCCGCCAGCATGGTCGGGTCGCCAAGCTGGAGGCGGTCGGTGCATTCGGGGTCGCGAGGTTTGACCTGGTCGCGCGCCGTCTCGAAGATCCCGCCGTGCGGGTGCCGCTTGACCTCTTCCAGCGGCACGGCGCTGCCGTGGCAGAGCAGCTCGACCAGGTACTCCGTGTCGGGTTCCGTGGTCATGTCGAACGCAATCCGGTCGTCCGGACCGGGGCCCGCGACGTGCGACAGTGACAGGCCGAGCTTCTGGGCCACGCGATAGTAGATCTGCCAGCTTTCCATCAGGTCCGAGCCGGCCGGCGGTTTCAGCAGCGCCTTGCGGTAGTAGGCATAGGGCTCGTTCCAGTCGTAGCCGGGATGAAGCTCGCCCACCGCCTCGTTCGCCGCCGAAACGGCCGAGGTCTCCAACTGGTCGTAGGTCGCGATGATGTAGTCGGCATGGGCCGAGGTTGCCGAGATTTCGATGTCGTGCATGACGAGCAGGTCGAGCTCGCCGAGCGCCCGCACGGTCTTGGCCGTGTCGGGCCAGCAATTGTAGGCGCTGCCGTGGAGGAACAGGGCGCGCACCCGGTCCGGGCCATCGCTCAGCATCAGCTCCGGCAGGGCGGCAGCGGGCATGCCGGCCACGGTCAGCCGGTAATTGTACTTCGAGACCGGCGCGCCGAACCAGGCGGGGCGCGGCGCCTTGGGCTGGGCACGCCACTCGCGCCGCGGGGTGAGCACCCGCGGCCGTGAAACCGGGTCCCCCTCGCGCGACCAGAAGCCGCGCAGGGTTTGCAGGCAGAGCGTCAGGTAGCTCATCAGGTTGCCGCGGGTCGCCATGTTGGAGCCGATGCCGGGGGCGGTATCGCCGCCGCGCGATTCGACCAGGATGCGCGCGGCCGCGACCAGATCGTCCACGGCGAGGCCGGCCCGCGCCGCAACGTAGTCCGGCGTGAATTCGGCGACCGCGCTGCGCAGCGCATCGACCCCTTCCGCGTTCTCGGCCAGGAATGCCTCGTCAAGGCCGCCCAGTGCGAAGACCAGATGGATGAGGCCAGCAAGGACTGTCGGGTCCTCGCCCGGGATCGCCTGAAGGTGGACCGCCGCCCGCCGCGCCGTCTCGGTGCGCCGCGGATCGATGACCACCATGCGCAGGCCGCGCTTTTGCAGTTCCTTCAACTGCCATGCCGGATTTTGCGGCAGGTACTGCTTCGACACGATCGGGTTTCCGCCGATCAGGAGCAAGGTTTCCCACTGATCGGGATGCATGCGGCCACCCTGCCAGGTGCCATGCAGCGCCTGCGAGATCAGCAAACCCGGCTGATCGATCGTCATGGGCGAAAAGAACATCTTCGAGCCGATGGCCCTCACGAAACTGACCATCGTGATCTTGGAGGTCGGCTGCGCGGTGAGCGGCGTCCCGAGGAACGTGGCGACGGCGTTCGGCCCATGGGCATCGATGATCCGCTCCAGCCGGGCGGCGATCTCCTCGACCAGCTGTTCGCTGGAGATCGGCACGCGGGTGCCATCCGGCAGGCGCTTGAGGCTGTGCAGCAGGCGGTTCGGATTCCCGTGCGCCTCCGGGATCGCGCGGCCCTTGGGGCAGGTGTAGCCGCGATAAAGCGGGGCATCGTGATCGCCCTCCACCTTGATCGGCCGGTCTCCATCAAGCGTGATCACGATCGGGCAGCTGGCATTGCAACTGCGACATACAAAGAGGCGCTGTTCCATCGTCGTGTCACTCCTGGCGGGGGATATTCCCCGTCCTCAATCCCAGCCCGGCGGCCATTGGCCAGCCGCTGCTATATGCGGCTCATTCAAATGCTCTCCGGAAGCATGCTGGTGACTTCGAGGTCGCGCAGGTACTTCGCAATCAAGGTCGCCGACAGGTGCGGGATGTCGCCGTCCTCACCGAGCCCGCGTTGCCTTATCCCCTCCCGGAAGCGACTGGCCGGGACCAGCGCGTGACCACGCTCCTGCTTCTGGATGCTGTGGAGCAGCGGCAGGGAGGTGCGCTGTCGCTGGTGCTCAGGCAGGGCCTTCAGCGCGGTCGTGAACCGGTCGAGCCAGTCGGCATAGTCTGCAATTCGCGAGATCTGCCGACCCGTTGCCGCTATCCAATCGACGAACGTGTCCATCGATACGCCGTCGTCATGCGGATTGACCACGTGAAAGGTCTGGATCCCCGATCGGGCATGCAGGCCCAGCTCGTTGATTGCCCCGGCCATGAAGTCCACTGGCAGTCCGTCATAGTGGGGGCTGGAGACGCCCTCGCGGTAGAACGTGGCCGGGGCAAGGCCCGTGAGGGAAATGCTCAGCAGCAGGCGCGTGAACATGTCGGGCAGATTGAGCTGGCCGGCATAGCGGCTGTGCGCGAGGATCATCCCGCAGCGGAAGATCGATACCGGCAGGCCGAACGCTTCGTGGGCATTGCGCAGCAGCACTTCGCCGGCCCACTTGCTCATCCCGTAACCGGTCGCATAGCCCGCCGCCGTGGTGTCGAGCACCGGATAGGCTTCCCGCACATCGGCATCTTCGGCGAGCAATGACGACCCGCCGGGAAGGAAGGTGACGGCGATCGACGAGATGTTGATGATTGGCTTGAGCCGTTCGGTAATGGCGAGGCGGATCAGCTCGGCCGTGCCGACGACGTTGGGCCCGAACAGCTGCGAGTAGGGCAGCACGTGGTTCACGAAGGCGGCCGGGTGGACGATGAGGTCGACCGAGTCTGCGAGCTGGGACCAGGCCGTTTCGGACAGGCCCATCCGTTCATTGGCAAGGTCGCCGTTGCCGACTTCGAGGTGCCCGGCGGCGAGCTTTGCGAAACGCTGCGTCAGATCGGCATCGCCGCTGTCGAACACTGCGGCGAGGCGGGCAAGGGCGTCGGCATCGTCGCGGCCGCGGACGATCGCCACGACCTTGCCGCCGACCGGTGCCATGCGTTCGAGCCATTCGAGCAGCAGGAACCGGCCGAGGAAGCCGGTGGCGCCCGTGACCAGCACGGTTTTCACCTCCGCCGCCGGCGGTGCGGCGGATTTCCCGGCGGCGATGGTACCGGCATCGAAGAACCGGTCGAGCGCGAGATCGGCGGCCCTGATGGTCGTGGCGCCCGCGCCGTGGACCGAGGCGAAGGTGGGACGGGCGCCGGCCTGCGACCGGGCCTGCTCGATATAGCGGGTGAGGGTCCTGAGGCTGGTCGACGGGCCGGTGATGACGCCCACCGGAACCTCGATCCCGAAGATTTCGCCGAGCAGGAGCGAAAAGTTCAGCGCGGCGAGGGAATCACCGCCGAAATCGGCGAAGCCCTGGTCCTGCGCGGTGTCGATGTCCTCAAGGCCCAGCGTGGCCCGTAGCGCGCTGATGACCGTATCGAACACCGCGCCTTGCCCGCCTTCGGCCCGCAGGCGGTCCAGCTCGTCGACCTGGCGCGCGGCGATCTCGTCGTACATCGCCTCGAGCCGGGGGGCGTAATGGGCGGTGAGGGTGGGGCGGGCATACTTGCCCGAGACCGTCAGCAGCCCGTTCTGCGGTGAGAACGGTTCGCGCTCGATGATGAAATCGCGCGGTACTTCGTAGGCGTGAAGCTGTTCCTGCTCGGCGACCTGCTGGATGGCTTGGCGCAGGGAGGCGCGCAGGGTTTTCTCGTCGTCGCCCAGGCCCATCTCGCGGGCGACTTCCATGTCCGGGACGACCACGCCGAGGAGAAACGAGCGCAGGCTCGTCCCATAGAGGAAGATCTGCCTGATCAGGGGGCTGCCATCGAAGAACAGGCCCTCCAACCGCTCGACCGCCACGAATTCAGCCTGGGCGAGCTTGATGACGTTGTTCCGGCGATCGACGTAGACCAGCTTGTCCGGCCCGATTTCGGCCATGATGTCGCCGGTGCGGTAGTAGCCTTCCTCGTCGAAGATCCTGCTGGTGAGCTCCGGCTGGTTGAAATAGCCGAGCATCATCACCGACGATTTCACCAGGAGTTCACCACGCGGCCATGGCCGGTCGGTCTTGAAATAACCCAGCTCGGGCACGTCATCGAGCTTGTAGTCGATCACCGGGGGACGCGCGATCCGGTTGTTGAACAGGATCCCGGAGGCTTCGGTGGACCCGAACGCTTCATCCAGCGGAATGCCGACCAGATCGGCAATGAAGGTCTTGAGGGTCGGCGAGAGCGGCGCCGATCCGAAGTTCATCCGCACCACGCGGCCGCCCAGTCGTTCGTGCCGCATCTCGGCGAGTATGTCGTGGCGAAGCTCTTCATGGTCGCTGCTGCCGGGCGCGCGGCGGGCGAACTCTTGGGTGTATTGACCGTAGAGCATCTCGCACAGCCGCGGGACCAGGATGATCGAGGTCGGGCGGACAATGCGGATGTCCTCGAAGATGTCCGACAGGTCGGCGCTGGTGAAGCAGCAGGTGCCGCCGTTGCCGAGCGCCAGCATGATCACCGTGGGGCCGAAGCTGTGGTTCATCGGCATGTAATGGACCGCGATCGGCGGGAAGTTCATCACCGTGAGGTATGGCTGCTTCATGGCCGCCTCGGCGATCATCGCCCCTTTCGGCTGGCCGGTGCTGCCCGAGGTGTAGAAGATCGTGCACAGCCGGTCCTGGGTATCGGCCTCGGCGAACAGGACGGGCGGCGGCAGAGCCGTCCCGAGCGCGATCGCCTCTTCCAGGGTAACGATGAGATCGGCCATCCCGGCATGGGCCAGACGCGCACGGGCATGATCGAGCCGGTCGCGGTCGTCGTCGACGGCCGGATCGTGATCGAACAGGAGCAGGCCCCCGGGGCGGTGCCCGGCGAGGATCAGATCGACCGCGGTATCCAGGTATTTGCCACTGGCGGCCATCCAGCGCGGCTGCGTTTCGTCGGCGATGCGCTGCAATTGCGCCATCGGGGCATTGGCATGCATCGGGACGAGAACGGCTCCGACGTGCATGCCCGCCATCCAGGCCACCGTCATCCCAATGCTCGGGAAGCCGATCAGGGTCACGAAATCGTTGGCGTGGAGGCCGTTCTCTCCCTGTCCCTGCCAGAATGCGGCCAGCGCACGAACGCGGTCCCATTGCTCGCGGTAGGTGATGACGTCGAAGTGATCTTCCGCTTGGCGCAGCGTCCGCCCGGTAGCCGGGTCGGTGACATGGCGCCGCGCGCGTTCGCCAAGACATGGGCGGTCGCCGTAACCCTGCATGATCTCCGCCAGCACCTGCGCAAGGCCGAGACCAGGCCGCGTCTTCGCTTCGGTGACCTTAGGATCGGGCATTGCCGCCTGGAACTGCCGGTCTTCGACGAGGAGACGCTGCCTGAGGTCGATCGCGTATTGCGCTTTTTCGGACTTCGGCGGCCTGGCCGGGGCGGAGACCGTTTCAGGCATGATCAATCACCATCTAAGTGCATGAAAAACGGTTGGATTGCGCAGTTTCAGGGATGCGCTCCAGGCGCACGCTGTCACTATCAATCATTCGTTAGGTAACCTATCAATTGGCGCCGCCTGGCGCAACATCAACCAAGGTCGGGGGAGCGGACAAAGATTCCAGAGTCGCGGCGAATGGTCTTGCCCCTTTACCATCTGCCGAACTCCGGTCCGTCAGCCATAAATTTCAACCCGGGCTCATCCAAGGTGAAGCCGTGGGGCGATGAATGGGGGGTGCGGCTATTGAATTGGCGAGATCAGGGAGGTCGCCCCGACCGGCGAGCGCGTGCGACGGTTTGGCCGCGATTATCGGCAACGAATGGCACGTCTTAACGCGAGTCCAGCGTGCTTCGATCCCAGATGAAGCGATAGCCGGGGCAATTGCGACCCGACCTGCTCGCAGCCGGGAAGCGGCGGAGCATCGCCCCTTTGAGTTTACGGCCTGGCCTGAGGGGGCAGGGGCGCCGGCTTGACATCGGTCTGACGTGAGCTCTATCGAGCGTTAGATAGGAAGCGGCTCGCCGAAGGGCTGTTGGGGGTGGGACGATGTCGATGCAATTCGACGGGCTTGCAGGGGACCGCCTTGCCAGCGACTGCTGCGGAAGTCCTCATCAACAGGCGCAAGAGGTGCTGACGACACCAGCTTCGAGGCGTGCATCACCTACGAAGCCTATGTTCAGAACTACATGTTCACCACCGACGAGCATCGCGCCCGCTTGCGGGCATTGATGCATGACGGCCCCGGGGCCACTCG
>Ga0207644_10001182_pt1 | contig 16768 bp, 10 predicted proteins | sample KBSS73metaG_FD_184326 | JGI IMG/M metagenome (GOLD analysis project Ga0207644, IMG submission 184326) | Switchgrass rhizosphere microbial communities from Kellogg Biological Station, Michigan, USA - KBS S7-3 metaG (SPAdes) (version 2) | ecosystem: Host-associated > Plants > Roots > Rhizosphere... | reverse complement strand
TGACGTACGCGGAACTTCGTGATGCCGGCAGCTTCCTCGATAATCGTCCGGCGATCCATCGGCTTGGCGGAAAGAATCTGGCCGATGCGGCCTTGTTCGATGATGGCGTAGTGGCCGCCCGCCAAACCCGTTCCCGAAAACAGATCCTGAATGTCTCGCAGGCGGCACGGACGATCATTCAGCAGATACTCACTCTCACCCGATCGATAGAGGCGGCGCGTCACCGATACTGATTCGCCCGGCGCAAACTCCAAGGCAAGATTGCGACGCTGCCGCCAATGGCGATGATGATGTTGCTTGGGTTTGGCCTGCGTGATGGAGTCAGTAGACGCGACGGGGTCTGTAGGCGATTCGTCTGACCCGGTCGCTACCGCTCCCGGTACTGACTCCGCCACTTCGAGGTTCTCGCCGGCAGCCTCAACTTGAGTTTCTGACCCGGTCGCTACCGCTCCCGGTACTGACATCGTCTCACTTGCGGAAGCGCCGTTCTGCAATTCGGGCGCTTCGAAGATCTCTTCGCGCGAATCGATCTGCTCGAGCTGCGAATCGATGTCTTCGATGTCGGGCTCTTCCTCGGTTGTTTCATCGCGCACCATGTGCAGCACGACTTCGGACATGCCACTTGGCGGACGATTACGCGAGCCCTGAAAGATCACGTCCTTCATCTCACCGCCGCGCAAGTGCTTGACGCGCTGCTCGCCTAAAACCCACGCGATCGCGTCGGCAACATTGCTCTTGCCGCAGCCGTTTGGCCCGACAATGGCCGTGATACCCTCACCAGTGAAGCGAAGGTCAGTATGGTCCGCGAAGGACTTGAATCCTGTGATTTCGAGGCGCTGAAGCTTGAACATCGGTGTCCGTCGTTTGATGCGGGGGGTGACGGGCATCAAAGGGCGACTTTCGGGTTTGCACTATAGAGAGATGCCGCCCACATGTCAACAATAACTTGAGCAGATTTGGTTTAAGTCACAGATACAAAACAGGTTTAGTTTTCGAAGCGACATGCGAGCGAGACGGCGCCCGTTCGGAAATAGAATCTCACGAAACAGCCTTTCGTTGCAGCATGAAGTTGATTCCCTGCCTGATGCCGTCGGGAGTCGTGGCCTCGTAGCGAAGCATGTTGCCCTCGATGAACACCGTCGGCGTGCCGGTGACGCCGACACCGGCGCCTTTTTGCATGTCGGCGGCGATCCGTTGCTCGACTTCGGGACTATCCAAATCGCGCGTGAAGCGGTCGATATTCAGGCCAAGCTCCCGAGCGTATTGAACAAACATCGGGCGGGGATCGTCGAGGTCCTTCCAGGAATTCTGATTGCGATACAGCCGGTCGTGCATTTCCCAAAACTTGTTCTGGTTTCGCGCGGCTTCGGCGGCATGCGCCGCTGCCATAGCGTTCTTATGAATCTTCGTCAGCGGGAAATGGTGAAAGACAATCTGCAATTGTTTGCCGTATTCGTGTTCGATGTCTTTCAAAACCGGATACAACAGCCCGCAGGGCGGACATTGATAGTCGCCATACTCTTCAAGCACAACTGGTGAAGAAACTTTGACGTTTGGTTTCTCAATTGGAATCGTGCTGGTCGGCGAAGCTTGAGGGACAGAGGTTGTTGTGGCGATCGCACCTTGCGGAGGCGTTGCCACGAAGGCACTGTTTGAGTCGCTGCCTTTCTTACGTCCGAAAACGATGAATGCTGCGATCGCAGCAACTAGGACAACAGCGATAATGATGAACGGTAGACTTTTCTTCATGATGATTACGAATGAACGGCGACACGCGGCATTTCGCGACCATCGCCACCTTCTGCTGGCGTCAAGACGCGCAGCGGCTCAGGCCAGTCAACGTCTGGTATTGAAGTAGGTCCGAAACGCGGGTCGCGTCCTCTCTCTTTCTCGCGCAATGCCTTCAAAACTTTTTCAGGAGTGATTGGCACTTCATCGATACGCACACCGACGGCGTTGTACACGGCGTTCGCTACGGCCGGCATGACGGGGAGCAACGGGCCTTGGCCGACTTCTTTTGCGCCGAATGGCCCGTTGGGATCAGGATCCTCGATGAGATATGTTTTCACGTCGCACATCTCGAGCGTGGTCGGACTCTTGTATTCGAGCAGCGACGGAAATTTGTGCACGACATTGCGATTCGCGCGATACGACATCTCCTCCATCAGAATCTCGCCTAAGCCCATGTAGACGCTGCCTTCGACTTGTCCCATCACCAGCGCCGGGTTGATCGACTTGCCAATGTCGTGGGCAATCCAGATTCTTTCGACTGTCACGATTCCTGTTGACGGATCGACATCTACTTCAGCGACTGCTGCCGAATAGCTGTAAGCCGGCGAGGGCCCAACGCCCGCACCTTTGTACTTTCCCGGCGAACGCGGCGGCGAATACGAACCAACGGTGCCAATCGTGCCGAACTTTGATTCCGCAAGCACGACGGCTTCAGCAAACGAGACGCCAACTTCCGGGTTCTCAACATCGAAAGCACGCCGCTCAGCGAATGAAATATTCTCGATCGGCACGCCGAGCTTTTCCGCAACTGCGAGTGTCAGAAGTTCGCGCGCGCGTTCGGCGGCCTGAATCGCCGCATTGCCCGTCATCAGCGTCACGCGACTGGAATAGCTGCCGAGATCAACCGGCGTCAAATCTGTGTCTGCAGTAACGACACGAATATCGAACGGATCAATTCCTAAAACCTCGGCGACGATGTAGGCGAGAATCGAATCGGAGCCTTGCCCGATATCAGTCGAGCCGCACATCACGCAGACGCCGCCTTGTCGATCGAGTCGAAGTTGCACGCCAGATTGCGGCATGTTGTTCCAGTAAATCGGCAGACCTGCGCCGCAAATGTAAGACGAGCAGGCGATGCCGATGCCGCGGCCATAAGGCAGCCTGCGTATGAGGTCAGTACCGGGAGCGGTAGCGACCGGGTCAGTCCTTCTTGGGGATGGCGACCCCGTCGCTATCGCTCCGGGTACTGACTCCGACCATGCGAACTTGCTCCTCCAATCCGAGCCTTCGACCACTTTATCAATGCATTCTCCCAAGCCCATGCTGCCGATCCGCAGATAGTTCGCAGTCACCGTGTTCGGAGGCACGAGATGCTGTCGACGCATCGCGGCCGGATCGAGATGCAACTGCTCTGCGATCTTGTCGAGATGAACTTCCAGCGCGTATCGCGGCTGCGGCGTGCCGTGTCCTCGTTTGGGTCCGCACGGCGGTTTGTTCGTGAAAACGCGCGCGCCCTCGAACTTGTAGCGCGGCACGTCGTACGTGACAGTTTGCAGCGCGCCTGTGTAGAAGGTGCTCGCCACGCCGTAACTTCCATAAGCGCCGCCGTCGAGAAACGATTTGAAGTGCATCGCGGTGATCGCGCCGTCTTTCTTCACGCCGGTCTTTACATGCATCAGCACCGGATGACGCCCGCGATGGCAGTAGAAAACTTCTTCGCGCGTCAAAGTACATTTCACCGGGCGGCCGGTCATCATCGCCAGCTTGCTGACGACGACTTCGTGATTGAACGGATCGCTCTTGCCGCCGAAGCCGCCGCCGTTCGGCGTCGCAATTACGCGAATGTGGCTCGCCGGAATTTCGAGAACTTTCACCAGCGCTCGATGCACATAGTGCGGCGTCTGCGTCGAACTCCATAGAGTTAGTTTTTGATCCGCATCGAAGTGAGCGACGGCCGCATGCTGCTCCATCGGCAAGTGCGTGTTGCCTTCGTAAAAAAAGGTGTCTTCACGAACTAGATCGGCTTCGGCAAAGCCTTCGTCAACGTCGCCGAACTCAAGTGAGACTTTCTTGTGCACGTTGCCGCCGTCGCCGTATTCATGGATGCGAGGCTCTTCGACGAACAATCCTTCTTCGATTGAAGTGATTGTTTGCAGCCGTTCGTACTCGACTTCGATAAGGTTCATCGCGTCGAAGGCGACGTCCTCATCAATTGCGGCGACCGCGGCCACAGGGTCGCCAACGAAGCGCACTTTGTCGATACAAAGCGCGTGCTCGTCCTGACTGACCGGCAGAATCCCGTACGGAATCGGAAAGTCTTTACCCGTAACGATCGCGAAAACGCCGGGCAGCGCCAGAGCTTTCGACAAATCGATGTTCTTGATGCGCGCGTGCGGCTCGTGGCTGCGCAGAATCTTACAGGCGAGCATACGCGGCAGAAATATGTCGTCAGCAAATTTCGTCTGGCCGGTGCACTTAGCCCGCGCATCGACCTTGCGAAAAGGTTTGCCGACTACGTTGAGTGGCTTTCCGTTACTCATTCCTGTAAGGGCGGGGCTTGTCCCCGCCCGAGCAAATCAGCGGGCAGGCACAAGGCCTGCCCCTACAATTCACTCAATTCCAAACAAACTCTCTCGCGGCAATTCCATTTTTTCACCACGCATTTTCGCCGCCGCCAACTCCACTGCTTCGTAAATCTTGATATAGCCGGTGCAGCGGCACAGATTCCCTGATAATGCCTCTTTGATTTCATCGCGGGAAGGCTTCGGCGATTTTTCAATCAACTCTTTCGCTGCGAGCATAAAGCCCGGCGAACAGTAACCGCACTGCGCCGCGCCCGTATCCGCAAATGTCTCCTGCAACGGATGCAAAGTCGCGCCGTCCGCCATTCCCTCGATTGTTTCGACGCAACGATCCTCAGCGTCTAATCCCAGCATCAGACAAGACAAAATCGATTTACCATCGACGAGCACTGTGCAAGTGCCACACTCGCCTAACTCGCAGCCGTGCTTCGTTCCTGTCAGCCCAAGGTCCTCACGTAAGACTTCGAGCAGAGTCTTGTGCGGGGCAAACGCCACCTCACATGGCTCGCCGTTTAGGGTGAGAGAGATGTGCGCTTTCTGTTTGGTCCCGTTCGTCATACCGCCGCCGCGTCCTGCTTCTGAGTCGCGCCCAGCATCGTGTTATCAATCAGCCGGGTCTTACCGAGATAAACTGCCAGCGAAAGCAACGCCGGCTGCTCCTGAATCTGATCGAGCGCTTCAAGCGTCTCCGCATCGTTCAGACTAACGTAATCAATTTTCGCCAGCGGCTCTTCCGCAATCGTTGCGCGCACAATTTCGATCAAATGCTTGCCGCTGCGTTCACCATCGGCGTAGGCTCGCGTCGCACGCGATAACCCTCGGTGCAAAACTGTCGCCGCCTGCCTCTGTTGGTCGTTCAAGTACGCATTACGCGAAGACATCGCCAAGCCGGATGCTTCGCGCACGATTGGCAGCACCACAACTTTGGTATCGAAAGCCAGATCGCGAACCATGCGTTTTAGCACCGCTGCCTGCTGTGCGTCCTTTTGCCCAAAGAACGCCACGTCGGGCCGCACAATGTTCAGGAGGATCGCCACCACTGTCGCGACACCGCGAAAATGACCCTGGCGCGATGCGCCTTCAAGCGGCTCCGAAAGGCCCTCGACTGTGACGTAAGTTGAGAAGCCCGCCGGATAGATGTCACTGACTTGTGGCGCGAAAAGATAATCTACGCCTTCTTCAGCCAGTAGTGCCGCGTCGCTGTCCAAATCGCGCGGATACTTCTCGAAGTCTTCAGCCGGCCCGAACTGTGTAGGATTAACAAAGATCGAAACCACCAGCACATCGCATTGCGCGCGCGCTTCACGCATCAGACTCAAATGACCTTCATGCAGTGCGCCCATCGTGGGCACAAAACCGATTGAGCGGCCCGCGCGCTGAAGGTCACGCGCAATCCAAAACATCTGTTCGCGACTGGTGATGATCTCCATCGGTGTTACGAAGCCACAAAAAAACACAAAGAGCGCAAAAGAAAACTCATTTTGAGACTGCCAATTCTCTTGTGCCTTTTGTGCTTTTTCGTGGCTATTGCTTCAGCTTCCGAGTTTCCAGCTTCAATTCTTCCGCCGCTGCGGCCGGCAACGCATACGACTCAGCCTCAGCCGGATAAGTTCCATTGCGTACATCTTCAGCCCAACGTGTGACGGCGTCGGTAATCGTCTCGCGCAGGTTCGCATACTCGCGCACGAAACGCGGTAGCTTTCCGAACGCCATCCCGAGCAGATCGTGAAACACCAGCACCTGAATGTCGCAATGGCTGCCGGCACCGATTCCGACCGTCGGCACTTTGACACTTTCGGTGATCATCTCCGCGATCTCACGCGGCACAAGTTCCAGTACGATCGAAAACACGCCCGCGTCTTCCAAACCGTAAGCATCATCAAGCAAACGTTTCGCCGCATCGGCCGTCTTTCCCTGCACCCGATACGCACCGAGCTGATTGATCGACTGCGGCGTGAGCCCGATGTGACCCATTACCGAAATCTCTTCGTTGACCAGGCGCTTAACGAGCTTGACTCGTTTCAGCCCGCCTTCGAGTTTGACAGCTTCCGCTTCGCCTTCTTTCACCAAACGCAGAGCCGCGCGCACCGTGTCATCCGCGCCCGTGTGAAACGATCCGTAGGGCATGTCGGCTACGAGGAGCGCGCGCTCGACTCCACGGCGTACAGCCTTCACGTGAATCAGAATCTCGTCGAGGGTCACAGGCACGGTGTTGCCGTAACCAAGCACAACATTGCCGAGGCTGTCGCCGACCAGAATGATGTCGATTCCCGCTTCGTCGACAATCCGCGCAGTTGGATAATCGTAAGCCGTTAGACAAACGAGCTTTTCACCGCGTTCTTTGCTCGCCTTCAGCGAAGGCGCACTGACTTTTTCCGGACGCTCGGGTTTTAGATATGGCATGGCTCAGGCCTCAGTTTCCGTGATGGACTCAAGCGATTGGTGCGTTGATTTGTCCCCTGTGCAATCAATTGCCGTCATTATAGCTGGAATCTGGAATACGAGAAAAAGGCGCTGGAGAACGCTGCTGCATCATTACCGAAAGTCCTTGATCAGCACAATGTCCTGGTACTGGTCGCCGCGAGACAAAGCGATTTGTTTGCCATCGCGCGAGGGCGCGAAGTAGTAAATCCACAACGATTTGAAGTTAGTGATCGGTTTCGGTGGACTGCCGTCAATCGGCTGGCTCCAGACGTTGGCCAAATTGTTCAAGCGATTGACAAACATGACGGATTTCCCATCGGCCGACCAGGACGGATGACCGTTAAGAGGGCCGAGTGTGTTCGGGAGGTTGATTGTCTTAGCAGGTTGGCCGCCTTCGAACGGAAAGATGATCAGTTGAGAAGGGTTCTTTTCGTCCACGTGATAGCAGGCGATCCATTTACCGTCGGGCGAGACAGCCGGAAAAGCGGCGAACATGTCGCTGAGCAGCACGGGCGGGCCACCGTTTATCGAAACCTTCCAAAGATTCAGGCCTCCAACCCTGTTGCTGTTGAAAAAGACCCACTGCGAATCGGCTGAGAAAGCCGGGTAGAAGTCATAGCTGTTCCCTTCGGTAAGTTGTTTCGGGTTAGTGCCATCCAAGTCTGTCCGCCAAAGTTTTCTGCCGATGCGATTTGATGTGAATACCAGGTAACGTCCGTCAGGCGAAACCGCCGGGTAGCCTTCCACGTAAGCGTCGGACGTAATCTGCTTCCTCTCCGAGCCATCAACATTGACACGCCAAACGTCAAGCTGATTGCCGGTCGAGGTCACGTAAACGATTTTTCCATCCGGCGTCCACGAAATACCTTGGGCTCCATCAAAGGTGCCTTTCGTAATCTGTCTTGCCCGGCTTTCCTCTTCGTTCGGAGCGGCAACCCAAACTTGCACATCTTTCCGGCTCTGGATAGTTGCGATGCTGCTCGAGTCGGCAGCCACACCAAGACTTTCCTCACCGTAATCATTGAGGTCATTGGTTATTCTGCGAGTTACGCCACCAGGATACGAGAGCTGCCAGACTTGCATACCATTGTCCGACTGTTCTGCCCTAGCCGTCGTAATCAGACCACTACCATCTCCGAGCCAGAGCACGCGACCAACCTCTGCCCAGGTCTCAGAAGTGAGGCGCGTTTCCGCGCCCCCTTGCGCCGGCACTCCTACTATGGTTCTGCGGCCATCGCCACTGTAACTGCCGGCTCCGCAAGCAATAATTTTTCCATCAGGGGACCACGACGGACCAACCTCGGAGAAGAAATCGGGAGTCTTCCGCTCGGCGATCTCCATAGGTCCGCCGCTGCCATCGGTGTTGGCTACGATTATTTTAGTGACCTCTTGGCTTCCACCTTCGTCGCGCACAAAAGCGAAACGCTTGCCGTCCGGAGCGAAGGTGATGCCGCTGGTTACATCCTCCAACACTTTCGTGGGCGTGCCGCCAATGAACGGTACGCGATAAAGGATGGGAGGGGCTGAACGAGCTTCCCTTCTCAAGTAATAAACGAACTGATTATCAGGTGAAAAATCGGTTGCTCCGTAATCGGCAGTCGAGGGAGCAACTATTTGCGCCTGTGTTTTAGTTGCCACTTGCATGACCCAGACACTGGACTGCTGCTTGCCCTCAACCGTCTGATGCGCAACGTAGGCGATGTAGCGGCCGTCCGGCGACATTGAGAGTTCGCCCTCTACGTACAGGTCGCCGATCTTGCCGCCATCTGTCAACGTGGAGAACTTTGGCACGTGCGGCAGGGTGCCGGACTTTGCGCTCAGAATTTTGTAGAGCGCAAATACGCCGCCGCCGACCACGACCACGATCGCCAAGAATGCAATTGTCACACCGGTTTTGTGACGTTTGATCTCGCCGACAATATATTCCGCACTCGACGTAGTGTGCGGGATCGCATGCGTGCCAGCTATGCCTCTCCCATTCCTCGCCGCCACTTCGTCACTCTTCATTGCCGAAGTGTCGGTTGTGTGCGGTGGTTGGGAGCGTTCCAACTCAGCGGTTGAATCGATCCGCTGTTTCAATCGTCGCAATGCGCCGAGCATCTCAGTGATGGCGTGATAGCGCTCTTCACGATCTTTCGCGAGCGCGGTCGTGACGATCATGTCCAGCGCCTCGGGAACATCGCGCGCGTATCGCGCCAGAGGGGCTGGCTCAGTATTTAGAATCGCGGCGATGACATCGCTGGGCGTTTGGCCCTCGAATGGCACTCGCCCGGCGATCATTTCAAATAGCACGACCCCCAGCGACCAGATATCAGTGCGCGCATCGACAGCCAACCCGCGCGCCTGCTCTGGCGACATGTAATGCGCGGTGCCCAGCACCATTCCGGGATTCGTTTCAACTTTCACAAGCGTCGGAGCTTCAGTGCTGGTCGAAGTCACGCGATGCTCTACCAGCTTCGCAATCCCAAAGTCGAGCACCTTCACGTAACCGTCCGGCCGAATCATTATGTTCTCAGGCTTTATGTCGCGATGGACGACGCCTTCGCGATGAGCTTCGGCCAATGCGTTGGCCACCTGCACGGCGATGTCGAGCGCGTCAGTTAATTTCATCGGCGTGCCGGACAGCCTTGCGCGGAGTGTTTCGCCTTTCACCAACTCGCTGGCGATGAATTGTGTGCCTTCAGCTTCTCCAATCTCGTAAACAGTGACGATGTTCGGATGATTAAGAGCAACGACCGCCCGCGCCTCTTGCTGAAATCTGCGGGAGCGTTCGACATCGCGAACCAGGTATTCCGGCAATAACTTCAGTGCGACCTTGCGTCCGACGCGCGTGTCTTCTGCGAGAAAGACTTCGCCCATGCCGCCGGCGCCTAGCGGGGCGATGATCTTGTAATGACCGATAACCAGGCCTTGCATTTGTGCCACGCGATCGGCGGCGATCACGGGCGCAGCGACTTTCATCGCAGACGTGTTGATGAAAGAACCGGCACTGTCTTCGGCATTGAGAAGCTGTTCGACTTCAGCACGCAGGGCGGTGTCATTGCCGCAAGCACCATCGAGAAACGCTGCGCGCTCGCCGGCGGTCTGCCGCAGACGCGCAGACTGAAAGAGCTCCTCGATTTTTTGCCAGCGTTCAGCGTTCATAAAGCTGGTGAATGGTAAATCGTAAATCGTGAAGAGAAATGTCTAGCGTCAATCTCGATTGAAGCTACTGGGCCTCGATTCAGAGGCTCTATTCACTATTTACGATTCACCATTTACTTCTTTATAGAGCCAGGCTCTTGCCGTACTCCAATCACGGTCGACAGTGTTCGGCGAGATGCCGAGCACTTGAGCGGTTTCATCGACAGTCAACCCACCGAAGAACCGTAGTTCCACTACGCGGCTCTTACGTTCATCAAACTCGGCAAGTCTCTTCAAAGCATCGTCGAGCGCAATCAATTCGCTCGATCGCTCCTGCGCCATGATCATCGCCTCATCCAATTCAACCTTTTGTACGGAGCCGCCGCGTTTTGCGAAGCGCCGCTTGCGCGCGTAATCAACCAGGATGCGCCGCATCACTTGGGCCGCGATCGCAAAAAAGTGTGAGCGGTTCTGCCAATGAACTTTTTGGTCGACGAGTCGCAGGTAAGCCTCATCAACCAGCGCGGTAGTTTGCAGAGTGTGGCCCGGCCGTTCCCCGCTCATGTAACGGTGCGCCAGCCGATGCAACTCCTCATAGACCAAAGGCACAAGCCGGTCGTAGGCCGCTTTATCTCCTTCGCTCCACGCGACGAGCAAGTCTGTGACTTGGGCTGGGGAGCCGTGCTGGTTCATCGCCGGGTTCGTATTGGGTGAGATTTTAGCACCTGCCCCGCTGCCCATCCGCTGACCAACCTTACATTTCTGTTGCGATGGGCCGTTCGCCGCCTGCTTCTCGCGTTACCCGGTGAGGCGGCTCCAAAGGAGCGAAATGTTTACAGCTCGGCATTTCCGTTAATGGTCGCGCTTCGGAGGAGCGCAATGTTTGAGCGAGGAGCCTATCGCTCCTTCCGGAGCTTAAGAAAAGAAATCTCTTGTCGCGGTTCTATAAACATTTCGTCCCGATGGGACGATGAAAAACGAAAACACCTTTCCAGCCAAGGGAGACCTAAACCATGAAAACGCGATCCATCTTTACTAAGCTTTCAATCGCAGTTGCGCTCGTCGCACTCGCATCCACTGTAACCATCTGGGAAGTGCGCCGGGTGCACGCCCAGCCACCGCCCGAGCCGGATCGAAATTTCGGCATGGTCGGCATCACGCGCGGAGAGACGCTGCGCCTTAACGTCGTCAATCTCAGTCCGCCAGACCCGAACCGGCAATACCCACCCGATCCGTGTCGCGTACTGCTCTCTTTTCGCAACGCGGCTGGTCAGCCCTTCACTAACAGCGATGGCCAGCCGATTCGCCGCGTAGTCGAACTGCAAGCGGGCGAGTCTGCTTTCTTGGATCTCAATGCCGACGCGTTTGCTCCGCCATCGACGAACGCAGACGTGGCACCTGGGCCGGCGCGCCTGCAACTCCGCCCGTTCGTGCGCGTACAGCAACAACCGCCGCCCGACCCTGACAAACAATCCCCGCCCGATCCATGCCGAGCCACGATGGAAGTGTTCGACAACACAACTGGACGCACGTCCATCTTCGCGTCGAGCTTTGGCGCTTCGGCGGACCCTGAGTGGTAGCGGCAACAGCGCCGAGTTCACGAGTCAGCTGCCGAAACGCGCCGGCAGCCACTCTTAATCCAGCGACCCAGAAAGGAATCGGGCCATGAACTTCATATCGCCGCACACACGCAATTTCGTCATCGTCTCTACGCTGCTGTTGGCGACAGTCCTCGCCCTGCCGCGCACACTGCGGCGCGCGCTAGAGCCGACGGCCCTCGCCGCTGCGAAGATTTTCACGGTCAACGTCACCGGCGACGGCCACGACGCCAATCCCGGCGACGGTGTTTGCCAGACGTCGGTTGCTGGCAATTGCTCTCTGCGCGCGGCGATTGAAGAAGCGAACGCGAACACGGGCAAGGACACGATCAACTTCAACATTCCCGGCGCGGGAGTCCACACCATCAGCCCAAACTCCGCGCTGCCGGAGATCATCGCGCCCGTCATCGTTGACGGCTACAGCCAGCCGGGCTCGAGCCAGAACACGCTGCCGAACGCCGACAACGCGGTGCTGCTCATCGAGCTAAGTGGCATGGACGCGCCGACCTCGACGGGGTTGAGAGTTGATGGCGGCACCAGCACCGTCCAAGGTCTGGTCGTCAACTGTTTCGACCAGGGCGGGATTGACGTGTTCAGTAAGGGCGGGAACACGATTCAGGGCAACTTCATCGGCACAAACGCCGCAGGCACGACTGCGCTCGGCAACAAAGGCGCTGGGCTGTCGATCAATACTGAGAGCAACACCATCGGCGGCACGACCGCCGCCGCGCGCAACATCATCTCCGGCACCGAAAGCAAGCCGGGGGCTGTCCCGGGCGGAATCCTCATGGTCGGCGATAGCAACACGATCCAAGGTAACTTCATCGGCACGGACTCTAGCGGCACGGTGGCGCTCGGCAACGCTAGTTTCGGCATCCGCGACTTCGGCGGCAACGACAACCTCATCGGCGGGACGGACGCGGGCGCGGGCAATGTCGTCAGCGGCAACCTCGGCATCGGCATTCAGTTGTTCGGCGAAGCCTCGGTAGTGAACAAGATACAGGGCAACTTCATCGGCACGGACGCCCACGGCACGGCTGCCCTCGCCAACACCAAGTCAGGTGTAGAAATAACCTTCGGCATCCCCAGCAAACCGATGAACAACCTCGTCGGCGGGACGACCCCAGCAGCGCGCAACGTCATTTCGGGAAACGGTGAGGATGGAGTCTTGTTCGACGGCGCGTTCAATAATCAAATACAGGGCAATTTCATTGGCACGAATGCGACCGGGACTGCGGCTTTACCTAACTCGCGTGTGGGAGTCGAGATTAGTCAGAGCTCGAACAACGTAATTGGCGGAACAGTGGACGGCGCGGGCAATGTCATCTCTGGAAACGGCGTCGGCGGCGTCGTCATCACCAACGCCGCCAGCGGTAACACCGTGCAAGCGAACTTCATCGGCACAGGCGCGGACGGTTCGACGCCGATCGGGAATACGGCGGTCGGCGTCGGTGTCACAGCCGACGCAGCCGGCAACATCATCGGAGCAAACCCTGTCGGCGGCAACACGATAGCCTTCAACTCGATCGGCGTACTGGTCTTCGGCGATAGTTCGCTCGGAAACTTCATCTCCGGCAATTCGATCTTCAACAACACTTCTCTCGGCATTGATCTGAACAACGACGGCGTGACGCCAAATGATTTCGGCGATAACACGGGCGGCCCAAACAATCTGCAAAACTTTCCGGTCCTCACCTCCGCCGCGAAGAGCGGCGACGCCGCCGTCGTCGCGGGCACGATCAACTCGAGACCCAACTTGTCTATCAAGATCGAACTGTTTTCAAACCCGACATGCCACCCTTCGGGCAACGGCGAAGGTCACAAGTTAATCAGCTCGACCACGGTCACGACCGATTCTTCGGGTAACGCGAGCTTCGTCGCCGCGGCCTTCAGCTCGAACCTCTCCGGATCATTCATCACCGGGACGGCCACAGGTGTTTTCGGGACCTCCGAGTTCTCGAAGTGCAGGGAGCTAACGTCTGCCACGCCCACGCCAACTCCGACGCCCACACCCGCCAGCGCGCAATTCAGTGCGTCGAGCTATGTGGTTTCTGAAGGCGCGGGCTTTGTTAATTTGACGGTGACGCGCTCAGGCGACACTTCGGGACAAGCGTCGGTGAACTACCAAACCTCTGACACGGCCGGACTGCAAAGCTGTACGACATCGAATGGCGTGGCGTCCGAACGCTGCGATTACACGACCAGCGTGGGCACGGTGATTTTCGCGCCTGGAGATTCCACCGAGAGCTTCACCATTCCGTTGATTGACGACGCATGGGTGGAGGGCAACGAAGCGTTCACCGTTACCTTAACCAACGCGGCGGGCATGTCGTTAGGAACGCCATTGAATGCCACGGTAATTATTGTCGATAACGATTCCTCGGCACCGACCAGCAATCCGATTGATGGCGTGGGATTCTTTGTGCGCCAACAGTATCTCGACATCCTCGGTCGTTTGCCTGATACGATCGGTTATCAGAACTGGGTGAACACGCTTACGCCATGTCCGAACAGCGGCTTCGGCGAGGCACCAACTTCGAATTGCGATCGCTTGTACGTCGCGGCCGGATTCTTCCAGTCGGATGAGTTTCTGAATCGCGGTTATTTCGCATTTCGCTTTTACATGGTGAGCTTCAACCAACGACCGACTTACCGGCAATTCATCCCGGACATGGCCCAGGTAGGAGGACCAAAATCGCCTGGGGAGGAAGAAACCGCGAAGCTGGAATTCGCGGATGCGTTCGTGCAGCGACCGGAGTTCCTTGCCAAATATCCGGGACTAAGCGGCCAACCACTTGCCGAAGCATTGTTGCAGACGTCGGGGTTACCAGCGGGTTCGTACATGGCCGGCACTCAAACCAACGCACAAATTCTGCGCGGCATCGCTGAAAGCTCAGCGGCTTTCAATAAGTTCCTGACCGAAGGAACGGTGTCCATTTTGTACTTTGCGTACCAGCGCCGCGACCCGGACACGCTTGGTTACCAGAACAACGTGAACACGCTGAATGCAAATCCGAACAATCTGCGTCACATGATTTTCATCTTTATTTATTCCGCCGAATATCGCAGCCGGTTCGGACCGCCTTAGCGGGCACTTCAAATCAGATTGCCGAGTTACCACGTCGCTAACTATAATCGGGGCGCTCGAAGAATCATCCGGGCGCCCACGTTTATATGCCAATCAATCTCAGCGGCTTGTTACTGCCAATCACAACGCCATTCAAGTCGGATGAAACAATCGACGCAGCGGCACTAACTTCCAACATTGAGAAATGGAATCGAAGCGGCATCAACGGCTATGTCGTGCTCGGTTCAACCGGCGAGCGCGTGAACCTCGACGAGCGCGAGTTTCTGCAGGTAATCGAAAGTGCGCGCAAAGCCGTGCCCGAATCGATGACTTTCATCGTCGGCGCCGGACAGCAAAGCACGCGCGGGACTACTGCTGAGATCGAACGTGCAGCAGGAGCGGGCGCGAAAGCTGTCCTCGTCATCACCCCACATTACTATCGATCCGCAATCACCCAGCAAGCTCTGGTCGATCATTATTCGGCTGTCGCTGATGCATCGCCAATTCCGATCATCCTCTACAGCATGCCGGACCTGACCGGCGTTAAAATCGAGCCGGAGACCGCCGCGCGTTTGAGCGAACACGAGAACATCGTGGGCATGAAGGACAGTTCAAACGACGTGGCGAAACTTCTGGAAACCGTCAAAACAGTTGCCCAAGATTTCTCCGTAACTATTGGCAACGGTACCGTCTTCGCCGAGGCTTTGCAGGTTGGAGCGCGCGGAGGAATTCTCGCAGTCGGATGTGTCGCGCCTGAACTCTGTCTGGAGATTTATCGCGCCGTTGAGGACGGCCAAATCGATCGGGCCAACGCGCTGCAGGAGAAACTCACGCCGCTCGCTCGGGCTGTGACCAAGACCTATGGCATCGGCGGCCTGAAGGCTTCGATGGAAATCGCGGGGTACGTTGGCGGCGCGGTGCGCGCGCCGTTGCGACGTCCGGGCACAGAAGGAATTGCCGAGATTGAATCACTGTTTGATGACTGCAAGCAGGTGTCAGTACCGGGAGCGGTAGCGACCGGATCATAGAGTTCCTCAGGATCCGGTTTGTTGGTTAATCACTGCTAAGCCGCGCGTTTCACCATGATCCGGTCGCTACCGCTCCCGGTACTGACACTGCGCTAGCACTCCCCACACTCACCGCGTAAAATGCTCGCGCGAGGAGCATCCCCAAATTTTGAGCACCGCTGAACCCGCCTGTCACCCTTCGCCGCAAGCTGCCGGTCTGCGGGTTGAGACGCTCTCGTTCGAACAAATTCCCGGGCAATCGAAGCTGTTTCTCGACTATCTGCGCGATTCGACCGCCCTGCGACAATTCTACCCGGAAGCTGTGCGTTCTCATCTCGATCTGCCCGCGCGAAAAGCTCGGGTTCTAGATGCTTATCAAACCAATCGTCAACAACTATGTGATGCGCTCGAGCGAATGAATCGCGCCTGGGGCGCGAGCGAAACGACGCTGCGAAACATTAGCTTGCTGTCAGAAAGCGATGCCGTCGCCGTTGTCACCGGACAACAGGCGGGTCTTTTCACCGGACCCCTCTACACAATTTACAAGGCGCTGTCGGCGGTTAAGTTGGCCGAATGTTTGTCGCAACGCGGCGTTAGAGCCGTGCCGGTGTTTTGGATCGCGACTGAAGATCATGACTTCGCGGAAGTTGCCTCGGCTGAATTCATCAACGGTGATTGCGCGCTCGACAAAGTCAGCGTGCCGTTAGCTTTGCACACTGACGGTTTGCCCGTGGGACGCGTCAAGCTGGATGGCTCTATCGAAACTGTGATCGATTCACTATCGAACGCCCTGCCTGCCACCGAATTCAGTGGTGACGTTAAAAAGCTCTTAGACGATTGCTATCAGCCCGGCCGTGGTTATGGTGACGCATTTGCTCGAATGCTGATGGCGCTAACCGCAAAACATGGATTGATCGTGCTCGACCCGCTGGATGCGACTTTGAAGCAGTTAGTTGCGCCTCTGTATGCGAGCGCAGCTCGGCGCGCGCCGGAAATCGCAGCGGCGCTGACAGACCGCAGTCACGAATTAGAACAAGCCGGATATCACGCACAAGTGAGCGCGACCGAAAACTCTTTTCCGCTTTTTCTGCACGACGAAACCGGCGGTCGGCATGCACTGACCCGCAACGCCGCCGGTAGGTATCACCCCAAGGGCCGCCAAAATCACGAATACTCAGCGGATGAGTTGGCAGAATGGGCCACGCGCGAACCTGAGCGTTTCAGTCCAAACGTCAC
>Ga0207644_10001174_pt1 | contig 16818 bp, 14 predicted proteins | sample KBSS73metaG_FD_184326 | JGI IMG/M metagenome (GOLD analysis project Ga0207644, IMG submission 184326) | Switchgrass rhizosphere microbial communities from Kellogg Biological Station, Michigan, USA - KBS S7-3 metaG (SPAdes) (version 2) | ecosystem: Host-associated > Plants > Roots > Rhizosphere... | reverse complement strand
TCCTGCAGCGCCTTCAGCTCCTCAGGCTGGAAGATCACGAAGCGGTCCTTCTCGAACTCGTAGCCCTTGACCATCTCGGCGCGCTCGACGACGTGCTGATCCTTCTCGGAAACGTATTGCTGCTTGAGGCGCGCGCCATCCTTGTCGAGCATGTTGAAGCGGACGCTCGCCGAGCTCTCGGTCGCCGAGTAGAGCTTGACCGGGATCGACACGAGGCCGAACGAGAGGGAGAGCGATGCGATCGATCGGGCGGCCATCGGGGCTCCTCGAAGCTTTCGGGTCCGCCTTGCGGCGCGTTCGAACCCGTGGGTCGGGTCCGTCGCGTGCGAGCGGACCGGGAGCATACGGGCAAGCCCCGTGCCTTGTCACCCGGCGGCGTTGCGGCGGCCCGACGCCTTGTAGCCGAGGATCCTCATCCCTTCGGCGATCGTCTGCGTGCACGTCCGGTAGTCGGCCCACGGATCCCGCTGCTCGAAGCTGAGGTACTCGCGCGCGGTCGTGATGGTCCACTGGGCGCCGCCCTTGAGCGTCATCAGCTGGTCCCATGCGACCGGCATCGAGACGCCCAGGCCGGGCCGCGACCGGGCCGAGAACGCCGCCGCCGTCGTCTGGCGCGCGCCGTTCCTCAGGTAGTCGATGAAGATGCGGCCGACGCGGTTGCCGCCGCCGCTCTTGGCGACGAATCGCTCGGGAATCGTTTTCGCCAAATGCGTCACGATCGCCTGCGCGAAGCCCTTGACGACGTCGTAGGCGAGCTCGGGAGCGAGCGGGACGACGATGTGCAGGCCCTTGCCGCCGCTCGTCTTCAGCCAGCTGGCGAGGCCGAGCTCCTTCAGCATCGCGCGCATCAGGAGCGCCGCTTCCTGAATCTGCGGCCACGCCACGCCTTCGCCGGGATCGAGGTCGAAGATCACGCGATCCGGGCGGTCGATGTGGTCGATCGTCGAGTTCACGGTATGGAACTCGATCGTGTTCATCTGCGCCGCCGAGACGAGGCCTTCGACGCTGTCGATCGCGATCATCGCGGCGTGTCCGGGCCACAGCTTCGGATCGACCTCGCGCACACCCGGGATTCGCGTCTCGGCGTGCTTCTGGAAGAACAGCTCGCCGGTGATTCCTTCGGGCGCGCGAACGAGCGAGACCGGCCGGTCGCGCAGATGCGGAACGATCCGCTCGGCGATGCTCTCGTAGTAGCGTACCAGCATCACCTTCGTGATCCCGGTCGACGGGTCGATGACGCGGTCGGGGTTGCTGACCTTGATGCTCGTCGTCGTCGTCGTCGGCACCGCAGGCGGCGCGCCGCTGGCTGATCCTGAAGCCGCGACCTCGCGCGTCACCTCGCGCGCCGGCTTGTCGAGGCGCGGTGCGACGAACACCGCGTGGCGGACGTGGCCCTCGGGAGTCCATTCGCGAAACGACACCTCGGCGACGAGCTCGGGCCGGACCCAGCGCTCGCCGCCGGCGCTGCGCCGCGACCAGCGACCCGGCGTGATCGCGTCGATCGCCAGCGTCGGCGTCGCGGTCTCGATCGCGGCGAGGCGCGCGTGCAGGTCGCGCGCGGTGCGCGAGCTCCAGCCGGTGCCGACGTTGCCGGCGTAGGTGAGGACGCCGTTCTCCCAGGTGCCGAGGAAGAGGCTGCCGACCTCGCCGTGCGCGCCGTTGCGGTCGTTGAAGCCGCAGATCACGAACTCCTGGCGCAGCGCGCACTTGAGCTTGAGCCAGGTCTCGCTGCGCTGCGAGACGTAGGGCGCGTCGGGCCGCTTGATGATGATGCCTTCGAGCTGCATGCTTCGCGCCGCCTCGAGCATCTGCGCCGGTGTCGCCGGGAACGCCTGGCTGAGGCGGACGCGGTCGCTCGGCGCTTTCTCGAGCAGCTCGGCAAGCAGCGAGCGCCGCGCGCGCAGAGGCACCTTGCGCAGGTCCTTGCCGTCATGGAACGGCAGGTCGAAGACGAAGTACTCGATCGCCTCGCTCGCCGCGTTGTCGATCGCGTTCTGCAACGCATTGAAGTCGGGCAGGCCGTCGCGGTTCATGACGACGATCTCGCCGTCGAGCCAGGCCGAGGCGATGCCGAGCGCCTCGATCGCGGCGGCGAGCGGCTTCATCTTTTCGGTCCAGTCGTGGCCGCCGCGCGTGACGAGCTTCGCCTTGCCCTTGTCGATCCGCGTCATCAGGCGGTAGCCGTCGAACTTGGTCTCGACGATCCAGTCGCCCGACGGCGGCGTCGCGACGAGCGTGGCGAGCTGCGGCTCGATCTTCGCGGGCAGCGGCGCGCGCGCGGCCGCCGCCATGTCGCTCGCGGTCGTCGCGACGCGGTTCGTCGCTGCAGCGAGCGGCGGCGCGCCGCGCGGCTCGCGCTCCTCGACCAGGCCGAGCGGCCGGGCGACGACGCTGTCGGGCAGCGCGGTGATGACGTCGTACTCGGCGACCGGCCGTGCCCACGCGTCCTTCTTCTTGAACAGCATCCAGGCGTCCTGCCTGTCGCCCGGCTTGGCGATCCGCACCAGCTCCCACAGGCCGGCGAGCTTTTCGCCGTGCAGGCGAAAGACGAGCTTGCCGGCGGCCATGCCTTCGCGCGGATCGCCTTCGGGCTGCCACGTGCCGCGGTCCCAGACGATCACCGTGCCGGCGCCGTACTGGCGCGGCGGGATCGTTCCCTCGAAGCTCGCGTAGTCGAGCGGATGGTCCTCGACGTGGATCGCCATCTGCTTCTTCGCCGGGTCGAACGACGGCCCCTTCGGCACCGCCCAGCTGAGCAGCACGCCGTCGTGCTCGAGGCGAAAGTCGTAGTGGAGCCGGCTCGCCCAGTGCTTCTGGACGACGAACGAGAGCGGTCTCGCCGCGCCAGCCGCGCCGCCCTTCGCACTCGCCCCCTCGGGCTCCGACGTGACCTGGAAATTGCGCTTCTGTCGGTAGCGGGCGAGCGGCGGCGGCGGCGCCGGCGGTGGCGACTTCAACGAGGACCGCGACGGTTCATTCGACCTTCGCGCCGGAGTCCTTGACGACCTTGGCCCACTTGGCGATCTCGGCGCGCTGGTACGCGGCGAGCTCTTCGGGCGTCGAGCCGACGATGTCGAGGCCCGCCTCGGCGAGCTTGGCCGAGATGTCCGGCAGCGCCAGGATCTTCTTCACCTCGCCCTGGAGCCGATCGATGACCGGCTTCGGCGTCCCCGCCGGCGCGAACAGCGCAAACCACGACACCGCATCGAATCCCGGCAGGCCCTGCTCGGCGATGGTCGGGATCTCTGGCGCCGCCGGCGAGCGTTTCAGGCTCGTCACGCCGAGCGCGCGCAGCTTGCCTTCCTTCACGAGCGGCAGGCTCGACGGCATGTTGTCGAACATCATCGTCACCCGCCCGCCGAGCAGGTCGGGGATCGCGCTGGCGCGGCCCTTGTACGGCACGTGCGTCATGTCGATGCCGGTCATCGTCTTGAACAGCTCGCCGGAGACGTGGATCGAGGTTCCCGAACCCGACGACGCGAACGTCATGTTGCCCTCGCGCTTGCCGAGCGCGATCAGCTCGGCGAGCGTCTTCGCGCGGACATCGTTGTTGACGACGAGCAGGTTCGGCGTTGTCGCCAGCAGGGTGACGGGCGCGAAGTCCTTCACCATGTCGTACGGCATCTTCGCGTAGAGCGCGCCGTTGATGGCGTGCGTGCCGACCGTGCCGACGACGATCGTCAGGCCGTCGGGCGGCGCCTTGGCGACGAAGTCGGCGCCGGTGTTGCCGCCCGCGCCCGGCTTGTTGTCGACCATCACTGGCTGGTTCCAGGCCCCGTTCAGCTTCTCGGCGATCAGACGCGCCAGGATGTCGGGCGCGCCGCCGGGAGTGAAGGTGACGACGATGTGGATCGGCTTGGCGGCGCTCGCCGGCTGGGCGATCGCGGCCGGCGCGGCGGCGATCGTCGCGGCGAAGAGGAGCGCGGAGGCAAGGCGGGCGATCGGTGAATTCATCGCGGACTTTCGCAAGGCGGGCCGGAGACCGGCCGATTATTCGACGCCGTCGCACTCGCCGGCGGCGGGTTTTCCCAGAGCAGGCATCATCGACGTCGAAGGAGACACGCCTTGACCACGCTCGTCAATTCCGGCCGCGTGATCGCGGCCGCCTCGCTCGTCCTCGCGCTCGGCGGCTGCGATCTGTTCAAGAACAACGAGAAGGTGGAGGCGACCGTCAACGGCCGCGTCATCGGCATGTCGGCCGGCGAGTTCTTCGACCGCTACGGGCCCGCCTACGCGCGCCGCGAGACGGCCGACGGCGGCGCGTCGTACGAATGGGCGTCGAGCGTTCCAGCCGCCGCGCCCGGGACCATCGGGCTCGACGAGCGCGTCTGCAAGCTGCGCCTCGGCGTCGACAGGCAGGGCCGAATCGGTGCCGTCCAGATCGTCTACGATCCCCAGGGGACGAAGAGCAATTCGCGATGCGGCGAGATCTTCGCGGAGCTGAAGCCTGTCGAGATCCCGGGAGCTTCGCGTGAACCGCCCCGTCGTCCCTGACCCGGGCGCTGCGCGTTCGGGCGACGAAGTCGCCATCGTCGGCGCCGGCATCGGCGGCCTGGCGCTCGCGCTCGCCCTGCACCGCGCCGGCATCGCTTGCCGCGTCTACGAAGCGGCGGCCGACATCCGGCCGCTCGGCGTCGGCATCAATGTCCTGCCACACGCGAGCGCGGTACTGAAGTCGCTCGGCGTCCTCGACGAGCTCGAGCGCATCGCCGTGATCACGCGCGAGGCGGCGTTCTTCAACCGCTTCGGCCAGCACGTCTACAGCGAGCCCGCCGGGCGATGGGCCGGCCACGATGCGCCGCAGCTGTCGATCCACCGCGCCGACCTGCAGGGCGTCCTGCTCGCCGCGGTGCGCGAGCGGATCGGCGCCGGGCGCGTCGTCGCGGCGCACGCCTGCGTCGGCGTCGACGACAGCGGCAGCGGCGTCCGCCTGCGGTTCGCCGATCACGACGGTGCGCCGCTCGCCGACGCGAACGCCGCCATCGCGATCGGCTGCGACGGCATCCATTCGGCGCTCCGGCGCCAGCTCTGGCCCGACGAAGGGACGCCGCGCTGGTCGGGAGTCAACATGTGGCGCGGCGTCGTTGCGCACGCGCCGTTCCTGAGCGGCGCGACGATGGTTCGCGCCGGCTGGCTCTCGGTCGGCAAGATGGTGATCTACCCGATCCGCGACCGGATCGACGGCGAAGGACGCCAGCTCGTCAACTGGGTCGCCGAGCTCGAAGGCGCCGAGCCGGTGCGGCGCGACTGGAACGCGCGCGGCCGCCTCGACGACTTCTTCCCCGCGTTCGCCGACTGGCATTTCGACTGGCTCGACGTCGTCGCGCTGATCCGCTCGACCGAGACCGTGCTCGCCTATCCGATGGTCGACCAGGATCCGCTGCCGCGCTGGAGCTTCGGCCGCATCAGCCTGCTCGGCGACGCCGCGCATCCGATGGTTCCGCGCGGCTCGAACGGCGCCGGCCAGGCGATCCTCGACGCCGCCTGCCTCGCCGGGCAGCTCGCCGCGCGCGGCGTCGGCGCCGACGCGCTCGCCGCGTACGACGCGATCCGCAACCCGGCGACGGCGAAGATCGTCCTCGCCAACCGGACCACGCCGCCCGACGCGATCCTGCGCGAGGTGCATGAGCGATCGGGCGACAAGCCGTTCGCGCGGATCGAGGACGTCGTCGCGCGCGAGACGCTGGAAAAGATCGCCGACGACTACAAGCGCATCGCCGGCGTTCCGGCCGGCAGCGACGCATCGAGGAGAACACCGTGACCGCCATCCCCCAACTGCGCAGGCGCAGCGTGATCGCCGCGATCGGCGCCGGTGCGCTCGCCGGCGTCGGCGCCGGCGCGGCGCGCGCGCAGCCGGCGTGGCCGGGCAAGCCGGTCCGGATCGTCGTTCCCTACACGCCGGGAACCGGCATGGACATCCTGGCGCGAACGCTCGCGCCTCACTTCCAGGCCGCGTGGGGCCAGCCGATCGTCGTCGACAACCGGCCCGGCGCGTCGGGCAACCTCGGCGCCGGCGCGGTCGCCAAGTCGCCGCCCGACGGGCTGACGCTGCTCATGGGCGTCAACACGCTGATCATCAACCCGGCGCTGTACGCCAACATGACGTACGACCCGCTCAAGGACCTCGCGCCGATCGGCCTGTGCGCGACCGGTTCGTTCCTGCTCGTCGCCGGCGCCAACGCCGGGATCCGATCGGTCGACGAGCTCGTCAAGGGGGCGCGCGCCAAGCCCGGCTCGCTCGACTACGCGTCGCCCGGGATCGCGACGCCGCATCACATGGCCATGGAGCTCTTCAAGCTGCGCGCCAGGGTGTCGATCACGCACATTCCCTTTTCCGGAACCGCGGGCGCGGTGAACGCGGTGCTGTCGGGCGACGTGCCGCTGATGTTCCTGCCCGTGCACGTCGCGATGGCGCAGGTCAAGGGCGGACGGCTCGTCGTCCTCGCCGCCGCCGGCAATCGGCGCTCGAGCCTCGCCCCCGACGTGCCGACGCTCGCCGAGCTTGGGCTTCGCGACGTCGACGCCGACCTCTGGTACGGCATGCTCGCGCCGGCCGGAACGCCGCGCGACATCGTGCTCCGCGTCAACGCCGACATGACCAGGACGCTGGCGCTGCCGGAAGTCCGCACCGCGCTCGCGGCGCAGGGCATGGAGGTGGCGCCGAGCTCGCCCGAGGACATGGCCGCGCTGATGCGCCGCGACGCCGCGCGCTGGGCCGGGGTCGTCAAGCAGGCCGGGATCAAGGCCGAATAAGGTCGGCCGCTGCCGCGCGAGGGCTTTCGCATGCACGATCGAACCGCCTGGCCCGAGCTCGACTACGGCGCGTGGCGCGACACCGGCGCGTCGCTGCATCGCTGGACGCAGATCGTCGGCAAGGTTCGCCTCGCCCTGACGCCGTGGCTCAACCACGGCTGGCACGTGCCGCTCTACGTCACCGCGCGCGGCCTCGGCACCTCGGCGATCCACGTCGACGGCGGCGTCGTCGAGATCGAGTTCGATCTCGTCGAGCATCGTCTCGTCGTCCGCACGTCGAGCGCGCCCGCGCGCGGCTTCGCCCTCGCGCCCATGGCGGTCGCCGAGTTCTACCGGCGCGTCCTCGGCGAGCTCGCGGCCGCCGGCGTCGACGTCGCGATCCATCCTGTGCCGAACGAGATCGCCGGGGCCATCCCGTTCCCCGACGACACCGTGCACGCGGCCTACGACCGCGACGTCGCCAACGCCTGCTGGCGCGCGATGGTCCAGGTCGACCGCGTGCTGCGCCTGTTCAGGACCTCCTTTCTCGGCAAGGCGAGTCCGGTCCATTTTTTCTGGGGCTCCTTCGATCTCGCGGTGACGCGCTTTTCCGGTCGGCCGGCGCCGCCGCATCCCGGCGGCGTGCCCGGCCTTCCCGACGCCGTGACGCGCGAGGCTTACTCGCACGAAGTCAGCAGCGCCGGCTTCTGGCCGGGCAGCGACGCCTGGCCGCACGCGTCGCTCTATTCGTACGCGTATCCGACGCCCGCCGGCTTCGATCGCGCGGCGCTCGAGCCCGAGGGCGCGGTCTGGTCCGAATCGATGGGCGAGTGGCTCCTTCCGTACGACCTCGTCCGGCGCGCCGACGATCCCGACGCGTTCGCGCTGCGCTTCCTCGAGTCGACGTATCGCGCCGCGGCGGACCTCGGCGGCTGGGATCGAGCGCTCGACTGCGCGATCGGGGTGCCGCGCCGGCCGCGCCCGGTCGGCGGCCTCGTCGACAACGGGCGGGCGCAATCCAAGGCGGACCCGGCTCGTTGAAGCGCGCAGATGCGCGCGGCCCGTCGGAGCGCGGCGGTTTGAGGCCACACTCGACGAGCGGCGATCGCTCGCTCGGTCGAGTCGAGAGAGCGGGGGCCGAACAACACCGGGAGCCTCTCGATGGACCAGCAATTCGACCCCTACAAGCGGAACTTCGCGTCGCTGTCGGTCGCGGACCTCCTGGAGGCGCGGGCCGCATTCCACGTGCACTTCGCGCACATCACGCGCATCACCGGGACGGCGATCGGGCTCTACCTGATTCGCGACCAGGACCCTGACGCGGCGCACCCCACGACCGCCAATGCGGCGGCGCAGCGCGGCAAGAAGGGCGAGCGGACGCTGGCCAACTCGAGCGTGCAGAAGTGGTCCTGGCCCTGCATCCTCGTGTTCGTCGATGCCTGGCTGCGGCCCGACGAGTTCCGGGCGGGCAGCGCCTCCGAAGTCCCGCCCTTCGTGTACCTGCCCGACGGCCGCGTCATTCCGGTGTGCACGGTCCTGAGCCCGCCGCCGACGCAGGCATCGCCCCGCGCGCTTTCCCCCTACGAGTTCACCAGCTACGCGCTCGCGCCGGGGTACCCGCTTCGATCGCTGGTGCAGGGAACGCCGCGGTTCGGAACCGCCGGATGTCTGGCGACCGATGGCCGCAAGACCTACGTCATGACCAGCCGCCATGTGAGCGGCGCGCCGGGTGACGTCGTTTCGGCCACCGTGCAGGGCGAGGATCAGCCGGTCGGGGTCGCGTCGACGGCGAGCCTGGCGACGCTCGATCTTCCCGACGTCTATTCGTCGTTCAAGGCGATCGAGACCAAGCTCAACATCGATGTCGGGCTGGTCGACGTCTTCGATGCATCGCAGTGGACCGCCCAGGTGTACGGCGTGGGAACGCTCGGCGCGCTGGTCACGTTCGACACGCGGACCGCGTCGCTCGACTGGATCGGACGCAAGGTGGTCGCCAGCGGCGCCGCGTCGGGACGGATGGAGGGCGAGATTCGCGCGCTCTTCTATCGCTACAAGACGGTCGCCGGCCGCGACGGCGTGACCGATTTCCTGATCGGCGGCCGAGACAAGGCGCCGTTGCCGACGCGTCACGGCGACTCGGGCGCCGTGTGGTGCATCGACCCGGTCGAGTTCGGATTGCCCGGGGACTCGCGAGCTGCCCATCGCCCCTTCGCGATCCAGTGGGGCGGCGTGCGTCTGAGCGAAGGGCCCGAAGGGCAGGGCCGGCCCTTCGCGCTCGCGACTTCGTTGGCGATCGTGTGCCGCGAGCTGGACGTCGACCTCGTCACCGACGTCGACGAGGAGCTCCCTCAGTACTGGGGTGCCACCGGGCACTACAAGATCGCACAGCTGGCGATCGGTCGCATCGCCAACCCGGCGCTGAAGGCCTTCTTCAGCGTGAACCTGACGAGTATCTCCTTCGATGCCGCCACGATCGGCAAGGCGATCCGGGCCCAGGACCCGGCCGCGTTCGTGCCGCTGGCCGACGTGCCCGACTACGTCTGGAAGACCAACATCAACCGCAGCACCGACGCGGCGCGGCCACAGGAGAACTGGACCCACTACGCCGACATGGACCTGGTCGGCGCGGCCGGCCACACCCTCGACGCGGCGTGCGGCACGCCGCCCGTCCTCGACCTCGAGGCGTGGATCGCGTTCTACAAGGCAGCGCCGGTGCCGAGCGCTTCGACGTCCCGTTCCAACAACATGGGATCGCTGCCGTTCAGGGTCTGGCAGGTGTTCAACGAGATGCTGGCGGCGCGCAAGGCCGGCAGCGCACCGCGCTTCCTCGCGGCCTGCGGGGTGCTCGCGCATTACATCGGCGATGCCTGCCAGCCGCTGCACGGGTCGATCCACAGCGACGGCCTCGACGGTGCCAGGACAGGCGTGCACTCGGCGTACGAAGACAAGATGATCGACAAGCGGGCCGCCGACCTCACGCGGCTGCTCGATGCGTTCAAGGACACGACGCTGAAGCCGCTCGGGGTCAAGAACGCCACCACGGGACATCAGGCCGGCCAGATGTGCCTCGAGCTCATGCGGCGGGCGGGCGGCTACCTGCCGCCCAAGACGATCTGCCGAACATACGACCGGCTCGGCGGCGGTACCAATGGCGCGATGCTCGACGGCATGTGGGCCGCGCTCGGCGACGCTACCGTGCGCTGCCTGGCCGATGGCAGGCGCGTCCTCGCCGTGCTCTGGAACAGCGCCTACGAGAGCGTGCCGGGCAAGCCATTCGCCGGAACCGTCAAGCGATCGGCGCTGCAGGCCATCTACGAGAAGGCCACGTTCATCGAATCCAGGCACCTGGCCAACTTGAAGGTGTCCGACTATCCGAAGCCCTAGCCTCGGATGAGGGTTTCTCCTGCGCCGCCGTGCGGCGCGAACAGATCGGGGCCGACCGAAGACGGAAGCGGCGTCTCGGCAAGACCCCCTATGGCGAGGGCCTTGTCGGGCCCCCAGAATGCCACCGACAACGACCAGACAGGAGACACCATCATGGCGATGACCCGACGCGAATGGATCGGTGCAATGGCTGCGGCCGGTGCGCTGCCGATGGCGAGCGGTGCCTGGGCGCAGGCCGGCACGCTCAAGATCTCGCACCAGTTCCCGGGCGGCACGGTGACCGAGGGCGACTTCCGCGATCGCCTCTGCCGCCGCTTCGCCGCCGACATCGAGAAGCGCAGCAACGGCGCGCTCAAGGCGGCGGTCTACCCGGGCTCGTCGCTGATGAAGACGAACGCCCAGTTCTCGGCGATGCGCAAGGGCGCGCTCGACATCAGCCTGTACCCGCTCTCGTACGCCGGCGGCGAGGTGCCCGAGACCAACATCGGCCTGATGCCCGCGCTGGTGCCGAGCTACGAGGTCGGCTCGCAGTGGAAGACGAGCGAGGTCGGCAAGCTCCTGACCAAGACGCTCGACGAGAAGGGGATCGTCGTCCTCAGCTGGATCTGGCAGGCCGGCGGCGTCGCCAGCCGCGTGTCGCCGCTGGTCCAGCCCGAAGACGCCAAGGGACTCAAGGTGCGCGGCGGCAGCCGCGAGATGGACATGATGCTGAAGGCGGCCGGCGCGTCGGTGATCTCGCTGCCGTCGAACGAGATCTACGCGGCGATGCAGACCGGCGCGATGGACGCGGCGATGACGTCGTCGACGAGCTTCATCTCGTTCAAGCTCGAGGAGATCGCCAAGCACCTGACCAGCGGTCGAAACAAGGCGTACTGGTTCATGTTCGAGCCGCTGCTGATGTCGAAGGAAGTCTTCGCCAAGCTGCCGAAGGCGCAGCAGGACATCATCATGCAGGCCGGTGCCGAGCAGGAGAAGTTCGCGACCGACGCCGCCCGCGCCGACGACAAGATTGCCGCTGACGTCTATGCCAAGGCCGGCGCGAAGGTCTACGACCTCGACGAGGCGACCGTTCGCAAGTGGCAGGCGATCGCCCGCGACACGGCGTGGAAGGACTACGGCGAGCGCGGCGAGACGTCGGCCGCGCTGTTGAAGGCGGCGCAGAAGCTGCTGGCGTGAGCGGCCCCGCACGGCCGCTCCGAAGGGGCCGCTCCGTCCCGCCTGGCGGGACCGCGCGCAGCGCGAGGGTGCCTCCGTGAGCGGCGGCGGGCTGCCTCCCGGTCACGGCGCCGATGCGGCGTTGCTCGCCGGTGGCGCCAGCCTGCTGCCGGAATCGGCCGACGCCGGCGCGACACCCGGCGTCGACGCGGCGACACCGCGCGCCCTGCTGCCGCTGGCGCGCGCGCTCGCCGCGGCCAACCGCGTCATGGTCGGCTTCGGCATGCTGGCGCTGCTCGCCGCGTCGCTGGTCCTGACGTCGAGCGTCGTCACACGCTATCTCTTCAAGTCGTCGACCGACTGGCAGGACGAGACCGCGGTCTTCCTGCTCGTCGGCGCGACCTTCCTGTGCGGCGCGTTCGTGCAGTCGATCCGCGGCCACGTCGGCATCGAGGCGGTCTCGACGCTGCTCTCGAAGCGCGCCGACGCGATCCGGCGCATCCTCGTCGACGTCCTCTGTCTCGCCTTCTGCGCCCTCTTCGCCTGGAAGTCGTGGACGCTCCTGCACGAGGCCTGGGTTGACAAGCAGACGACGTCGTCGTCGTGGGCGCCGCCGCTCTGGATTCCCTACCTGCTGATGTCGCTCGGCATGACGCTGCTCGCGCTGCAGCTCGTCGTCCACGTCGCCGCCAGCGTCAATCGCGCGCGCGCCGTCCTGGCGGAGGATCGCTGATGTCGATGCTCGCGATCGGCCTGACGTTCGCGGCCGTCACCCTCCTCTTCATGATGACCGGCGCGCCGATCGCGTTCGCGCTCGGCGCCGTGGCCGTCGTCTTCATGGCGTTCTTCATGCCGGCGGCGTCGCTCGACACGATCACGCAGAACGTCTACGAGGAGATGGCGAGCATCACGCTGCTCTCCATTCCGCTCTTCATCCTGAAGGGTGCGGCGATCGGCCGGTCGCGAGCCGGCCAGGACCTGTACGCGGCGCTGCACGCTTGGATGAGCCGCGTCCCCGGCGGCCTCGGCATCGCCAACGTGTTCGCGTGCGCCCTGTTCGCGGCGATGGCCGGGTCGAGCCCGGCGACGTGCTCGGCGATCGGCTCGGCGGGCATCCCCGAGATGAGGAAGCGCGGCTACTCGCCCGGCTTCGCCGCCGGCATCATCGCCGCCGGCGGAACGCTCGGCATCCTGCTGCCGCCGTCGATCACGATGATCCTGTACGCGGTCGCCGCCGAGCAGTCGCTCGGCCGGCTCTTCCTCGCCGGCATCGGCCCGGGCGTGCTGCTCGTCGGCCTGTTCGCCGCGTACGCGGTGATGCGCTACCGGCGCGAGCACCGGAGCGCGATCGCCGCCCACGCCAGCCACGGCACCGCCTCGGCGATGCTCGACGTCGACGTCTTCACGATGCGCCAGAAGGTCGAGATGCTGCCGCGCGTGCTGCCGTTCGTGATCCTGCTGATCGGCGTCATGGTCGCGCTCTACGGCGGCTTCGCGACGCCGTCGGAGACGGCGGGCCTCGGCGCCCTCCTCGCGCTGGTCCTGATCGCGATCGTCTACGGCGTCTGGCGCGTCAAGGACCTCACGCCGATCCTGTCCGCGACGCTCAAGGAATCGACGATGCTGATGTTCATCATCGGCATGTCGCTGCTGTTCTCGTACGTGATGAGCTACCTGCACATCAGCCAGTCGATGGCGCAGTGGATCGTCGCCCTGCAGCTCTCGAAGTGGCTGCTGCTGGCGGCGATCCTGCTCCTCGTCATCATCCTCGGCTTCTTCCTGCCGCCGGTGAGCATCATCCTGATGACGGCGCCGATCATCCTGCCGCCGCTCAAGGCCGCCGGCTTCGACCTGATCTGGTTCGGCGTGCTGATGACGATCGTCATGGAGGCTGGCCTGATCCATCCGCCGGTCGGCCTCAACCTCTTCGTGATCAAGAACATCGCGCCCGACATCTCGCTCGGCGAGATCATCTGGGGCGTGCTGCCGTTCGTCGGCCTGATGTTCGTCGCGGTGGTGCTGATCTGCCTCCTGCCCGGCATCGCGACCGGGCTGCCCGACGCGGTGATGGGCGCGGTGCCGGGGGCGCGCTAGCGTTCTCGTACGTTCACAATCGCGCCGGCGAGACGCGAGTTCGTCACGACGTCGAAAGGCACGTCCTCGAATCCCCGACCTTGATACGGTGAAGCGCGAATGAAGCGATTCTGGCGGTGGGTGCTCGTGCTCGTGCTGGCGAGCGCGACGGCCGCGCACGCCGACGACGGCCCCGTCATCGCCGCGGCATCGGACCTCAAGTTCGCGCTCGACGAGATCGTCGCCGCGTTCCACAAGGACACGGGGCGATCGATCCGGGTCTCGTACGGGTCTTCGGGGAACTTCTTCCGCCAGATTGCCCAGGACGCTCCGTTCGAGATCTTCCTGTCGGCCGACGAGGACTTCGTCTTCAGGCTCGCCGACATGGGGCTGACGCTTGATCGCGGCGCGCTCTACGCGACCGGGCGCATCGTCCTGTTCACGCCGAAGGGCTCGCCGGTGCGGCCCGATGCGGGGTTCGAAGACCTGCGCCGGGCGCTCGCCGACGGCAGGCTGGTCAAGCTGGCGATCGCCAATCCCGAGCACGCCCCCTACGGGCGCGCTGCGATGGAGGCGTTGACGAGCGCGGGGCTGTGGGCCGCGGCAGAGCCGAAGCTCGTGCTTGGCGAGAACGTCTCGCAGGCAGCGCAGTTCGCCGTCTCGGGCTCGACGCAGGCCGGCATCTTCGCGCTCTCGCTCGCGCTCGCACCGAACTTCCGCGACGCCGGCAGCTACGTGCCGATCCCGGAATCCATGCATCGCCCGCTGCGCCAGCGCATGGTCCTGACACGCAAGGCGGGCGGCACGGCGCGCGACTTCTACGGGTTTGCGCAAGGACCGGTCGCTCGTGCCCTCTTCAAGCGCTACGGATTCCTTCTTCCCGGCGAGTCCGCGCCCTGAGCCGTGGATTGGCAGTCGCTGCGTCTGTCGTTGTGGCTCGCCGTCGCGACCGCGCTCGTCCTCGTTCCCGCCGGGGTGCTCGTCGGCCGCTGGCTGGCGCGCAGCACGCACCCGCTCAAGCCGATCGCCGAAGCGACGCTCGCGCTGCCGCTGATCCTTCCGCCGACCGTCCTCGGCTACTACCTGCTGGTGGCGCTCGGCGGGCAGTCGCCCGTCGGCCAGCTCTACACCCGCGTCGCGGGGCATCCGCTCGCGTTCTCCTTCACCGGCCTGCTCGTCGCGAGCGTCATCGTCAACATCCCGTTCGCCTGGATCCCGACCCAGCGCGCGTTCGAGGCGATCCCCGGCGATCTCTACGACGCGGCGCGCTCGTGCGGCTTGTCGGGCGCGCGCACGCTGTGGCGGATCGAGCTGCCGCTCGCCTGGCGCGGCATCCTCAGCGGGCTCATCATGACCGTCGCCCACACGCTCGGCGAGTTCGGCGTCGTGCTGATGGTGGGCGGCAGCATCCCGGGCGAGACGAAGACGGTCGCGATCTCGATCTACGACCGGGTCCAGGCGTTCGACCTGCAGGCGGCCGGATCGATGTCGGCGATCCTGCTCGCCGCCTCGCTCGCGACGCTGCTGGCGACGGTGTGGCTGACGCGGACGCGGCGGTCGGCAAGCCGGACGTGAAGCGCCGCGTCGCCTGATGCTGAACGTCCGACTCGCGCAGCGTTCGCCGATCCCGCTCGACGTCGACCTGCAGTGCGGCCCTGGCGAGCTGCTCGCCCTCGTCGGACCCTCGGGAAGCGGCAAGACGAGCGTGCTGCGCGCGATCGCGGGCCTGATGCCCATCGCCGCCGGCCGCGTCGCGATCGGCGACGAGGTCTGGCTTGACAGCGTGCTCGGCATCGACGTGCCCGCCGAGAGACGCGCCGTCGGCATCGTTTTCCAGCACTACGCGCTCTTCCCTCACCTGAGCGCGCTCGCGAACGTCAGCCTCGCGCTGCCTCGGGGCGCCGCGCCGGAGACGGCATTGCGGCTGCTGAGCGGCATGCAGCTCGACGGCCTCGCCGCGCGGCGCCCGCACGAGCTCTCCGGCGGCCAGCGGCAGCGCGTCGCGCTGGCGCGCGCGCTGGCGCGATCGCCGAAGCTGCTCCTCCTCGACGAGGCGTTCTCGGCGGTCGACCAGCCGACGCGGCAGGCGCTCTACGACGAGCTCGTCAAGCTGCGCGAGACGGTCGGCATCCCGATCGTGATGGTGACGCACGACCTGCGCGAGGCGCGCCTGCTCGCCGACCGCCTGTGCATCCTCGAAGCCGGCGCGACGCTGCAGGACGGTGCCCCCGAGGTCGTGCTGTCGCGACCGCGCAATGCGCACGTCGCCGCGCTCGTCGGCCTGCGCGACATCCACACCGGCGTCTTTCACCGATCGGCCGGCGGCGAGTCGACCGCTCGCCTGCGCTGGGGCGATGCCGACGGCATCGACCTCGCGACCGTCGACAAGGGCCGCATCGACGATGGCACGCCCGTTCGCTGGGTGATCGCCGGCGAGTACGTGCACCTGCACCTCGAGCGGCCCGACGGCGTCAACGTCGTCGCCTGCGTCGTCGAGCGAGCGCACCGTCTCGGCGACATCACGACCCTGGCGTGCCGATCGATCGCGCCGCCGCACGCGCTCGTTCACGTCGAGCTGACGACGCGGCAGGCGCGCGAGGGCGGGATCGCAGCGCAGCGGGCCGTGTTCCTGCGGCTCGATCCGCAGGGAATCCACATCATGCCGACGCGCGTTCGCGGGGCCTGAGCGGCACGCCCAGGCCGAGGGCGACCGGCGCCGGCTCAAGGCGCCGACGGTCGATCGCGCTCCACCAGTGCGAGGTATTCCTCGATCGTTCCGCCGGCGAGCGGCTTGGCCATGACGCGCAGGAGATTGCTCTTCCTGCCCATCGTCATCGGTCCGCGCTCGCGCACCTGCACGTAGCCGCAGCGCGCCCAGAAGCGCTCCGCCTGGAGGTTGCCCTGGACGACGCCGAGCCGGAGCCAGCGCGCGCCCTGCTCGACCATCCGGCGCTCGAGCCGACGATAGAGCGCGTGCGCGGCGCCGCTGCCATGCAGCGCGGTGGCGACGATGAAGAGACCGACGTGCCAGACGTGCGGCTGGAGGAAGTCGCCGACGACGGTGGCGACGCCGATGAGCGCGCCGCCTGCGTCGAAGAAGCCGAGCAGCCACATCGCCCGGTACGGCATGCCGGCCGGCGGCAGGTCCGCGAACTCGTGCTTCGCCTCGTCGGCGCGGGGCGCCTCGCCGTTGACGGTCAGGAAATATTCCGGGTTCGCTTCGAAGAAGCGCTGCACCGCGTCGACATCGTCGGCACCGAGCTCGCGCATCCGGTAGCCATCGGGTTCGGCTGGGGTCGTCATCGCCGGCTTCTGCTGCGACTTCAGCGCTGGCGCGGATCGAGCGCGTCGCGCAGGCCGTCGCCGAGCAGGTTGAACGACAGCACGAGCAGGAAGATCGCCAGCCCCGGCCAGATCGCCATCCACGGCGCGTTGTCGACATAGTTCTTGGCGGTGTTGAGCATGCTGCCCCAA
>Ga0207644_10001172_pt1 | contig 16819 bp, 17 predicted proteins | sample KBSS73metaG_FD_184326 | JGI IMG/M metagenome (GOLD analysis project Ga0207644, IMG submission 184326) | Switchgrass rhizosphere microbial communities from Kellogg Biological Station, Michigan, USA - KBS S7-3 metaG (SPAdes) (version 2) | ecosystem: Host-associated > Plants > Roots > Rhizosphere... | reverse complement strand
CGCGGCGCCCGCGGCCTCGCGTACGTGCTGGTCGACGAGGACGGGACGGTGTCCGAGAAGGGCCCGGTCGTCAAGAACCTGTCCGAGCAGGAGCGCGCGGGCCTGCCCGCCGCCGTCGGGGCGAACCCCGGCGACTGCATCTTCTTCGCCGCGGGCACCCCGAACGAGGCCCGAGCGCTGCTCGGCGCCGCCCGTGGGGAGATCGCCCGCCGCACCGGACAGATCGACGAGAGCGCCTGGTCGTTCGTGTGGGTCGTGGACTTCCCGCTGTTCGAGTCCGCCGCGGACTCGGACGACGTCGCGGTCGGCGGCGGCAAGTGGACGGCCCTGCACCACGCCTTCACCTCGCCGACCCCGGACTGGATCGACAAGTTCGAGTCGGACCCGGGCGAGGCGCTGGCCTACGCCTACGACATCGTCTGCAACGGCAACGAGATCGGCGGCGGGTCCATCCGTATCCACCGCGCGGACGTGCAGAAGCGCGTCTTCGAGACCATGGGCCTCGGCGAGGAGGAGGCGCAGGAGAAGTTCGGCTTCCTGCTCGACGCCTTCTCCTACGGCCCGCCCCCGCACGGCGGCATCGCGTTCGGCTGGGACCGGATCACCGCGCTGCTGGCCGGGCAGGACTCGATCCGCGAGGTCATCGCGTTCCCGAAGACCGGCGGCGGGTTCGACCCGCTGACCGCGGCCCCCGCGGCGATCACGGCGGCGCAGCGCAAGGAGGCGGGCGTGGACTACGTGCCGCCGAAGCCCGCCGAGGGCGGGGCCTGACGCCGGGTCGGACGGGACTCGGACGGATAGGACCGCGCCGTGCTGCACCTGCGCATCGTCAGCCCCGCGGACCGCACGGCGGAGGTCCGCGCCCTGCTCGAGGCGGAGCCGGGCGTCGCCCACCTGGTGATCCTGCCCGGGACGGCGGTGCGGCCCGTGGGGGACGTCGTGCTCGCCGACATCGCCCGCGAGTGCGCCGACTCGCTGCTCGGCGGGCTCCGGGCGCTCGGCCTCGACCGGGACGGCGCCCTCACCCTGGAGGCGCTGGACACCGTCCTGTCGGACGCCGCGGACCGCGCCGAGGAGGCCGCCCCGGGCGAGGGCTCGGACGCCGTGCTCTGGGACGAGCTGATCTCCCGGACCGGCGAGGACTCCCGGCTGACGTTCTCCTTCCAGGCGTTCCTGACCATCGCCTGCCTGCTCGCGGCCATCGGCGCGATCACCGACTCGCCGGTGCTCGTGGTGGGCGCGATGGTGCTCGGCCCGGAGTTCGGCCCGCTCGCCGCGGTGGCCGTGGGGCTGGTGCTGAGCCGTCGGGACCTGGTGCGGCGGGGTGCGCTCGCCCTCGTCGTCGGGTTCCCGCTCGGGATGGGCTTCACCGCGCTGGCCACCCTGGCGTTCGACGGCACGGGGCTGCTCACCAGCGACGCCCTCGACCACCTGGACGAGGTCGCGTTCATCTACCAGGTGGGCCCGTTCTCGCTGATCGTGGCGCTGCTGGCCGGGGTGGCGGGCATCCTGGCGCTGACCTCGGCGAAGTCCGGCAGTCTGGTGGGAGTGTTCATCTCGGTGACGACGGTGCCCGCCGCCGCGTTCGCCTCCGTCGCGGCGGTCGAGGGCCGGTGGGCCGAGGCCGGGCTGTCCGCGCTGCAGCTGGTCGTCAACCTGGTCGGGATCGTGGTCGCGGCGGCGCTCACCCTCGTCGTCGCACGGCGGCTCGGGCGGCGGCTCGGGCGGCGGCGCGACCGGGGCCGCACCCTGTCCGCCGGGTAGCCGCGGCACTCGGCCCGCTCACAGATCACAGATCGGGCGGGTCGAGGCGGTAGGGTCCCAGGTGATGTCACGCGACCTGGCTTCCTTCCCCAGGCCCGTGCTCGCCGCCCTGTCCGCGGCGGAGCGCCTCCTGACCCGGCGGGCGGGCGCGACCGTCGTCCTCGCCGATCCCGAGGACCTCGGCGGCAGCGAACGGTCGGTGGTGGCGCGCGCCCGGGTGGCGCGCAACCCGTTCTCGCTGCCGCGCACCCTGGTGGTCAAGCACTATCTGGGCGATCCGGACCCCAGCAGGCCCGATCCCTTCCACTTCGAGGTCGCCAGCTGCCAGCTGTTCACCGCGCTGCCGGTCGACTCCCGGCCCAGCCCGGTGCTCATCGCGCACGACCCCCAGGCCCGGCTGCTCGTCATGGAGGACCTGGGCCGCAGCTCCACGCTGGCCGACACGCTCTTCGGCCCCGACCCGGTCGCGGCGCAGCGGTGCCTGCTGAGCTGGGCCCGGGCGCTCGGCCGGATGCAGGCCGCCACCGCGGGCCGGGAGAACGACTTCGGGGCGCTGCTGCGCAGGCTGGGGGAGAAGGCCCGGCGAGACCCGGTGGCGGACGAGGCGCGGGCCGCGTTCGCGGGCGTCCCGGAGCTGGTGGCCGCCACCCTCGGCGTGACGGTGGGGGCCGCGGCCGAGGCGGAGGCGCGCGAGACCGCGCGCCTGCTGGGCGGGACCCGGTTCCGGGCGTTCAGCCCGTCGGACACCTGCCCGGACAACAACCTCGTGACCAGCCGCGGGGTCAAGTTCGTCGACTTCGAGTGGGGCTGCTTCCGAGACGTCGCGCTGGACGCCGCGTACTTCCGGGTGCCCTTCCCGGCCTGTGAGTCGAGCTTCGCCCTGCCGGACGGCACGGCCGACGCGATGCTGGAGGCCTGGCGGAACGAGATCGCCACCGTCTGGCCGGACCTGGACGACCCGGTGCTGCTGGGCAAGCGGCTGCTCGACGCCCAGCTGCTGTGGGTGTGGCTGTGCACCTGGTGGTTGCTCCCGCGGATCGCCCGCGGCGAGACCCGGGTCGGCAGCGACCCGAGCCGTTCGGCGCGGATGAGCATGACGCTGGCGGACTACTGGCGGCGCCTGCGGTCGGACGCCGAACGGGGCGGTCGCGCGGCCACGGCGGAGCTGGCCGAGACCATCGCCGCGGCCCTGCACCGGCGCTACGACGCCGACGCCGACCCCGCTCTCCCGGTCTACCCGGCCTTCCGCACCTGAGAAGTTCGCCGATCCGAAGGCGTCCCGTCACCGTCCGCACATCGCTTGTGCCGGCGCGGGAGGCGATCATGCCCTCGTGACCGTGCAGACGCTGCGACCTGCCCGTTCCCCACGAGCCGCCGCCCGCCCGATCCGGATCCTGGCCACCCTGGGTGACTCCACCGCCGTCGGGCTGGGGGACCCGGTGCCCGGTGGTGGCTGGCGCGGGTTCCCCGTGCTGCTGCGGGACGCCACCGGGGCCGAGCTGGTCAACCCCGCGCGGGCCGGCGCCCGGATGGCGGACGTCCGGCACGCCCAGCTCCCGCTCGTGCTGGCCGCCCGCCCCGACGCCGCGCTGATCTGTGCCGGCATGAACGACACCCTGCGCTCCGACTTCGACCCGGTGGCGGTCCGCGCGGACCTGACGGCGACGGTGACCGAGCTGCACGCCGTGGGCTGCCATCCGGTCGTGCTGCGCTACCACGACCACACCCGGGTCTTCCGGCTCCCGGGACGGCTCGGCGAGGCCCTGCGACACCGCGTGACCGCCTTGAACGCGGCGATCGACGCGGCCGTGCGGGACGCCGCCGGGACGGGGGTGCTCGACCTGCACCTGCTCCCGGGCGGCTACGAGCGCACGGCGTGGAGCGTCGACCGGCTGCACCCCTCGGAGCTCGGGCACCGGCTGCTGGCCCGGGCCGCGGGGGAGTCGCTCGCCGAGGCCGGGTTCGCCGTGCCCGCCCCCGTCGACGTCCGGTGCGCGGGCGGTCGGGAGATCACGACCCTGCACAGGGCGGCGTGGATCGTGGTCAAGGGCACGCCGTGGCTGGTCCGCCGGGGTCGTGACCTGGGGCCGGTGATCCTGCACGGCCTGCGCACCCGCAGCGCTGCCTAAGGGGTCAGCACGATCCGACCGAACACCTCGCCGGCGTCCATCCGGGCGTGCGCGAGAGCGGCCTTCTCCAGCGGCAGGACGTCGTGGACGACGGTCCGCAGCTCGCCTCGGGCCGCGGCGGCGAACTGGGCGGCGCGCACCGCCACCGTGTCGGCCCGCGGGACCGTGTCGAGGCTGAGCGTGGCGAAGGACAGCGACCGCCGGAGGGCGGCGATCAGCCGCATGCCGAAGTCCGCGGGCGGCGGGCCCGCGACCACCCCGACCGCGACCATCCGTCCGTTCGGGTTCAGCCGGTCGAGGAAGTCCGGCAGGTCCGGACCCGCGACGACGTCGACGATCACGTCGAACCCCGCGGGCCCACCCCGACCGTCGCGGTCGAGCATGTGAGTCGCCCCGAGCCCGCGGAGCCGATCGCCGCGGGCAGGCGACGACGTCGTCACGGCGACCTCGCCGACGACGGCGGCCAGCTGCACGGCCGTGATCCCGATGCTCCCGGCCGCGCCGCGGACCAGCACCGACTCGCCGGGCGCGAGGCGCGCGCGGTCGAGGGCGAAGTGCGCGACCGGCCCCGAGCCGCCGAGGGCCACGGCGTCCTGCGCGGACAGGCCCGCGGGGAGGGGCTCGAGCTCCTCGACCGCGGCGACCGCCCGCTCGACGTATCCGCCGCCGGTGCCGGTGAACGCCCACACCCGGCGCCCGAGCCAGGCCGCGTCCACCCCGTCGCCGACGGCCACGACCGGCCCGGCCACCTCGCTGCCGGGGATGTGCCCGGTGGTGAACCCGTACCCGGCCAGGGTGCCCCGCCGGATGACGGCGTCCACCCCGCCGACCCCGATCGCCTCCGGCCCGACGACGACCTGGCCCGGCCCCGCGACCGGTTCCGGCCGGTCGACGACCCGCAGCCCCTCGGGCGCTCCGAACTCCTCGATGATCACTGCTCGCATGCGTCCGACGCTAACGGACGCCCCCGTCCACTTCGCTAAAGTGAGAGACGTGGTCGATCGTTCGTCTCAGTCCGGGTACCGCACCCTGCGGTCCGACGCCCGCGACAACCGGGAGCGGATCCTCGAGGCGGCCCGGGTGCTGTTCGCCGCCGAGGGGCTGGGCGTGCCGATGCGGGAGGTCGCGCGGCGGGCCGGCGTGGGCCCCGCGACCCTCTACCGCCGGTTCCCGACGAAGGAGGCCCTGCTCACGGAGGCCTTCGCGGACCAGGTGACGGCGTGCCGCGCAGTCGTGGACGAGGCGCTGCGCGAGCCGGATCCGTGGGAGGGGTTCCGCCTGGTCGTCGAGAGGATCGTCGAGCTGCACGCGCGCGACCGGGGGTTCACAGCCGCGTTCCTGTCTGCGTACCCGGAGGCCGTGGACGTCACGGCGGAGCGCGAGTACGCGCTGCGGGCCGTCGCGGACCTCGCGCAGCGGGCCCGGGCGGCGGGCACGCTGCGGCCGGACTTCGTGCTGGACGACCTCATCCTCGTGCTCATGGCGAACGACGGGATCCGCGCGGCGACTCCCGAGGCACGCGTCGCGGCGGCCCGGCGGTTCGCCGCGCTGATGGTCGAGGCCTTCCGGGCCTCGCCCGACCGGGTCCCGCTCCCGCCGGTCGCCCGGCGGAGTGGCTGAGCAGGGGCTGGGAGCGCGCTAGGCGCTCTGCGCGAGGGCGGGCCGGGTCAGCGGCTGAGCCGTCTCGATCTCGAACAGCGAGGCGCGGGTGCAGGGCCCGCAGACCCAGTCGACCACCCCGTCCCGGTGGTGGCTGCTCCACGCGAGACCGCGCGCGTCGCGCGCGGTGCGGGGGCAGGAGCAGAGGGTGCAGAAGGTGAGGCCGGCGGTCACAGATCGTGCGATCTCGTCCATGCCAGCAGAGCATGGAGTAACCGCATTGCCGTTCTGTGAACACCACACCCCGAAGTGTTGCGTTCAGGGGAAGCCTGTGAGCGCGTTACAGCGAGCGCAAGAACCGATCCATCCGCACCAGGGCCTCCTCCAGCAGCGGCAGGGCCGTCGCGTAGGAACAGCGGATGTGGCCCTCGCCACTCGGCCCGAACACGTTCCCGGGCACCACGGCCACGCTCTCGGCCTTCAGCAGGCGCTCGGCGAAGGTCTCCGAGTCCAGCCCCGACGAGCGGATCGACGGGAAGGCGTAGAACGCGCCGCCGGGCTCGGGGCAGTCCAGGCCGATCTCGCGCAGGCCCTTCACGAACACCCGCCTGCGCCGGTCGTAGTCCGCGACCATGTCCTCGACGTCCTGGTCCGCCTCGCGCAGCGCCTCGACCGCGGCGAGCTGGGAGACGTGCGGCGCGCACAGCATCGTGTACTGGTGCACCCGCACGCACAGCTCGGCGACGGCGCTGGGCGCGCAGATCCAGCCGACCCGCCAGCCCGTCATGGCCTGGGCCTTGGAGAACCCGCCGAGCACGACGGTCCGCTCCCGCGCGCCCGGGATCGCGCCGAGACAGGTGTGGGTGCCGTCGTAGGTGAGGCGGTCGTAGATCTCGTCCGAGACCAGGTAGAGGTCGTGCTTCTCGGCCAGCCGGACCAGGGCGTCCAGGGCGGCCCGGGGCTGCACCGCACCCGTCGGGTTGGCGGGGGAGCCGATCAGGATCGCCTTGGTGCGCGGGGTGATCGCGGCCTCGACGACCGCCGGGTCCACCGCGAACCCGTCCTCCCAGCGCGTGGGCACCGGGACGGCCGTCCCGCCCGCGAACCCGACGCACGGCTCGTACGCCACGTAGCAGGGCTCCGGGATGATCACCTCGTCCCCGGCGTTGAGCAGCACCCGCAGGGCCAGGTCGAGGCCCTCGGACACGCCCGTGGTGATCAGGCACTCGGTCTCCCAGGCGTACTCGGCCCGGTAGCGGGTGTGGAGGTCGGCGCAGATCAGCTGCCGCAGCTCGGCCAGCCCCGCGTTCGACGTGTACGTGGTGAACCCGTGCTCGAGGGCGTAGATCCCCGCCTCGCGGATCCGCCAGGGCGTGACGAAGTCCGGCTCGCCGACGCCGAGGGAGATGACGTCCTCCATCTCGGCGGCGATGTCGAAGAACCGCCGGATGCCCGACGGCGGGGTGCCTGCGATCGTCGTGTTGAGGGCCTTCACGGGGTCACCGGGAGGCGGTGGTCGGGCTCGGGGTCGCTGAAGGAGTCCCCGTCCTGTTTGTGGGTCTTGAGCACGAAGTGGGTCGCGGTCGCCTGCACCCGGTCGATCGTGGAGAGCTTGCGCGCCACGAAGTCGCTGACCGCCCGGATGTTCGAGCCGGTCACCGTGCACCGCAGGTCGTGCCCGCCCGAGACGAGGTAGACGCTGCGGACCTCGGCGAACCGGGAGATCCGCTCGGCCACGTCGTCGAACCCGACGCCGCGGGCCGGGGTGACGGCCACGTCGATGAACGCGGTCACCTCCGCCGAGTCGGCGCCGTCGACCTTCTCCCAGTCGACCACGGCCTTGTAGCGGCGGATCACGCCCGCCTTCTCCCATGCCCCGACCTGGGCCGAGACCTCGGCGACGGACCGGCCGGTCATCGTCGCCAGGGTCTCGTGGCTCAGTGTCGAGTCCTGCTCCAGCAGCTCCAGGATCTCGCGCACGCCGCGGACCCTACGCGAGCGCCCGGGCGAGCCGCCGGACCGCCTCGGCCAGCTCGGCGGGCGGGTAGGTGGCGAAGCAGAGCCGGGCGCTGCTCGTGAACCCACCGTCCGTGGCGAAGGCCGAACCGGGCACGAACCCGACGCCCTGCTCCACCGCGCGGGGCAGCAGCGCCGTGGTGTCGGTGCCGTCGGTGAAGTCCACCCACACGAACATGCCGCCGGTCGGCGTGGAGCGGACGACGCGGTCGCCGAGCTCGGCGTCGACCGCCGCGGTGAGGGCCTCCGCCCGCTGGGCGTTCGCGATCCGCAGCCCCGTGACGTGCGCGGTGAACCAGGGTTCGTCGGCGAGCAGCTCCGCGGTGATCGCCTGGGTCAGCGAGGACCCGCAGAGGTCGGTGGACTGCTTCAGCCGCTCGACGGCCGTCGCGAGGGCGGGCGGCCCGGTCAGCCACCCGACGCGCAGAGCAGGCGCGAGGACCTTGCTGGCGCTGCCGAGCCGCACCACCCGGTCGCCGTGGGCGGCGACGGGCAGCGGGGGAGCACCGTCGAACGCCAGCAGGCCGTACGGGTCGTCCTCGACGACGAGGAAGCCGTACCGCTCGGCCAGCTCGACGAGCGCGCGGCGGCGCTCCTGGCTCAGCGTCACCCCGCGCGGGTTGTGGAAGCTCGCGACGGTGTGGACGAGCCGCGGCCGCAGCCCGGCGGCCAGCCGCTCGCCCAGCAGGTCGACCCGCAGCCCGTCGGCGTCGAGGGGCACGGAGTGGACCTCCGCGCCCGCGGCCTGCAGCACCTGCAGCGCCCCCACGTACACCGGGTCCTCGACGACGACCGGGTCGCCCGGATCGAGCAGCGCGCGGGCCACCAGGTCCAGGGCCTGCTGCGACCCGCTGGTCACGACGACGTCGGTGGGGGTGACGGGCCTGCCGATCCGATCGGCCTCGTGGGCGGCCACGACCTCGCGCAGTCCGGCGATCCCGGCGGTCTCGGAGTACTGCACGGCGGCCGAGCCGGTCAGCGCACGGGCGGCGGCCTCGGCGATCCGCTCGCGGGGCAGCGCGTCGGCGGCGGGCAGCCCGCCCGCGAGGCTGAGCACGTCGGCCCGGGCGGTGAGGGTGAGCAGGTCGCGGATGGCCGAGCCGCGGACGGCGGCGAGACGGCGGGACAGGGTGACGGTCATGGCTGGGTCTTCCTCGCGGGGTCCGCGCGTCGGGAGGCCCGGGGCGCAGGCTCCGGGGTCGGAGCCGGCGCAGGGCGGGTCCCGCGGGGATCGTCCGCGGCGTGCCGTGTGGCGTGTAGGCGGCGGCCGGGTAGGGCCGCCGTCCGCCATCGTGCCCAACGATCCTGCGATGCGGTAAGTCTATTCCAGATGCTGGGACGATCCCGACGTTGCGAACCGATCACGACAGCGTGAAGTCGTTGGCCCGACCTGCACGAACCCTCTAAGTTGCCCGGCATGAGCTACCCGCCCGATGACGAGGGTCAGCAGGGTCACCCGCAGCAGCCCGGTCAGTACCCGCCGCCCGGCGGCCAGCCGCAGCAGGGCGGATACCCGCCGCCCCAGCAGGGTGGCTACCCGCAGCAGGGCGGCTACCCGCCGCCGGGCTACCCGCAGCAGGGCGGATACCCCCAGCAGGGCGGCTATCCGCCGCCGCAGCAGGGCGGTTACCCCCAGCAGGGCGGCTATCCGCCGCCGCAGCAGGGTGGCTACCCGCCGCCGGGATACGGGCAGCAGGGCGGGTACCCGGCTCCCGGTGGCGGCGCGCCGCTGCCGGACCCGCTGGTCGCCGCGGACTTCGGCGACTGGTGGGCCAAGGTCATCGCGGTGCTCGGCCGCAGCTGGCAGCCGCTGCTGCTGATCCAGCTGGCCACGGCGCTGCCCGCACTGATCGTCGCTGCGCTCATCGCGCTCGTCGTGGCGGCGGGCGGCGGGGCGGTGCTCGCCTTCGTCGGCACCGGGCTCTCGCTGATCCTCGTGGTGGCGGTGGCCCTGCTGGCCCAGGGCGCCTCGGTCTACGTGGTGACCCGGCAGGCGGCCGAGCAGCCGGTCGGCGCGGGCGAGGCGCTGTCCTTCGCCGCGAGCCGGGCGCTGCCGCTGCTGGGCTGGGGGATCCTCGCCGGGATCATGGTGGCCATCGGGTTCGTCCTGCTGGTCCTGCCCGGCCTCTACCTGCTGATCGTGTTCGCCGCGTCGCTGACCGGCGTGATCATGTTCGAGCGGGGCGGCATCGGCCGGACGTTCGAGCTGGTCAACCGGCAGTTCTGGCCCACGGCCGGGAAGCTCATCACGGCGTTCATCGCCGCGGGGGTCTACTCGTGGATCATCCAGACGATCGTCGGCCTCTTCGCCACCCAGGGCGGCACGCTCTACTCGCTGCTGGTCAACATCCTCACCCTGCCGGTCAGCCTGGCCTCGGCGGGCGTCGCGGTGGTCACCTACGCGACCCTGCGGAACCGGGAGAACGCCCAGGTCGGCACCCCGAACCTGGTCCACGAGCTGCAGAGCTGATCCAGAGCTGACCCAGAGCTGACCCAGGACGGGTCCAGCGCAGGCCCTGTCGGTGCCGGGTGGCACCCTGGACACCGATGACTGACGGGCTGTTCGACCTCGGCGAGCACACGGACCCGGGCTCCTCCGCCTCCTCGGTGGACGAGTCCCGGGGCTCCGCGGGCTCGCCGCTCGCGGCGCGGATGCGTCCGCGGACGCTGGACGAGGTGATCGGGCAGCGGCACCTGCTCAAGCCCGGCGCCCCGCTACGCAGGCTGCTGGAGGGCGCCGCCCCCGCGTCGGTGCTGCTCTACGGGCCGCCCGGCACCGGGAAGACCACGCTCGCCCGGCTGATGGCCGGGGCGGGCGATCGGCGCTTCGTCGCCCTCTCGGCGCTGTCCGCAGGGGTGAAGGAGCTCCGCGCGGTCATCGAGGACGCGCGGCGCAGGCGGGACTACGACAGCACCTCCACCGTCCTGTTCATCGACGAGGTCCACCGCTTCTCCAAGACCCAGCAGGACGCCCTGCTCGGTGCCGTGGAGGACCGGGTGGTCCTGCTCGTCGGAGCGACCACGGAGAACCCGTCGTTCTCGGTGGTGTCGGCGCTGCTGTCCCGGTCCCTCGTCCTGCAGCTGCAGTCGCTGGAGGAGTCGGACCTGCACGAGCTGCTGCGCCGGGCCGTCGCGGACGAGCGGGGGCTCAACGGGGCCGTCGAGCTGGCCGAGGACGGCGAGTCCGCCCTGGTCAGGCTCGCGGCCGGGGATGCGCGGCGGGCGCTGACCGCGCTGGAGGCCGCTGCCGACGGCGTCCTGGCGGACGGTGCGGGTGTGGTGGACCTGGCCGCCGTCGAACGGGCGGTCACCGAGGTCGCCGTGCGCTACGACCGCGCAGGCGACCAGCACTACGACGTGATCAGTGCCTTCATCAAGTCCATCCGCGGCTCGGACCCGGACGCGGCGCTGCACTACCTCGCCCGGATGCTGGTCGCGGGGGAGGACGCGCGGTTCATCGCGCGCAGGCTGATGGTGCACGCCAGCGAGGACATCGGGCTGGCGGACCCCACCGCGCTGCAGGCGGCCACGGCGGCGGCGCAGGTCGTCCAGCTCGTCGGGATGCCGGAGGCCCGGATCGCGCTCGCCCAGGTGACCGTGCACCTCGCCACCGCCCCGAAGTCGAACGCGATCATCACGGCCATCGACGCCGCGATGTCCGACGTCCGGGCGGGGGCGGTCGGCTCGGTGCCGCCGCACCTGCGGGACGGCCACTACGCGGGCGCGGCCACGCTGGGCAACGCCGTGGGCTACCGGTACCCGCACGAGGACCCGGGCGCCGTCGTCACCCAGCAGTACCCGCCGGACGACCTGGTGGGCCGGGACTACTACACACCCACCGGGCACGGCGCCGAACGCGTGCTGGCCGAACGCCTCCCGAAGCTGCGCCGGGTCGTCCGCGGCGCCGCCCGCCCCACCTCCACCCCCTGAGCGAACGGCACTTTCGCTCAAACCTAGTGAGCGAAAGTGCCGTTCGCTCAGGGGCTGAGTGGGGGAGGGCTACGCGGTGCGCAGTGTGAGGCCGAGCGCGCTCAGCGTCGTGGTGATCGGCGTGAAGTAGGCCGTGCAGGCTCCGCCGCCACCACTGTGGACGCCCTGGGCCTGCCCGTCCGGGGTGAGGTACGGACCGCCGGAGTCGCCCTGCGCGCTGCACACGGACGCGACGACCATGTTCGTCTGCCGCTGCCCGTCGAAGTTCACGGTGCGGCCGCGCGCGGTGATCGAGCCGCAGGACTTGCCGCTGGTGCTGCCGTAGAGGCAGACCGGGGCGCCGATCGGCGCCTCGGCCGTCCCGCGGACCGCCTGGTCGGCGACCTCGGGCAGGGCGCGCAGGCCGGTGGTCACGGGGATCGCGCCGACGTCGAGGCCGTTGGTCGCGGTCGTCGCGCCCGTGCCGATGGGCGCGCCGTCGGCGTCCTCCCACCGGTCGGCCTCGCGGGTGCAGTGCCCGGCGGTGATGATCCAGTCCGCGGTGCCCTTGGTGGCGGTGAAGCCCAGGGTGCAGCGGGTGCGGTCGCCGGTGATCCGCTGGCCGCCCTCGAGGTCCTGGTGCCGCGGCGGCGCGGCGTCGGTACGCACGCGCAGCAGGGCGGGGTCGATGCCCGCGATCAGCGCGGCGAGGCCCGGACCGGGCGCCCCGGCCAGGCGCAGGTCGACGACGTCGCCCTCGATCCCGTAGTCCGCGACCTCCGGCGGCATCACGACGGCGGAGCGGGCGTCGAGCAGGGCCATCACGGCGGCGGGCGCGGCGAGGGGGGCGGCGGCCTTCGGGGTCTGGGGACCCGCGGCGGCCACCCCGGCCCCGGTCAGGGCGCCTGCCGCGGCGAGCACCAGCAGCCCGCGCAGGACTGTCCGGAACCCGGGGAGGGATCGCTCGCGCTCGAGGACGGTCACGCACCGCCAACGACGGCCGGGTTGCGCGGGCAGCGGGCGGACACCCGAGAGTGCGTCACCCGGATGGAGTAGTTACACGCTGTGTATTCGTCTCACAGGCCGTCCCGCTCCAGGGGACAGCTCATGCACCGCGGCCCGCCCCGTCCGCGGCCGAGCTCGCCGCCCGGGATGTCGAGCACCTCGAAGCCCTGCTTGCGCAGGTAGGCGTTGGTCGTGACGTTCCGCTCGTACGTCACGACGACGCCGGGGGAGACGGCCAGGAGGTTGCAGCCGTCGTCCCACTGCTCGCGCTCGGCGGCGTGCACGTCCTGCTCCGTGGTGAGCACCCGGATGTCCGACAGGCCCAGCGCCGCGGCGATCGCCTTGTGCATGTCCTCCGCGGGATGGTCGGTCATGACCATCTCCTTCTCGGGGTCGTCCCCGGGCTCCACGGTGTACGCGGGCAGCATCCCGAGGCCCGCGTACTTCACGAAGGTCTCCGGGTCCGCCATGGTCATCACGGTGTCCAGGTGCATCAGCGCCCGGACCTCCGGCATCCGCAGCGCGACGATCCGGGTGACCTCGCCGCCCGCGAACAGCGACCGCGCCAGCCGTTCGACGCCCGCGGGCCGGGTCCGCTCGCTCATCCCGATCAGCACGGCCCCGCCCCCGAGGACCAGGACGTCGCCGCCCTCGACGGTCGCGGGCCCGTTCGCCGAGCCCGCCGACCAGATCTCGAAGGGGGAGTCGGCGAAGGCCGGGTGCCAGCGGTAGATCGCCTCGTAGTGCACGGTCTCGCGCATCCGGGCCTGCTTGCGCATCGAGTTGATCGCGACGCCGCCGTGGATCCAGGCCGTGGTGTCGCGGGTGTAGAGGTGGTTGGGCAGCGGTTCGAGGACGAACTCGTCCGCTCCGAGCACGTGGAAGGCGACCGAGCGGGGCTCCGGGATGCGGTCCAGCACCTCGCGCTTGGTGATCCCGCCGATCATGTGCTCGGTGAGGGTGTCGGCGTCCATCGCGTCGAACATGTTCCGCAGCGCGTCGACGGCGAGGGGCCCGTAGATGCGGTCGTCGAAGATCCGGTCCAGGGCGTAGGCCTTGGCCTCCGGCAGGTCGAGCGTCTCGCGCAGCAGACGGTCGAACAGGTGCACGGTGACGCCGCGCTCGCGCAGCACCTCGGCGAAGCGGTCGTGCTCCTCCTGCGCCCGACGCACCCACAGCACGTCGTCGAACAGCAGCTGGTCCTTGTTGGAGGGGGTCAGCCGCTTGAGCTCGAGCCCCGGCCGGTGCAACAGGACCTGGCGCAGCGTGCCGACCTCGGAATCCACCCGGTACATGTCGACCATCCTGGTCCACCATGGGCGGGTGCGGTGGGATGCCCTCGATGAAAGCCTCGTGACGTTGCTGTCGGCCGACAGCAGGCGCAGCTATGCCGACCTGGGCGCGGAGGTGGGGCTGTCCGCCTCGGCGGTGAAGCGGCGCGTCGACCGGCTGCGCGCCGACGGCGTGATCACCGCGTTCACCCTGCGGCTCGACCCGGCGGCGCTGGGGTGGACGGTCGAGGGGTACGTCGAGCTGTACTGCCGCCCGTCCACGCCGCCCGCCGCGATCCGGCGCGCCGTGGAGGGGCTCGCCGAGGTGGTCGACGCCAGCACGGTCTCCGGCGACGCGGACGCGCTGGTCCGGATCCTGGCCTCGGACATGCGGCACTTCGAGCGGGTGCTGGAGCAGATCGGCGCCGAGGGGTTCGTCGAGCGCACCAAGTCCGTGCTCGTCCTGTCGCCGCTGATCCGACGCCCGCCCCCGGGACGCATCGAAACGTCGTTGTAGCGCCGATCTGCGCAACGATCGTGCGCGGACGAGCACGGCGCGAGGATTGTGAGCGTCGTCCGCTCCTCTTTACCGTTGCAGTGAGTCGTTCCGTTGATCGGAGGCCCTGTGACCAGCGTTCTCACCCGCCCCGAGCTCACCCCCGGCCGCACCCCCACGCGCAGGCACTACGTCATGTGCCCGCCCACCCACTTCGCCGTCGAGTACGCGATCAACCCCTGGATGCGGCCCGGCACGCCCGTGGACCGCGCGCTCGCCCTGCACCAGTGGGACACCCTGCGCCGCACCTACCTGGAGCTGGGCCACGAGGTCACCGTGGTGGACGCGGTCCCCGGACTGCCGGACATGGTGTTCGCCGCGAACGGCGCGACGATCCTCGACGGCCGGGTCTACGGCGCCCGGTTCCGGTACGCCGAGCGCGTGCCCGAGGCGGCCGCGTTCCGGGACGCGCTCGCCCTGCCGTACACCGAGCCGACGGTCGTCAACGAGGGGGAGGGCGACCTCCTCGTCGCCGGGGACGTCATCCTGGCGGGCACCGGGTTCCGCACCGATCCCGCGGCGCACGCCGAGGTCGCGCGGGTGCTCCGCCGCCCCACCCTGACCCTCGAGCTGGTCGACCCGCGCTACTACCATCTCGACACGGCGCTGGCCGTGCTGTCCGACCTGGACGTCGCCTACCTGCCGGAGGCATTCAGCCCGCGGTCGCGGGGCATCCTGGCGGGCCGCTACCCGAACGCCCTGATCGCCTCCCCGACCGACGCCGCCGTGCTGGGCCTCAACGCGGTGTCCGACGGCGCCCACGTCGTCCTGCCCGCGGCCGCCACCGGGCTGGCCGCGGCCCTGCGCGACCGCGGGTACACACCCGTCGGCGTCGACCTGTCCGAGCTGCTCAAGGGCGGCGGCGGACCCAAGTGCTGCACATTGGAGGTGCGCGCATGACCACGTCCGTGCCGGTGATCGAGTCCGCCACTGTCCACCACGAGCGCCAGGTCATGGAGCACTCGGCGCAGAACTACGCCCCGCTGCCGGTGGTGCTCGCGTCGGGCGAGGGCGCCTGGGTCACCGACGTCGAGGGGCGCCGCTACCTCGACCTGCTCGCCGGGTACTCGGCGCTGAACTTCGGCCACGCGAACCCGCGGCTGCTGGCCGCCGCGCACGCCCAGCTGGACCGGCTCACCCTCACCAGCCGCGCCTTCGGCAACGACCGGCTCGGACCCTTCTGCACCGAGCTCGCCGCCTTGCTGGGCAAGGACATGGTGCTGCCGATGAACACCGGCGCCGAGGCCGTCGAGTCCGGACTGAAGGTCGCGCGGAAGTGGGGGTACGAGGTCAAGGGCGTGCCCGAGGGGCGGGCGCGGATCGTCGTGGCGGCCGAGGGCTTCCACGGGCGCACCATCTCGGTCGTCTCGTTCTCCACCGATCCCGAGGCACGCGGCGGTTTCGGCCCCTTCACCCCCGGCTTCGACGTGGTGCCCTACGGCGACGCCGACGCCCTCCGTGCGGCGCTGACGCCGGACACCGTGGCCGTGCTGATCGAGCCGATCCAGGGCGAGGCGGGCGTCATCGTCCCGCCGCCGGGCTACCTCGCGGCCGTGCGCGCGGCGTGCACGGAGGCGGACGTCCTGTTCGTCGCCGACGAGGTGCAGGCGGGGCTCGGTCGGACCGGGCACGTCCTGGCGACGCGCGCGGAGGGCGTCGACGCCGATGTCTACCTGCTCGGCAAGGCCCTCGGCGGCGGGGTGCTCCCGGTGTCCGCGGTGGTGGCGGACCGGGAGGTCCTCGGCGTGCTGCGGCCCGGCCAGCACGGCTCGACGTTCGGCGGCAACCCGCTGGCCTGCGCGGTGGGGCGGGAGGTGGTGCGGATCCTCGCCGAGGGGTCGCTGCTGGAGCACACCCGGGAGCTCGGCGCGGTCCTGCACGCCCGCCTCCGCACCCTGCCCGGGCTCACCGCCGTCCGCGGCCGCGGTCTCTGGGCGGGCGTGGACGTCGACCCGGCGATCGGCACCGGCCGGGAGGTGAGCGAGCGGCTCGCGGCCGCGGGCGTCCTGACCAAGGACACCCACGGCCCCACCCTGCGCCTCGCCCCGCCCCTGGTGATCACCGAACCCGATCTCCACCTCGCCCTCGACACCCTGGAGTCGGTCCTCAGGCCCCGCTGACGGTGAGGTGCGGGACGGTCGCGGTCTCCGCCGAGGCGAACCGCTTCCAGGACAAGGGTCCGTCTCGTCCGCCGCCTTGAGCACGACGGTCCCGCTCGTGGCGCCCGCCGCGACCCAGCCGCGCACCAGCTCCGTGACGTCCACCCGGGACCACCCCGGCGCACACGCGGCGGCGTTCCCGCGGGTCTCCGTGCTGGTGGCCCAGAGCCTCTCGGGCGCGGGTTGGTTCGCCCAGCGCAGCCCCGGGCCGACGGGCGCACCCAGGCTCCAGACCTCCCACGCGCTCGGGCGGCAGGAGGAGGACCAGGTCTGGTAGAGGTCCAGGGTCGCCTTCCCGACCGTCGTCCCCGCGGCGCCGGCGAGGTCGAAGGTGAGGTAACCGCGGGCCGCCTCGACGCCGTCGTAGCTGCCGACGCGGAGGTCGGGGTCGCCGGAGGCGTCGGTGTTGCG
>Ga0207644_10001169_pt1 | contig 16827 bp, 6 predicted proteins | sample KBSS73metaG_FD_184326 | JGI IMG/M metagenome (GOLD analysis project Ga0207644, IMG submission 184326) | Switchgrass rhizosphere microbial communities from Kellogg Biological Station, Michigan, USA - KBS S7-3 metaG (SPAdes) (version 2) | ecosystem: Host-associated > Plants > Roots > Rhizosphere >... | reverse complement strand
GGGTCGTGGGAGGTCCGGCGGGCGCGCCGTAGTAGAGAAACGCGCGGCCCTCGTCGAGCTGGCCGTTGTCGAAGTAGGGAGCGCCGACGATCACGTCGGAATAGCCGTCGCCGTTGACGTCGCCCGCCGTCGCGACGGAGTTGCCGTACTGCGCTCCGGGGTTGTTGCTCTCGGTCGTCCAGGCGGGCGTAAGGCCGAGCCCCGCCCCTCCGCCGAGATAGAGATACGCGCGCCCCTCGTCCGACTGACCGCCGTCGAAGAACGGGATCCCGACGATGACGTCCGCGTAGGCGTCGCCGTTGACGTCGCCGGCGGACGCGACCGACCAGCCCTCGAGCGCTCCGGCTTCCTCGCCCTCCACGCTCCATCCGGGGGTCGCGGCCGGCCCCGCGGCCGAGCCCAGGTAGATGAGCGCGCGTCCCTCCTGGTTCTGCCCGTTCGCGTACTGGTCGGCGCCGACGAGGACGTCGGAGTAGCCGTCGCCGTTGACGTCCCCCGCCGTGCCGACGGAGACGCCGAAGTCACCACTGGCCTGGTTGCTCTCCGCCGTCCACGATGCGGTCGTGCTCAGCCCGCCCGCGGATCCGAAATAGACCCACGCGCGGCCTTCGCCCCCCTCGCCGTTGGAGTAGCCGGGAGAGCCCACGATGACGTCGGCGTAGCCGTCGCCGTTCACGTCGCCCGCCGTGCCCACGGAGTAGCCCGTGGACCCGTTGAACTGATCGCTTTCCACGCTCCAGCTCGGCAAGACGGCGGGCCCGCCGCCCGATCCCAGGAACATGTAGGCGCGGCCTTCGCTCGAGGAGCCGCTCGAGATCCCGTAGGCGCCGACGACGATGTCCGCGTAGCCGTCGCCGTTCACGTCCCCGGCCGTGCCGACCGAGTAGCCGAGGCTGGCGGAGGTCTGATTCCCCTCGAAGGTCCAGACTGGAGACGTCGCAAGACCCGAGGCCGAGCCCAGGTACACGTAGGCCTTCCCTTCCTGGCTCAGAGGGTTGGTGAACCGGAAGGCGCCCACGATGACGTCGGAGTAACCGTCGCCGTTGACGTCGCCCGCCGTCCCCGCCGAGATGCCGTACGCGCTGCCGCTTGCGCCGCTGGACCCGGTCCAGGCGGGCCCCACCAGGGGCCCCGAAGAGCCGCCCAGCCAGACGAACGCCGCGCCCTCGTTGGGGACGGTGACCGGGAAGAAAATGGCGCCGACGATGATGTCGGAGTAGCCGTCCCCGTTGACGTCCCCCGCCGTACCCACAGCGGTGCCCAATGCGCTCCCCGCCACGTTCAGCTCCGGCGTAAACGACGGGTTCGCCTCCAGGCCCGAGGCCGACCCCTTGAACAGGAACGCCTTTCCCTCGTTGAGCTGACCGCTGCTGTAATCGGGCGCGCCCACGATGATGTCGGAGTAGCCGTCCGCGTTGACGTCGCCGGCCGTTCCGACCGCTTTCCCGAGGTGCGCGTTCTGCTGGTTGCTCTCGTAGGTCCAGGCGGGCGTGGTCGCAGGGCCCGAGGCCGATCCGAGATAGACGAACGCGCGTCCTTCGTCGGTCTCGCCGTTGTCGTACTTCCACGCGCCCACGATGACGTCGGAGTAGCCGTCCCCGTTGACGTCGCCGGCGGGCGCGACGGCCTGGCCGAAGAAGGCGTCCGCCTGATTGCTCTCGACGGCCCACGCGGCGCTCGTCGCCAGAGGATCGACGGTCACGGGATAGACCGCGTCCGCGTCCTCGAACAGGATGCGGATCCCGCGGCTGGATGTCCCGCGCGCCGGGTCGGGCTCGACGAAGCCCTCCATCCAAGAGCGCAGCGTCCGGCCCGCGGCGTCGTGCACGACGAGCGAGCCGTAGCGCAGGACGCGCACGCCCTGGGCCGTCGCGAAGTCCACGGCCTGGCCGTCCTCGGAGAACGCGGGGGTCAGGCTCCCGCCCAATGCCAGGTCGATCCGGACGCGCGAGCCCTTCGCGCGGGGAGGTGCGGCGATCGTGAATCCCTGCTCGAGGCCCTGACGGTCGTTCACGTACCACTCGACGAGGCTGCCGCGGTCGTAGGTCGCGCGCCCCCCGTCGACGCGAAGCGGCGCGGACTCGAGCGCGATGGAGGGGTCCGCGTCGGGGGAGGACGGGCGGGATGTGGGGCCGGGGCCGGAGCCGGGGCCGGACCCGGAGCCGAACCCGGAATCGGAATTGGAATCGGAATCGGAATCGGTGACGGTGGCGTCGGCGGCGGCCGCGGCGGAAGCGGAAGCGGGTCCGGAAACCGGCCTGCCCCATCCCGTGAGGACGAGCGACCATTCCCACGAAGAGGCCGTTTCGATCCGCGGAACGACGCGGATGCCGTCACCCGTGAAATAGGTGCGCAGCCCCTGCGCGCGGTTCGGCGCCTGCCAGACCTCCTGGGCCGAGGCGCGCGCGGCCGGCGTCGTGGTATCGACGGCTTCGACCCGCGACAGCTCGTATTCCGCGTCGGCGATCCGCCGCTGGATTTCCTGCTGCCAGCCCGACGATGCGCCGGAGGGAGCGTCGGACGCTCCCGAGGCCGAAGCGGCTCCTGCGGAGATCGTGGCGAGCGCCAGCGATCCCGCAACGAGGAACCGGGCAAGCACTGCCACGTCAAGACCTGCGGCATTCGAATCGTGCGACGGGGTTGGGAGCGGCTCGACCCGGCGATCCATGACCCACCTCATAGAGAGTTATGGAAAAGGAACGTTCCCAGGGGACAGAGCGAACGCGCTCCATCCGCAGGACCCGCTCCTCGTCCGCTTCGAAGTGCGGACGAGGACGGCATTCCCTCCACTCCCTGTGGTGTCGAGGGGGCTCGAAACGTGCCGCCGGAGTCGGCGAGGAGGCCGGCCGGCCCCCTGTTCGCCGGCCGTAGGGAGGCTCGGGGCTGCGCGAGGGGCTGCCCGGGCCCAGCGCAAGGGCCCGCGCCCAAGCCAAGGCCCCCCGGGATCGCGCCGCGACCCTCTGCGGCTGGGGAAACGGCATCGGGGCGCGCACCTTCGGGGGCCTCGGGCGCGCGCCCCGGGAATGCTCCGGGAAGCTACTTCCTGACGACGTCCGTGTGGATCTCGTCGCCGAAGAGGCCGCCGCTACGCGGGGCGCCGCAGCCCTTGTCGACGATCGAGCCGTCCGGATGCGGATCGGTCCCGAGCGGGTCGTGCGGGCAGACGTCGTCGGCGGGGTGCGCGTCGGCTCCCCCGCCGAGCGCGCTCCGGTTCACGGTGACGGTGTAGCGGAAGTCGTCGTGGCCGGCGGACGCCGTGCTCTTCAGCGGATCGTTCGCGCAGGTGAACGTGACCTCGAAGAAGACGTTCATCTTCTTCTTCGACCCCAGCGTCTTCGGGACACTATTGGGCGAGCCCTGGACGAGCGTCGCCTGCGGCGCCGTGCACGCGCCGCCCAGGGACTCCACGGTGACGGACACGAGACTGTCGAGCACCGCGAGGCTGGGGACGACCTCCGCCTCCGGTCCCCGGTTCTGGATCTGGACGACGAGGCGCTTGGTCACGGAAGGACTCTCGCCCTTCAGGTTGATCACCTTCGGGGGCTTCACCTTAACGACGGCGAGGTCGAACGCGCTGCAGGTGTTCGTCCCGCCCGTGCAGGTCCCCGCCTGGCAGCTGTCCCCCGTCGTGCACTCGCTGCCGTCGTCGCACCCGGTCCCGTTCGGCTTCGCGGGGTTCGAGCAGGCTCCCGAGCCGGGATCGCACGTCCCCGGGTCGTGGCACTGATCGGTCGCGGAGCAGACGACCGGATTCGTCCCCAGGCAGACTCCGGCGACGCAGGCGTCCTGCTGGGTGCAGGCGTTCCCGTCGTTGCACGCCGCGGTGTTGTTCGTGTGCGCGCACGCCGCGTTCGGCGTGCCGGGGTTCTCGCACGCGTCGTCCGTGCAGGGGTTGTTGTCGTTGCAGTCCGCGGCGGACGTGCAGCCGGTGCAGACGTTCGTCCCGCCCGAGCACACCCCCGCCGAGCACGACTCGCCGCTCGTGCAGGAGTTGTTGTCGTTGCAGGACGTCCCGTTCGGCGCCGTCGGATTCGAGCACGCCCCGGTCGAGGGATTGCACGTCCCGGCGGTGTGGCACGGATCGCTCGCCGTGCAGACTTCCGGATTCGATCCGGTGCAGGCGCCGCCCGAGCAGGCGTCGGTGTGCGTGCAGGCGTTGTTGTCGTTGCAGGGCGTCCCGTTGGGAGCGGCCGGATTCGAGCACTCGCCCGTGGCGGGATTGCACGTCCCCGCCGTGTGGCAGGGATCGCTCGCCGTGCAGACCTGCGGACTGGATCCCGTGCAGGTCCCGCCCGAGCAGACGTCGGTGTGCGTGCACGCGTTGCCGTCGTTGCACGGGAGCTGGTTGTTCGCGTGGGTACACTGGCCCGTCCCCTGATCGCAGCCGTCGGTCGTGCAGACGTTCTGGTCGTCGCAGTCGACGACCGAGCAGCCCGCGCACTTGCCGGAGCCGCCCGCGAGGAAGAGCGCGAGGATCTCGCTCTCCGAGAGCGCGCGGGAGTAGACGGAGGGCTCGTCGACGACACCGCCGAAGGGCTGACCGTCGGCCGGGCTCTTCCCCAGGATCACCGCCGCCGCGTTCCCGGCGGGATTGCCGACCCCCGAGCGGCGCGCCACGCGGATTCCGTTCACGTAGAGCCGCATCTCGTCCGCGCCGTCGTCGAGGACCATCGCCACGTGCGAGAACTGCCCCGCGGGGACGGCGCTCGTCGTGCTGCAGGTGAGCGAGCCCGGATGGACGGCGTCGTCGAAGGATCCGCACAGTACGCCGCCCGCCAGGACCTGCAGCTCGGTGCGGTTCGCGGTCGAGGTCTCCTTGCCCATGACGACCGCGGTTCCCGTGATCGCATCCGGGCGGACCCACGCGTCCCAGGTGAAGGACGACGTGAGGTTCAGGTTGCCGGAGTCGGGGAACTGGACGAAGTCGTCGATCCCGTCCAGATCGAAGCCCTGACCCACCCGGCCGGAGACGAACGACGCGCCGTTCTGGAGCGAGCCGTTGTTGCCCCCCTTCGCGTCGTGGGCGTCCCCTTCCCCGCGCCACCAGCTCACGAGGCCCGCGGGGGCCGCGAGGCACGACGTGGAGCAGCCGGAGCTGCCGGTGATCGTCAGGTGGTACGTGCCGGTGTTGCCGAGCGAGTCTCCCGAGTGCGAGAGATTGCCGTCCGCGACGACCACCGTGAACGTGCCCGTCGCCGCGGCCGTCACAGCGATATTGGCAGCCGTGTCGCCCGCGTTCGAACCGAGCAGCGTCCCGGTGGGACCGTACAGTCGCACCCACGGCTCGAAGTTCCCGTTGTCGGTGACCTGATCGACATGGACGACGAGAGCATTGCCGCTGGATGCGCAGAAGCTCCAGGGATCCAGGTCGCCCGTGTGGATCGTCCCGTCGTACGCTCCGGCCGGCACGCGCACGCCTCCCTCGTCGGCGACGACGAAGGATCCCGGCGATTTCACCAGATGCAGCCGGTAGGTGCCGGTGTTGCCTATCGAGTCGCCCGAATGCGAGAGGTTGGCGTCCGCGACGACGACCGTGAACGTGCCGCTGTCGAGCGCCGTGGTGGCGACCTCGGCCGCGACGTCCCCCGCGTTCGAGCCCAGGAGCGTCCCCGTGGGGCCGTAGACGCGCACCCACGGCTCGAAGTTGCCCGCGTCCGTCACCTCGCCCACCCGGACGACGAGGGCGTCGCCCGTGTTCGCGGTGAAGCTCCACAGGTCCAGATCGCCCGCGTGGATCGTGCCGGGCTGCGTGGCGCCGTTGACCAGCTCCCCTCCCTCGTCGTTCGCGGACGTCGTCAAGGCGCCGGGCGATTGCGCGAGATGGAGCCGGTAGGTGCCCGTATTGCCGTACGAGTCCCCGGAGTGCGAGAGGTTGCCGTCGCTGACGACGACGAGGAAGGTGCCTCCCTCGAGGGCGGTGGTCGCGACCTCGGCGGCGAGATCCCCCGCGTTCGATCCCAGGAGCGTCCCCGACGGGCCGTACACGCGCACCCAGGGCTCGAAGTTGCCCGCGTCGCTCACCTCGCCCGCGCGCACGACGATCGCATCGCCCGGGATCGCCGTGAAGCTCCACAGGTCCAGATCGCCCAGATGGATCGTGCCCGGCGTGACGGCGCCGTTGACGAGCGCGCCCCCCTCGTCACCCCCCGACGTCGTGAAGGCGCTCGCGGTGGTCGCCAGATGCAGACGATAGTTGCCCGTGTTGCCGTACGAGTCGCCGGCGTGCGAAAGGTTCCCGTCGCTGACGACGACAAGGAACGTGCCGCTCTCGAGGGCCGTGGTCGTGACCTCGGCGGCCAGATCTCCGGCGGCCGATCCCAGGAGCGTCCCCGACGGGCCGTACACGCGCACCCACGGCTCGAAGTTGCCGTCGTCGCTGGTCTCGCCGGCCCGGATGACCATCGCGTCGCCCGCGCTCGCCGTGAAGCTCCACAGGTCCAGGTCGCCCAGGTGGATCGTGCCCGGCGTGACGGCGCCGTTCACGAGCGCGCCTCCTTCGTCGCCCCCCGAGGTCGTGAAGACGCTCGCGGTGGTCGCCAGGTGCAATCGATAGTTGCCCGTGTTGCCGTACGAGTCGCCGGCGTGCGAGAGGTTACCGTCGCTGACGACGACGAGGAACGTGCCGCTCTCGAGGGCCGTGGTCGTGACCTCGGCGGCCAGATCTCCGGCGGCCGATCCCAGCAGCGTCCCCGACGGGCCGTACACGCGCACCCACGGCTCGAAGTTGCCGTCGTCGCTGGTCTCGCCGGCCCGGATGACCATCGCGTCGCCCGCGCTCGCCGTGAAGCTCCACAGGTCCAGGTCGCCCAGATGGATCGTGCCCGGCGTGACGGCGCCGTTGACGAGCGCGCCCCCCTCGTCCCCCGCCGAGGTCGTGAACGCGCCGGGAGAAGTGGCCAGGTGCAGGCGATAGCCGCCTGTGTTGCCGTACGAGTCGCCGGCGTGCGAGAGGTTCCCGTCCCCGATGACGACGGTGAAGCTGCCGCTCTCGAGGGCCGTGGTCGCCACTTCGGCCGCCAGGTCCCCGGCGCTCGATCCGAGGAGCGTGCCCGAGGGGCCGTAGAGTCGCACCCACGGCTCGAAGTTGCCGGCGTCGCTCGTTTCCCCTGCGCGCACGACGAGGCTCGCGCCCGCGTTCGCCGTGAAGCTCCACATGTCCAGATCGCCCACGTCGATGGAGCCGGTGAGCGTCGCGCCGTTGCCGAGCGCGCCGCCTTCGTCCCCGGACGTGAACGCGCCCGGCGACTTGGCCAGGTGCAGGCGGTAGGTGCCGGTGTCGTTGGTGGAGTCCCCCGCGTGCGAGAGATTGCCGTCGCTGATCAGGACCGTGTAGGTGCCGCTCGTGAGCGCGGTGACCGCGACCTCGGAGGCCAGGTCCGCCACGTGCTGTCCCCGCAGGGAGTTCGCAGGATCGTAGAGGCGGATCCAGGGCTCGAAGTTGCCGTTGGTGTCGGTGAGCTGGCCGGCGCGCAGGACGATGCTGTCCCCCGATGCCGCGGTGAAGGTCCAGGTGTCGACCTTGCCCGGCGAGGAGATGGCTCCGTTGTCGTTGCCGCCGTTGGTGAGCGCGCCCTCGGCGCGCGCGGCGCCCGAGGACAGAAGCGCCAGGAACAGCGTGAACAGGATCGAGACGACCGTCGTGCGCCGCCTCATGGTCATGGCCTTCATTTCCGCCCCCTACCGTATCCATCCGCCAAGGCCCGCCGCGCCCGGTGGCGCTCCCGGCCCCCGGAAACACCGTATGATTCCTGGGGGCCGGCTGGACTGCCCGTACCTCGGCTTTCAACCGGCATTGCGCCAAAGGGATGGAAAAACCGTCATGACCCCCTACGGATCGGTGGCGGCGCATGGCCTGGAAACGGGAGCGCTCGGCACTCCCCTTCTGGACAAGGGAGCGCTGGATCACCTCTTCAGCCTCACCTACCAGGAGCTGCGCCGCCTCGCATCCGCCGTCCGCCGGGGCGATCCCTCGGCGACCCTCACGCCGACCGCCCTCGTCAACGAAGCGTGGGTGAAGCTCGCCGCCTCCCCGCCGATGGCGCCCCTTTCCCCATCCCATTTCAAGAGGATCGCGGCGCGGGCCATGCGACAGGTGCTGATCGAGGCCGCGCGGCGGCGGCGCTCGCTCAAGCGCGGGGCGGGCGGGCCGATGGTGACCTTCGACGAGTCCCTGCAATCGGGCGCCTCGCGCGCCGCCGACCTGATCGCCCTCGACGCGGCGCTCGAGGAGCTGGGACGGATCAGTCCGCGCCAGGCGATGATGGTCGAGAGCCGGTTCTTCGGAGGGCTGGAGGTCGGCGAGATCGCCGGGCTCCTCGACGTCTCCGAAGCGACGATCCTGCGCGACTGGCGCGCCGCGCGCGCCTGGCTCGGGCGCGAGCTGCGCCGATCGCGCTGAGGGCGCCCGGCCCCCGAAAGGCGATGTGAGCGAAGGGCACGAGGGCGCCGAGCGCTGGGAACGGATCCAGGCGCTCTTCCACGACGCGGCGGAGCGGCCCGAGTCCGAGCGGCGCGCGTTCCTGGAAGCGGCGTGCGGCGCGGACCGGGAGATGCTCGCCGACGTCCTCGGGATGCTCGAAGAGGACGTCCGGGCCGGGTCGCTGCTGGATCGGGACGTGGCCGAGCTGGCGGGCGAGCTGGTCGGCGGCTCGGCCCCGGGAACCCTCCCCAACGTGCGCTTCGGCCCCTATCGCGTGAAGGAGCTCCTCGGCGAAGGCGGGATGGGCGTCGTCTATCTCGCCGAGCGCGAGGACCTCGGAAGCCGCGTCGCGATCAAGGTGCTCCCCGACGCGTGGCTCTCCCCGTCGCGGCGCGAGCGGTTCGCGAGCGAGCAGCGCACGCTCGCGCATCTCGAGCATCCCTCGATCGCGAGGCTCTACGACGCCGACACGCTCCCCGACGGAACGCCGTGGTTCGTCATGGAGTACGTGGAGGGCCTGCCGCTCACCGCGTACTGCGCGGAGCGCGCGGCCTCGATCTCCGAGCGTCTTCGTCTCTTCCGCGAAGTGTGCGAGGCCGTCCGCTATGCGCACGCGCACGCCGTCATCCATCGCGACCTGAAGCCGTCCAACATCCTCGTCAAGAGCGACGGATCCGTCCGCCTGCTCGACTTCGGGATCGCGAAGCCGCTCGAGAGCGTGGGCCGCCCCGCCGATCAGACGCGCACGGGGCTGCGCCTCATGACACCCGCCTACGCCTCCCCCGAGCAGGTGCGCGGCGAGAGGGTCGGCGTGCACTCCGACGTCTACTCCCTCGGCGTCATCCTCTACGAGCTTCTGGGCGGACGCCTGCCCTTCGATCTGTCGCGGAGCACTCCGGCCGAGGCCCAGACGATCGTCCTCGAGAAGGATCCGGAGAAGCCGTCGATCGTCGCGGCGCGCCGGCCGGTCAAGGGCGTTTCCGCGAACAAGGCGGCGTGGGCGGAGCTCGACATCCTGTGCTTGACGGCGATGCACAAGGACCCGGAGAGGCGCTACCGCTCGGTCGAAGCGCTCATCCGCGACGTCGATCACTACCTCCGGGGCGAGGCCCTCGAGGCGCGCCCCGAGAGCGTCCGCTACCGGCTCGGCAAGTTCGCGCGCCGCCATAGGCGCGTGCTCGCCGCTGTCGGGCTCGTCGTCGGGGCGGCCGTCGGGCTCGTCGCCTTCTTCACGGTGCGCCTCGCGATCGCCCGCAACGAGGCGGTCGCGCAGGCGGCGCGCACCGAGCGCATCCAGCAGTTCATGCTGAGCCTCTTTCAGGGAGGCGATGAGGCGGCGGGGCCGGCGGAGGACCTGAAGGTGGTCGCGCTCCTCGACCGCGGCGTCCAGGAGGCGCGCGCGCTCGACCGCGAGCCGGAAGTGCAGGCAGGCCTCTATCTGACTCTCGGCGGCATCTATCAGAAGCTGGGCCGGTTCGACCAGGCCGAGACGCTCCTGAAGTCCGCGCTCGAAAAGCGGCGCGCGCTGTTCGGCGCCGAGCACCCGCAGGTCGCCGAGAGCCTCGTCGCGATCGGCTCGCTCCGGTACGATCAGGCGAAGCTCGAGGACGCGGAGCGGCTCGTGCGCGAGGGCCTCGCGATGGATCAGCGCCTCCTGCCGAAGGGGGATCCCGCGATCGCGAAGGCCGTGGCCGCGCTCGGAGCCGTCCTCGAGAGCCGCGGCGACTACGACGGGGCGATCCAGGCGCTCGACGGGGCGGTCCGCATGCAATCGCGGCCGGGCGAGCCGACAGCCGACCTCGCCGCGAGCCTCACGGAGCTGGCGAACGCCCACTTCTACGTCGGCCACTACGACACGAGCGAGGCTCTCAACCAGCGCGTCCTCGAGATGGACCGCACGCTCCACGGCGAGCGGCATCCCACCGTCGCGGACGATCTCATCAACCTGGGCGCCATCCAGTTCGAGCGGGGCCGCTACAAGGAAGCGGAGGCCCGCTACCGCGAAGCGCTCGACATCATCCGGGCGTGGTACGGAGACGACCATCAGGACACGGCCTCGGCCGAAACGATGATCGCGCGCGCGCTCCTCGCCCAGAAGCGGAACGACGAGGCCCTCGTCCTGCTGCGCCAGGCCCTCGCCATCCAGGAGCGGGTCTACGGGAAGGTCCATCCCCGCGTCGCGTCCGCCTTGAACGAGCTCGGTCTCGCGTCGATGAACCAGGAACGGTACGACGAGGCCGATGCCGATTTCGCGCGCACGGGAGAGATCTACACGTCGGTCTACGGGGACAAGCACTACCTCGTGGCTCTCGCGCGCGCCAACCGCGCCAGCGTCTACCTCGCCCGCAAGCAGTTCACCGAGGCCGAGGCGCAGTTCCGGGACGTCATCGCGCGCTTCAACGTCGCGCTCTCGCCCACGCACATGAACACCGGCATCGCCCACATCAAGCTGGGACGCGCGCTCCTCGGCGAAAAGCGCTATCGCGAGGCCGTGGAGGAGATCCTCGCTGGATACCGGACCCTCAGCGCCCAGACCGACCCTTCCGTCACCTGGCTCAAGAGCGCGCGCACGGATCTCATCACCGCGTACGAAGCGCTGCACGAGCCCGAGAAGGCCGCCGCGTTCAGGGCGGAGATGGAGAAGGCGGCCGCCGCGGAGGCCGGGTCCGCCGCGGCGGACCCGGACGGAACCGCGAAGAAGTAGCGGAACGCCGCGAGCGCGGCGCGCTTCATGCCATCAGCGCGCGGCGCCACAGGGACGGGACCTTCCCGGGAGCGCCGTACGCGACGTCCGTCGCGCCCAGCCAGTCCGCGAGCTCACGGACGGCCGTCGCCACGGCCGGCCCGGCATCCTGCGGCGCCCCCTCCTCGGCAAAGACCGCGTTCACGCGCAGCACGCCCGCGTCGCGATCGAAGCTCGGGTCGATGCGTCCGATCAGCCGGTCCCCGTGCAGGATCGGCATCACGAAGTAGCCCCAGCGCCGCTGGGGTCTCGGCACGTAGATCTCCAGACGGAAGAAGAAGTCGAAGAGCGCCTCCGTGTGCCTGCGGTTCGACACCAGATCGTCGAAAGGGGAGAGCAGCACGGTGCGCGGGCGGAACGGACGGCGGAGCAGGTCCGCGTGGACGTAATAGTCCCCCGCCAGGCCCTCGACCCGCGCCGGCACCGCGATCCCCTCCCGGACCAGATCGCGCAGCGCGCGCGTAAAGCCCGGCGCCCGGCCGTCGAACGCCCAGCCGATCTCGTTCTCTTTCGCCACGCCGCGCGCGCGGAGCTGGCGCTCCGTGATCCGCCGCGCCGCCTCGCCCGGCGCCGGCCGCCCTCCTCCCGGCGGCAGGCGCCGCTCCGCCAGATCCCACAGCCGCTGCTGCCCGTCGCGCCCCGCGATCATCACCTCGCCCTTGTGCCAGAGCAGGTCCAGGAGCATCGACACGCTGCGCCCGCGCTCGTCGTTCCATCCCCCCGAGCGCCAGTGCATCACGGCGCGGTCTTCCAGCTCCCGGGCCCTCAGCGGGCCGCGCTCTTTCAGCGCGCGCAGCACGTAGCGGCGGAACCCCGCGTTCGACTTCAGGAAGGCGCGCACGCGGGCGCGGCTCTTCAAGTGCTTGCGCGGTCCGTCCGGATAGCGGCGCATCGACTCCCGGTGGATCGCATGGTCCGCCGCCGGCACGATGTGGACCCAGTACTCGAACAGCGCGCGCTCCCGCCAGAGCAGCCGCTCGAGGTCGGCGACGCGGAACGTGCGCCCGAGCCGCGAGAAGAGGACCAGGTGCTCCGTCCGCGCCACCACGGAGGTCGGGTCCATCTGGATCATCCAGAGCTTGTGGACGACCTCCTCGATGGACTTCGGCCGCGGCCCGGAAAGGAGCTGCCCCTGCACGCAGAGCCGCCGCGCGGCGGTACGGGTGAGCTGAAGCCCCGGACTCATCCACGGATTCTAGATCCGCCCGGGCCCATCCCTCATCAGAGCCATTTGCGCCCTGCTCGTTTCGGATGTATCAACTCCCGCATGCGTGGATCGATCGTGGATAGCGCCCGCGTGGGGCGGGAGGCCGCCCGCGTCCTGCTCAGCCTCGTCCTGCTGGCCGGGATGGGGATCGGGGTCTACCTGGCCTGGCATCACGACAACCAGCTCTTCGGGGATGCCTCGGCGCGGCTGGCGAACTGTCCCGAGACGGCGACGATCAACTGCGAGCTGGTGAATACGAGCTCCTGGTCGGAGTTCGTCGGGGTGCCGATCGCCGCGTACGCGATTCCGACCTATCTTTTGACGCTGATCCTGGTCTGGGGGGGACGGCGGCGGCCGCGCATGCTCGGCTATGCGTTCTGCATCGGCCTTGCGGCGTGCGGCGTGTCCGCGCTCCTCTTCTATATATCGAAGACGCAGATCGGGTTCCTGTGCGCGTGGTGCCTGCGGCTGTACGCGATCAATGCTTCGATTCCCGTCCTCGCCGCGCTGGTGGCGTGGCGCTCACCTTTGACACTGTTCGGAGACACGATGAAGGACCTGAAGAGCTGGCCCGGCGCGCTCCGCTTCACGGCGGGCGCGTTCCTGTTCCTGCTGGTGGCGACCGTGGCGGTCCAGCAGGGCTACAAGTCGCAGCTCAAGAAGAAGAGCGCCGAGGACATGAAGCGGATCCTGCAGGAAGGCGGCCCGACGGTCCCGGCCTCGCCGGACCCGGCGCCCGGCGCGCCCCCTCAGGGCGGCAGCACGCCGATCGAGCAGGACTCCCCCGCATCGGGAACCTCGAGCGAGCCGCCGCCCCCCGCGCCGCGGCCGGACGCGGGCAAGTCGGGCGCGCGGCTCGTCCTGCCGCCGGGATCCGCGCCGATCGCCGCCGCCGGTTTCGCGGCGCCGATCCTCCTTGCCGACGCCGCGGGGACGCAGGCGCCGCCCGTCGCGGCAGCGAAGGCAGCAGCGACCCCGGCGGCGACCTCGCCGACCACGACCACCGCCGCGGCCGCAACGCCCGCTCCCGCCGCCGCTCCGGTAGGGTCCTCCGCTCCCGCCGCCTCGGGCGGATCCGGCAGCTCGGGCGTGTACTCCTTCGCCGGCCCGCTTCGCCGCATCGCGGGATCGAAGGCGGGGATCAAGTCCGAGCCGTTCGATCTGAAGTCGCGTCTCGGCAAGGGGAAGCCGGTCGCGGTGATCTTCTGGGCGCCGGGGTTCCGCCAGTCGGAGCGGGCCCTTCTGGAGTGGACCGCGTTCCTGAAGGCGAACACGCCGCAGTACGAGGTCTATGCGGTCTCGGGCCGCAACGAGAATCAGAAGGACGAAGAGATCTGGGAGACATACTCGATGCTGGGAGCGGACGCGCCCCTGCTCGTGGACGACGGCTTCAAGGTCTCGGGCCCTCTCCAGGTGAGCGATGTCCCGAACCTCGCGCTCTTCAGCGCCAAGGGACAGCTGGTGATCGCGAAGATCAAGCAGCGCAGCCAGCTCGTCATCGCGCCCGCGGGGAACGTGGAGGCGGAGCAGATCGTCAGGCGGGTCGCGGCCGGCGAAGAGATCCCGACGATCATGCGGATGTTCCCCTACTACCCCGCCGCCGAGCTCTTCGGCTCGTGCGCCCCGTCCTTCACCCTCAAGAAGTTCAACACGCAGGAACCCTACACGTTCACCGGGAAATCCCCGTCCGGCCGGCCGACCCTCGTCATCTTCTGGTCGTCGCTCTGCACGCACTGCCAGGTGGAGATCCCCCAGCTCGTGAAGTGGGTGAAGGCGCATCCCGACACGATCGACATCGTCTCGGTGACGCACATCCGCCCGGACACGCCGGGGGCGCCCTCGCACCGCGCCGTAACCCTGGCGTACCTGAAGACCCAGGGGATCCCCTGGGTCGTCCTCGAGGATCCGGGGCACGCGGTCGAGGAGATGTACGGGGTCGTATCGACGCCGACGACGGTCTTCGTGGCTCCCGACGGACACGTGACCGATGCGTGGTACTACGCGCACGAAGAGGGATTCGAGGAAGCGCTCGCGAAGGAGCTGACGCAGGCCTCCGCGCGCGCGTCGTGCAAGCCGTACGTGGCGCCCGGCGGTCCCAAGATGGACTTCACGGTCGCCGGGGCGGACAACAAGCGCGTCGCCATCGGCGCGCTCGCGGACAAGCCGTCGATCGTGCACTTCTGGGCGACGTGGTGCCAGCCGTGCATCCAGGAGCTGCCGAGCCTCGTGCGCCTGCGCGACAAGATGGAGAAGGACGGCACCGGACGCGTGATCTTCGTCTCCGTCGAGGACGACGCCGCGGGCCCCACGATCGCGAAGTTCCAGAAGAAGGCCGGGCTCGACCTGCGCTCGTACCGCGCGCCGAAGGGCGGGCTCGCGGACAAGGTCGATCTCTCCTACCGCGTGCCGCGCAGCTATCTCGTCGCGCCCGGAGGGATGCTCCTCGTGTCGCGGCAGGGGAGCCAGAACTGGGACGATCCGAAAACGGCCGACTGGGCCTCCTCGCGCCTCGCGGGGGCCGCTGCGGGCGCAGGCCCGGGAGCGGCGGCGAGCACGGGGGCGCGCGCGGGCGGGAAGTAGCCGCCCGCCCCGCCGCAGCCTCTACCGCGCGGGGTACATGTCGATCGAGAGGATGGCGACGCCCCCCTCCCGCGTGAGGGAGACGGGGAATCCGCGCGGATCGAACGTCAGGAGACGGTGGAGCTCCTCGTCTCCCAGATCCTCGTCTCCCTCTTCCGGCTTCTCGGGGATCGTGTCGAACGATACCTCGACCTCGTCGAGCGAGACGACGCGTAGGAACGCCTCCGGCGTGCCGCCGATGACGAGCTCGTAGGTCCCGGGCGCGAGACCCGCGACCTTGATCACGAAGCGCGAGCGCCCCTTGTAGGAGCGAAACTCGGCCGATCCGGAGGCGGCGGGCTGCACGTCGGTGCTCTTGAAATCGAGACGGATCCGCGACTGCTCCATCTCCTCGCGCTTGTTCGCGGGGAACTCGCCGATGGAGAGCTCCGTCATCCCGCTGGCCTGGTTCACCACTTCGATCACCGTCCCGCGGGGATCGAAGAGGAGAGCGGTCTGGCGCGAGTCGAGGACGAAGGTCGACGCCTCGTCGGGGACCGTCCCCTCGGTCACTTCGAAGGACCCGACGGCTCCTGCGCCCACGAGGACGTCGTAGGCGCCGGGATGGAGACCATGCGTCTCGATCGCGAGGCGGCGGTGTCCGCGTCCGACCCGGTACTTCGCGCGGCCCCAGGCCCCGGGGGTGGCCCCCGACGGCTCGAGGTGGATCTGGAGGCTCTTCGCCTTCTCCTCCCTCGCGGCATGGGCGCAAGGCGTCCCCGCCAGGGCCCCCGCGCAGAGGGCGGCGGCGGCGAAAAGGTACGCGAAGGCGCGTCGGGGTCGTTTCATGGAGACAGGAAGGTACGAACACGGCCCCGCGGATTCAAGCGGCCCGGCAGGGCCAGGTGTCCGTACTTGTTTTTCTGCCCCGGGTGGACCTGCGTTCCGGCCCGTCCGGAGAGTTCTCGCGGGGGAATCCTCCTTCATTGGGACCGCCGGGTAGCGTTATAGTCGGCACACGCTGCTCGATATTCGGGAAGCCCGGCAAGGATAGTTCCGGGATTTCCCGTGCCAGGGGGGACCGTGTTCATGACCGCTTCGTCACGCTCGCGTCTCGCTGCCGCCGCCATCGCCGTGATCGTGCTCATCACAGGCGTCAGCCACGGCCGTCTCCTGCCGCTCGGCGCCTCGGGCGGTCCCGCCGCGGGCCCGTCGTTCTTCGTCACGAACGAGGACGACACCGGACCCGGGTCGCTGCGACAGGCCCTCGTCGACGCGAACGCCCGGCGCAACGGCACCTCCCCCGACCGCATCCTCTTCGCAATCCCCGGCGGGGGCGTTCACACGATCGCCCCGCGCTCTCCCCTTCCGGCGATCACCGAATCCGTGGTGATCGACGGCTACTCACAGGAGGGAGCCCGTCCCAACGCGCTGGGCGAGGTGCTCGAGGCGCGAGCCACCGATGGCGAGCTGATGGTCGCGATCGACGGGGCCGGCGCCGGCGACGCCGATGGACTCGTCCTGCTCGCGGGCGACTCGGCCATCCGCGGTCTTGCGATCGGGGGCTTCACCGGGAGCGGCATCCGGATCGAAGGGTCCGGACACAATCGGATCGAGGGGAACGTGCTCGGCGCGAGCCCGCACGCGCGCACGACCGGAGGCGGCGACGACGTCACCCCGGACGACGCGTTCGCGGAGGGGCTCAAGGTACCGTCCGGCAACGGCGGGTGCGGGATCACCATCGTCGCCTCGCCCGGCAACGCCGTGGGCGGGCTCGATCCCGCGGCGCGCAACGTGATCCGGGGCAACGCGTGCGCCGTCCGCATACTCGGAGCCACCGCCACGGGCAACGCGGTCCTCGGCAACTCGGTCGAGTCCGACGCCAACAACATCATCCTA
>Ga0207644_10001166_pt1 | contig 16850 bp, 19 predicted proteins | sample KBSS73metaG_FD_184326 | JGI IMG/M metagenome (GOLD analysis project Ga0207644, IMG submission 184326) | Switchgrass rhizosphere microbial communities from Kellogg Biological Station, Michigan, USA - KBS S7-3 metaG (SPAdes) (version 2) | ecosystem: Host-associated > Plants > Roots > Rhizosphere... | reverse complement strand
CCCGCGAACTTGCCGTCGCTGCGGCCGATCATCCGGTAGTCGTTGGGGAAGTCGGACTTGTCCTGGATGTTCCAGCCGACGACGGCATCGTAAAAGCGCTTCGCGCCGGCGATGTCGCTGGTGAGCAGCTCGTACCAGATGAAGTCGCCTCGCGGTTCATTGGTCTGTTGAAGCGTGGGCGCAGCGGCGTCTCGAACGTCAGTCATGGTTCGATCTCCTTGGCTCTGAATTGTGGCAGCGCGGTCAGGCGGTGACGGGTGCCCCCGCCTGGATCGCGGGCTGCTCCGCGGTATCGACGATCTTGTCGAAGCCGCCCCAGAACATGCGCTTGCCGTCGAACGGCATGTCGCCCTGCGGCCGGAGGCTTTCGTCCTCCATGATCTTGCCCCAGGCCTGATCCCGGGTCGCCTTGTCGGGCCATTCGATGAAGCTGAAGACTACCTTTTCGCCATCCTCGGCTTTCACGGCGCGATAGAAGTCGGTGACCTCGCCACGGTTCACATCGTCGCTGAGCGCCTCGATGACCCGGCTCGCGCCATGCTGGCGGAACACCTTCGCCATCTTGGCGGCGAGCGCGCGATAGTCCTCGGTCTTCCCTTCGGGGACCGGCACCACGAACCCGTCGGTGTAACTTCCGCCGGCGGAGCCTTCTTCGACGATCGCCTCGAAGCCGCCCATGATCATGCGCTTCCCGTCAAATGGCATGTCCTTGCCCATGTCCGCCATGCGCGGGTCGCTCATGAACTTTTCGTTGGCTGCGTCGCGTGCTTGCCGGTTGGGATATTCGAAGAAGGCGAGAACGATCTTCTCGTCTGGCTTGGCGTCGACGGCCTTGCGGTAGTCGGTGAGCTTGCCTTCGGGGACGTCATTATCCCAGGCTTCGACATGACGGCCGATCCCGAACTCCGGGCTCAGAGACGCGAAGTTGGTCGCATGCGTGCGATAGGCGTCCTTGTTGGCTTCGGGGACGGGCGCGATGAATCCTTCAAAATAGGTCATGCTGCTGCTCCTTCTGCTTGAGGTTCGTTGGCCGCGAATGCGGCGAGCTGGTCATTGAGCGCCTGCTTGAATGCAGGCCGCGCCTCGCCCCGCTTCACGTAGGCGGAGAGGGTGGGGAAATCGGCAAGCTGGCCGCTGCGGTCGGCGATCCTCAGGACGGTCACCATCATCAGGTCGCCGATCGTGAAGTGGTCACCCTCGAGCCAGGTCTTGTCACCCAGCCGATCGGACAGTTGCTGCAAACGCAGCCGCGCGATCTCGTCGAGCGTCCGCTTGGCTGGGCCGGCCCAGCTCTCGCCCGCCCAGAAACCGCCGAGCAATGCGCTGAACTGCACGAATGGCTCCACGCTACTGACCGCAGCGTAGGTCCACTGGATGGCGTGGAGCCGGCCCTGCTCGTCGCGGGGCAGCAGCGTTTCGCACCGCTCGCCGATATGCTGAAGGATCGCGCCACTTTCGAAGATCCGGACGGCCTCGTCGCGGTAGCAGGGCACCTGGTTGAACGGCTGGTCATCGGCATAGCCTGCAGGGCGCTCGCCGCCGATCAACCGTACGCGATAATCGAAGCCGGCTTCTTCGAGCGCCCAGCGGACGCGCAGGTCCTTGACCAGGCCATGGGCAGGCTCCGGCACCCAGCGGAACGCGGTAATTTCGATCGAAGCATCAGGCTTCAGCGGCATTCGGATCCCTCCTTTGCCGGCGCGTAGCGCGTGGACGCCATACGCCTGTTTCGATGACAGTTCAGCATTCCTCCGGCGAGCCACCGCAGCACGCTCTCCAACTGCCGTTACCCGGCCGTTCGAGGGCGCTTTTTCCTCGTTTGGCGACTCGATTCGCTTGCTTTTTGCCCGTCGGAGTCCTAAATTGCAACCAAGGAGTTAGAAAAAATAACTAAAGCTCGGCAATCAGAGGAAAAACGGCGCTACGACGATGCCTGCGGACTCGCGCATGCAATGGAATTGCTTGGCGAGCGCTGGGCGATGCTCGTTCTCCGGGAGCTGGCCTACGGGCCGCGCCGCTTCTCTGAGTTGAAGGCGGATCTTCCCGGCATCAGTGCCAACGTGCTGACTCAGCGGCTCGCGGAGCTCGAGGCGCGCAATCTCGTCAGGCGGACGAAGTTGCCGCCGCCAGCCTCGGTCCAGGTTTATGAAGCCACCGAATGGGGCCTCGAGGCCGTGCCGACGATCGCCGCGCTCGGCCGCTGGGCTGCGCGGAGCCCATGGCATGATCCGACCCTGCCGATGAGCCATGTTTCGATCATGATGTCGCTCCAGACGCTGATCTCCCGCGCGCGGGCCGAGGGTCTCGACGAGCGGATCGGGTTTCAGCTCGGCGACACGAGCTATGTCGCGACTGTCCATGATGGCCAGCTCGACATCGAGCGGGGGGCCATAACCGACTGCGCGGTCACGTTTATTGGCGCTCCGACCGACGTCGCCGCGGTGATCCACGGCGGCGCTCCCTTTGACTTGATCGAGGTGAAGGGAGATATGGAGTTGGCGAAGCGTTTTGTGACGCTGTTCCCGCTGCCGCCAAAAATTGGCTGAACGTTGAGGCGGGCGCGCCCATCCCCTAAGGCACAATCATGACCGACATTTCGAACGTGCAGCCCGAAAGCCGGGCGGAGACGTTAATGGCCTCACCTGACAAGATCGCGAAGGTTCGCGAGCTGTTCGGAGTCGATTCTGACATGGAGGTCCCGGCCTTCAGCGAGGCCGACGAGCGTGTCCCCGACCTCGACCCGACCTACGTGTTCGATCCGGACACGACGATGGCGATCTGCGCCGGCTTCTCGAAGAACCGCCGCGTGATGGTCCAGGGCTATCACGGCACCGGCAAGTCGACCCATATCGAGCAGGTCGCGGCGCGACTGAACTGGCCGCTGATCCGCATCAACCTGGACGCGCACATCAGCCGCATCGACCTCGTAGGCCGCGATGCGATCGTACTCCGCGACGGCCAGCAGGTGACCGAGTTCCGCGAGGGCCTGCTGCCGTGGGCGCTGCAGCACCCGGTTGCACTGGTTTTCGACGAATATGATGCGGGGCGACCGGACGTGATGTTCGTGATCCAGCGCGTGCTGGAGGCCGAGGGCAAGTTGACGCTGCTCGACCAGAACCGCGTCATAAGGCCGAATCCCTGGTTCCGCCTGTTTGCGACGACCAACACGGTCGGCCTCGGCGACACGACCGGCCTCTACCATGGCACCCAGGCGATCAATCAGGGCCAGATGGACCGCTGGAACATCGTCACGACGCTCAATTACCTGCCGGCCGCGGTCGAGGCGCAGATCGTCCTCGCCAAGACCGGCGAATATGACGAGCCGGGCGGCAAGGCGATCGTCGAGAAGATGATCAAGGTCGCGGACCTGTCGCGGCAGGGCTTCATGAATGGCGATATCTCGACGGTGATGAGCCCGCGCACGGTGATCAGCTGGGCGCAGAACGCGCACATCTTCGGCGACGTCGGCTATGCGTTTCGGGTCAGCTTCCTGAACAAGTGCGACGAGGCCGAACGGCCGCTGATCGCCGAATATTATCAGCGCGTTTTCGGCGAGGACCTTCCTGAAAGCGTGGTCGGGAAGGCTAGCTAGTCCGTCGTGGTCGAGAAGATCGACCTTTTCCGAAGGGCTCTTGCCGGAGCGTCGCGAGCGATCGCGCACGATCCCGAGGTCGAAGTCGTGTTCGCTTCCGAGGTGGCGCCCGCTTCGGGAAAGACCGCGCGCGTGCCTTCGCCAGGTCCTGGGCTTGAGCCACGGCTGGTCGCCGAGGCGAGGGGGGCGGCGGACTCGGCGGCGCTCCGCCTTCGCTACCATGACGCGTCGCTCCACGCGCGAGTAGCGCCGGTCGATATCGACGCGCGGGCAGTCTTCGACGCGCTGGAGATGGCGAGGGTCGAGGCGCTTGGTGCGAAAGCGATGGGCGGGGTCAAAGGCAATCTTGCGCACCTGACCGAAGCCCGCGTTCGCGGTGATGCCATCGTCCGGGCCCGCTCGGCGGAGGAAGTCCCGCTGTCGACCGCCGTCGCATTGATCGCGCGCGAGCGACTGACGGGAGAGGAGCCGCCGCGCGCCGCAGCCGAGGGCCTCAAGCTCGTTTCGCCATGGATCGAAGAGAAAGCAGCCGCCGAGCTCGACGCGCTGGCGCTTACACTCGATGACCAGGCCGCGTTCGCCAAGCTGTCGCGGCGCCTGCTCGAAGACCTCGACCTCGCCGCTGCGGAAGACATGAACCCGGACGAGCCCCAGGAAGCCGGCGATGAGGCCGAGGGCGAGGAGGGCGGAAGCGAGGATTCGGCCGAGCAAGGCGATGAGGGCAATCCCGGTGGCGGCGACGTCGAAATGCGCGGCGAGCAGGCCGAGGACGAGAATGCAGAGGGCGATTCCAGCCAGGAGATGGAAGCCGGCGAGGACGACGTCAGCGCCGGCGACGATCTCAGCGAAAGCGTGTTCTCGGCGCCGGGCCGGCGCAACTGGGACCTGAGCCCGGAGACCGATTACAAAGCCTACACCACCCGCTTCGACGAGATCGTCGAATCCGAGGAGCTGTGCGACGAGGAAGAGCTGGGCCGCTTACGCGCCTATCTCGACCAGCAGATGGGCGGCCTCCAGAATGTCGTGACTCGTCTCGCCAATCGGCTGCAGCGGCGGCTGATGGCGCAGCAGGCGCGCAGCTGGGACTTCGACCAGGAGGAGGGGCTGCTCGATGCGGCCCGGCTGGCCCGGGTCGTCGTCAATCCCGGCCATTCGCTGAGCTACAAAATCGAGCGCGATACCGAGTTCAAGGACACTGTCGTGTCGCTGTTGATCGACAATTCCGGCTCGATGCGCGGCCGGCCGATTGCGATCGCGGCGATTTGCGCAGACATCCTGGCCCGGACGCTGGAGCGGTGCGGGGTCGCGACCGAGATCCTGGGCTTCACGACGCGCGGCTGGAAGGGCGGCCAGAGCCGCGAGGCGTGGCTGACCGCCGGCCGCCCGGCCAATCCGGGTCGCCTCAACGACCTACGACACATCATCTACAAGCGCGCGGACGAGCCCTACCGTCATGCCCGCCGCAACCTCGGGCTGATGATGCGGGAGGGGTTGCTCAAGGAGAATATCGACGGCGAGGCGCTGCTCTGGGCGCACAACCGGCTGATCGGGCGCCCTGAGGAACGGCGCATCCTGATGGTGATTTCGGACGGCGCTCCGGTCGACGATTCGACAGCGTCGGCGAACGGCGGCAGTTATCTCGAGCGCCACCTGCGGCAGGTCATCGACTGGATCGAGAAGCGGTCGAGCGTGGAGCTGATCGCGATCGGCATCGGCCACGACGTGACGCGCTACTACAGCCGCGCGGTGACAATCATGGACGCCGACCAGCTTGCCGGCGCGATGGTCGAACAGCTCGCCCAACTGTTCGAGGCACATTGAACTTCAGGCGGCCATTGCCGCCGAAACCTCCAGAGTTCCCGGTGGCAGCGGGCCGATCAGCTCGCTCGCAGGCTGGGCGTAGGTCAGCCAGGGTTTCCACTGTTCGGGCCGGAGCAGCGCGACCTGGCGGCCGTGATAAGGCGCTACGTCGGGTCCTGGCTCGGTGGTCAGCATGGTGAACGCCTCGCCGCGACCCGGGTCGTCGCGGACCAGCCCAGCAATGCCTACGAGGCCGCGGCCCGGCGGCGTGAACAGCCAGCGGTCCTTGCGCTTCTGCTTGGGATCGCTCGGCGCGGTGAACTCATAGAATCCGTCGGCGACGATCAGGCAGCGTCCGGTGGGAAACTCGCGGCCGTCCGAGCGGAAATTATAGACCGGCTTGCCGCCCTGTCCGGGCCAGCTCCAGCGGCGGACCAAGAGATCGAAGTTGCCGTCGTTCGAGCGCACGATCGGGGCCGGATCGGTAATCCTGATGTCGGTCGGCTGGAGGTTCGGTACGCCCTCCGGAAAGCGGAGGTCGATCTGCTGCTCGCGGAACAGCCGGGCGATTTCGTCGGGAGATTTCGACTGGGTGTAGAGGTTGCACATGGCCAACTCGCGCCGTGCCAAAAAAGTTGGCCCCAGCGCAACTACGCGCGCTGGGGCCCCCTCGTTACGCGACTCGAGGGATACTGCCTGTCGCCAGGCGCAGCGGGGAAAAGGGGGAAACCCCGCCAATGCAGACACCTATGCCTGATTCGCGGGGTATGGAGGCTGAACACGGCGTGCAGCCTGTGTTCAGGAAAAACTTTGTTATTTCAGTCGCTTAGCCGACTTATGCGACAGGCTGATCAGCAACCTTCTTAGCGATCTCTTTCTTCAGCTTGCGCACCTTGGTGCTGAGCTTGTCGTCGCTGGTCTTCAGCAGCCAGTTGTCGAGGCCGCCGACATGCTCGACCGAGCGCAGGCCGTGCGTCGACACGCGCAGCTTCACGCTCTGCCCAAGGGCGTCCGAGATCAAAGTGACGTTCTGCAGGTTCGGCAGGAACGTGCGCTTCGTTTTGTTGTTGGCGTGGGAAACATTGTTGCCCACCTGCCGGCCCTTGCCGGTCAGCTCGCAAACCCGCGACATGGTCTCTATCCTGATTTTTCGTGTGCGGACCCATAAGGGCCCGAAGAGCGCCGCCCGTTAGCGGCTCGGCCCCCGTTCGTCAACGTGGCGAGGCGCCGTTATGGCGGCAACCGACACCCGGGTACTGCGTTTGAACAACAGTTGTCGAAACCTCTCGAGCTCGAAAGGCCCGGCCCATGCGCGCGCTGCTCCTGATCCTGATCGTCGCCGTGGTGGCTGGACTAATCGCTTTTGGCACGGGCTTCCTCAAGCTCAACCAGACGCGCGGAGCCAAGGCGCCGGAGGTTAGTGCCACCCGCAATGGCGTTACGGCCAAGGGCGGGCAGGCCCCCGCCTTCGATGTCGAGACAGGCTCGGTCAAGGTCGGCACCAAGGAGACGACGGTGAAGGTCCCGGCGCTGGTCGTCGAGAAGCCGGGCCAGAACCAGGTCCAGCCTGCGACCAGCAACGCTCAATAGCGAGCATGTGACTTCGCGCGCGGCCTCCGCTAGCCGCGCCTGAATGAGCTTCCCGCTGCCTCCGCCGATGCGACGCGCGCTCGACCTTGCGGCCGAAGCCGCGGCTGACGGTGAGGTGCCCGTCGGAGCTGTAGTCACGATCGGCGACGACATCATCGCCGAGACGCGCAACTCCATGCGCAACAGCAACGATCCCACGGCTCACGCCGAGATGGAGGCCATCCGCGCTGCGGCCGCAAAGCTCGGTACGTCGCGGCTCGACCAGTGCACCTTGTGGGTCACGCTTGAGCCATGCGCCATGTGTGCTGCCGCCATTTCGGTCGCACGAATCAAGGAACTGCGGTTCGCCGCCGAAGATCCCAAGGGCGGAGGCGTCGTCCACGGCCCTCGAATCTTCGCCCAGCCGACCTGCCACCACCGGCCGGACGTGCTCGGCGGGATCGGTGAAGCTGAGGCGGCTGAGCAGCTAAGGTCGTTCTTCGCCGAGCGACGCTAGGCGCGGTACGGTACGAGCCTGATCTCGATCCGTCGGTTCGCCGCCTTCTGCGTCTCGTCCGCCTCGGGATTGTACAGCGGCGCGCTCTCGCCGAGGCCACGCGAGGCGATGCGGGCCTTCGTCACCCCATGCCCCGCGAGGTAGGTTGCTACCGCCGCGGCGCGCTTTTCTGACAGTGCCGCGTTGGTCTGCGGGGAGCCCGATGTGTCGGTGTGAGCGAGGACGTCGACGAAGGTGCGGTTGCGTGTCTTCACCGTGCGCGCAATCTCCAGCAACGTAGCGTCCGTGGTCGCTTTGACCGCCGCGCTGCCGGGATCGAAGGTGAAGGTCGCCGGGATCCGGATCACGATGCTTCCCCCGACGTTCAGGACATCCAGGCCGATGCCCGCGGTCTGACGCCTGAGCTCGGCCCCCAGATCGGCCATGTAGGCGGGCACCTCATATTGGGTGAGTGGCCGGATTTTCGCCGCGCGCATTTTTGTCGCACGTGATTTCTGGCCGCCGATGACGTCGCCAAGGAGATAGGGCGCGGTGGTCCCGAGCGGAGTGAAGGACGCGGGCACGATCATGGCCGGTGGCGGCGCAGTTTGGCATCCTGACACCGCGGCAAGCGCGCAACCCAGCGTCAGCGTCCTCAAGCTCCGGCTAACGATCATATTCTTCAAGCTCCCCACGGCTTTCGCCGATCAAACCGCGCCTATAGGCGATGGTTCCGCCGCTGTATTGAGGCAACTGCTTGTTAACCGCGGCTGCTGCGGGCTACAGTCACTGCGCCGCAATGAGCGACCATATATCTCCCATACCCTGGCTCGACGTCCTTCTCATCTTCGCGCTGATCGTCGTGAACGGCGCGCTGGCGATGGGCGAGCTCGCGATCGTGTCGTCTCGCGAGGCGCGGCTCAAGGCGATGGCCAAGACCGGAAGCGCAGGCGCCCGTTGCGCGATCGAGCTCGCGTCGGATCCGGGCAAATTCCTTTCGACCGTCCAGAGCGGCATCACCCTGATCGCGATCTTCGCCGGCGCCTTCTCCGGTGAGAAGCTCGGTCAGCCGACTGCGGAGCGCCTGCAGGCGCTCGGACTGGAGCCCAACACCGCTCACACCATCGGCTTCGGCATCGTCATCGTGCTGACGACCTATTTCTCGCTGGTGATCGGCGAGATCGTCCCGAAGCAGATAGCGCTGCGTTCGCCCGAGCCCCTTGCAGTGGTCTTTTCCCGGCCGATGCGGATTTTGTCCAAGATCGTGGCGCCCTTCGTCTGGGTGCTCGAGCGGTCGAGCGCGCTGATCCTCCGCCTGCTCGGCATGAACCGGGAATCGAAGAACCATGTGACCGCCGAGGAATTGCACCTGGTCGTAGCCGAGGCGCAGACCGCCGGCGTGCTCGAGGAGGACGAGCGCGCGATGATTTCCGGCATTGTGCGGCTTGCGGACCGTCCCGTCCGTGAAGTGATGACTCCGCGCACGGACGTCGACTGGATCGACATAGGCGCGACGCCGGACGAGATCCGTGCTGCCTTGCTTGCGACGCCGCACAGCCGCATCCCGGTCGCCGACGGCGCGGTCGAGAACATCGTCGGCGTGATCAAGACCCGCGACGTGATGGCTGCGCAGCTTGAGGGCCGCCCAATCGACCTCAAGCATCTTTGCCGCACCGCGCCGGTCATCCCGGATCTGATGGACGCAATGGATGCACTGGCCGTCCTCAGGAACGCAGATGTGCCGCTCGCGCTGGTCCATGACGAATACGGTCACCTCGACGGGATCGTGACCCCGGGCAGCATCCTCGCGGCCCTCGCGGGAACATTCGCCAGCGACGTCGACCAGGGCGATGAGCCCGCGCTCGTCGAGCGGGACGACGGCAGCTGGCTGATCTCCGGCGCCGCCAGCGCCGACCTGCTCAGCGACCGCCTCGGCGTGAACCTGCCGCAGGAACGCGACTATTCGACGATCGCCGGCTTTGCGCTGTCAGTGCTCAAGCATCTTCCGGAAGTCGGCGAGAAATTCCGGCACGACGGCTGGTCGTTCGAGATCGTCGATATGGACGGCCGCAAGATCGACAAGTTGATCGCTTCGCGCTCTCGCAAGCGGCAGGCGGAAGCGCAGGCGGAGGCGGTCGGCTAATCTTCGGGTTCTAATGGCCGTTTTCGACCCGTTGCAGACATAAGCCACGATCGGCTGGCAACTACTGAGCTGGTAGCGGCACAACCGTGTCTTGGGCATTCACGATCTGCCAGCAAGCGCCCCGTTTGAGCCACGTATCTGTCCAGATGAACTTGCCTCGTCGACCGCCTTTCTTTGTCCAAGTCTCACTACCTTGCGCGACTGCGGTGTCGCCGAACATGCGGACATGAACATAATCCGGTTCGTTGCTTAGAAATGGTCCGGGGCCGGCCGCAGCAAATTCGACTGCAGCCTTCTTGTCGAACACCTTGCCGTCCAACACCCACATGAAGTCGTCCGCAAGGATTCGCTTCACGACTGACGCATCATTGGTGGCGACCGATTTTGCCCAAGCCTCTTCACTCTGGACAATATACCGCTCGACATCTTGCTGGGTGGATAGCCGCGGAGCGGGACAAGGGGCTGCGGCCACACCAGTAGCGCACGTCAAAGCCAAAGCGGCGAATAGATGCCGTGCCTTCGGACGGTTGTATCTCATGGCAGATCCCCTTTGGTCTGCCTTGTCGCTTATCACGGGGCGCGTGCCAATGGCCGCGCCCTCAGCCTAGGTGCTTCAGTCGATAATGTCCGCTTTCGACCCAAAACGGACTCTAGTGTCATGCCCGCAGCGCATGGGAGCGATAACAGCTTCCAATTTCTCCTGAACAGCGGCGCAGGGCATCTTGCTGAGCGTGACATCAGGAGACCGCCCATGATCCGCAGCTTTCAGCCCGACCCGCTCCGCCGCTTGTTCTGCATTACCGTCCTGCTGGCCAGCGCCGCGACCGCGAGTGCCGCCAACGCGGTATCCGCGCCAACGGCTGCAACCGAGGCGAGCGGCGTGTTGCGCCTTGCCAGCAATCATCCGGTCGATGAGACGGTGGCCCGCATCAAGCAGTCGGTCGAGGCCAAGGGCATCCGCTATTTCATCGCGATCGACCAGCAGCAGCTGGGTGCATCGGCGAACCTTTCGATCAAGAAGTCGACGCTGGTGCTGTTCGGCAACCCGCCGCTCGGCGTCCAGTTCATCCAGGCCAACCCCTATGCGGGCCTCGACTGGCCGGTGCGAATGCTCGTCCGCGAGACAGCGGACGGTTCGACCGAGATCGCCTACACCGACTTCGCCTTTATCGGGCAGCGCTACGGGATCACCGGCAAGGACGCGCAGCTCAAGATGGCCAGCGAAGTCGCCGCCACGGTCGCCGGCGAAGCGGCGCAGTAACCGACATGGTGGGGCTCGCCGTCGCTATCGTCTGTGCCGCGCTGATGGGATTCGCCATCCAGCGGGGCGGCACCTGCCTCGTCGCTGCGATCGACGAGGCGGTGAGCAAACGAACCATCAACCGGCTTCTCGCCCTCGCCGAGGCGTCGGCGCTCGTTGCAGCCGGCATGGTGACAGCCCAGATTTTCGGGATCTTGCCGATGACCCCACATGCGTTCGCCCTCACCGGCTGGACCATCGTGGGCGGCATGATCATGGGCCTCGGCGCCTATGTTGCCGGCGCATGCGTATTCGGCGCCATCGCGCGGATCGGGAACGGCGAACCTGCCTATTTCCTGGTTCCGCTGGGCTTCTTCCTGGGCTGCGTCGCCGCGCTGCGACTAGGCATGACCCGGCTTCCTCACATCGTCGCCGCCCACTCTCCCGTCCTCGCGGATGCATTGCTGTTCGCCGGGCCCCTGCTTGCGATCGCCGCCTGGAGGCTCTGGCATACGGTCCATGCGGTCCGGAGGCGCGATTTCGCCGCTTATGTCTGGTCGCCGCACGTCGCGACCGGCGTGATCGGCGTGACCTTCGTCATACTGTTCCTGGTCGTCGGCGCCTGGAACTACACGGACTATCTGGCCGAAGCGGCTCGGCACATGGGAAGCAGGCTGTCCGATCGTGGACTCCTGCTGCTCGCTCTGTTCGGCGGTGCCCTTCTTGGCGGTTGGACCGCAGGTCGGATCAAGCCCGCAAGGCCGACTGCCGCGGCAATCGCGCGCTGCCTCGCCGGCGGCGTCATGCTCGGCCTCGGTGGCTCGCTAGTACCGGGCGCCAACGACGGGCTCCTCCTCCTTGGCCTTCCCTTGCTTTACCCGCATGCATGGGTCGCCTTTGCCAGCATGCTTCTGACGATCGCCGCCGCGCTCCTGGTGCAACAACGGGCAACCATGGCGCGGGAGCCGCGACTGGCGTAAAGGACGGACTAACTCTGGGGTGCCAAAATGGAGATGCAGCAGGTCCGCTATTTTCTTGCGGTGGCCAAGACGCTGAACTTCACCCGCGCCGCCGAGGAATCCAACGTCACCCAGCCGGCTCTTACCCGCGCGATCAAGCAACTCGAGGACGAGCTCGGCGGTGAACTCATCCGGCGCGAAGGAAGACACAGCCACCTGACGGACCTTGGCAATCGAATGCAGCCGCTGCTGAAGCAATGCTACGAGAGTGCGCTGACGGCGAAAGCCCTGGCCGCTAAGGTCAAGAAAGGCGACGTTTCGACACTGTCCATCGCCGTTTCACAGACGCTCGATCTCGACCTGCTCATGGGCCCGCTCGGCGAGATGCATCGTACCTTCAGCCAGCTTCAGCTGAAGCTTCGCCGCGGCCGCGGTTCAGAAATCTGCGAGATGCTGAGGAACGGCGACGTCGAACTCGCGATCGGCGGTCCGCTGGGAGAATATTGGGATCGGCTGGATGCGTGGCCGATGTTCACCGAGTCCTTCGACCTCGTTGTCGGTGCGGATGATGCACTGGCCCAGCAGGATTGCATCGATCTGGATGTAGAGCTCGTACAGGAATCGCGCTTCCTGTTTTACGCCGGGACCGACCCGGCCGAACTCCGACCCGACGATGTGTCGGCGCGCGGCATCCCTTTCGATCCCACCCATGAAGTGGACTCGGTGCGTGACCTGGAAGCGCTGGTCGTCGCGAATTTCGGCCTCGCGATCATGCCGGCGAGCGCGATGCAGTCGCCACGCGTGCGTCATCTCCGCTGCTCGGCGCTCGATCTGAAACGGACGGTTGCGATCTACAGCGTCGCCGGGCGCCCTCGCTCACGCGAAGCGGGCGCGCTTCTCAACTTGCTCCGCTCGACCGACTGGACTGCCCGTCTCACCGAGCGCGAGTTTGACGCCGCTTAGAAGGTCGTCGAGCTCCATCCGCCGCCTATAGTCCGGATCCACGTGGCGAGCGGCGATGATGCCGTCCTGCCGGATTACGAACACGGCCGGGATCGGGAGGATCCAGCCGGTGCCGCCCTGGTAAAGGGGCGCATCCCAGCCGGCGCCCTCGATCATGCGCGACATCTCCTCGTCTACCCAGATCGCGAGATTGAGCGACAGCGCATAGCCGCCGCCGACGTCGGTCACGAACGGGAAGGAGCCGCCAGCCTCTTCGCTTAGCGTGCGGGTGTATCGCTGCAGTTCCGATGACATGGCGACAATCTGCGCGGGCTTTGCGGCTTCTTCGACTTCGGCCAGCCCGACCATATTGAGCCGGCAGTAAGGGCACCAATGCCCGCGATGGATTGCGACGACGACGGGGCCTTTCTCAAGCAACTTGGCAAGGCTGACCAGCTTGCCGTCCTGATCGGGCATGGTGAACAGCGGCATCGGATCGCCCACCTGCGGGGCGCTCTCGCCGGCACGCGCTGATTCGAGACGACCGACGAACTGGTCGACGGCACTGGCGAACCCGGGCCCGCGCTCGCGGACCAGCTCGGCGATGACCTTCAGCCGCTCGCCCAGCGACATGTCGCGGTCGCGCACTTCCTGGAAAGCCTGTTCGAGCGCGTCGGCGAGTGGGTGTGCCATCAGCGCACTCCTACCACATTGCGGTGCCGGGCAGCAGTGAGCTCAGCAAACACGTGCAATCTCGTTCAGGAGATCGTCCAGCTCCATGCGGCGCCGGTAGTCGGGATCAATATGCCGGGCGGTGACGATCCCATGCGTATCGACCACGAAAACGGATGGGATAGGCAGGATCCAGTCTCCCCCGCCCTGGTAGACCGGAATGTCGAAGCCCGCCTCGGAGATGATCCGGGTCAGGGTGTCGTCGAGCCAAGCCGCGAGCTTGAGCGAGAGCGTGTAGCGCGCGTCCATGTCGCTCAGGAACGGAAAGCTTGCGCCAGCCTCCTCGCGGATCCTTCGAGTGTATCGCGGCAGCTCGCATGAAATCGCGACGATCTGGGCCGGCTTTGCCTGCTCCTCAATCTCGGTGAGCCCGGTCATGGCCATTCGGCAAAAGGGGCACCAGTGGCCGCGGTGGAAGGCGATCACGACCGGACCTTGCCGGGTCAGGTCCTCGAGAAGCACCAGCCGGCCGTCCTGGTCGGGAAGCACGAACAGGGGCATCCGATCGCCCACGGCGGGCGCGCCGGCTCCCGCACGGACCGCCTCGAGCCGGCCGGCGAAGGAATCGATCGCCCGCGAATATTCGGGCCGTTGGTCGCGCGCCACGTCCGCAATGACCTGCAGGCGTTCGCCCAGGCTCGCGTTGCTCTCGCGGACCTGAAGAAAAGCAGACTCGAGGGGCGACACGCGAACTTGATTCATTTGCTCACTCTACGGTTACGCGCTTGAGACGTCACGAACGCGCCGCAAAGGTCTCGACCATTTCGCCGCCGCACGCCTCGTGCAGGATGAAGCCTTCAAGCGGATCGAATTTCCCGCGCCATGGCGCCTGTTCGATCGTCTCCATCGTGTGGCGGTAGCCTGCCTCGCGACGCTGGCGAATACCTTCGGGGCTGAAGTCGATATCCTTGGAATGGTCCTCATAGTCGAGCGACGGCGCGAGAAGGCGGACGACATGCATTGTCGTCGTGCAGCCGTAGCTCTTCATCTCGGCGACGGCGTTGCTCCTCGTCGATTCAGGAACCAGGGCGCCGAGCTCGGCGATGATGTGGCGCAAGCGGTGAAGTTGCCGCTGGCGCTTGATCTGCGCGGTCGAGCGGCTTGAATATTGAAGGTCCTTCTGGCGGTTCATGACTTCCCAGATGGAGCGCGGCTCGGGCCCATGCGGGTTCCAGATGTGGACTGCCAGCACCAGGCTGCTCCGCCGGGGATTATCATCGAATACGACCTCGACTGGCGTGTTCGATAGGATGCCTCCGTCCCAGTACAGTTCGCCATCGATGCGAACGGCGGGAAAGGCCGGCGGCAGCGCGCCTGACGCCATGATGTGGCGGACGTCGATCTCCATGTCGCGGCTGTCAAAATAGACCATCTCGCTGTTGCTGACTTTTGACGCACCGACAGTCAGCCGCACGTCGCCGGAATTCAGCTGGTCGAAGTCGATCAGCTCCTCGAGCGTGCTCATCAGCGGATGGGTCGAATAATATCCGGCGGCGTCAGGGCCCAGGGGCAGATGCGGGCTGAAAAAGGCGGCGGGCTGCGGTTCGAAGAATGAAGGCACGCCGCTGCTGACGGCTGCGGCGTTGCGCGCGGCTGTGGCCATCCACGGGGGCATGAACTGAGTGAGAGGAGAGGAGCGATGCTCCACCCGCTTCCAGAATTCGCAGAGGCGATCGATCCGCTCACCCTTCGGCGAGCCGGCGATAAGTCCGGCGTTGATGGCTCCAATCGAGGTTCCGACAACCCAGTCGGGCTCGACTCCGGCTTCGGCCAGGGCCTCATAGACGCCGACCTGGTAGGCGCCGAGGGCGCCGCCGCCCTGGAGCACGAGCACGGTCTGCCCAAGCCCCTTCATTTCATGGCTCAAGTCGCGGTTCATCTTCTTGTCCCTTTTCAAGCAGCTTCGGCGAAGCTGTCGGTGGTCGGCGTATGGATCGGGCCGGTGATCAGCCGAGCGCTGCGCGCGTAGGTGAAGTAGTTCCAGCCCCAGTGGAGGATGACAGAAAGCCGGCTGCGGAAGCCGACCAAGAACCAGACGTGCGCGACGCACCAGAGCAGCCAGGCGGAAAATCCCGACAGGCGAATGCGCCCGAAATCCGCGACTGCGCTCTTGCGGCCGATGGTCGCGAGGTTGCCGTAGTCCCGGTAGCGGAACGGCTTCATGGTCCGTCCGAGGATGCGGTCGGCGACGTAGCGACCCTGCTGCTTGGCGACAGGGGCCACGCCGGGCAGGGTTCCCCCCCGCCTGCCAGGGCACGCGGCAGTATCGCCAATCGCGAAGATCCGCGTCTGGCCGAGAGCGAACAGGTCGTCGTCGACGATCACTCGGCCCAGACGGTCGGCTGGCGCGCCGACCCACTTTGCCGCAGGCGACGCCTGGACTCCCGCCGCCCACACAATCGTGTGGGTCGCGATGCGCTCGGCACCAATCCGTACCTGATTTCGACCGATATCGGTCACAGCCGCTCCGAGACGGATTTCGACGCCGATGCGCTCGAGGGCTTCTCGGGTGCGCTTTGACAGTTCGGGGGGGAAAGATGGCAGCAAGCGCGATCCAGCCTCTAACAGGATCACACGAGAGCAGTGCGGCGTGATCGAGCGAAAGTCCCGCGACACCGACTGGCGGGCCAGTTCGGCAATCGCGCCGGCCATTTCGACGCCGGTCGGACCGCCGCCGATGACGACGAAGGTCAGGAGCGCGTCTCGCGCGTCTCCATGCTCCTCGCTCTCAGCCTGTTCGAGTGCGAGCAGAACGCGGCGGCGGACGGCGGTCGCGTCCTCGATGGTCTTGATGCCAGGCGCGTGAACCGCCCAATCGTCGCGGCCGAAGTACGAATGCCGCGCGCCTGTCGCCAGGATCAGCCAGTCGTAGTCCAATGGTCGCCCGCTCTCGAGCAGGACCGTTCGACTGGATGAGGAGACTGCGCACACTCTGTCTAGCAACACTCGGACGTTGCGTGCGTGGGCGAGTATCGAGCGGATTGGCGCAGCGATATCGGCTGGCGACAAGGCCGCAGTCGCGACCTGGTAGAGCAACGGCTGGAAGAGGTGATGATTGCGCTGGTCGACGACGGTCACGTCAACCGGTTGACCGGATAGGCGCTTGGCGGCCTCAAGACCGCCAAAGCCTGCACCTACAATCACCACGCGCGGACGGTCTGTCATCAGAGCGCCGTGAGGTCGTCCGTCGCGAGCCGTTGGATTCCAGCCTTGCGCCGCGTCTTGCGGGGCGGCTTGGTCATCCAAAGCGCGGCGGCCGCAAGGTGCGGACAAAGGGACATGGCCTGGGTTTGCATTTGCGGGGTCATTGCGCCGTCCACCCCCCATCCATCGCGATGGAGGTTCCGGTGATCGAGGCGGCTGCCGGCGAGCACAGG
>Ga0207644_10001157_pt1 | contig 16912 bp, 14 predicted proteins | sample KBSS73metaG_FD_184326 | JGI IMG/M metagenome (GOLD analysis project Ga0207644, IMG submission 184326) | Switchgrass rhizosphere microbial communities from Kellogg Biological Station, Michigan, USA - KBS S7-3 metaG (SPAdes) (version 2) | ecosystem: Host-associated > Plants > Roots > Rhizosphere... | reverse complement strand
AGGAGTGGTTGGTGTAGCGCATCGGATCGGTCGAGCGCGAGAAGTCGATCGCGCGCCGCCGCGACACCTCGACGATCATGATCCGCTCCTGTCGCGTCGCCCGGATGCGCGCCTCGGCCACGCTCATCGACGTGCCGCGGATCTCGCCGATCTTGCGGCGTGCGGTGATCGGCTCGGCCGCGAAGGCGCCCTGGCCGTCGATCGGGCTCGGCCGCACTTCGACGTCGAACTTCTGATACGCCGGCCGGGCCGGCACCGCGGTGTCCTCCGTCACGAAGCGGCTCCGGCGTTCGAGACCGGACTCGATGCCGGCTGCGCATCGCGCTTCGCCAAGGCCGTCCTAATGCGTTCGAAGGCGCCGCCGAGCTGCGCCCAGGCGCCGGCGTCGAACGCGCGCGGGCGAACGGCTGCGGTCGAGCTCAGCGCAGCACCCTTGCGTGCGAACACGATGCTGTTGCCGGCCTCGCGATCCTCGACGACCAGTACGCCGCTGGCGAAGCTGCGTTCGACGCGAAGCACGCAGGCGGCGAAGTCGCGCGCCGCGCTGTGGAAATTCGAGACCAGCAGGCCGCCCGAGGTCAGCAGGTCGAGACAGTCGTCGTAGAAGCGCTGTGAGCTCAATGTGCGCGGCAAGCCCTGCGGGCCGAATGCGTCGAGCAGCAGGACGTCGCAACGGCGCTCGGCCTCGCGCACGAAGCGTGCGCCGTCGGCCTCGACGACGCGAAAGCGCTTGCTGTCGGGCGGCACCCGGAACGTGTCGCGCAGCGCGATCACGTGCGGATTGAGCTCGGCGACGTCGATCCGCGCCTTCGGCAAGTAGCGGTGGCAAAACTTAGCGAGCGAGCCGCCACCCAGCCCGATCATCGCGATCGACTCGGGCGCCGGCATGAAGCGCAGGAAGCCCATCATCGTGCGGGTGTAGCGCAGGTCGAGCGGCATCGGGATGCTGGGCTGCATCCGGCTCTGCACCTCCTCGATCGAGAAGTAGAGCGATTGCGAGGTCAGGCCCTGGCGCACGAAGGGAATCGCCTGCTGCGCCGCCTCGCGCTCGTCGAGGCTCGGCGTCGCCGGCGCTGCCACGGCGCGATCCGCGACCATCGGCCTCGCTCGCGCCGGATCAGACCGGCGGCGGCTCGCCCGGCTTGCCCTTCGGGTCGTCGGGCAGGCCGGGAATCGTCGTGCCGTCGTCGGGCTCGACCGGCAGCGCGTCCGGCTCGGGATCGTCGGTCTGCGGAAGCCCCGGAAGCGTCGCCATGACTCAGCCCCGCGTCGTCGACTGCTGGCTGTCGACCGTCGCCCGGCCGATCGGCGTCGCGGCGAGGCGCTGCTTGAAGTCGTGCTCGGCGCTGGCGTCGCTCATCGTCGTCTCGTAGAACACGCGCAGGCGGACGATCTCCTTGCGCACCTCGGGGCCGAACCCGGCCCGGCCGCCGCGGTCGTCGCCCATCAGCGTCTCGAAATAGAGCTTGCAGAGCTTGCGGTCGGCCCAGACCTTCGCGAACTGGTTGACGATGCGCGGAAAGCGCTCGCAGAACAGCGTCGGGCGGGCGTATTCGGGCAGCAGCTCGAGCCACTTCAAGGTGGCCGGCATCAGCACCCGGTCGCTCTCGACCTCGGGCCGCCGCATCGCAGCCGGATCGCGCCGTTCGAGCAGCCCGGATTGGCCGCGCGAGGAAAATACCTTGGCCAGCTGAGCGCGCAGCTGCTTCATCAGGTCACCCAGCAAATGAACCTCCGCCCGGCTCGACGGCATGCCGACCGCTGCCAAAAACCGATCGGGAAATTGGGCTGGGAATTCGCGGGGCATGCATGACCGCGACTGTAGCAACCTTCAGGGAGCCGGTCGTGCGCAGGGACGACGGTGGGTCGACGCAATCCGCCGAGCGGCAAGGCGTGCTGGCCAGGGCCGGCAATCGCGTGCTATTTGGCGCCCGCCGGCCGGAAGATGCGCGGCCGGGTCTCGGCAAAAGCGCTGTCCTCGACGTCCCGGAGCAGCATGCTGCCGGGGATCCGTTCGGCTTCCGGGTACTTGGCCGCCTCTTCGGCGGTCAGCTGGAACATCGTGCGGCAGATCCGCCCGCTCTGCGGATCGCGGTAGCGCCAGCGCCAGTATTCCACCTGCTTCATGGTTCCCTTCGACTTTCCGGTTCGGACCGCGACAAGGTCGAGATCGGTCGTGCGGCCGCCGACTTGAGCGCGGGCAGCCACGCTGCCCGCCTCCGAGCTAACGGATTTCACGGGCGGCCAGTTGACGCGCCGGACGTGAAGCCTTGACGCGCTGGATGTGAAGCCCTGCAAAGCCTCGCAACCGCGAGCGGGGCCGCCCGCTGACCTTGAAAGCGCGGCGGCGCGCTCCCAACTGATCGTCCAGGAGCCTTCACCGTGGGTGCAACCGACGCGTTTCTTCTCGATGCCTATTCGCAGACCGTCTCCGGCGTGGTCGAACGTGCCGGGCCGAGCGTCGCCTCGGTCCAGGTCAACGGCCGGCCGGCCGACCGCGACGCCCCGCTCGGCAACGGCTCCGGCTTCCTGTTCACGCCTGACGGCTACCTGCTGACGAATTCGCACGTGGCCAAGGCCGGCCAGCACGGCCCGCTGCAGGGCAAGCGCCATCGGGTCTCGCTCAGCGACGGCCGCACCTTCGAGGCGCGCTCGGTCGGCGACGACCCCGACACCGACCTCGCCGTGCTGTGCATCGACGGCATGTCGCGCGGCTCGCTGTCGCCGCTCGCGCTCGGCTCGTCGGCCGCGCTGCGGCGCGGCGAGATCGCGATCGCGATCGGCAACCCGCTCGGCTTCGAGCACACCGTGACCGCCGGCATCGTCAGCGCGCTCGGCCGCAGCATGCGCTCGGGCACCGGCCGGCTGATCCCCGACGTGATCCAGACCGACGCCGCGCTGAACCCGGGCAACTCGGGCGGGCCGCTGCTGAACGCGCGCGGCGAGGTGATCGGCGTCAACACCGCGATCATCCGCGGCGCGCAGTCGATCAGCTTCGCGGTCGCGATCGACATCGCGGCCTGGGTCATCCCGCAGCTGATGCAGCACGGCCGCGTGCGGCGCGGCTACCTCGGCGTCGGCGGCCAGACCCTCGCGCTCGACCGCCGCGTCGTGCTCGCCTTCGGGCTGACCCAGAGCCACGCGGTGCGGGTCTCGACCGTCGAAGCGCAGAGCCCGGCAGCGCGCGCCGGCCTGCGCGAAGGCGACCTGATCGTCGGGCTCGACGGCGTCGTGATCGATTCGGTCGATCGCCTGCACCAGACCCTGGACGCGAGCCGCGTCCACCACGATTGCGTGCTGAAGGTGCTGCGCGGCAATGCGACCGGGCAGCCGGTCTATTTCACGGTGCGGCCGAGCGAGTCAGCGCCGCACTGACATCTGCCGCCCCGCGCCGGGCGCTCAACCGGCGGACCACGACGCTCAGGTGCCGACGAGGTCCTCGCGCCGGATGCCGGCGACCCGCAGCATCGCGTCGAACACCGGCTGGAACGGCCGGGTGTGACCGGCGCGCATCGGCTTCTGCTGCTCGGGAATGGCACGCAGCACCGACTCGGGAATCTCGTGGTTCGGTCCCGGCATCGAGCCGGCCGCGAGCTGCACCTCGCAGGCGCGCTGCAGCGACCAGCTGCGGATGAACGCCTCCGGGATGCTCGGCCCGATCACCAGCAGGCCGTGGCTGCGCAGGATCATCACGTCGGCCTTGCCGAGGCTCGCGACCAGCCGTTCCTGCTCGGCGAGGTCGGTCGTCACGCCCTCGAAGTCGTGGTACGCGACGCTGCCCCAGAACTGCGCCGAGTAGAAGTTGTCGTAGCGCAGACCTTCCTTTTTGCAGGCGACCGCGATGCCGGCCGTCGTGTGGGTGTGGATGATGCAGTGGGCATCCGGCCGGTTCGCGTGGATCGCAGCATGGATCACGAAGCCGGCCGGGTTGATCGGATACGCCGACTCGCCGATCACACGCCCCTGCAAGTCGATCTTGACGAGGTTGCGCGCGGTGACCTCGCTGTAGTGCAGGCCGTACGGATTGATCAGGAACTGCGGCTCGTCGCCCGGCACGCGCTGCGTGATGTGGTTGAAGATCATCTCGGTCCAGCCGAGGTGCGAGAACAGCCGATAGCAGGCGGCGAGTTCGAGGCGCAGCGCCCATTCGTCAGCGCCGATGTCGGCCGGGCGGGCAGGAAGCGGCAGTTCGCGGATCGGTGCGTTCATGGGGTCTCCTTTCGGTGCGAGCTCCGGTTGTAGCGCAAGACGGGGGCCGGCGCCGTCTGTCGACGCGCCAATGACGATCTCGCGGCAGATATCAACGTCATGGATCGGACGTCGTTGCCGAACCACCTTCGGTGTGACGACTTGTAAGTCCGGCGACTTGCGGTCGAATTCACGGCCCCGTCGAGGCGGAAGCTCCAACAATTCTTCCATCGCCATCCACGGCGCAGGAGACCGGATTGATCAACGTCGATCGACGCGCCGCACTGGCTGCCCTCGGGGCCGGCTGGCTCGCCGCTTGTGGTGGCATCGGCGGCGGTCTCGTGACCGACGCTTCGGACAATGCCGCGCCGTCGTCGCCGTCCGGCCCGACCGCCGCAGCTTATGACGGGGAGACCAGCTACGGCGACTTCGCCACCGCTTCCCTTGGCGCGGGCGCCGCGTTGAACGGCGCGCTCGCGTTTCCCGCCGACAACGCCTGGAACGCCGACATTCGCTCTGCCCCCGTCGACCCCAACTCCGACGCGCTGATCGCCAGCATCGGGCTCGGTGTCGGCCTGCACCCCGACTTCGGCGCGGGGCTCTACAACGGGGCGCCGATCGGCATCCCCTACGTCGTCGTCAGCGGGAGCCAGCCGCGGGTCGATATGACGTGGACGGCCTACGGCGGCGAAAGCGAGACCGGCCCGTTCCCGATTCCGGCGACGGCGCCGATCGAAGGCGGAGCCGCGCCGACGAATACCGGCGATCGCCACGTGCTGGTGATCGACCGCGACAACGACCGGCTCTACGAGCTCTTCAACGCGACCTGCAACGCCGACGGCTCGTGGGATGCGGCCTGCGGCGCCCTCTTTCACCTCGACAGCAACAACGTGCGACCGGCCGCCCAGCCCGGCTGGACCAGCGCCGATGCGGCCGGCCTGCCGATCTTCCCGGGGCTCGCGCGCTACGAAGAAGCCGCGCTCGGCCCGGGCGGCATCCGCCATGCGCTGCGCTTCACGGTGCAGCGGACGCGCCGCGCCTACGTTCCGCCGGCCACGCACTGGGCCTCGACGAACACCGACCCGACCGTGCCGCCGATGGGGATGCGCGTCCGCCTGAAGGCGAGCTACGCGATCCCGGCCTCGTTCAGCCGCGAGACGCGGGCGCTGCTGACCGCGATGCAGACGCACGGCATGATCGTCGCCGACCACGGCAGCAACTGGTACGTCAGCGGTGCGCCCGACGAGCGCTGGAACAACAACACGCTGGTCAGCGAGCTGCGCCAGGTCACCGGCCAGAACTTCGAAGTGGTCCGGATGAGCGGAGTCGTCGCCGGCTGACCGGCTGCGTCACGCTCACACGCGCGAGCGCTTGCCTTTCTTGGCGCCGGCCGCCAGCGCCTCGAGCTCGGTCTGCATCCGGGCCTCGGTCTGCAGCGCGACTTCGAAGCGGTCCAGCTCGATCGCATTCAATACCCGCTTGAAGCGGCACATCGCGTGCGGTTCGAAACCCGCCAACCGCGCCGCGATGCGCACGACCTCGGCATCGAGCGCCGCATCGTCGACGACCGACCAGACCAGCCCCCATAGCAACGCGTCGGCGGCCGAGAACTCCTCGCCGAGCAGCAACAGACCCTTCGCACGCGCCAGGCCGGCGTAACGCGGCAGCGTGCTGGTGATGCCGCCGGTTACGAACACACCGAGCCCGATCTCCGGCAGCTTGAAGCGCGCGCTGCGGGCGGCGACCACGATGTCGGCGTCGAGCATCCATTCGACGCCTGCGCCGACGACCCAGCCGTGCACGGCGGCAACCACCGGCTTCGACAGCGCGACGATCGCGCGGGCGACGTCCTGAACCAGCGCGAGGATCGCCGGCGTCGGCGGCTCGCTGACGTCGCGTCCGGCGCTGAAGGCACGACCGCTGCCGCGCAGCACGACAACACGGACATCGGCCGATTCCTCGGCGCGGCGCAGCGCGTCGAGCAGTGACTGCGCCATCGCCTCGTCGATCGCGTTCAGGCGCTTCCGCCGGTCAAGTCGCAAGGTCAGCACCTGATCGGCGAGTTCGCTGCGCAACGTCATCGGTCCTCCTCGGCGTTTGCGCTCAAATCGCCGACGGCCGGCAAGCGCATCGCTGCAGGATAGTCAAATCGCGACCCGGTGACCCTGTCGCCGCGGGCAGTGTCGGAGTTGCCTACGATCGCGTGAACGCATCGCGCCACGGAGAAGTCCATGTACCTCAAGAACGCCTGGTATGTCGCCTGCACGTCCGACGAGATCGACGGCAAGCCGCTCGGCCGCACCCTCTGCGGCGACAGGATCGTGCTGTTCCGCGCCGAGGGCGGCGCGGTCTCGGCGCTGGAGGACTTCTGCCCGCACCGCGGCGCGCCGCTGTCGCTCGGCACGGTGCGCGACGACGGCCGCATCGTCTGCGGCTACCACGGCTTGGTGATGGGCGGCGACGGCAAGTGCGTCGGCATGCCGGGGCAGCGCGTGCGGCCGACGATCAAGAGCTATCCCGCCATCGAGCGCTACGGCTTCATCTGGGTCTGGCCCGGCGAGAAGGCGCTCGCCGACCCCGCCAAGCTGCACCCCCTGCCGTGGGCCGAGAGCCCCGAGTGGGTTTACGGCGGCGGGCTCTACCACGTGAACTGCGACTACCGCCTGATGATCGACAACCTGATGGACCTGACGCACGAGACCTACGTGCATGCGTCGAGCATCGGCCAGCGCGAGATCGAAGAGGCGGCGCCGGAGACGCGCGTCGAAGGCAACTCGGCGATCACGAGCCGCTTCATGTCGAACATCATGCCGCCGCCGTTTTGGCAGGCGGCGCTGCGCGGCAACGGGCTGGCGGCCGACGTGCCATGCGACCGCTGGCAGATCTGCCGCTTCAGCCCGCCGAGCCACGTGATGATCGAGGTCGGTGTCGCGCATGCCGGCAGCGGCGGCTACGACGCGCCGCCGGACCGCAAGGCGTCGAGCATCGTGGTCGACTTCATCACGCCGGAGACCGACACCTCGATCTGGTACTTCTGGGGCATGGCGCGCAACTTCAACATCGGCGACAACGCACTGACCGAGACGATCCGCAGCGGCCAGGCGACGATCTTCGGCGAGGACCTCGCGATGCTCGAGTCGCAGCAGCGCAACCTGAACGAGCAGCCGAACCGCCACCTGATGCGGCTCAACATCGACATGGGCGGGTTCGAGTCCCGCCGCATCCTCGAGCGGCTGGTGGCCGAGGAGCGCAACGATCTGCTGAAGGCTTAGTCGCGCCAACTGGACGTCGGCAGGCGGGCGAGATTCGCCAGCGTGCAGGCATCGCGCAGGTCCCGAAGAGGCACGTGGATTGCCTGTTTCGGACATGGATTTCAATTGAGGAGCATCCATGTCCAACCGATTCATTCCGAAGGCCACGCTCTGCGCCGGCCTGATTTGCATCGCATTCGGCGCTTCCGGCCAGACCACCGGCGGCACGAGCGGCACCGCCACCGGTGCGGCTGGCGGAACCGCCCAAGGCGCCTCGCCGACCGGTCCCGGTGCCACCGGCGCCACCACGCCGAAGATGGGTGCGACGACGGGCACGATGAGCGCGGGCTCGACCGGCTCGGCGTCTGCAAAGCTGGCCGGTGCCGACAAGACGTTCGTCGAGAAGGCCGCGGTCGGCGGCATGGCCGAGGTCCAGCTCGGCAACCTCGCGCAGCAGAAGGCCGCGAACGACCAGGTCAAGCAGTTTGCGGCCCGGATGGTGACCGACCACACGAAGGCGAACGACGAGCTGAAGCAGATCGCGAGCACGAAGGGCGTGCAGCTGCCGAGCGCGCTCGACAAGAAGCACCAGAGCGACATGGACCGCCTGCAGAAGATGTCCGGCGCGGACTTCGACAAGGCCTACATGAGCCACATGGTCGACGACCACAAGCAGGACGTTGCCGAGTTCAAGAAGGAAGCGAACGGCGGCAAAGACGGCGACGTCAAGGGCTTCGCAGCGAAGACCTTGCCGACGCTCGAGGAGCATCTGAAGCTCGCGCAGACGACGAACGACGCGGTCAAGAAGGGCGCGAAGACGGCGTCGAAGTGACAGCGGGGCAGCGGCAGGCGCCGCCCCGTCCAGACCGCGGTCAGGCCGCTTCGGCGTGCGGTGCCGGCCGCTGACGCGCCAGCACCGGTCCGAGCGCGACGCCGGTGTGGCTGTCCGCGCAGGCGACGAGGCCCTCCGGCGTGCTCGTCGCGACCACCGCGCCGCCCTTGACGCCGCCTTCCGGGCCGAGGTCGATGATCCAGTCGGCCTCGGCGATCACGTCGAGGTCGTGCTCGATCACGACGACGCTGTGGCCGGCGTCGACCAGCCGGTGCAGCACGTGGATCAGCCGCTCGACGTCGGCCATGTGCAGACCGACCGTCGGCTCGTCGAGCACGTAGAGCGTGTGCGGCGCCTTGTTGCCGCGCTTCGTGATGTCGTCGCGAACCTTGCTGAGCTCGGTGACCAGCTTCAGGCGCTGCGCCTCGCCACCCGACAAGGTCGGCGACGGCTGGCCGAGCGTCAGGTAGCCGAGGCCCACGTCCTTCAGCAGCTGCAGCGGATGCGAGATCTTCGGCATCGCGGCGAAGAACTCGACCGCCTCGTCGACCTCCATCTTCAGTACGTCGCCGATGCTCTTGCCACGCCAACTGACGGCGAGGGTCTCGGCGTTGAAGCGCTGGCCGTGGCAGACGTCGCACGGCACCTTGACATCGGGCAGGAAGCTCATCGCGATCGTCTGCACGCCCTGCCCCTCGCAAGCCGGACAGCGCCCCTCACCGGTGTTGAACGAAAAGCGAGCCGGTGCATAGCCGCGCGCCTTCGCCTCGAGCGTCTCGGCGAACAGCTTCCTGATCGTGTCCCAGAAGCCGATGTAGGTCGCGGGGCACGAGCGTGGCGTCTTGCCGATCGGTGTCTGGTCGACCTCGAGCACGCGGTCGATCGACTCGTAGCCGGTCACGCTGCGGCAGCCGCTCCACGGCACGCCCTTGCCGCTTGAGATCGCATCGCGGCCGGCCCGCGTCGCGCGCTGCGCGACGGCGGCCTGCACATTGGTCAACAGCACGTCGCGGGCCAGGGTCGACTTGCCCGAACCGCTTACCCCCGTGACCGCAACCAGGCGGCGCAGCGGCAGGCAGACGTCGAGCTGGCGCAGGTTGTGGAGCGACGCGCCGGCGATCTCGAGCCAGTCGAGCGGCTCGTGGACCGCGACCGTGATCGGACGCGACGTGACGATCGGTCCCTCGGCGCGCCGCACTTGGCGGCGGGCACCGAGCGGATGGACCAGCGGGTTCGCGAGAAAGCGCCCGGTCACCGAATCGGCGTGCGCCGCGAGCTCGGTCGCGCTGCCTTCGGCGACCAGCCGGCCGCCGCGCTTGCCGGCGCCCGGGCCGATGTCGATGATGTGGTCGGCGGCGCGGATCGTGTCCTCGTCGTGCTCGACGACGACCAGCGTGTTGCCCTTCGCGCTCAGGTTGCGCAGCGCGTCGAGCAGGACTTGGTTGTCGCGCGGATGGAGCCCGATCGTCGGCTCGTCGAGCACGTAGCAGACGCCCTGCAGGTTGCTGCCGAGCTGCGCCGCGAGGCGGATCCGCTGCGCTTCGCCGCCCGACAAGGTCGGCGCCGCGCGATCGAGCGTCAGGTAATCGAGACCGACCTCCTCGAGAAACTCGAGCCGGCTCTTGATCTCGGTGACGACATCGCGCGCGATCTCGGCATCGCGGCCCGTCAACGTCAGTGATTCGACCCAGCGCCGCGCGTCGCCGACCGACCATTGCGCGATGCCGGCGATCGAGTGGCCGTCGAACGTGACACCGCGCGACGCCGGGTTCAAACGCGTCCCGCCGCAAACCTCGCACGGCGAATCGACGATGCCCTCGACCTGGGCCTCCTCGGCCGGGAAGCTCTGCTCGCGGCCCTTGTCGTCGGCGTTCGCGATCGAGTCGTCGTAGGCCTTGCGCTGCTCGCGCGTCAGCGCCAGGCCGGTGCCGACGCAGCCGGTGCACCAGCCGTGCTTGCTGTTGTAGCTGAACATGCGCGGGTCGAGCTCGGCATAGCTGGTGCCGCAGGTCGGGCAGGCTCGCTTGGTCGAGAACACCTTGACGGCGCCGACCTGGCGCGTGGGCGTGCCGGCCAGCATCGCGCCGTGCAGGCCTTCGAGCGGGCTCAGCAGGTGCATCACGCCCTTGCCGATGTCGAGCGCCTTCGTCAGCAGCGCGCGCAACTCGCCTTCGTTGGCGACGCCGACGACGAGGTCGCCGACCGGCAGCTCGAGCGTGTGCTCGCGAAAGCGGTCGAGGCGTGGCCACGGATCGACCTTGATGAAATCGCCGTCGACGCGCAGGTGGGTGTGGCCGCGCGCCTTCGCCCATTTCGCGAGGTCGGTGTAGACGCCCTTGCGCGCGACGACGAGCGGCGCGAGCAGGCCGACATGCTCGCCTTTGTGGTCGCGCAGGATCTGCGCGGCGATGCTCTCGGCGCTCTGCGGCCGCACCGGCGTGCCGTCCTTCGTGCAGTGCTGCAGGCCGAGCTTGACGTAGAGCAGGCGCAGGAAGTGCCAGACCTCGGTGGTCGTCGCGACTGTGCTTTTGCGACCGCCGCGCGACAGCCGCTGCTCGATCGCGACGGTCGGTGGAATGCCGTAGACCGCATCGACCTCGGGCCGCCCGGCCGGCTGCACGATGCTGCGCGCATACGCGTTCAGCGACTCGAGATAACGCCGCTGGCCTTCGTTGAACAGGATGTCGAACGCGAGGGTCGACTTGCCGGAGCCTGATACGCCGGTGATCACGCTGAACTTGCCGCGCGGAATGCCGACGCTGAGCGACTTCAGGTTGTGCTCGCGCGCGTTGACGATGCGGATCGTCTCGTCGATCGGCGCCCGCTGGGCCCGCGCCAGCTTGACGACGTAGGCGAGCGGCCGCCCTTCCTCGACCGCGTGGCCGTCGCGGCCGAGTGCGGTGTCGTAGGCGGCGAGCGCGCGGCCGGTGTGCGAAGTCAGATGGCGGCGCACCTCCTCCGGCGTACCGGTCGCCACGAGCTGGCCGCCGCCCTCGCCGCCTTCCGGGCCGAGATCGATCAGCCAGTCGGCGGCGCGGATCACGTCGAGGTTGTGCTCGATCACGATCAGCGAATGGCCGGCATCGAGGAGCTTGCGGAACGAGCGCATCAACTTCGCGATGTCGTCGAAGTGCAGCCCGGTGGTCGGCTCGTCGAACATGTACAAGGTGCCACGCCGCGCGACCGGCTGTCGACTCGCGGTCGTGCCCTGCGCCGCTTCGGCGAGGAAGCCGGCCAGCTTCAGCCGCTGCGCCTCACCCCCCGACAAGGTCGGCACCGGCTGGCCGAGCTTCACGTACTCGAGGCCGACGTCGACGATGGGCTGCAGCACGCGCAACACCTCGCGGTCGTCGCGGAACAGCTGGACCGCCTCGCTGACCGTCAGCTCGAGCACATCGGCGACGCTGAGGTCGCGCGTCACATCGCCGGGCAGGCGCCGATCGATCTTGACGTCGAGCAGTTCGGCGCGATAACGGCGGCCGTCGCAGTCCGGGCAGCGCAGGTACACGTCGGACAAGAACTGCATCTCGACGTGCTCGAAGCCCGAGCCGCCGCAGGTCGGGCAGCGGCCGTCACCCGCGTTGAAGCTGAACATGCTCGCGCCGTAGCCGCGCTGCACCGCGACCGGCGCCTGGGCGAACAGCTTCCGGATCTCGTCGAACGCGCCGACGTAGCTGGCCGGGTTCGAGCGCGCAGTCTTGCCGATCGGCGACTGGTCGACGAACACCGCGTCGCCGAGCCAGTCGGCGCCGAGCAGGCGGTCGAACGCGCCCGGGCTGTCGGTCGCTTTGCCGAAGTGGCGCATCAGCGCCGGGTACAGCACGTCGTGCATCAAGGTGCTCTTGCCCGAGCCGGAAACACCGGTTACGCAGACCAGGTGACGCAGCGGAAACTCGACCGTGATGTCCTGCAGGTTGTGGTCGCGCACGCCTTCGAGGATCAGGCGCGGCGTCGTGTCGCCGACCAGCCGCTTGATGCCCATGCCGACCTGCTTGCGCGCGCCGAGGTAGGCGCCGGTCAGCGTGTCGGCACTGCGGATCTCGTCGGGCGTGCCGTCGAACACGATCTGCCCGCCGCGTTCGCCGGGGCCCGGACCCATGTCGATCAGCCGATCGGCGGCGAGCATCACCGCCGGGTCGTGCTCGACGACGACCAGCGTGTTGCCCGCATTGCGCAGGCGCTGCATCGCTTCGATGATGCGGTTCATGTCGCGCGGATGCAGGCCGATCGACGGCTCGTCGAGCACGAACATCGTGTTGACCAGCGAGGTGCCGAGGGCGGTCGTCAGGTTGATGCGCTGGACCTCGCCACCCGACAAGGTGCGGCTCTGCCGATCCAACGTCAGGTAGCCGATGCCGACATCGCAGAGGTATTTCAGGCGCGTGCGGATCTCGTCGAGCAGCAGCTTCAGCGCGTCGTCGAGCAAGGTGCTCGGCAGCACGACCGAGTCGAAGAAGCGGCGGATGCGCTCGATCGGCATCAGCATCAGGTCGTGCACGGTTAACCCGGGCAGCGCCTCGAGTTGCGCGCGCGTCCACGCGACGCCCTGCGGCATGAAGCGCTTCGGCGCCGGCAGCGCCGCATCGGCATCGGCCTGCGTGCCGAGACGCCAGAGCAGCGCCTCGGTCTTCAGGCGCGAGCCGGCGCAGACCGGGCACGGCGTGTAGCTGCGGTACTTCGACAGCAGCACGCGGATGTGCATCTTGTAGGCCTTCGATTCGAGGTACCCGAAGAAGCGCTTGATGCCGTACCACTGGTGGTTCCACTTGCCGGTCCAGTTCGGCGAGCCGTTGACGACCCAGTCGCGCTGCGAGTCCGTGAGCTGATTCCACGCGGTGTCGCGCGGGATGCCGGCCTCGCCGGCGTACTTCATCAGATCGTCCTGCGACTCCTTCCAGGCCGGCGTCTGGATCGTCTTGATCGCGCCGGAACGCAGCGTCTTCTTCGGGTCGGGGATCACAAGGCCGTAGTCGACACCGATCACGCGGCCAAAGCCGCGGCAGGTCTCGCAGGCGCCATAGGCCGAGTTGAACGAGAACAGCGCCGGCTGCGGATCGGCGTAGCGCAGGTCGCTGTCGGGGCAATGCAGGCCGGTTGAGAAGCGCCATAGCGTTGGCGCAGCCGGCGCCGGCGTCGGGACGGTCGCCGGCTCGTTCGGTGTCGGGCTCGACGCAGCGGACGGCGAGACCTCGCCGCGCCCGCTATCCGCCGCCGCCAACACATAGACGTTGACGCGCCCACTGCCGCGCTTCAATGCGGTTTCGATCGCCTCGACCGCGCGCGCCTTCTCGATGCCCTGAATGCGGAAGCGGTCGGCAACGACGTCGAGCACCTTGCGCGGCCCGGTCGGCGACGCGACCTCGCGCTCCGCCTGCACGCGCGTGTAGCCGCTCGCCGACAGCCACTGCGCGATCTCGTCCGCGCTCGTGCCGCCGGGCAGCTCGACCGGAAACGTAATGACAAGGCGCGGGTCGTCGGCCTGCGTCCGCTGCATCAGCTCGGCGTGGATCGTCTCCGGCGTGTCGTGGCGGACGCGCAGCGCGGTCTGCTTGTCGAACAGGTCGGCCGCGCGCGCGAACAACAGCTTCAGGTGATCGTTCAGCTCGGTCATCGTGCCGACCGTGCTGCGCGAGCTGCGCACCGGATTGGTCTGGTCGATCGCAATCGCCGGCGGCACGCCGTCGACGCGATCGACCGCCGGCCGGTCCATGCGATCAAGGAACTGGCGCGCATACGCGCTGAACGTCTCGACGTAGCGGCGCTGCCCCTCGGCATACAGCGTGTCGAACACCAGGCTCGACTTGCCCGACCCGCTCGGCCCCGTCACCACCGTCATCTCGCCGGTGCGGATGTCGAGGTCGAGGTTCTTCAGGTTGTGTTGACGCGCGCCGCGGATGCGGATGACACCGGAACTCATGCGGGACAGGCTTTCAGAGCGGCAACACAGGACGGCTTGCCTGAAGGGAGCGGAGCATTCTAGAGAAGTCGACCGGCGGATCGCGGCTTGTGTTTCCTGCGTTCGCGCGGGTCTTTCGGCGCTGCGATGGCTGGTTAGACTGGCACGAATGGAGTCGAAGAACGAGGGGCGCGTGCCAACGCCGAGAGAGCGGGCGCGGCCAAACTGGGCGCACCGTCGCCTGCGTCACGCGCGTCGCCATGCGGCCACCTTGCCGGGCCCGGTCCGCGGCCTGATGTGGGCAGCCGCAGCCGGCCTCGTGTTCTCGCATCTGAACGCGTTGATGCGCCTTCTCACCCAGCAGCTCGATCCGTTCGAGACCCAGTTCCTGCGCTATCTGTTCGGCGTTGTCGTGATGTTGCCGCTGGTGCTGCGCGGCGGCTTGCGCAGCTACTGGCCGAAGCAGCTCGGCGGCCAGTTCACGCGCGGTGCGGTCCACACCCTCGGCCTCTGCCTGTGGTTCACCGCGCTGCCCAAGATCCCGCTCGCCGACATGACGGCGATCGGCTTCACCGGACCGATCTTCATCATGGTCGGCGCCTACATCTTCTTCAAGGAACCGATGCGTTGGGAGCGCTGGCTCGCCGCCGGCATCGGCCTGACCGGCGTGCTGATCGTGCTGGCGCCGAAGATGACCGGCAGCGGCGGCGTCTACAACCTCGTGATGCTGTCTTCGGCACCGGTCTTCGCGGCCTCGTTTCTGCTGACCAAGAGCCTGACACGGCATGAGAGCACCGGCGTGATCGTGGTCTGGCAGGCGATCAGCGTGACCCTGTTCAGCCTGCCGCTCGCGCTCTTTAACTGGCACAACCCGACGCCGATCCAGTGGTGCGGCTTCGCGCTCTGCGGGCTGCTCGGCAGCACCGGCCACTACTGCCTGACGCGGTCGTTCCGCAGCGCCGACATCTCGTCGACGCAATCGGTCAAATTTCTCGATCTGGTCTGGGCGACGGCGATCGGCTGGCTGCTGTTCGCCGAGGTGCCGAGCCAGACCACGCTGATCGGCGGCGCCGTGATCTGCGCGGCGACGATCTGGATCGCGCGACGCGAATCGCGGCGCGGTGTGGTGACTGCGCAGGAGTTGGCAAAAAGTGCGGAGTCGCCGGCGGCCTGAATCGTTCAGTAACCCACCCGCGCCGGCCTTCGAACTATGCTTTCCGGCACCCGGACTCCGGGTGCCCGCACGACCGCCAATATGCCGATCCTCCGCCTCCTCACGCTGGCCGCCCTGTGCGGCGCACCGGCCCTCGCCGCGGCAGCCACCTGGGACAAGATCGGCGACACCGGCCTCGCCACCGTCTACATCGACAAGGACTCGGTCCGGCGCAGCGGCAGCGAAGCGCGGGCCGCGCTCGAATGGCGCTGGAACAGCCCGACCGAGGTGCCGGACAGCGGCGGCGCCAAGCACTACCGCCTCGAGCGCCAGGTGCAGATCTCGAACTGCATGAACGGCGGCTATGCGGTCGCCGAAGGCGCGCGCTACGCTGACGCGCGCGGCACCGACCTGGTGTCGAGCTACAAGTACGACGAGCAGTCGCTGCCGTACATGGAAGCGCGCCCGAAGACGATCCGCGAGACGATCGTCCAGCAGGTCTGCAAGATGCTGCCGGCGACGCCGAAGAAGCCCTGACGTCGCGAGGCGCTGCGATGGGTCCCGGCTCGCCGCAAGCGCTGAAGATCACGGTCGACGGTGCCGGCACGACGGTGTCCGCTCTGCTGAAGTTGCCGCCCGACGCACGCGCGCTCTACGTCTTCGCGCACGGCGCCGGCGCCGGCATGACCCATACCTTCATGGCGGCGTTCGCGAACGGGCTCGCCGAGCGTGGGGTCGCGACGCTGCGCTTTCAGTTTCCCTCGATGGAAAAAGGCGCGCGCCGGCCCGACCCGCCCGCGATCGCGCACGCCGCGGTGCGCGCCGCGGTGGCTGCTGCCGCCGATGCCGCTCCCGGACTGCCACTGTTCGCCGGCGGCAAGTCGTTTGGCGGCCGGATGACGTCGCAGGCGCAGGCCGCGGCGGTGCTTCCGTACGTGCGCGGTCTCATCTTCGTCGGCTTTCCGCTGCATCCTGCCGGGAAGCCGGCGGACGAGCGCGCGCAGCACCTCGAGCAGGTCGCGCTGCCGATGCTGTTCCTGCAGGGCACGCGCGATGAGCTCGCCGACCTCGGGCTGCTGCGGCCGGTGATCGAGCGGCTCGGCGAACGCGCCACGCTCGAGCTGTTCGACAACGCCGATCACGCATTCCATGTGCCGGCGCGCACGGGCCGGCGCGATGCCGACGTGCGGAACGACATGCTCGACGCGATGGTGCGCTGGATCGACCGGATTCTCGACAAGCGCTGAGCCGCGGCGTGCGCCCCGCGCGCACGATGAACGCAGAACGGTGCGCACCACCGGTCTGCGCATTGCCCGGCCCTGATCTATGCTTACCCACCGGCCCGCTTCGAGGCCCGTGGAGACAAGCCGATGAGTGCACTGAAGTCATTGACCCGCGCCGTCGCGGGTCTTGCCGTTTCGCTGGCCGCACTCGCGGCCTTTGCCGCCGATTTCCCGACGCCGGTCGAGCGCGACTGGGTCGCGCGCGACTTCCGCATGCACACCGGCGAGGTGGTTCCCGAGCTGCGCCTGCACGTGACGACGATCGGCGCGCCAACCGGCGAGCCGGTGCTGATCCTGCACGGCACGGCG
>Ga0207644_10001156_pt1 | contig 16917 bp, 14 predicted proteins | sample KBSS73metaG_FD_184326 | JGI IMG/M metagenome (GOLD analysis project Ga0207644, IMG submission 184326) | Switchgrass rhizosphere microbial communities from Kellogg Biological Station, Michigan, USA - KBS S7-3 metaG (SPAdes) (version 2) | ecosystem: Host-associated > Plants > Roots > Rhizosphere... | reverse complement strand
GCAAGATTTCGTTCGGTGAGGGCGTCGAGCGCGTCTTCCCGCTTTATTCGCCGATCATCGACAAGATCGAGGTCGTGCGCCGCGGCGACGTTCGCCGTGCGAAGCTCTACTACCTGCGTGGCCGCACCGGTAAGGCTGCTCGTATCGCCGAACGCCGCGACGTCCGCCGTGACACTCCGGCCGCCGAGGCCAAGAGCGCCCCGAAAGCCTAAGAGCTTCCCAAGTCGAAAGATTGAAGGCGGGGTCTTCGGACTCCGCCTTTTCTTTTGCGCGTCGCCCCCTAGGGTCGCGCCCATGCGCATCAAACTCGCCTCACTGCTTCTCGTCGCCGTCGCCGCTCCCGCCGTTGCTGGGGACCTTCCCCTCGAACGTGTTTTCTCAAGTCCTTCGCTGAGCGGGCCGACGCCGCGCCAGGCAAAGCTGTCGCCGGACGGCCGCTTCGTGACGCTGCTCAAAAATCGGGCAGAGGACAAAGAGCGGTACGATCTGTGGGCGATCGACACCGCGACGGGCGCGGAACGTATGCTCGTCGATTCCCAGAAGATCGGTTCGGGCGGAGCGATATCCGAGGAAGAGAAGATGCGCCGCGAGCGGGCGCGCATCGCCGGGACGAAGGGCATTACGGACTATGGCTGGGCGCCGGATTCCCGCTCGATCCTCGTGCCGATCGACGGCGATCTTTATCTCGCGACCCTCGACGGCAATGTCCGCCGCCTGACGAGTACCGCTGCGACCGAAATCGACCCGAAGGTGTCGGAGACGGGTCGCTATCTTTCCTTCCTTCGCGATCAGAATCTCTTCGTCATGGATGCCGCGACCGGGACCGAGCATGCCCTGACCAGCGACGGTGGCGGCACGTTGAGCTGGGGTGCGGCGGAGTTCGTCGGGCAGGAGGAGCTCAGCCGTGACACGGGCTACTGGTGGTCGCCAGGAGATCGCTATCTCGCCGTCGCGCGGGTCGATGAGAGCCCGGTTGCAGTGGTGAAGCGTGCCGCGATCGGTGCTTCCGGCACGCAACTCATCGAACAGCGCTACCCCGCCGCCGGGACGAAAAACGCAATCGTCGATCTATACGTGATGACGCCAGACGGTCAGTCGCGCGTGAAGGCGGACCTCGGGACCGACCCCGATTATTATCTCGCCCGCGTCGATTGGGCGAAGGACGGCAAAAGCCTGTTCGTCCAGCGCTTGAGCCGAGACCAGAAGCGGCTCGACATGCTCCGCGTCGATCCCTCCACCGGCAAATCGACGATCCTGTTCTCAGAATCCTCGCCGACCTGGGTCAATCTGACGGAGAATTTCAGGCCGCTTAAGGACGGCAGCCTCCTCTGGTCGTCGGAACGCAGCGGCTACTCGCATCTCTACCGCTGGAGGTCAGGGAAATGGACCCAGCTGACGCGGGGGAACTGGGCCGTCGACAAGGTCGCCGGCGTCGATGAAGCCTCCAGGCGGGTTTATTTCACCGGCACAGCGGAGACGCCGATCGAGCAGCAGCTCTATTGGGTGAACCTCGACCGGGGCGCTGCGCCGGCTCGTGTCACCGAGACCGGCTGGTACAACAATGCGACGATGGACAAGGGCGCGACCCACGCGCTTGTAACCCGATCGAATACGGGTCAGCCTTCCCAGACCTACCTCGCCGATGCATCGGGCAAGCGCCTCGCCTGGGTCGAGCAGAATGCGCTGAATGCTACGCACCCTTATGGGCCCTATCTCGACAGTCATGTGAAGCCGACATTCGGCACCATCACCGGGCCCGACGGCTCGACCCTCCACTACCGCATGCTCTCGCCGCAACGGCAGCCGGGCAAGCGGTACCCGGTCTATCTCTACGTCTACGGCGGGCCTCACGGGCAGCAGGTAACGGATGCCTGGTATGGCGCCTTGCCGCTTCACGAGGCGCTGGTCGATCAGGGCTGGATCGTCTTCACGATCGACAATCGCGGCACCAACCGCCGGGGGACCAGGTTCGAGAATGCCGTCTACCGCTCGATGGGCGACGCCGAGGTTGCAGACCAGCTGGCGGGAGTCGAATGGCTGAAGAAGCAGCCCTTCGTCGATCCCTCGAAGTTCGCGGTGCAGGGCTGGTCATACGGCGGCTACATGACCCTGAAGCTGCTCGAGAAAGCGCCGGGTGTGTTTGCCGCCGGCGCAGCGGTCGCGCCGGTTACCAAGTGGGAGCTGTACGACACCGCTTACACGGAGCGCTATCTCGGCAATCCGTCCGTCGATCCCAAGCCCTACCAGTCGTCAGATGCGCTGGACGATGCAGTGAAGATCCGCGACCCGCTGTTGCTGGTGCACGGCATGTCGGACGACAATGTCGTCTTCCAGAACAGCACCGAGCTTTACGCGCGGTTGCAGCAGGCGAAGCGGCCGTTCGAGATGATGGTTTATCCCGGCGCGACGCATGCCATCGCGGGCGAGGGGCCGCAGACGCACGTCTGGACCACGATCACGCGGTTCCTCAACGAGAAGGTGCGCGACAAGCCGCCGTCCAACTAACGCTTTCGGCTCCTCGAAGGCGGGCTCCGATCGACCAGGCGAGTGTACAAATGCCAGGTCGAATAGCCCAGCCAGGGCAGGACGAAGGCGAGACCAACGAACAGCGGGATCGATCCGATGATCAGGAGGCCGAGGACGATGATGCCCCAGCGGATCATCTCGCTCTTATTCTCGTGAGCCGCGCGCCACGAGGCTGAGACGGCCTCTGAGGCGGAAACGTCGCGGTCGACCAGCATGGGCAGCGAGACGACGCTGAGGGCAAGCACGACCCAGCCGAACACGGCGCCGACCACGGCGCCACCGATGATCAGGGCCCAGCCTTGCGGCGTCAGGAACACCATTTCGAGGAACTGCGGGATCGAGGTGGGGGTGAACCACCGGAAGAGCGTTGCGTAGAGCACGCCCGCGGCGATGAGCCAGCCGAAGAAGATGAGCAGCAGGAGGCCGGCAACGATCCCCATGTCGTCGAGGGATGGCCGCTTCAGCACGTCGAGGAAGTTGAACCAGTGAACATCGGCCTCGCCGGCCTCGCGCCGCCGCGCGAGTTCGTAAAATCCCACGGCGGCAAGCGGGCCGAGCAGACCCACACCCGCAACCACGGGGAAGAAGAAAGGCATCAGCGGCATGCTGGTCGTCATGACCACCGCCGCGAGACCGATCACCGTGTAGACGATGCCAGCGAAGACGATGTCTCCGCGGAATGTCAGGAAATCCTCAAGGCCCTGCCTCAGCGAAAGGCTAAGATCTTCGTGGGTAATCTTGCGAACGGGGATTCGAGCGGCCTTGCGGGACGTTCCCCGCGACATTGTGTTGGTCGCCATGACACCTCCTTGAACGGTGCCGTCCGACGCAACAGGCGCCGGGCGCCTGCCGAGTCCCTTAGCACAGGCCGGGCGAGTCGGTCAGGGGAGGGGATCGATTTCACCTTGGCAATTGCTCAGCTAAGCAATGCAGATGGAGGATGTCTCGACACTGGTCGCCCGGCAATATGAGGCGTTCGCCTATCCAGAGCCTTTTGCCGACCTCAAAGCTGAGGTCGCGAAGGGCTATTACCAGGTCGGCGATCCGTCGCTCTACGGGCCCGTGCTTTGGCCCCGCGGGCGTCCGCAGCGACCGCTGAAGATCCTCGTCGCCGGCTGCGGGACGCTTCAGGCAGCCTACGCGGCTTATATGAACCCGGACGACGCGGTGGTGGGGATCGACCTGTCGGAGACTTCGCTGGCGCACGAGCGCTACCTCCAGGAACGCCACGGACTCGACAATCTGAAGCTGTTCAAGGGTGACCTGCTGGAAGTCGGATCTCTCGGTGAGACGTTCGATGTCATTCTGTCGACCGGCGTCCTCCACCACCTGGCAGACCCCGGTGCGGGACTGGCCGCATTGCGCGACGTCCTGGCTCCAGACGGCGTGATGGTGCTGATGCTGTACGGTCAGACAGTGCGCACGGGCGTCTACATGCTGCAGGATGCCTTCAGGAGGATCGGGGTGCCGCAAGACGAGAATGGCGTTGCCCGGGCGCGCGGAATTCTCGCGGAGCTACCGGCGCGGCACTATGCGCAGGACTATATCCGTGCAGCCGACGAGTTGAAGCACGATACGGCGCTGGTCGATACGTTCCTCCACCCGCAGGACCGCGCCTACACCGTTCCGCAGCTGCTGGATCTCGTCGAAGCGAGCGGGCTGAGCTTCCAGAACTGGGTCGACAACCTTCCTTACTGGCGGAATGGCTTCTGGGGTCCTGACAGCGCGGTCGCGGCCGCCGTCGATTCGCTCCCGACGCGCGACCATTGGGCGGCCGTCGAAATGCTTTCCCAGGCCACGGGTATGCATGCCTTCACCGTGCGACATGCAGGTGCGGACGTGGCAATGGTTGATTTCGACAGTGAGGACTGGCGGCAGTTCGTGCCGCATCCTGCTCCGGGCCTCGCCCGAAAGGCAGTCGGCCTGTTCGTTCGTGGCGGGTACGAGCTCAATTGCTCGGAGCTCGAACAGTTCGTCCTCGACGGCGTGGATGGCACGCGAACGATCGAGGAAATCGTGGACGTGCCAGCGCTAGCGGAGATTCCCGTGTCCGAACGCGACGAGTTTGCGCGCCGCTATTTCGAGCATCTGTGGAAGCTCGGCCACGTCATGATCGCTCTGCCTTGAGGATCAGATGCGTCGCGTCCTGAACGCGATGGCCTCGTCACAGTTGTACTGCGGCCTCGCGAATTGCGGACGTCCCTTGAGGAGAGGCGCGGCGCTCTCTGGCAATTTGCCCTGACCGCCAAGGACGATGAAATCGACCGGCTTTTGCCGGCCAATCGTCATCACCAGCAGCGCCCTGTCGCAGCTTCGCCCGAAGCAGCTGATCGCGAATTTTCCGGCTTCATCCTGATCGATGGGCCTCACGAAGCCGTCGATTCCGGCAGAGCGAATTTGGCTGTCCGGCGGCGCAATCAGGTCGACATGCTCGTTGCCGTTTGCGGCCAGGCGCAACGTCAACGTGCGCTCCTCGCCATTCTTGATCTGGGAAACGAGCTGGAGGTCGGGCGCTCGGGCGGTCGGGTCGGAGGGCGCACCCGTGAGCCAGCGCGGTCGGTCGCTGAACGGCAACTCGCCGCGCCTCCATTGGCCGCCGAGCGCGGCAGGCAGTGGAGCGCTGTCGTTAAGAACGGACCACCAACTCTTGCCGTGCGTCACGTCGCTGACGTGCTGGATTGCGAAGCGCTGCTGCCGGTCGGCGGAATAAGCGGGTACCCCCAGCGCAGCCGTGGCTCCGATGGCGGTAAGCACCGCGCCTGTAAGCGCTGACCACTTCAGCCCGGCCCTGGTGAGAAGCGGTGGTGCTTCGATGAGCGCCGGCACGATCAACAGGCTGCCGAGCGGCGCGAAGATCCACATCGGTCCGCCGTTCAGCAGGTCCTCCAAAAGGCCGAGCATCGCCCCCCAGGTCAGGTAAAGAACGAGGATCGCGAGCATCGATGCAACACGTTCGGCCGGCTGCCACCAACGTGAAAGCAGTATACCGGCAGCGACGATCAGCGGCGGGAAGATGAAGAAGATAATTCCGCCTGGAGCGACAAGACCGATGGCGCCTCCAAGGACAAGGAAGACGAACCAGAAAGCCGGCCGCAGCCGAGTCCGGTCGAGCGAGCCCCCGACCGTCAGCACCAAGACGGCAGCCGCAAGAATCGTAGCGGCGTAGACGGTGAGGTGGGTCCAGATCGGCTCGGCGCGCCAGAACATGCCGTGACGAATGGCGCCGACGAGTGCGACGAGGATCCAGGACAGTGCAGTGGAGGCGACGATCGATCCGACTGCGACGGCCGCTCCGCGCAGCAGCCCGCGACGTCGGATCGAGACAACAAGAAAGAAGACCAGCGACAGGATGAGCAGGATCGCGCCCAAGACCAGCGGAAGGGTAATGAATATGCGGCCCGCGACATCCATGAAGATACGATTGCCGCCGCCGTTGTAGGAACTGCCGTCGGACAGTCTCGTGGCGAGCGCCAAGGTCTGGTCGCCCATGTGCTGGACCGTTGCGGGGCTTAGCGCCGCAATGTCGTCGCCCGCGCTATGATAGCGGGTCTCGTTGCCGACCGGCGCGAGGTTGAGCGTCAACCAGCCGCGCTCAGCGAAACTGTTCACGTCCGTGTAGTTGGGCAGGAGGCGGTAGACGTCGGTTCCGAGGGAATCGGCGACCGGATTGGCCACCGCCTCCGCGAAGACCGAAATCGGCGCGCCATTGGGCACGCTCGTCTCGAACATGTTGACCGGTCCGCTGACGCCGCGCGCTTCGAGGTTGACGAGGCTGTCGACGTTTCGGCCCAGTGGATCGGCGAGGAAAGCGCGCGCGCCGATGAGCCCAAGCTCTTCGCCTTCATTGAACAGGATGATCACCGGACGCTTGAGCGGCTTGTCCCGCAGAATCGAGCCGACCTCGAGCAGAGTCGCGACCCCCATTCCGTCGTCCGCTGCGGCGGGGCCGACCGGTGTGCTGTCGTAATGCGCGTTGAGCAGCAAGGCCTTGCCCGATGCCGGGCCAAGAACTGCGATCACATTGCGCACGCGGGCGCATGAGACGCCGCGCTGCTTGTACAGCTCGTTGCAGGCGAACTGGTCGCGTACGATCGGATTGAGACCGATCTGCTGCAGCTGGGCAATCAGGCGGGCGCGGACCAGGTCGGAGGCGTCCGTGTCCGACGGATGCGGTCGCTGTTCGCCGAGGATGGTGGCAAGGCGCTCCTTCGCGCGGTTCGCGTCGAACTGCCCCACGGCGTTATTCGAACGGAGAGGCGGCGGCTGAACCAATAGCCCCTTTGCCGCAAGTGCGCCGAGCATGGCGATGAACAGAGCGCAACCAGCATTATCGGTCGGCGCATATTCCCCCCCTTGGCCGGCACGAGCAGCGTCGCCATATCGCTTTCACGGGCCAGTTGCGATAGGCGGCCCCCACGAGCTTTCGGAGAGAATAAAATGGGCTACCGGGTCGCGGTCGTCGGGGCGACGGGCAATGTGGGTCGCGAGATCCTCAACATCCTCGCCGAGCGGCAATTCCCGCTCGATGAAGTCGCGGCGGTCGCGTCTTCGCGTTCGACCGGCGACGAGGTCGATTTCGGCGAGAAGGGCGAGACCCTACGCATCAAGAATCTCGAGCATTTCGACTTCTCCGGCTGGGATATCGCGCTGTTCGCTGCGGGGTCCGAAGTGTCCAGGTTGTATGTGCCGAAGGTCGCCGCAGCCGGTTGCACAGTGATCGACAACAGCTCGCTCTATCGGATGGATCCCGACGTGCCCCTGATCGTACCGGAGGTGAATCCGGACGCCATCAGCGGCTATCGCAAGAAGAACATCATCGCCAATCCGAACTGCTCGACCGCACAGCTGGTAGTGGCCTTGAAGCCGCTGCACGACGCCGCGAAGATTAAGCGCGTGGTTGTTGCCACCTATCAGTCGGTCTCGGGCGCCGGGAAGCGCGGCATGGACGAGCTGTTCGAGCAGTCGCGGAACATTTTCGTCGGCGACAGCAATGAGCCCCAATTCTTTACCAAGCAGATCGCGTTCAACGTGATTCCCCACATCGACACATTCCTCGACGACGGCTCGACGAAGGAAGAGTGGAAGATGGTGGTCGAGACCAAGAAGATCCTCGACCCGTCGATCAAGCTGACAGCGACCTGCGTCCGCGTGCCGGTCTTCGTCGGCCATTCCGAAGCCGTGAACATCGAGTTTGAGAATGAGATTTCCGCCGACGAGGCGCGTAACATCCTTCGCGAGGCGCCCGGCGTCATGGTCGTCGATAAGCGCGAGCCGGGCGGCTATGTGACGCCGGTCGAGGTCGTGGGCGAATATGCGACTTACGTCAGCCGGATCCGCGAGGACCCGACTGTCGACAACGGCCTTAGCCTGTGGGTGGTCAGCGACAATTTGCGCAAGGGCGCCGCGCTGAACGCGGTGCAGATCGCGGAGCTATTGGGTCGGAAGCACCTTCAAAAAGCCGCCTGAACCAGGCGTCAGGGCATATCCGCCCAATGGCGCATCAAATTCTCGCGAACGACCTGAAGCCGATTGAAGTTGTCGGGGTCCATTTTCAGGCCCTCGAGCGCGGCAACCTCGTTCAGCTCGTAGAGCATGTTGCGCCGGAACGGATCCTGGATCCGGCTCTGGACGAAGGTGATGGCGACCAGGCGCTCACCCTTGGTCACCGGCACGACCTGGTGCAGGCTGTCGGATGGATAGATGATCGCTTCGCCCGGCTTCAGCTTGAAGCTGATCTCTGAGTCTCCGAGCCGGACTTTCAGCTCGCCACCCTCATATTCGCCGGGCTCATTGAGGAAGACGGTGGACGAGATGTCGCTGCGGATCGTGCCCTGCGGCAAGTGGATGAAGGCGGAATCCGCATGGGCTCCGTACTTCATGCCAGGCTTGTAGCGAGTCATCATCGGCGGCGCGATGCGCACCGGGAAGGCGAATTCGTGAAACTCTTCGCTGCGGGCATAGGCCTGCTGCAGGATCTGCGAACTCTTCTGATAGGCCTGCGCGTCGTGCAGCTGCTCGTTCTGCTTCGCCTTATTGTGCGGATTGGTAATCCGACCGTCCGCGAACGGCGCGTTGGCAGCGATCCGCTTGCACTCGGCGACTTCTTGTTCGGTCAGTAGCTGTAGAATCCGATACATCGATTATCCTTGAGCGCGGTCCAGAGCCCGGGCCAGTAATGGCGACTTCTCGGCTGCCTCGCGAAGCATGGCAAGCGCCCCGTCGATCTCGCGGCCCTGCAGACCGACCTCCTGGTTGATCAAGTCTTCGCGGAGCCTTGGGCTATATTCGTAATTCGGGTCTTTCGAATAACGCCGCATGAGCGGGCCGGAGGCAATCGAGGACAGCGGGTCCGGATTGTTTTCGAAGCCGAAGAAGGCGGCGACCCGGCCAAGCTGGGTCGCCATATCTGCCAGCATTAAGTCGAAGTCGGCCCATTCGATCGATCTGTCGGCCATCTCTTCCGCTACGGCCTCAAGCGTCGCCATTTCGCAGGCCCAGGCGATTGCCGCTCGGTCGGCATCGTTCTGCGCATTCGGCAACTCGACGCCGCGCGCAGCCAGGCGTCCCGCGCGGTAGTCTGCGAGAGCGTGCAGCTCCTTGACGCTGTTCTCGCCCGCCAGGATGCCGGCGACATAATTTCGCGGGCGGGCGTACATGAAGAGCGCCCGTTCCCCAGCCGGCACAAGCAGCGGCGCGATCTCGCTCGCGAAGCTGGTCGCCTTCACGCAAGCCATTTCCTCGGGCCCGAAGGTGCGCGACATCAAGCGCGCGACAGGCGGGAGATAGCTGTGGCGGATCTCGGCCGGGACGAGTGCAAGGTCTCGAAGCAACCGCGGCTCGCGGATCGCGAGCACGCCATCGATCTCGCCCAGAAGGCGGGAGACGAGCGTCGAGCCGACGTGGCCGATATGGAAGATCCAGCGCGCGTCAGTGCGCATTTCCGTCGTGACGGCCGCTTCGACGTCGGGCCACGGTACGACCTGCGCGTCCACCGGCTGCTGCATCAAGCGATCGTCGAGAAAACTTGCCGCCCGGTAGCTGTCGCGAGCCATGGCAACGAGGCGGACTGCTCCCGCGTTGGGATCGAGCGCCTGGGCAAGCCAAGTCGCGTCGCGGGCGATGTCTTCAGTGGCCGGGGCGCTGGACATGCCGCCCCTTAGCCGCGCATTGGGCTTCGAACCAAGGAGGGACGCGCATGGCCGAGAAGATCGAGGGCGGATGTGCCTGCGGACGGATCCGTTACACCGCGACGATCCATGACCGCGACGCCTACCTCTGCCACTGCCGGATGTGCCAACGCGCCACGGGATCGGTCTCGATCGCCTTCAAGAATGTGAAGCAGGACGAGATCGAATGGAGCCAAGAGCCTGACTGGTTCGACAGCTCGCCGATCGCCGTCCGCCCATATTGCCGCGAGTGCGGAACTTCCCTTGGCTTCAAGTTCAGGGACGGCAGCGAGAATATGGACCTGACGGTGGCGTCGTTCGATGATCCGTCGCCGTATCTTCCGAAGCATCATTTCGGCACCGAGAGCATGCATCGCGCATGGCTGAATACCGAGGGCCTCAAGGAAGTGCGGACCGACGAGTATCAGAAGCTGGTCGACAAATGGGTTGAAGCCACCGGAGCGTTCCCGGGATGAGCGAAGCCCAGGTTCATCGCTGGACCGCGTCCGACGGTGTCGAGCTTGCCTATCATGAGTTGGGAGAGGGCAGGCCGGTCGTCCTGCTGCACGGGCTGTTTTCCGATGCCAACGTCAACTGGATCAAGTTCGGCCAGGCGCAGCGCATCGCGGCGCGCGGGTTCCGGGTGATCATGCCCGACCTGCGTGCACATGGCCTTAGCGGGCGGCCGCACGAGCCGGAGCATTATCCGCGCGGGATCCTGGCTCAGGATTTGCGCGATCTGATTTCGGAGCTCGGCCTCACGGAGTTCGATCTCGGCGGATTTTCGCTCGGAGCGCGGACAACTGTCGAGGGCATCGGCGAGGGGCTCAAGCCGCGCCGCGCGATCCTTGGCGGAGCGGGCCTGGAAGGGCTGCAACATTGGGAGCGCCGCAAGACCTTTTTCCTGGATGCGATCGAGCAATTCGACAGCGTCTCGCGTGGGGATCCGCACTGGCTGTCGATCCAGTTCATGAAGAGCCAGAAGGTGGACCGGATCGCCGCAGGACTGCTGCTGGAGAGTTTCGCCGACGCCTTCATGGATTGGTTGAAGGCTTTCACGATGCCGACGCTGGTCGTTTGCGGCGCCGAGGACGACGACAATGGATCGGCGGAGGAGCTGGCCGCAGTACTGCCGTGCGCAATTTTCCGCGAAGTGCGGGGGACGCACATGAGCTCGGTCACCAAGCCCGAGTTCGGCGAGACCATCGCAGAGTTTCTAGCCGGATAAAAAAGGGGCGCCCGGAGGCGCCCCTGATTGCTCCTTATTCCTGTGTCGCCGCAGTCGATTTCGCGCGCCCGCGGCCGCTGGCCGAGCCGGTCGATCCGCCGCCGCTACGGCGGCTGAGGCTGGCGCTTCCCGCTCCGGTTTCGCTCATGCCGCGTTTGCTCGACGTCGAAGCGGTGAGACCTTCAGTACCGTCGCCGAACTCGTTTCCCGAACGCATGTTTTCGGTCCATTCGCCGATCTGGTCGCTAAGGTTGCTCAACTGGTTGCCGATCTGCGACCGACGCGACCATAGGAACAGACCGGCGGCCGCTGCCCCGACGGCGGTTGCCGCTGCGGTCAGAGGCCTTTCACGGGCCATCTCCATCACGCCCCAGTCGCTATATTGGTTGCGGCCACTGGGGTTATTGTTCCGGCCGCCGCGACTGTTACTCCTAGCCATTAGAATACTCCTCATTGGAAACGTTTCGCTCTCAACTCGATAAAACGATTGAGGGCGGCCGCTGTTCGCCGGTTTGCAGCGAACAGCGGTGAGGAGTGTCGGCTAAGCGGCGAACAGTCAGGCGGTCGCGAGCTGGTCCAGCATATATTCGGCGCTGGAGGCGCGATATTCGCCGGGCTGCTCCACATTCACCTGCTCGACGACGCCGTCGTTGACGATCATCGAGTAGCGCTGCGAGCGCTTGCCCATGCCGAACTGGCTGCCGTCGAACGAGAGTCCGACAGCCTCGGCGAATGCGCCGTTGCCGTCCGCAAGCATGGTGATGTCCTCGCTGCCGTCCTGCTTGTTCCAGGCGCCCATGACGAAGGGATCGTTGACGGAGATGCAGGCGATCTCGTCGACGCCCTTGCCCTTAAGGTCAGCGGCCTTCTCGACATAGGACGGAAGGTGGCGTGCCGAACAGGTCGGCGTGAAGGCGCCGGGCACCGCGAACAAGGCGACGCGCTTGCCGGCGAAAAACTGGCCGCTCGTCGTCGGCTGCGGCCCATCGGGGGTCGCGATGGCGAGTGGGACGTCGGGGAGGCGGTCACCCTTCTGGATGGTCATGCTCAATGCTCCTTCGCGTAACGGATGAGCCGCGCCTTAGGCCTGCCGTATGACGGCCTCAAGTATTGCTCGCCGCGCGGCGCGGTCCCATTGTCGCAATGATGGTGGATCAGCCGACATTCCTTTCCGGCAAGCTGTTGCTTGCGATGCCCGGTATGGCCGATCCGCGCTTTGAGCGTGCGGTCATCGCGATGTGCGTCCATGATGAAAATGGCGCCGTCGGGATCGGCATCGGCCACAAGCGAGCCGGCATCACGTTCAGGGGGTTGTTGCGCCAGCTCGACATCGAGCCGGGCGAAGCGCCAGACTGCGCGGTCCACCACGGCGGTCCCGTGGAGCCGGGCAGGGGGTTCGTCCTTCATTCGAAGGATTGGGGAGGGCAGGACACCCTTCACGTCAACGGAGACAAGGGCGAGATGTTTGCGATGACCGGCACGATCGACGTGCTTCGTGCGATCGCGGAGGGGCGTGGGCCCGAACAATGGATCGTCGCACTGGGCTATGCCGGTTGGGGCGAGGGGCAGCTCGACGAGGAAATGACCCGCCACGGCTGGTTTGCTGCGCCGGCGGATACGAAGATCCTGTTCGACAGGCCCGCCGACGAACGCTGGGCCGCGTCATTCAAGGCGGCCGGGGTTGATCCGCGCCTGCTCGCAAGCGAGACAGGCGCGGCCTGATCAGCTGTAACCCAGCATCCCGCGCATGCCCGGCGCGACCATGTCCACCATGTGCTTCTGGAGATCCGGCAACTCCGACGGGAATTCGACTTCGACGCCGTGGAGATTCTCGCGCGCAGTTCCGCTCTGCTTTCGGTCCGAACCGATGCGGACGCGCTCGCGCCAATCGTCGGGCCTGTCGATTCCCATCGCATTGAAGAGGTTTGCGAAGAAGATGTCCGCCGCGTCGGTGTCGAGACCTTTGACTGCACCGACGAGGTCTTCGTAACGGACGAGATAAGCCCCCGTGCCGAGCCAGGCGACCGCATTGTAGATGAAGGTGGCGGCCAGGGGCGCCGCTTTTTCGTGCACGCCGAAAATCATCATGTTCATCAGGGCGTCGACGGTGAGCGTGCCTTCCTTGAGAATCTCGAAGCCGCCGAACTCGTCGCTGAGGAAGAAGCGCGCTCTCGCCATTACCCAATCATAAGGATCGCGCACCAGGACGATCTGACGCGTCGATCCGACAGCCACCGCCGTGCGGTCGGTGAACATGAGGTGGCCCCAGCTGAGCAGGTGGCGGGGATCCGCGAAGGCCATCAGGTGCTGGTCGAGGATCGCGTGCTGAACGAACTGCGCCGTGTAGTGCTGGTCGACCGGCACGAACATCCGGGCGATGTTCCGAAGCAGATGGCTGCCGCACTTGGGCACGCTGTTGAGAAACAATGAGTGGCCGAGCGGCTGCTGGTCGAACTTGCGATTTTCCTCGTCCAGCGTGTCCGGTTTCAGGAGCACGCCGACGGTCTTTACTTTAGGGTTCTGAAATCCGGTGCCTTGCATGGCGCCGTCTTAGAAGCCGCTATCCATGCTCTCAAGGCCGCGTCTCCGAAAAGTAGATATAAAGAATCCTTTATATTTGCCTTTCCGAGCTGTCAGAGCTAACGGCTCTGGCGACCAGCGCCCAAAGTGGCGCACATCATTGCAACTGGAGACATTCGACGTGGCAACGCAGGCTGAAACTCGATTCAACGACTTTGTCGTGAAGGACCTCGGCCTGGCCGACTTCGGCCGCAAGGAGATCGAGATCGCCGAGACCGAAATGCCTGGTCTCATGGCGCTGCGCGAGGAATTCGGTGCTTCGAAGCCGCTGAAGGGCGCCCGCATCACCGGTTCGCTGCACATGACGATCCAGACCGCGGTCCTGATTGAGACCCTGGTGGACCTCGGCGCCGAAGTTCGCTGGGCGAGCTGCAACATCTTCTCGACGCAGGATCACGCCGCGGCTGCAATTGCCGCACGCAACATTCCGGTGTTCGCGATCAAGGGCGAGACGCTCGAGGAATATTGGGATTACGTCGTCCGCATCTTCGATTGGGGCACGGACACCACGTGCAACATGATCCTCGACGACGGCGGCGACGCGACCATGTTCGCGCTGTGGGGCTATCGCGTCGAGAAGGGCGAGGAGCTGTTCACGCCGTCGAACGAGGAAGAGGAAATCTTCGTCGCGACCCTGAAGCGCTTCCTGGTCGAGCGTCCCGGCTATCTCACCAAGACCGTCGAAACGATCAAGGGCGTGTCGGAAGAGACCACGACCGGCGTCCACCGGCTCTATGACCTCGCCAAGCAGGGCAAGCTTCCGTTCCCGGCGATCAACGTCAACGACAGCGTCACCAAGTCGAAGTTCGACAACCTCTACGGCTGCAAGGAAAGCTTGGTCGACGCGATCCGTCGCGGCACCGACGTGATGCTTGCCGGCAAGGTCGCCTGCGTCGCGGGTTACGGTGACGTCGGCAAGGGTTCGGCTGCCTCGCTGCGCAACGGCGGCGCTCGCGTGTTGGTGACGGAGATCGATCCGATCTGCGCGCTCCAGGCCGCGATGGAAGGCTATGAAGTCGTCACGATGGAAGAGGCGACGAAGCGCGCCGATATCTTCGTGACGGCCACCGGCAACATGGACGTCATCACGCTCGACCACATGCGGGCGATGAAGAACATGGCGATCGTCTGCAACATCGGCCACTTCGACAGCGAGATTCAAATCGGTGCGCTCGCCAATATGAAGTGGACCGAGATCAAGCCGCAGGTCGACGAGGTCGAGTTCCCGGACGGCAAGAAGATCATCGTCTTGTCGAAGGGCCGCCTTGTGAACCTCGGCAACGCCACCGGTCATCCGAGCTTCGTCATGAGCTCGAGCTTCACCAACCAGGTGCTCGCGCAGATCGAGCTGTGGACCGGCGCCGACAAGTACAAGAACGACGTCTACGTGCTTCCGAAGCACCTGGACGAAAAGGTCGCCCGGCTTCATCTCGACAAGCTGGGCGTGAAGCTGACCGAGCTTTCCGACAAGCAGGCTTCCTATATTGGTGTTGCGCAGCAGGGCCCGTTCAAGCCGGACCATTACCGCTATTAATCGCTGCAAGGTAAGGCTGTCGGCCGGACCTCGCGAGGTCCGGCCGCGACCACAATATTATATCAAAATCGGCACATATCCTTCGGTAGGGCTACCCCTCGAAGGACTCGATGCTTTGTCGCAAGGGCGACAGTCCCGAATCTGAATGTTGCATTAAGGTGACACGGCTCGGCTAATCGCGCTGAAGTACCGCAATACTGGTTTCATTTTGCGCCCGCTTCACTCACCACGTCCTCAGGGGAAATTGCACCTGTTGCACCTACTGCACCTATTCCAGGGGACGAGGGATTTATGCGTCGATTTAATCCATTCATTTTGTCTACGGTTTCGCTCGCCGCGATTATCGCAAGCCCTGCTGCCGCGCAGCAGACCAAGTCGGATCAGTCGCCTCCGCAGACGCTGACCAGCGAGCAAGAGGTTGAGTCCGGTAACGATGCTCAGTCGAGCACCAATACCAGCGCCAACCCGAACCCGACGTCGAATGAAGCGATTACCGTTACCGGTTCGCGCATCCGTCGACCCAACCTTGAATCGCCGCTTCCGGTCACTTCGGTCGGCGGTGAGGAATTCTTCCAGACCGGCGACGTCTCGGTCGGCGACAAGCTTGCTGAACTGCCGTCGATCGCCAGCACGTTCACGCAGTCGAACTCGACCCGCTTCCTCGGCACTTCCGGGCTCAACCTGCTCGACCTTCGCGGCCTCGGCACGGCTCGTACCCTCGTGCTCGTCAACGGCCGCCGTCACGTCGGCGGCGACGTCCTGAGCTCGGGCGTCAGCGTCGACGTCAACACGATCCCGGCCGATCTGATCGACCGCGTCGACGTGGTGACCGGCGGTAACTCGGCTGTGTACGGTTCGGACGCCATCGCGGGCGTCGTCAACTTCGTGCTTAAGCAGGATTATGACGGCATCCAGGTTCGCGGGCAGGGCGGCACCAGCCGCTACGGCGATGCGAACAGCTACTTCATCAGCGCTCTCGCCGGCAAGAATTTCGCAGGCGGCCGCGGCAACGTTGCCGTCAACGTCGAATATGCCCGCCGCGACCAGGCCTGGGGTGCCAAGCGCGACTGGTTCCGTGAAGTGCTCACGGTCGTCGACGCCGATCCGGCCGGTTCTCCCAACGGCAGCGACGGCATTCCGGACCGCATCCTGAATCGCGACTTCCGCTCATCAACCTTCAGCAACACCGGCCTGATCTCGTTCGGTGCGGCTGGCGGCTTCACCTGCGGAACTCCGCCGTCCGGTGCTGGGGTCCCCGGCAACCTGACGCCGACTCCCTATGCCTGTCCGTATATCTTCCAGCCGAACGGTGACCTGGTTCCGGTTACCGGCCAGCGCACCGGTATCGGTCCGAACGGCCAGTTCATCGGCGGCAATGGCGAGGGCTTCTTCGACGGCCATCAGATCCAGGTCGTCCCGCAGCTGGATCGCTATAACATCAACCTCATCGGCCACTTCGACGTTTCGCCGGCGCTGGTTCCGTTCGTCGAGGCAAAGTACTCCAGGACCGAGAGCGTGGGTCAGGGAGGCAGCGGCCCGGCGTTCATCACGGGTACGGCATTGGTCGACCTGTTCGGCTTCACAGGTCGCCCGGGGGCTCGCAATCGCGAGCAGATCAGATTCGATAACCCGTATCTGAGCGCCCAGGCACAGACCACGATCTGTAACATCCGTGCGCTGCGCGGTCAGACCTGTCCTGCGCCGCAGTTCTCCGTGGTCGAAAACCTTGCTGGCCTGCCCAACCGTGTTGAGGAGGCAAAGCGCGAAACCTACCGGATCGTAGGCGGTCTTCGCGGGGACCTCGGCAGCAGCTGGAACTACGAATTCTCGGTCAACTATGGTGAGCTGAAAGAGCGCACCAAGATCAAGGGCAACCTCGACAC
>Ga0207644_10001151_pt1 | contig 16955 bp, 8 predicted proteins | sample KBSS73metaG_FD_184326 | JGI IMG/M metagenome (GOLD analysis project Ga0207644, IMG submission 184326) | Switchgrass rhizosphere microbial communities from Kellogg Biological Station, Michigan, USA - KBS S7-3 metaG (SPAdes) (version 2) | ecosystem: Host-associated > Plants > Roots > Rhizosphere >... | reverse complement strand
GGCACGGCGTGGGCCGACCACCTCATCGACTCGACCGCGTCGGTCAGCTTTTTCGTCAGGATCGCGGACCTGGACCGTGATGGCGATCCCGACCTGCTCCTGTCCAAGCGCACGGACAACCAGGTGAGGTGGATCGAGAACACGGCCGGGAACGGCTCGGCCTGGGCGAACAACGTGGTCCAGGGCAGTCTCTCGAATCCCGGGGCGGCCATCGCAGCCGACCTGGATGGGGACGGCGATCTGGACGTCGTCACCGCATCGCTGTTCGACAACAAGTTCGCCTGGAACGAGAACCGCACGATCCACCGAAACGCGAAGTTCGACGGTGGGGTCAGCATGGACACCAACGTTCCGGAGGTGACCGAGCCCCGGATCGCGGATCTCGACGGTGACGGTGACCCGGACGTCGTCGCGGCGCTGCGCTCGAACGGACGTCTGGTGTGGTTCGACAACGACGGATCCTCTCCCGCGACCTGGCCTCTGCGCGACGTCGCCACAGGGATCCCCGCGTTCACGGAGTCCTCCGACGTCGCCGACCTGGACGGGGACGGCGACCTGGACGTGGCGATCAGCCCGGGGGGCGGCGTTGTCCACTGGTACCAGAGCAACGGTGGATTGCCGCCGACCTTCACCGACAGGACGCTCACGAGCTCTCTGAACCCCGGGATCGACGTGGCCGCCGGAGACATCGACGGCGACGGCGATGTGGATCTTGTGGCGATGAGTTTCACCGCAGCCGCCTGGTACGAGAACAACGGCGCGGCGCTGCCAGGCTGGACCGAGCATGCTCTCCCCGGCTCGTTCAGCAACGGGAGCGACCTGACGCTCGCCGATCTGGACCGCGACGGCGACCTGGACGTCGTGGCGTCCGACAGCGTCGGCAGCGGCGCGATGCTGCGGTGGTACGAGAACAACGGGGCGTCTCCTCCGGTGTGGACGCTGCGCTCGATCCTCCCCGTGGCCTCCCCGATTTCCGTCGAGACCGCGGACGTGGACGGCGACGGCGACCTCGACGTGCTGACGGCGTGCCCGGGAGACGGGACCGTCAGCTGGATGGAGAACCAGGGCGGCGCTCCGATCGCGTGGGCGCAACACGCGATCGGGGCAGGCGTCGTGTGGCTCACCGCCTTTCCCGCGGACATCGACGGCGACGGAGACATCGACGTCTTCACCGGGCGCTTCAACACTACCCAAGATTGGTTCGAGAACAACGGCGGCTCGCCCCCCCAGTGGACGCAGCGCTCCATCCCCGCGTTCAACCTTCGCCAGTACGGCGTCATCGACCTGAACGGCGACGGCGACGTGGACCTGATCGGCGTCGCCCCGAATCTTTCGAGCGTGAGCGCCTTCGAGAACCTGGGCGGTCAGTTCGGCTTCAGCGGCTCGGACATCTCGACGGGCTCCGCCTACGACGGTGAGCTCGCTCCGCTCCTGGCCGTCGGCGTGCAGGTGAACGGGCGCCCCGGTGATTCGGTGGGCCGGCTGGCGACGCTGGCCATCCGTCTCGAATCCGGCGCCCACGTCGTCCTGAGCAGCGCGCAGGCCAACGCGTTGTTCGACGAGCTGCGCGTTTATCGCGACGACGGCGACGGCGCGTTCGAAGCCAATGAAGACATTCTCGTGACCACGGTCGGCACCCTGTCGCTGACGGCCGGCGTCCAGACCGTGACGCTTCCCGCCTCGGATCCCAACGTGCGCGTGGCGGCGCCGGCGACGTTCTACATCGTGCCGCTGATGGCCGCGAACGCCTCCGTCCAGGCGGTCAATACCTTCTTCGCCACTCACCTGGCGGTATCGGGCAGCAGCGTGGTCGACGGCAACGCGGGCATCGCTCTGGTTGGTGCCGCCACGGCCGACCTGACCACGGCCAGCGTCCTTCAGGCGCGTCCACGCTTCGTCGTCAACTCGACGAGCGACGCCGTCGATGCCAGCCCGGGCAACGGAGTCTGCGCGACGGGAGGCGGCGCCTGCACCCTGCGCGCGGCGATCCAGGAGGCCAACGCGCACGCGGGAGTCGACCGGATCGTGCTCCCCGCCGGTACGTTCACGCTCTCGATCGCCGGGGCCAACGAGAACGCGGCGGCCACGGGCGACCTGGACATCACCGATACGACCGGCCGCTTGACCCTCGTGGGCCAGGGCGCGGAGAAGACCATCATCTCGGGAGGCGGCCTCGATCGCGTCCTGGAAATGCTGACGTCGACTTCGTTGACTCTGGAGGACATCACGATCACGGGAGGGAGCGTCAACTCCATTGGAACCGGGGGCGGTGGACTCTCGGCGGGGGGGAGCACTTCCCTCACGATTCGCCGGTGCGCGTTCCGCGCGAACGCGACCGGGGCGATAAGCAACCTGGGAGGGGCGCTATCCGTCAGCTCCGGCGGCGTCGCTTCAATCGAGAGCAGCGTGTTCCATGGGAACACCAGCTCCTCCGGTCCCTCCGCGATCCGCAACGCAGGCACCATGACCCTGACGGCCAGTACGGTGGCGAAGAACACGGGGTCCGATCCTGCCACTGTGGCGATCGACACCACCGGCGCCCTCAACGTGGCCAGCTGCACGATCACCGGCAATACGGGGGGTATGCGCTCCGTCGGCGCGACCACCACGCTGGGAAGCTCGATCGTGGCCTTGAACCCGCAGCCCACGGTCACGGGCGACGACCTCGTTTCGGGGACCTTCACGAGCGCAGGCTACAACTTCATCGGCGAGGTATCGGGGATCGTCACCTTCGGCGGCACGGGCGATCAGACCGGCACCGCCGGAGCGCCCCTCAACCCTCTCCTCAAACCGCTCGGCGATTATGGCGGCACCACGCTCACTTCTCCGCCCACGGCGGGCAGCCCTGTCGTGGACAAGGGGAACTGTCCCCTGTATCCGACCGACCAGCGGGGCGTGCACCGGCCGATCGATGTGGCCGGCGTGGCCAACGCGGCCGACGGGTGCGACGTCGGGGCCTACGAGCTCGAGTCCGGGTCGACGCTGTCCCGCATCGAGGTTCCCATTCGCTGGTGTGGTCTGCACGGCTCGCCGTCCATCGAGAACCCGAGCCTCATGGGGGCGTCGAACGTCAACGATCTGCTCCGCCGCCGGCACGAGGCGGCGACGGACAACATCTTCGCGCCTCAGAGCGGGATCATCTTCCGCTCGGCCGCGAACTTCATCGTCGAGAACTACCCGTTGCTCGAAGACCCCGACTGCGTCCAGGTCTCGCCCGGGAACTACTCGTGCACCCGCGGCGTGCGCGGGGACGTCTACATCGATCCCGACACCGCCAACTTCGACGAGTACGAAGCGCTGATCGCCGCGTGCCGCGCGGCATGGCACGCGCAGGACCCGACGCTGGAAGGCATCACCGCCGTCCAGATCAACCGCTTCGTCGACGCGACGGGCACGCCGCTTTCGATCCTGGGAATCGGCGGGCGGGCGCAGGAAGGGGATGCGCGCGAACAGGCGGAGGCCGGCCGCGTGGCCGTCGTGGATCATTTCTACAGGCAGGCCGTCCCCGGCAATCCGAACCCGCCGAACCCGTCCGACACCATCGATCGTTTGCTGGCGCACGAGCTAGGCCATTCCGTGTCGCTGCGGCACGGAGACGGGATCGACAACGACAACAACAGCGTGATCGACGACAACGACGAGGCTTCGGTGGGCCTGCCTCGCTTCGACGGCAACAACATCATGCAGTACCGGTCCGGCAGCGAGCTGACGGCGGGGCAGGCCACGCAGGCCCGGAACCACCTGCTGGCGACGGTGCCGGACGTGCGCGTGCAGCCGATCTCGGACGCATCGCCGAACGCCCTTCCCATCGATCCGAAAAACGCAAGCATCCTCGACTTCGGTTTCGACGGCGTCCTGAACCTGGCGAACGCCCGGATCCTCGACTTCAAGAACGCGAGCATCCTCGATTTCGAGCAAAACGGTGTCCTGGACTTCGCCAACGCGCGGATCCTGGACTTCAAGAACGCGAGCATCCTGGACTTCAAGAACGCGAGCATCCTGGACTTCGGGATGAGCTACGACGGTGAAACGGCGGGCGGCAGCACGTCGCTGCACGCCACGACGGCGGCGATCCCCTGGCCCCCGGCCCTGCGCCCGACGACCCGCTACTACTTCTACCTGGACGTCGATCGCGACGATGCGACCGGCGCCTACCCGGCGAACAAGGTCAATCCCAGCGACGCGCCGAACCGCTTCCCGGGCTCGAACAACGCCGTGAACAGCCCGAACGTGGCGGAAGAGGCCGGAGTGGACCTGATTGCGCAGGTCACCATCGAATCGTCGTGCGCCGGCACCCTGTGCTCGAGCACTTCGGAAGTGCGCATCTTCGACTACAACGACACCACCGGTGTCTACACGGAGGTGTCCTCGAGCTCCTCGCCGAACATCTCGGCGGTCAACGTCGGCTTGTACGTGGACAACGGAGGCGCCCCGGTGGATCTCGACACGGCGCCGACGGGCATCACAATCCAGCCCGTCATCCCGAACGCGCTGCTCTTCGCGGCCGGCTGGGGATTCACCACGCCGCCGGGAGGAGGGGCTCCGGTCCCCAACGCGGTGCGGATGGAGGTCGTGACGACGATCGGCTGCGCCGGGAACATCCTCAACGACGGTTCGTCCGCGGACTTCCGCAACTGCCAGTGCACGAGCTGCGCCGCCTGCCCGAACTATCCCGGGTGCGTCGGAGCCGTGGGCGCTCCGCTCGCGCTCGCGGGGACGAACATCCTCACCGACGACAAGAGCGGCGAGCTGACCTTCGAACCGCCCGTTTTGCCGGCTTGCACGGTCATCCCAGCGCTGGCGGCCCAGGGACAGGCCGTGACGGTGTACGTGAGCCAGCTCCCGACCAATCTGAGCGGCACGGTCGAGGTGGCCCGCGGGACGACGGTCATCGGAACAACGCCGACCTCGTCCATCAGTCCCGCCGGCTCCGTGAGCGTGGCGGCCGCGCTTGCTTCGACGGCGTTGGGACAGGTGACGCTGTCGGCGGGCATCACCGGCTACGCTCCGCGGGCACAGTGTCTGGTCACCGTCACACCGACCGTGGCCTGCACCGACACCGATGCCGACGGATCCTGCGACAGCGCCGACACCGACGACGACAACGACGGCATCGCCGACGGATCCGACTCGGCGCCTCTCAACAGGCTCGTCTGCCGCGACGTGGACGCCGATCAGTGCGACGACTGCTCCGGCGGATCGAACGCTCCTCTCGCCGACGGCCCCGACTTCGACCACGACGGTCTGTGCGACCGCGGCGATCCCGACGATGACAACGACGGCGTGCTGGACGCTTCGGACGGCCAGCCGCGGAATGCCAATGCGTGCGGCGACAGCGATCACGACCACTGCGACGACTGCGTCGTCGCGAGCGCGCCGAGCCCGGGCAACGACGGACCCGACGCGGACCTGGACGGCCTGTGCGACTTCGGCGATCCCGACGACGACAACGACGGCGCTGCAGACTGGAGCGATTGCGCCCCGAACAACCCGACGCTGCGGGCCGTTCCCGCGGAGGTCGCCGGCTTCGTCCTCGGGTCGGGCGGGAACAAGAACCGCTTGAGCTGGACCGCCCCGCAAGCGCAGGGCGGGTCGGCGACGGTGAGCGACGTGGTGCGCGGCGTTGGGCTTCCGGTCGGAAGCGGTGCAGAGACATGCGTGGTGACGGGGACGTCGGCGGCGCAGTTCGACGACGCGACGCTCCCCGGGACCGGCACGAGACTCTGGTATCTGGTCCGCGCGCGCAACGCCTGCGGCACGGGCAGCTACGGCAAGACGAGCGCGGGCGCTCCACGAACGACCAGCGCCTGTCCGTGAGGTTGTCTCACCAGCGTCGCCGCGTCCCCGCCCGGATCGCGGGTCAAGCGGGCGCCGCCGGGGCGCGAGACTCTCGGGCGGGAACGCGCCTACTGAACGATCTCGATCTCTTCCATGGCGCCCGTGGCGGGCCCCTTCGGCTTGCCCTTCACGGCGAAGCCTACCCGGCCGGCCTTCAGGCCGTGCGCGCGGATCGACAGGAGTGAAGCGTCGCTGCCGCCGGCTTCGCTCACGAACGCGTAGAGCCGGTTTCCATCGGTGGAGATGGTGAGCAAGAGGTCGTGGACCGCGTCGATCGTCCGGCTGCGCGCCAGCTTCTCGACCACCTGGCCCCTCACGAGGCGCTGGAGCATGAGCTTCTGGCGTGACTGGGAGACGATCAGCTCGACGTGCGTTCCGGCGTTCTTCCACCAGCCGATGAGAATGAGGTCGGTCCCCGGGGCCGGAGGGGCGACGGTCGCCCTCACGGTGCAGGCGTCGCAGGCCGGGAACGGGGCGAGGATCCGTGCCTGGTTCGCCGGTGCGTTCGTGAGCGAGCCGTCGACGACGCTCCAGCTCCCCGTATCGACCGTCCAGTCGGAGACGTCGCCGTCCTCGAAATCGTCCCGTGTGGGCGGCGGTGAGGTGGTGCCGGTGATCCGGTAGACGGCTCCGCCGAATACGTCGGCCACGTAGAGCTCGCCCTGCGCGTCCTCTCCGAAGGCAGAGATGGACAGGTCCGTGTCGAGGAGCGTGCTCTTGGACCACGTCCCGCCCGTTCCCTCGGTCGCGCCCCGGATGACCCCCGAGCAGTAGTCCCCGAAGAGGTACGTTCCCGCGAGCTCCGGCGAGCCGGTGCCGTGGTAGCGGTAGCCCCCGGTAATCGCGCACTCGGGGCCGTGGCCCGTGACGACGATGGGACCCTGATAGCCGGACCGGCCGCAGGCATCCGGCGGGGTACAGGAGAGCCCGTCGTAGCACTCGTTCCCTTCGACCACGTTCCAGCCGTAGTTCGTCCCCCCGGGGCTGGACGAGGGCTGACGGTCGATCTCTTCCCAGCAGACCTCTCCGACGTCGCCGATGAAAAGGTCCCCGTTCAGGCGGTCGAACGAGAAGCGCCAGGGATTGCGCAGCCCGAGCGCCCAGATCTCGTCGCGCGTCGCCGGGTTGCCGTCCACGAAGGGATTCGACGGTGGAATGAACGGCGCCGCAAGGTCCACGTCGAAGCGCAGGATCTTGCCGAGGAGCGAGCCCAGGCTCTGGGCGTCCCCCTCAGGATCGCCCGGAGCCCCGCCGCCGTCGCCCGTCGAGGCGTAGAGGTATCCGTTCGGACCGAAGGCGAGCATCCCGCCGTTGTGGTTCGAGGAGGGATGCGGAATCGTGCGGATGACCTGGACGGGATCGGGGTCGGCGACGTCCGCGTCGGGGGTTGCGTGGTACTCCGCGATCGTCAGATCGCCGTTGAGCGCCGTGTAGAAGATGAAGAAACGGCCATTGTTCCGATAGGACGGATGGAACGCCAGCCCCAGGAGTCCGCGCTCGCTTCCGCTCGATACGAGTGTGTGCACGTCCAGGAAAGGAGCCCCGAGCACGCTCGTTCCATTGAAGACGCGGATCGTCCCGGTCTGCTCCACGAAGAAGAGCCGGCCCCGTCCGTCGCCGGCGTCGACGATACCGACGGGCTGCGACAGGCCGGAGGCGACGAGCTGGGGCGAGATCGCCGCAAGGGCGACGGGACAGAACGGGATCGCGAGCGTGGCCAGAGCCGTCGCGATCCGGCGGAGTGAACGGCGACCCACGACCCGCGACGAACGACGCTCATCCATGAACCAGCTCCCGGTGATTCTGCGAGGCCCTATCAAGATGGCGAAAGTATACGGTGACGCCCCCCTCGCCCCGCGCGTGTCAGGTCGGCGCGGAACTCGGTGCGGCGTCGTCCCCGCGCGCATAGAGATTGTGAGTCGTCCGGGGGAGGCGCCACTCCGCGAAGGTCACCGTGCCCGGAAGCCTGCATAGATGATGATGATGCCGAAAATCAGCAGTATGACCCTCGCGACCGTCATGAGACGGGTGCCGGCGACCGGTTTTCCTCCCTTCGGCTGGAGTCCGACCACCGAAACGACCGCGACCAGAACGACGACGATCCCCAGAATCCCGAGCCAGGTCATTGTGGCTGCTCCTGCGCCTCGATCTCCGTTTTCACGGGCTACCTCCCGAAGTCACCTCCTTCGATACTCCTGGAGAACCTGTCGATCGTCAAATGGACGTGGGCCGAAACAATGCGATGACCCGAGGTCTCGTCACGGAGCCTCTGCCGCGTTCGCGGCGTGTCACTCGATGGCGAGGATTTCCGGGCGTAGAATTCTTGTATGAAAAAGAGCAAGCCAGGCCGGCGGCAGAGTCCGGCCGCAAAGGGCAGAACCACCCCCGCCAGGAAGAGCGCGAAGGTCCGCGCGAAGGCCCCGGCGAAAAAGCCGCCCGCGGCACGAAAATCCGCGAAGAATGCTGGCGGGAACCCTGGTCCCGCCGCGCGGAAGGCAGAGGATGCGAAGGCGCGCGGCCGCAAGGGCAGCAAGGCTCGCAGCAAGGGGCTTCCGAAGCGGGCTGCGGTACCGAAGCGGGCTGCGGTACCGAAGCGGGCTGCGGTACCGAAGGGGGCTGCGGTACCGAAGGGGGCTGCGAGTCGCGTGCGTCGAGCGACCGGGGTTGCCGCCGGCGTCGCCCGGACGAAGAGGTCGGGTCGCATCGTCGTGCCGGAGAGTCCTGATGTCGCGGCCCCGATGCCGAGAACGACCCGCGGCCTGGGGCCGGAAGCGGGCGGACAGTCCGGCGATACGGAAGGGCTCTCCCGGACCGAGCTCTCTGATTCGGAAAGCGTCGAGGAGCTGGTCGAGGAAGGGCAGGCCTTCGAAGCGGGCATCGTGAGCGGCGTGGAGAACGTGCCGGATGCCGACAAGGGAGGTATCCGCACGCACGAGGTTCCTGAGGACGACGTCCCGCAGGAATACCTGGACCAGGACTAGATCGCCTCGTCTACAGGACCGCGGCGGTCTCCGTCCGTCGCGGGGAAGGGCTACGGCCCCAGACGCACCATGCGCGCGACGGACGGCACGCCTCGGCCGTCGACAAGGAACATCATGTAGTACCCCGGTGGCGCGATGTTGGGCTCGGTCGGCGCCGTGACGACGAGCCTGCGCGCGCCGCGGTGCTCCAGGGTCAGCCCGACATAGCGCTGTTCGTGGCTCTGAGCGTGTGTCGCGGCGCCGGGGCGCATCAGCACGACGGTCGCGACGTCGCGTCCCTGACGGCTCTTGACGGAAAACTTCGCGCCGTAGTGAAGGACTTCGGGAGCGCTGTGGAACGTGGGCCGGGATCCTTGGAAGAGATAGGGGGGCGAGTAGATCTCGGCGGACGGATACTGGTTCGCCCCCGCCCAGAGCACACGGCCGTCCGGCAGCAGCACCGCGGAGGAGTGATACATCCTCGGCAGGGTCAGGGACGCGGCCTCGGTCCACACGTCGGTCGCGGGATCGTAGATCTCCGCGGGAAGAACGGGATGGAGCTGATAGACGTCTTCGGCGCCTCCCGCCACGAGGATCTTTCCGTCGGGCAGCGTGACCGCGATCGCGTTGATACGGGGATAGTGCATCGGCGCGGCATCCCGCCACGCCGGGACCGGATCGGCCATATCGATGATCTCGGCGGAATCATAGCCTTGCGGACTTACGGCCTGGATGTCGGCGCCGCCTGTGATCATGATCCGCGTATGGCTCGGTGGGAGGACGACCGAGGTACCGTCGTCGCGGATCGGATAGCGCGACGTCGCGACGTCGCTCCAGCTCGCGGTGGTCATGTCGAGGAGCTTGGTCTGCCCTTCCGGACCGACACGCACGATGTTTCCGGAAGGTAAAAGGTGGAGTCGCGGGTAGTACTCCATCGCGAGGTCCGCGCCCTCCAGAAGGTCCCACCGGTCCGGGTCGCCGTTCGTTCCCTGCACGAAGATCTCGACCAGTGGGTTGGGCTCGCCGTGCTCATCCAAGCCGGAGAAGACCGCCGTGCGTCCGTCGCCGAGCGACACGCTGCTCGGATAGTAGCGGCCACGGCGCAGGTCCGGCTCGCGCGTCCAGGTCGACGTCGCCGGATCGAAGAGGAATGATGTCGGCGGTCCCGCAGATTGGCCGCGAATCGCACCGCCTATCACGAGCACACGGCCGTCAGGAAGGAACGAGTGGCCTCCGCAGAAGACATCGGCATCGAGCTCCTGAGAGGTCATGCCGTCGCTTGCAGGATCCCAGACGTACGTCCGCGCCAGCGGGGACTCATCCCCTCGGAACCAGAGGACCCGGCCATCGGGCAGCAGGATCGAATGCACGGCGACGGCGGGCCAGGAGAGCACGCCGCTCCACGATCCCACCTGGGCCGGGTCGTCCGCACGAGCCGCGAGGCTCGCCGCGAAGAGGCCGATCGAGAGGAGGGAGACGAGACGGCCGCAGGAGGGTCTCTTCATGATAAGAGCTTACGCCGAAGAGGACGCGACTACCCCACACCAGGGGACGGTTTTCCTGCGCGGGGCTCCCCCGAGGGGCGAGGGTTTCCGCGCGCCGGTGCATGTTGGGCCTACAATCATGATGACGACCTACGCTGTTCCCCCGGAGCGACGTTCATGCGCTTGATGCTCACCCTGGTCGTAGTTGTCCTGGTGGTTGGAAACTACGCTCCCGCGCTGGCGCAGGATGAGCTCACCACCATCAAGGCTGTGCTCAATTCGCCGCGCCGCGATTGGAATAGGGATCCGTGGCAGGAGCATGCAGAGGATCTCGAGTTCCTGGGTGATCGCGCGCTACCTCTGCTGGCCTCTCTGCTTCCAGACTACGATCTAGGCTATCAGGCAGCCAAGACCATGCTCGTCATCGCCCCAGAGAAGGCGGCGCCTCTTCTATTTGCTGCTATCCCCCCTGCGGACCGGAACGTACAAAACACCGCCTTCGATTACTTTCTTCCACGGCTCTACCTTGCAGACGGGTCTCCTTTGGCGCGTGAGATGCACGACGCCGCAGTGCGCTGTCTGAAGGCAGGAACAAATGCGGATGCAGCGGAGCTGGCACTCCTGGTCATTGGTCTTACAGGCGGGGAGGATGATTATCCCCTCCTGGAGAGCTATTACGAGAACCACCACCCGACCGAATATTGGCGCATCCGCTTGGCGAATGCCGCCGAGTCTGCGCTCGCCCGCCTCGGAAGCCAGGTGTATCTGGACAGCATCCAGCTTCAGCTCTCCGCACCAGTACCAGCTGGCTTGACCGAAGCCGAAGCCTACCTTCTCGACGCTTCGATGAGGAAAGCCGGGTTCTCTCGGAATCAGCGCTTCATTCCTATCCTCTGCCGCCACCTCCAGGATCCGGCACCTGCTGATCCGGGACGCTGTGTCCGTCCAACACATCCGGCCGGCTCGGCCCAACGCGCACTCGATCAAATAATCAACAATGCTTCGCCCGACGCGTTATCCCCTCTCTCGCCTGCCACGACCACCGATTGGAAGCAATGGTGTGTAGCCCACGTTCCCGGCCGCTTTCGTTTCTGAAAACGGCCGGGAAGGCTAATCATCTCAATGGCACTCGAGGTACGACCCTACCCCCCCTCCCGGGCAGGAGGTAAAGCACGTGCACGTGGGAGGTACCGTAAGGCAGCAGGGGGCTCGCTTGCACGTCGTCGTGATCACGTGGACGGACTGGCTGCCACAGTCCACGAGCGATCCGCCTAGAGGGGGGGAGGTGTCCCCCTGCAAGCATCGGCTCGTGCTCGCGTTCGTATCTCCTGTGTCTTTCCCACGTATGCAGTCACCGTTGGTCCCTATACCAGGACACGGGCTGGTCGCCGGACAGTTCGGCGGCAAGGGCATGATCTCGTAATTCTCGATCGTGAACCGGGCGGTGCCACCCATGACGAAGATTCCGTGTCCATAGTTGCAGTGGCCGCCGAACGTCAGCGCGAGGCGCTTGGTGTGGTTGACCGTTTGGTTCCAGGCAGTCATATTCTGGGTCCCATACGAACCGTCCTGGTCGGACCAGAGCGCGGGATCTATGGGGATATTCACCGTCACTGTCCAGCCATTGGTCGGATTCCATTCCATCGGGTCCAGAGCGAAAGCGTAGTCATGCGACCAGAAGCGTTTGTCGTTTAGGGTGGTGCTCCCCCAGAGCATCGCCCGAACGGAAGGAGGGTTGTCACTGCAGGCCGATCCGTCGAACTGGGTGTCCTGGAAGGTGATGCCGGGATAGCCCGAGAGCACGTCTACCCGCATCCGGATCGACACCATCCCGCTGACCGAGCCAGGGACATGGTCGGTGTACAAGTAGTTGACGAAATGGCACGCCACTCCGTCGCCGATTATCGTGCAACTCCTGTCCGGCTCGACGGGAAAGTCAAAATAGAGCCCCCCTGCCGCGTCGTTCGAGAGCGTGGTGGGGGCTGACTCAACTCGAAATTGCCATGCGCTCGCCGTGAGGTCGATATCCGGTGGGTAGGTCGTGGCGAACACAGATGTGGCAAGACACATCATCATCATGGAAATCGCGAGCATCACAAAGAGAGTTTTCCGCATGACTCCTCCTTGGCCACCGAGGCCGCGTCGTGGGCTGGTCTCCCGATGTTCGACCATTCGCCACTTGGGTGGAACGCTTTTGGCTGCTTGCTCATTGCTGGACCCGTTTCGCCCAAGAAGCCGGTGCACCAGCTGCGCGGACTCCTGACGTCAGGACGGCGAACCCCACGGGTGCCTACTCCTCGAACTCCCCAACCATATAACCGGAAAAACATCGTCCCAGGGGCAATTGAGGTGAGCGCGTGCAAGTAGCTGCGGGGGAGACTCATCAGGTAGTGCGGGCCGGCGTGCTTTCCTGCGCGAGCCCCTCGGGCTTCCAAACGGCCTCCAGCGCGCCGCTGTGAACCAAGGCCGACCCTCATGGAAACGGGCGCGCGATTACGTTTCCGTATTCGCATAGAACCGTGACGACTTTTCTTTCGATGGCGTGATCTTCCGCTGGTCTCGATTTACCGCATTGCGAGCATCAGCAGAGCTCATGTTTGGAAACCTGCGCTTTCCGGATGGGTTTCAGGTTGTCGTCAATGCGCTATCCAAACCCGTCACAATGGGAAAAGTAAGACAGATGGGCTTGATTCCGCATTAGATCGCCGTAGTGTCTCTCGGTCGCAGAGCGTTCGTTTAGTCAGGGCCGTAGGCCGCGAGAAGAGGTTTTCAGACCGGTATCCAAGGGACCGGCAACTTCAGGATGGGGGAACACACCATGTGGAAGAGCCAACGCTGTCGCCGCATCTTCATCTGTTTTTTGCCGATTCTTGTCATCGCGCTGGCAGCGGCGCCGACGTTCGCCGCGAATACATGCACGAATGACGCTCAGGGCGTCGATGATGAACCAGGACAGAAGGACCTCACGCAGTGGTGCTCGGGAGCGACGGGAGACTACCCGGGGCTGGGGTGTCAGGCCGCCAACGGATTCGACTTCAGTCTGAAATGGAACTGGGACGATACCGGGCTCTCGGGAGGCAACACGGGAGATGCCTGCGCCCTCGTCGATACGGACAATGATGGGAAGGCCAACTACGCCCTGTGCATCGATATCGCCAACAAGCCCGCGAGCATCCAGTACGTGAGACTGTATTCGTGCGCGGACGATAGGCTGCAGCGCTGCACGAACAGCGTATTGATCTTGACTCCCCCCCTCCACACATTTTGCAGCCTAAACGCGGCGGCGACGGATCCTTTTGGTGGAAACCACAACTGTGCGGGTACGAACTGCAAGACCGCCGATGCGGCCGCCTCATGCTGTTTCGATACGGCCGATGTCGGAGGATCGGCGGCGAGACTGCTGGACGTGTGCTCCTATCCTTCTCAGCAGCCCAACTCGGATCCTTCGGACTGCGTGATCACGCCCACGGGTCAGAGTCCCTGCACCGGAGTGGACTGCAACGACAACAACGTGTGCACGACGGACAGCTGCAACCCGGATACCGGCGCGTGCATCCATACCAACAATTCCCTGTCCTGCGACGACGGCAGCGCCTGTACGACGGCGGACACGTGCAGCGGAGGCGTGTGCGTAGGCGGTGCTGCGCCCAACTGCAATGACGGTAATCTCTGCACGACTGACAGCTGCAACCCGGCCTCCGGTTGCACGCACACCAACAACACGCTCCCGTGCGACGACGGCAGCGCCTGCACGAGCGGTGACGCGTGCGGCGGCGGCGCCTGCGTCGGGGGTCAGACGCTCAACTGCAACGACGGCAATGGGTGCACGGACGACGGCTGCAACCCGGCCTCCGGCTGCACGCACACGAACAACACGGCTCCGTGCGACGACGGCAGCGCCTGCACGACCGGGGATACCTGCAGCGGTGGCGCCTGCGCCGGAGGTGCACCGCCCAACTGCAACGACAACAACATCTGTACGACCGACGCCTGCAACCCGGCCTCCGGCTGCACGCACACGAACAACACCCTTCCCTGCGACGACGGCAGCGCCTGCACGACCGGGGATACGTGCGGCGGTGGCTCCTGCGTCGGGGGTGCGGCGCCCAACTGCAACGACAACAACCTCTGCACGACGGACGCCTGCAACCCGGCCTCCGGCTGCACGCACACGAACAACACCCTTCCGTGCGACGACGGCAGCGCGTGCACCCTCGGGGACACCTGCGGCGGCGGCGTCTGCGTCGGGGGTGCGGCGCCCAACTGCAACGATAACAACGTCTGCACGGATGACAGTTGTAACCCCGCCTCCGGCTGTACGCACACCAACAACAGCGCTTCTTGCGACGACGGCAACGCCTGCACGACGGGAGACATCTGCGCGGGAGGGACGTGCACGCAAGGAACCGCGTCCGTCATCACGGGCTCGGGCGCCTCGTGCGTGGACGATGCGGGATGCCCGGTCACTGAAGTCTGCGCTTCGACCCCGAGCGGGGGAGGGGTGTGTGTGGTGAGACGGGGAAGTTCGCTCGCGCGCTAGTCGCTGTCGAGCGATCCTCCCAGATTCGAGTCAATCGTCTTGATTGGTCCGTCCGCACCTGGCTCTCTCCCAGGGGCGGACGGACCTTTGTTTTTTGACGTAGCGGCCGATCGCTCTTGGGATCGGTGACTCGGGGGAGCCTGCCCCTTGAAGGCTCCCGCGAGCATTTCCACTTGCCGGAAAAGCGCGGGGCATCCTTGGGTGCTCGCTGCTCCAAGTCCGTCCCCCTGGGCACACCGAGCACACCGAGCACACCGCGGATCCACCGAACGCCCGGCGGATTGACGCCGTTGAGCCCGGGACCCACATTCACATTCGTAGTTGTGCGCGGACGACTTAGGTCGGATGGCAAGCGTCACGTGCCCAACGTACCAACGGGAGATCGGATCATGCCTCAGAAGCTCGGGGAGCTCCTCAAGGAACAGGGCGTCGTCACCGCGGCCCAGCTCGACACCGCCTTGAGAGCGCAGCTCTTCTACGGCGGACACATCGGGACGTGCATGATGGAGCTTGGTCAGCTCGAGGAGGATACCCTGGGCAACGCCCTGGCCCGTCTCGCCCATGTTCCGTACGCCCCGGCCAAAGTCATCCTGAACATCCCCGCGAAGACGATCAAGGCGTTCCCGCGCAAGCTTGCGGAAAAGTACCGGGCCGTGCCGATCGCCCTCGAGGAGGGGACGCTGCACCTGTGCTTGACGGATCCGAGGAACCTCGAGTTCCTCGACGAGATCGCCTTCGGCACCGGACGCCGCGTCAAGGCATGGGTCGCGCCCGAGGCAAGGATTTATCAGGCGCTCGATCGCTACTATGGGATCCGCCGGACGACCCGCTACATTACCCTGTGCCGCACCCTCGACGCCGTGGAACAGGCGCGCGAGCACGCGCAATCGGAAGGTCGTGCCGCCTCTCCTGCGAAAGACCAGAAGGAGCACGTCTCCGGGCCGTCGAGGAGCGGTCGCGCGATCGTTCCCGACGTGGCGCCCGAAGTCGCCGCTCATGATCTCGGCGGCGAATACGGTTACGGGCGATCCTGGAAGGAGATCGCCACCGACATCGGTCTCGAGAGACGACGGCAGGAAGGCACGCAGGTCCGCGAGATCGTTCGTGCAGCCCAGCGTCCGGCGCACCCGGGAACGATCTCTCCCACGCTCTATGAAGCGACGGACCGGCTCTGCCGCACGGAAAGCAAGCAGGATGCCGTGGACGCCGTGCTGGAGTTCACCGCGGCCCGGATGGCGCGGTCGATCTTCTTCGGCGTGAACAACGATGTCGCCTCGGTGTGGGATACGCGGGGCAGCGACTTCGACAGGAGGCGCCGGTCGAAAGCCGTCTTCCCGGTCGACAGTGAGAAGCTGTTCACGCTGCTCCAGGGAGAGGACAGCTATCGTGGCCCGCTTCCTTCCCGCGAAAACTTCGTGAGCTTCTACTCGGACCTGGGCATGTGTTCCCCGAAGGAGGAGATCATGCTCATCCCGATCTACATGGATGATCACCTCGTTGCGATCTTCTACGGGGACGGAGGGGCTTCGGACGAGATCGTGGGCGAGACCGAGGAGTACCTCAGGCTCTTCAGGATCCTTCCCATCGCGATCCATAAGATACTGCTCAGAGACAGCATGCGCGCCATCGGCTATTACTTCTCGGACGAGGCGGCGGAAAAATCCGTGGCCGTCACCTCGCCCAAATAACGGCGGCTCCCACCGCGCTGGCGGGTTCGCGTCGCACTCGGAACCGGAGGGAACTCTGATGGGCGCCAAGCGGCTCGGCGAGAGCCTGATCGAGAAGAAGTACATCACCCCCAGACAGCTCGATCAGGCGCTCAAGGCCCAGCTCATCGTGGGAGGCCATCTCGGGACCTGTCTCATCGAGCTCGGGATGATCGACGAGGCTTCCCTTGGACTGGCGCTCTCCGAGAACTTCGGCGTGCCGCACGTCCCGCCGGAAGGGCTGCAGGAGATCCCGGAATCCACGATCGCTCTCGTCCCCGCGAAGCTGGCGGAGGAATACAAGGTCGTCCCGTTCCGGGTCTCGCAGAAGGTCATCCACATGGCCATGGTGGATCCCGGAAACCTCCCGATGCTGGACGCGCTTTCCTTCGCAGCGAATGAGGTACTCATTCCAATCGTTCCGTTT